>Ga0209587_1000279_pt1 | contig 24648 bp, 23 predicted proteins | sample NGEPerD_2_FD_184512 | JGI IMG/M metagenome (GOLD analysis project Ga0209587, IMG submission 184512) | Arctic peat soil microbial communities from the Barrow Environmental Observatory site, Barrow, Alaska, USA - NGEE PermafrostL1-D... | ecosystem: Environmental > Terrestrial > Soil > Wetlands >... | reverse complement strand
CAGGGGCGGCGGGCGCGAGCCGGAGTTGCAGGGCGGGGCCCCGCCGCCCCTGCCGGCCCAGCCCGGGCAGAGCTGGCAGCCTCCGGCCCAGGCCGGGCCGCAGCCGCAGGCGTGGCAGCCGCCGCCGCCGCACGGCTGGCAGCCGCCGCCGCCGCCGGGTTGGCAGCAGCAGGGCTACTGGCAGCAGCCGCCCCAGCAGTGGGGCTACCCGCAGCCGCAGGTGCCCGACAACGGCTCGGCCGTGGCCGGATTCACGCTGTCGGTGGTCTCGGGCACCCTGCTGATCATCTCCGTCGGCTTCTCGTCCCTGGTGTCGGTGATCTGCGCCGGCCTGGGGATCTTCTATTCCCGCCGCGGACGCAGCCGGGTGGACCGCGGCGAGACCCCCAAGCACCGCGGGCTGGCGCAGGCGGGCTTCATCGTAGGGATCGTCTCGCTGGTCCTGGCCGTCCTGGCCACGGCGTTCTGGACGGTTTTCGTGATCGCCTACGCCACCAACGACGAGTTCCGCCGCGACTTCGACCAGGACAACCAGTTCAACGGCACCGAGTCGGTGATCAGGTTCGGCGCCGTGGCCGCCCGCGCGTTGTGGTCGCTGGTGGCCTGAATGGTCCGCGCCGATCGGTACAGTGGGCTGACCGTCGCGACTGGCGCCTCGAGGTGGAGCTAACCACCGGGGAGCGGCGGGGAACCACAGCCGCGCGCCTGGGCAGACGCAGAGTTTCCGCGAAGCCGACCGACGCGCAGAGGAACATCATGACCGACGCCGTGCCGCAGATCCCCGACCAGCTCAAGCCGGCCGACGGCCGCTTCGGCTGTGGCCCCTCCAAGGTCCGCCCCGAGGCGGTCGCCCGACTCGCCGACGCACGGATGGTGCTCGGCACCTCTCACCGCCAGGCGCCCGTCAAAGACGTCGTGGGCCGCGTCAGGACCGGGCTCGCCGAGCTGTTCTCCCTGCCCGACGGGTACGAGGTGGTGCTCGGCAACGGCGGCACCACCGCCTTCTGGGACGCCGCGGCCTGCGGCCTGGTGCGCGAGCGCGCACTGCACCTGGCCTACGGCGAGTTCTCGCGCAAGTTCGCCTCGGTGACTGCCGCCGCGCCGTTCCTGCGCGACCCGGTGCTGGTCGAGGCTGAGCCGGGCGGCGCCCCGGATCCCGTGGCCGACCCGGCGGCGGACGCGATCGCCTGGGCGCACAACGAGACCTCCACCGGCGTGATGGTGGACGTCCGCCGTCCCGCGGACTCGGGCGACGCTCTGGTGCTCGTGGACGCCACCTCCGGCGCGGGCGGCTTGCCGGTGGACGTCTCCCAGGCCGACGCCTACTACTTCGCCCCGCAGAAGGCCTTCGGGTCCGACGGCGGCCTGTGGGTGGCGCTGCTCTCGCCCGCCGCCCGGGAGCGCGTGGCCCAGCTGGACGGCGCCGGCGACCGCTGGACGCCGGCCTTCCTCTCGCTGGGCACGGCGATCGAGAACTCGCTCAAGAACCAGACGCTGAACACCCCCGCCGTGGCCACGCTGCTGCTGTTCGCCGACCAGATCGAGTGGATGCTCGCCGGCGGCGGCCTGGACTTCTGCGTGGGACGGACCGAGCGCTCCTCCAGCCACCTCTACGGCTGGGCCGAGGCCGCGTCGTTCGCCGACCCGTTCGTGGCCGACCCGGCCAAGCGCTCGCTGGTGGTGGGAACGATCGACTTCGCCGAGGGCGTGGACGCCGCCGCCCTGGTCGCCACCCTGCGGGCAAACGGGATCGTGGACGTGGAGCCCTACCGCAAGCTCGGCCGCAACCAGCTGCGCGTGGGCATGTTCCCGGCCGTGGAGCCAGAGGACGTCGAGGCCCTCACCGCGTGCGTGGACTGGGTCGTGGAGAACGTGAGCGAGGTGGCGGCATGACGCGCGTGCTGGTTGCCGAGAAGATCGGTGAGCCCGGCGTGAAGCTGCTCGAGGACGCGGGGCTCGACGTGGAGCTGGGCGCCGACTGGCAGCCCGGGGAGCTTGAGCGGCGCATAGGCGAGTTCGACGGCATTCTCATCCGCTCCGCCACGAAGGTCACGGCGGACCTGATCGAGAAGGCGGAGCGCCTCCGGGCAATCGGCCGGGCCGGCGTGGGGGTGGACAACGTGGACGTGGACGCCGCCACCCGCGCGGGGATCGTGGTGGCCAACGCCCCGCAGTCCAACGTGATCACCGCCGCCGAGCACACGATGGCCCTGCTCACCGCGCTGGCGCGCAATGTGCCCCAGGCCCATGCCTCGCTGGTCGGCGGCTCCTGGGACCGCTCCAAGTACAGCGGCGTGGAGCTCTACGAGAAGACGCTGGGCGTGTTCGGCTTCGGCCGCATCGGCCAGCTCGTGGCCCAGCGCGCCCGCGGCTTCGGCATGCGGATCCTGGCCTTCGACGCCTTCGTGGCCGAGGAGCGCTTCCGCGAGCTGGGCGCGGAACGCGCTGAAAGCTCGGACCAGGTTTACGCCGAGGCCGACTTCATCACCGTGCACCTGCCGAAGACCCCTGAGACCGAGAACTGGCTCGACGCCGCAGCCTTCGCGAAGTGCAAGGACGGCGTGCGAATCCTCAACGTGGCCCGTGGACCCCTGGTGGTCGACGAGGACCTCAAGGACGCGCTGGACTCCGGCAAGGTGGCCGGCGCCGCGCTGGATGTGTTCCGCTCGGAGCCGATCACCGACCACCCGCTGTTTCGCTACCCCAATGTGATCGTCACCCCCCACCTGGGCGCTTCGACCGTCGAGGCCACCGACCGCGCGGGCTATCAGGCGGCCGAGCAGGTGCTGGCGGCCCTCACCGGCGGGGTGGTCACAACGGCCGTGAACGTGCCCGCAGTGGCGGGGGAGGACCTCGAGGCCCTCGGCCCCTTCCTGGGCCTGGGCCGCAGTCTGGGTCGGATCGCCGTGGCGCTGGCCGAGGGCACGTCAGTCGACGGGCTGGAGGTGGAGTACCTCGGTGGCGTGGCCGAGCGCGACACCCGCCTGCTCACCGTCCAGGTGCTCAAGGGCGTGCTGGCCGGCCACACCGAGGAGGAGGTCAACGACGTGAACGCGCCGGCTCTGGCGGCCGAGCGCGGCATCGAGGTGTCCGAGACGCGCAACCCCAGCGCGCGCGACTTCACCGACCTCATGCGCGTGACCGTGGTCAGCGGCAACGAGCGCTCGCGCGTGGTCGGCACGGTGCTGGGTCGCCGCAACCGCCCGCACCTGCTGGAGGCGTGGGGCTCGCGCTTCAACCTCCAGCTCGAGGACCACCTGGCCGTGTTCCGCTACGCCGACCAGCCGGGCATGATCGGCCGCGTGGGCACCGAGCTCGGCAAGGCCGGCGTGAACATCGCCTCGGCGGCCGTCGGGCATGGCGCCGACAACGGCGAAGTCGGGGACGAGGCGGCGATGGTGATAACCGCCGACACGCCGGTTCCGCAGGACGTGGTGGACCGCATCGCCGGGACCGAGGGGTTCGTGGCCGGGCGCGCCATCGGTCTCTAGACGGCCGCCGGCGGTCGTGTACCCTCCGTTGCTCATGCAGTTCCCGCTCGACCTGCGACTTCTCCTCCTCCCCCCTCGGGGGGAATAACGCGTGGCGGCCGCGTAGCCGCAAGCACAGGAGGGGGAAGGATTTGGCAGGGAAGCCAAATCCTTCGAATCTCATCAGCCAGGTAGAGACGAAAGGAAGCGAACGGCATGGCAGCACCCACTGAGAAGCGCAGCGAGGCGGACCGGGTACGGATCTTCGACACCACCCTGCGCGACGGCGAGCAGTCCCCCGGGATCTCGCTGAACAGGCAGGAGAAGCTGGAGATCGCCGGGCAGCTCGCGCGCCTGGGCGTGGACGTGATCGAGGCCGGCTTCCCGATCACGAGCCCTGGCGACTTCGACGCGGTGCAGGCCATCGCCCGCGAGGTGCAGGGACCGGTGATCTGCGGGCTGGCGCGCACCAGCGTGGCCGACATCGACGCCGCCTGGAACGCGGTCCGCGACTCCGAGCGCCCGCGCATCCACACCTTCATCGCCACCAGCGACATCCACATCGAGCGCAAGCTGCAGACCACCCGCGAGGACGTGAAGGGCCAGGCCCGCGCGGCGGTCGCTCACGCCCGCGCCTACGTCGACGACGTTGAGTTCTCTCCCGAGGACGGGTCGCGCTCGGACGTGGAGTTCATGGCCGAGGTGATCCAGATCGCGCTCGACGAGGGCGCCACCACGATCAACGTGCCCGACACCGTGGGCTACACGATGCCGGACGAGTACGCGGCGATGTTCGAGGAGCTCTACCGCCTCGTGCCGAGCCTGGCCGACGTGACGGTGTCGGTGCACTGCCACAACGACCTCGGCTTGGCCGTGGCCAACTCCTTTGCGGGGCTGACGGCCGGCTGTCGCCAGGTGGAATGCGCCGTGAACGGGATCGGCGAGCGCGCGGGCAACGCCTCGCTCGAGGAGATCGTGATGCTGCTGCACACGCGCGAGTCCACCGTGGGGCTGTGGACCGGTGCCGTGACGGAGGAGATCGCCCGCACCAGCCGGCTCGTGTCGCGCCTGACCGGGTACCAGGTGCAGCCCAACAAGGCGATCGTGGGCCGCAACGCCTTCGCCCACGAGGCCGGCATCCACCAGGACGGCGTCCTCAAGGAGCGCACCACCTACGAGATCATGGACGCCACCACGATCGGGCTGCAGACCAACTCGATCGTGCTCGGCAAGCACTCCGGCCGCCACGCGCTGCGCAAGGCGCTGGAGGAGCTGGGCTTCCACGTGGAGGGCGCGGCGCTGAACACCGCCTTCAAGCGGTTCAAGGAGATCGCCGACCGCAAGAAGCACGTGACCGCGCTGGACCTCGAGGCGATCGCGTCCGACGAGATGCGCCAGTCGGCGACCGCCTACGAGCTGCAGTTCTTCGACATCGAGGCGGGCTCGGACCGCGCGCCGTTCGCCCGCGTGCGCATCGGATTGCCCGACGGGACCGCCCGCGAGGGGTCGTTCACCGGCGACGGGCCGGTCGACGCGTTCTTCAGCGCGATCAACGCCGCCACCGGCCGCGAGGGCCGCTTGAAGGAGTACTACGTGTCCGCGGTCACCGCCGGGCGCGACGCCCTGGCCGAGGTCACCGTGCTGGTGGAGCTCGACGGGATCCTGGCCCAGGGCCAGGGCGTGTCCCCGGACACGATGGAGGCGTCCGGGCGGGCGTACCTGCGGGCCCTCGCGAACGCGCTGCCGGAGGCCGAGGAGGCCGAGCAGCCGGCGGACGAGAAGGCACTTACCGCCGGCTGATGCCGTAGGCGTGAGAATGGAGCCCGTGGGCTCCGACGGCTTTCGTTTCCGCGACGGCGAGCGCCTGATCGCATTCGGTGAGGGCGTGCTCGACCAGGCGCCCGAGCTGATATCCGCGCAGGGGCTTGACGGTTATTCGCTGCTCACCACCGAGCGGGCGCTGCGGTCGGCGCCGTCAGCGCTCACCGAGGGGGCCGAGGAGGTGCTGCACGTGCCGGCCGGCCCGGTGCCCGAGTGCGCGGCCGCGGTGCGCGACCGGGTGCGGGGCAGGCCGTTGGTGGCCCTCGGCGGCGGCCGCGTGGTGGACGCCGCGAAGGCGATCGCCGCTGCCGACGGGCTGAAGGCCGCGGCCATCCCGACCACCCTCGCCGGGTCCTCGTTCACGCCGTTCCACCGCATGCCCGCCGGCGTGGAGGGCTACGGGCTGGTCCGCCCGGTGCTGGCGGTGTGCGAGCCCGCGCTGATGGCTTCGGCGCCGCTGCCCGGCCTGGCGGCCAGCGCGATGAACGCCCTGGCGCATGCCACCGAGGCGCTGTACGCGTCGGGAGCGAACCCCGTGTCCGAGGGCGCGGCGCTGCGGGCGGCGGCGCTGTTCGCGCGCGGGCTGCCCGCAGACCCGCCCGACCCTCATGACGTGGCGCTGGCGGGCGTGCTGGCCGGCTGGGCCGTGGGCACCGCCGGGCTGGCGCTGCACCACGCGCTGTGCCAGACGATCGTGCGCGAGCTGGGTACGCCCCACGCCGAGACCAACGCCGTGATGCTGCCGCGCTCGGTGGCGTTCATGTCGCGCCGCGTGCCCGAGCCCATCGGCAAGCTCGCGGCCGCGCTGGGTGCGGAGGACGGCGACCCCTCCGCCGCCGCGGGCCGCGTGGCCGCCCTGGCTGCGCTCGCGGGACCCACCACGCTCGGCGAGCTTGGGGTCTCCGACGACGACCTCGACCCCGTGGTGGCGGCCGCGCTGGACCACCGAGGCTTGCAGGCCACGCCGGGCGGGGCATCCGAGCGGGACGTACGCGAGCTGCTGGCCGCCGCCCTCTAGTCTCGGGTTCCACAGCGCAACGGCGGACCGAGGAGGAGCGCGATGTTGTTCGGACAGGAGCACGTGGACCGTTACCAGGCCACCGACGGTGAGGAGGGACACGAGTGGCAGGGCACGACGGCACTGCTGCTCACCTCCACCGGGCGCAAGTCGGGCGAAGAGCGCACCACGCCGCTGATCTACCAGGAGCACGACGGCGACTACCTGATCGTGGCCTCCAAGGGCGGCGCTGACGAGCCGCCCGCGTGGTACCTCAACCTCGAGACGGATCCCACGGTGCGCGTGCAGGTCAAGGGCGACAGGTTCACCGCGAACGCCCGCGACGCCACCTCCGACGAGAAGCCGGAGATGTGGGGCAAGATGACCGGCGTCTGGCCCGACTACGACGAGTACCAGCGCAAGACCGACCGGGAGATCCCGGTGGTCGTGCTCGAACGCGCTTAGGCGAGTCGCTCCGCCGGCGAGCGAGCGGCTCGGTCGCAGGTGGTGCGACCGCTCACGGCGCAGGAGTGGTTGAATCGTGTGCATAGGAGGCGTATTGGGAACACTGTCGCTCGGTGAGAGATCGAGGCGCGCGGCCGTGGACAGGCGACGCGTAGCGGTCGTGACGCTCCTATTGCTAGCCGGCATGGGCGTGCGGGCGGCGCCTGCGTCGGCCACGTTCCACCTCAACAAGGTGAACGAGGTGATGCTTGCCTCGAGCAGCGGCGGCGCGAGCGTCCAGTTCGTCGAGTTCCTCGACAAGGGCGGCAGCGCCGAGATCTTCCCGCCGACTATGGGCCCCTTCAAGCTCGTCGTCTACGACGCCGCCGGCAACAAGCTCGGCGAGCACGTCCTCAGCGGGCCCGCCCTGAGCAGCGCGCGCGCCGCGGGGCGCCCGTACCTCGTCTCCACAGTGGCGGCCGACATCGCGTTCGGCGTGACCGGCGACGAGCGGCTCGACGTGACGCTGCCCCAGGGAGCGGGGCAGGTGTGCTTCGTCGCAACCGCACAAAGCGAGGCCTACAGCTGCCTGACCTGGGGTCGCCTCACCAAAGCAATCCCGACGAATCAGAATTCCGGAACCGGCTCGGCGAATGGCGCCGCCCCGCTCCCGGGCCAGTCTGCGCAGCGCCAGCCCGACGACACGATCCAGAGCGCGCCGCCGACGCCGAAGGCCGCCAACCGGGCGGGTACCGCAGCTCCATCGCCCACGCGGCGGTTCGCCGGCATGCGCGTCGCGGCGAGTAGGGTGAAGGTCGATCGGACTGGGCGCGCGCGAGTGCCGCTGCGCTGCCCCGCCGGCACGAATGGCCCGTGCAAGGGTCGGCTGACGCTCCGGGACCGGGGCACCACGATCGGACGCGCGTCGTTCACGCTGAGACGGGGCCGGACCAGGACCGTGAAGGTGAAGCTCTCGCGCGCCGCGCGGCGAAGCTCGCGCGCGGCGGGCGTCTCAGCGCCCGCGCTCGGGTGGCCGCCGAAGACGCGGTCGGCCAGAGCAGGACGACGTCCCGGCGAGTCACGCTCATCCGGTCCGGGGCGCGCGCGGCGGCGGCCACGGTCAATGTCGCTCTCGGGGATGGGCGCGTGTCTCCCTCGCCGACACGGACGAGCAGCCGGCAGGTCAGATTCCGGGCTCGTAACCGCGGCGTCCTGCGCCACGAGTTCGTCGTGATCCGCACCCGCCGGCGCGCCAGCCGCCTGCCGGTCAAAGGATCGAGGGCCTCGGAGAGGGGCCGCGTGGGCAAGATCCGTAGCTTCTCGCCGGGCAGGACGAGGACCCTCTCGCTCCGGCTCAAGCGGGGCCACTACGCGCTGATCTGCAACCTCCCGGGCCACTACCAGGCCGGCGTGCGAGCCGACTTCCGCGCGGGCTGATGCCCGCTCGGTCGCGGGTCCGACTGGGCGGGCGGCCATCAGCGGTCTTCTAGGCTGAGGCGGCCACGCGCTCGCGTGAAGCGAGACGCTCGCGCTGGCGCTCAGGCGAGATCTGCACCACGTTCCAGGCCAGGTGCAGACGCTTCATGGCGCGGATCACCAGGCCGGACACGTCGATCTCCCACCAGCGCAACCCCTGTACCGCGGCGCGCGGGAACGCGTGGTGGTTGTGGTGCCAGGCCTCGCCGAGCGAGGGCACGGCCAGCCAGGCCACGTTCGTCGACTTGTCGTCGGTCTCGAACCGCCGCCGGCCGAAGAAGTGGCAGATCGAGTTGATGCTCCACGTGACGTGGTGCAGGAAGAACACCCGCACCAGGCCGCCCCAGAACAGGCCGGTGAGCGCCCCGCCGAGGGTGCCGGTGAGCGCGTAGCCAAGTCCGAAGGCGATGGCCAGCCCGAGCAGGATCCAGCCGATGAACCAGCGGTTGATGAAGCGCATGCCGTCGTCCTCGAGCAGGTCCGGGGCGTAGCGCTTGGCGTCGGCCACCCCATTGCTCTCGAACAGCCAGCCGGTGTGCGCGTGCCATAGGCCGCGGATGCCGCTGCCGTGGCCCACGTGCGGGCTGTGCGGATCTCCCTCCTCGTCGGTGTGGGCGTGGTGCTTGCGGTGGTCGGCCACCCAGCCGATCACGGGGCCCTGGACCGCCATCGAGCCCAGGATGGCGAGCAGGTACTTCACGGGGCGGTAGGTCTCGTAGGCGCGGTGGGTCAGCAGCCGGTGGTAGCCGATCGTGATGCCGAAGGCCGTGGCAATGTAGATGCTGCCGAGGATCGCCAGGTCGGTCCAGCCCACCACGTTGTTCCACAGCAGGGGGATCGCGGCGAGGAACGCGGCGAAGGGGAGCGCTACGGCGCCGATGTTGGCGTTGCGCTGGAGACGAGTCATGACAATTAGGCTAGGCGCTAGAACTTCGTCCATCTCATCGAGGAGCCAACGAGTTCTGGTCGAGATCTTGTAGGTTTCTCACAAATGACGCCCAGATATGCCGAACGTCCCTGGGACGGCCTACCGCCCTCCGTGGCTGCCGCCCTGCGCCCGGAGCTGCCCCGCCTGGCCGATGAGATCATCGCCGCCATCAGCGAGAGCGTGCCCGAGTACGCCCGCGACCTCGAGGGGCCTTTCGGCCAAGCGCTCCGCGTGGGGGTGGCCGAAGCGCTGCGCCAGTTCGTGGAGATGGTCGAGCACCCCGGCACCGGGCGCGGGCCGGGGCGGGACGTGTACGTGGCTCTGGGGAGGGGCGAGGTGCGCGCCGGCCGCGGCCTCGACGCACTGCTCGCGGCCTACCGGCTCGGGGCCCGGGTGGCGTGGCGACGCCTGGCCGACGCCGGCGAGGCCGCCGGACTGGAGCCGCGCACCCTCTACCTGCTCGCGGAGTCGATCTTCGCCTACATCGACGAGATCTCGGGCGAGTCGATCGAGGGCTACGCCTCCGAGCAGGCGGCTGCGGCCGGCGAGCGCCAGCGTCGCCGCCGGCGCCTGGCCGCGCTGCTCATCCAGGAGCCGCCCGCCGATCCGGCCGCCGTGGAGGCCGAGGCCGCGGCCGCCGGATGGACGCTGCCTCGTGAGCTCGCAGCGGTGTTCGCCGCCGAGGGCGAAGCCGACCGGCTGGCGCTGCGGCTGGGGGAGGGTGCGATCGCCACGCCCGCTCCACCGGGCGTCTGCGCGCTGGTGCCCGACCCCGACGCGCCCGGCCGCCGCCAGGAGCTGCTCGCGGCCGCGGGTGAACGGCCAATGGCGCTGGGGCCGACCGTGCCCTGGCCCGAGGCGGCCACGAGCGCCGCCCGCGCGCGCCTGGCGGCCAGGCTGGCGGTGGAAGGCCTGATCGGCGAGGCGGGCGGCCTGATTGCCGCCGACGATTACTCGCTCACGCTGCTCACCCACGCCGACCCGGGCCTGGCCGCGGACCTGGCGGACCGAGCGCTGAAGCCGCTGGAGGGCGAGACCCCGGCCAGCCGAGCTCGCCTGAGTGCCACGCTGCACGCCTGGCTGCGGGAGCAGGGCCGCACGGAGGCAGTGGCGCGGGAGCTGCACGTGCACCCGCAGACGGTGCGGTACCGGCTCGGCCGCCTGCGCGAGCTGTTCGGTGACGTGTTGGAGCGGCCGGACGGGCGCTTCGAGCTGGAGGTGGCGCTTCGCGCCGGGGCCCGGCAGGTCGGGGGCCCGGAGCCCGGCCGGTAGCATCGTGGCGATGCCAGGACCGTTGGACGGACGAGTTGCAGCCGTGACCGGCGCCTCCTCGGGCATCGGGGAGGCCACCGCACTGGCCCTCGCGGGTGCAGGCGCCGCCGTGGCGCTTGGCGCCCGGCGCACCGACCGCATTGAGGCGCTGGCCAAGCGCATCGAGGACGAGGGCGGCCGGGCCGCCGCGATCACGGTGGACGTGGCCGACGAGGGCGCGGCCCGCTCCTTCATCGAGCAGACCCGCGACCAGCTCGGGGGCCTGCACGCTCTGATCAACAACGCCGGAGTCATGCTGCTGGGCCCGGTGGACGGCGCGAACCTCGACGAGTGGCGCCGCATGGTCGATGTGAATGTGCTCGGGCTGCTCTACTGCACCCACGCCGCCCTGCCGGTGATGCGCGAGGCCGGGGGAGGGCACATCGTGAACGTCTCGTCCGTGGCCGGGCGCCACGCCGCGGCGGGAGCCGCCGTCTACAACTTCACCAAGTTCGGCGTGACGGGCTTCTCCGAGGCGCTGCGCCAGGAGGCGCTTCACTCCAACGTGCGCGTGACCTGCGTGGAGCCGGGTTACGTCGCGACCGAGCTGCAGGCCCACAACGAGAACCCAGCGGTCCAGCAGGGCATCCAAAAGATGCGCGAGAAGATCGGGGACGTGCTGCAGGCCGAGGACATCGCCGGGGCGATCCTCTACGCGCTGTCCCAGCCCGAGCACGTGAGCATCAACGAAGTGCTCGTGCGCCCGACCGGCGAGCGCTGAGGGGCCTCGCGGCCCTTCGTTCCGCTCCGCCGTGACCGCTTCGGCGCCCGCGCGCTTAGGCACCATCGTCGCGCCGCTGGCCGTCGTCCTGGGCGCGGTCTTGGCCGTGCTCGTGGCGGTGCGGCTGGACCTCGGCTGCTCCAGCGACGCCTCGGACACGATCCAGAACGTGGCCTGTGACCCGCGCACCGGCGCGCTGGACGTGCTGCGCGTCGCGCTGCTGGTGCTCGCGCCGCTGGCGGCCCTGGGCGGGGCTGTGTGTGCCTTCGTTCGCGGCGGCCGGCGGGCGCTGATGCTTGGCGGCGGCCTGGCGCTTGTGCTGGTGATGGCGGCCGGGGACGTGGGCGGGGCGATGACCCCAGAGGAGCGGGTGCCGCGCATCGAGGGGCTCTCGGCCGAGCGCTCCGGCGGATCGCTGGTCGTCGAGCTGTCACTCACCCGCGAGGCGCTGGTGCTGCTCGACCTCGGGTCCATGGACCGCCGGCCGCGGTCGGTGTCTGAGAACGGCCGGCCCGTCGACCCGCGCGTGGCCGGCGGCTTCGGGCCGGGCTATCTCCTGGGTCCGGGGAGCCACCGGCTGACGCTCGCCGCCCCCGCGGGGGCGCGCATGGTCAGAGCCGAGGCGATCCTCCCCGGCGCGGGGAACCAGCGCGATCGCTCGCGCGGGGTGGTGCGGGTGCACGTCGTCACAGCGCAATAAAGGGCGGGCGTCCGTGAATCGTGGTCCCTTTGCCTTCTCTATGGAGCAAAGGCAGCACGATTCGTCTCTCACTGCGTTCGGTGATACAAACGTACGTGATAACGTACGGCGCTCATGGCGGTAGCCGAGGCACCCCCAACCCCCATGGGCCCCCGCGTCCGCGCCCTACGCGACGCGATGAACCTCTCGCTTCGCGACCTGGCGGAGCGCAGCGGCGTGTCCGCGCCGATGCTGTCCCAGGTCGAGCGCGGCGAGACGAGCCCGACGCTGGCCGTGGCCGGGCGGATCGCGGCCGGGCTGGAGCTGTCGCTGTCCCAGCTGCTGCGCCTCGACGAGGGCGACGGCGTTGCGATCGTGCGTACCGCCGATCGCCGCACCGGCGCCTCCAACGGCGGCCATCGCTACGGCGTGATCACGCCACCGCTGCCCGGCCAGCGGGCCGAGGTGTCCGAGCACACGCTGGGGCCGGGGGCAGCGACCGGCGGGCCCGGTGACCCGCCGATGCACGAGGCCGGCGCGCGCGAGACCGCGCTGGTCACCGCGGGCGCGGTGCGGCTGGTGTGCGCCGGCGTCCCCCACGACCTGCGTGAGGGCGACGCGGTGACCTTCGACGCCGACCTGCCCCACCACTTCGAGAACCCGGGCCCCCGCGAGGCGCGCTTCCTCGCGGTCATGGCCGCCGGCCTGAGAAGGTCCTAGACGCAGATGGCAAAGACGCTGTTCGACAAGATCTGGAGCGACCACGAGGTATCCGAGGGGCTGCTCTACGTGGACCTGCACCTGGTCCACGAGGTGACCAGCCCGCAGGCCTTCGAGTCACTGCGCCTGGCCGGCCGCAGCGTGCGCCGGCCAGACCGCACGCTGGCCACCGCGGACCACAACGTGCCCACAGACGGCTCCAGGGTGGCGGCGCAGATCGCGGACCACCTCAGCCGAGTGCAGGTTGAGACGCTGGAGCGCAATTGCGAGGAGTTCGGCGTGCCGGTCTACTCGATCGGCTCCGATCGCCAGGGCATCGTGCACGTGATCGGCCCCGAGCTCGGGGTCACCCAGCCGGGCATGACGATCGTGTGCGGCGACTCCCACACCTCCACCCACGGCGCCTTCGGCGCGCTGGCCGTCGGGATCGGCACCAGCGAGGTGGAGCACGTGCTCGCCACCCAGACGCTGCAGCAGCGCAGGCCGCGTTCCATGCGGATCCTCTACTCCGGCGAGCTGGGCTACGGCGTCAGCGCCAAGGACCTGATTCTCAGCACCATCGGCCGGATCGGCGTGGACGGCGGCGTGGGCCACGTGATCGAGTACGCCGGCCCGCCGATCGAGGCACTGTCGATGGAGGGCCGCATGACCGTCTGCAACATGACGATCGAGGGCGGCGGCCGCGCGGGCATGATCGCGCCCGACGACACGACGTTCGAGTGGGTCCAGGGCCGCCCCGGCGCACCGTCCGAGCTGCCGCTGGGCGAGTGGCGCCAGCTGCACACCGACGACGGCGCCGAGTTCGACGCCGAGGTGCAGATCGACGCATCCGAGCTCTCGCCCCAGGTGACCTGGGGCACGACGCCCGGCATGGTCACCGACGTGACAGGCGCCGTGCCCGAGCCCGCCGGCGAGGGCGAAGAGCGCGCGCTGGAGTACATGGCCCTGGAGGCCGGCACGCCGATGCAGGAGATCGAGCTCGACCGGGTGTTCATCGGCTCGTGCACCAACTCGCGCATCGGCGACCTGCGCGAGGCGGCGGAGGTGGTGAAGGGCCGCAAGGTGGCCTCCACCCTGAGCGCGATGGTGGTGCCCGGCTCGCAGCAGGTAGCGCTGCAGGCCGAGAGCGAGGGGCTGGACGCGGTATTCCGCGAGGCCGGCTTCGACTGGCGCTCCGCCGGCTGCTCGATGTGCCTGGGGATGAACCCCGACACGCTCTCGCCCGGCGAGCGCTGCGCGTCCACGTCGAACCGTAACTTCGAGGGCCGCCAGGGCCGCGGCGGGCGCACCCACCTGGTGAGCCCCCGGATGGCCGCCGCCGCGGCGCTCGAGGGCCGTTTCGTGGATATCAGGGAGTGGGGCTCGTGAACCCGGTCGCCAACATCAAGGGTCCGATCTCGGTGCTGCGCCGCTCCGACGTCGACACCGACCAGATCATCCCCAAGCAGTTCCTCAAGCGGGTGGAGCGCACCGGGTTCGGCGAGTTCCTCTTCTTCGACTGGGCCAAGGAGCCCGGCTGGGACCTCGACCCCAACCCGATCCTGGTGACCGGCCGCAACTTCGGCTGCGGGTCATCGCGCGAGCACGCGCCCTGGGCGCTGGAGGACTTCGGCTTCAGGGCGCTGGTGGCGCCGTCCTTCGCGGACATCTTCTACTCCAACTGCACCAAGATCGGGTTGCTGCCGGTGCCGCTGCCGGAGGCCGACGTGGAGGCGCTGATGGGGGCCGAGGAGGCCGAGATCGACCTGGACGGCCAGGTGGTGCGCTTCGACGGCCGCGAGGTGGCCTTCGAGATCGACCCCGAGACCCGCCGGCGGCTGCTCGGAGGGCTCGACGACATCGGCGTGACTCTGCAGTCCGCCGAGGCCATCGACGCCTTCGAGAGCGCGCGCGAGCGCCCGGGGCCCGTGACCACGTCGCTTTGAGTCCGGAGGTCCCGCGTGACTGGGACGCGGCCACCTACGACCGCGTGTCCGCGCCACAGGTGGCGTGGGCCGAGCAGGTGCTCGGCCGGCTCGCGCTCGAGGGCGGCGAGACCGTGCTGGATGCCGGGTGCGGCAGCGGCCGGGTGACCGCCATGCTCGCCGACCGCCTCCCGCGCGGGCGCGTGATCGCTGTGGACGCCGCCCCGTCGATGCTGGAGCTGGCGCGCGAGACGCTCGGCGACCGCGCCGAGGTGCTGCACGCCGAGCTCACCGAGCTCGAACTGGCCCAACCGGTCGACGCCGTGTTCTCCAACGCGGTCTTCCACTGGGTGCGGGATCACGACGCGCTGTTTGCCGCGCTGTACTCCGTCCTCCGTCCCGGCGGGCGCCTGGTGGCACAGTGCGGCGGGTACGGGAACGTGGAGCGCTTCCACGCGGCCGCGCGGGAGGTGGGTGCCGAGGAGCCCTACGCGCGGTACCTGGGCGGGTGGCGGGGGCCATGGAACTTCGCGCGCCCGGAGGAGACCCGTGAGCGCCTGGAGCGAGCGGGCTTCGAGCGCGTGCGGACGGCGCTGGAGCCATGGCCGATACGCCCTCCCGAGCCCGTGGCCTACGTACGCTCGGTATGCCTCGGACACCACATCGAACAGCTGCCCGAGGAGCTGCGCGACGACTTCGTGGGGCGAGTGGCCGAACGCGCCGGCGGAGCGGACATGGAGCTCGACTACGTGCGCCTGAACATCGCTGCAGAGCGGCTCAGCGTTTAGTTTGACTGGTGGTCTCACGTCGTCGCCGCACCACCCGCGAGGGTCAGCCTGATCAGGCTGACGAACAAGGAGGGTGCGGAGATGACGTGAGACCACCGCGTCTATAGGCCCCACAAGCCTTCACTCGGCGTCAGAGATGACCGCTTTCGCGTGAAGGCACTCACCCCCGCAACCCCTCCATTGCGGTGCAGCTGGCAGAAGAAACCGACCTAGCGCGAGACCGCGTCGCCGTCTAACGCGCCCGCCGATACGGTGCGCGCGTGACCGCTCGCATAACCACGTTGCCCGGCGACGGCATCGGGCCCGAGATCATGGCCGCCGCCCGGGAGCTGCTCGACCGGGTCGGCGAGTTCGAGCTGTCCGAGCACGCCATCGGCGGGGCCTCGATCGACGCCCACGGCACCGCTCTCACCGACGAAGTGCTCGAGGCCTGTCGCGCCTCCGACGCCGTCCTCCTCGCCGCTGTCGGCGGCCCCAAGTGGGACGCGGCCGTGGCAACCGACCCGAAAGCACCGCGCCCCGAACAGGGCCTGCTCGGCCTGCGCAAGGGCCTCGGCCTGTTCGCCAACCTGCGCCCGGTGCGTCCGCGCCCGGCCCTGCTGGACGCCAGCCCGCTCAAGCGCGAGCGCATCGCCGGCACCGACCTGCTCGTTGTGCGCGAGCTCACGGGCGGGATCTACTTCGGCGATTCCGGTCGCGACGGCGACACCGCCCACGACGACTGCGCCTACAGCGTGCCCGAGATCGAGCGGATCGCCCGCGTCGCGTTCCGCTCGGCTCGCACGAAGGTCACCAGCGTGGACAAGGCCAACGTGCTCGAGACCTCCCGCCTGTGGCGCGAGACGGTTACGCGGCTGGCCAAGGACGAGCTCGACGAGGGCATCCAGCTCGAACACCTGCTCGTGGACAACGCCGCCATGCAGCTCGTCTCGCGGCCGGCGGACTTCGACGTGATCCTCACCGAGAACCTCTTCGGCGACATCCTCTCCGACGAGGCGGCGATGCTCACCGGCTCGCTGGGCATGCTTCCCAGCGCCTCTCTGGGAGAGGACGGGCCGGGCATGTTCGAGCCGGTGCACGGCTCGGCGCCCGACATCGCCGGCACCGGCAAGGCCAACCCGCTGGCCATGTTCGGATCGGTGGCGCTCATGCTGCGCCACGGGATCGGCATGGAGGACGCCGCGGCTGGCATAGAATCGGCCATCGACCTCGCGCTCGAGGGCGGCCTGCGAACGGCCGATCTGGGAGGCGAGGCCACCACCGAGGACGCCACGAAGGCCGTCCTCTCGAACCTATAGATGACCAAGGGAGGGCGTGCACGTGAACACAGCGGACCTCATCTGGCTGAACGGGGAGTTCGTCGCCTGGGAGGACGCGAAGGTGCACGTACTCAGCCACGCCCTGCACTACGGGACGAGCGTGTTCGAGGGCGAGCGGGCCTACGAGACCGATCGCGGTCCGGCGATCTTCCGCCACCACGACCATCTCCAGCGGATGGAGAACTCCGCCAAGCTCTACTACATGGACCTGCCCTTCTCGAAGGAGCAGCTCCGCGAGGCCACCCACGAGCTGATCGCCCGCAACGGGTTCTCCAGCTGTTACATCAGGCCGCTGATCTACCGCGGCCACGGGCCGATGGGGCTCGACCCCGAGGACAACCCCGTGGAGGCGATGATCGCCGTCTGGGAGTGGGGCGCCTACCTCGGCGAGGAGGCCAAGCGCACGGGTGTGCGCGCCAAGGTGTCCTCGTGGCGGCGGATCTCCCCGCAGTCGCTCCAACCGCACTCCAAGGCCGGCGGCCAGTACCTCAACTCGGTGCTGGCCAAGATCGAGTCCAAGCGGGCGGGGTACGAGGAGGCGATCCTCCTCGACGAGCACGGCCGGGTGTGCGAGGGCTCGGGCGAGAACGTCTTCATGGTCAAGGACGGCCAGATCTCCACACCCGGACAGACGGCCAGCATCCTCGACGGCATCAGCCGCAAGTCGGTGATGGAGATCTCCGCCGACCTGGGCCGCCCGGTCGTGGAGCGCGACGTGGCCCGCGCCGAGCTCGCCCTCGCCGACGAGGTGTTCCTGGTGGGCACGGCCGCCGAGCTCACCCCGGTGCGCGAGATCGACGACATCGAGATCGGCCCGCCCGGCGAGCTCACGCGCGAGATCCAGTCGGTCTACGACGACGCGCTGCACGGCCGCAGCCCGCGCTACGAGAAGTGGCTCGACCGGGTCGCTGTACCATCGAAGGCGTGAACGCAGCACGGTTCCAGCGAATTACGGGGGCGCCTGAGCTCTTCTAGAGCACGCAGGCGCCTGCCCACTTTCCTCGAACCATCAGCAGCAGAAAGGCGTTCACTCCCAATGGCCGAGCAGGTCCACCTCTACGACACCACCCTTCGCGACGGGATGCAGGGCGAGGGCATGTCCCTGTCCGTCGACGAGAAGATCCGGGTGGCGCACGCCCTTGACGGTCTGGGCGTGCACTACATCGAGGCGGGCTTTCCCAGCTCGAACCCCAAGGAGGTGGCGCTGTTCGAGCTGCTGGAGCGCGAGCCCTTCGAGCACGCCGAGATCGCAGCCTTCGGAATGACCCGCCGACGGGACGTGGCGGCCGAGGACGATCCCGGCCTGCGCATCCTGGCCGGCTGCTTCGCCCCGGTGTGCACGCTGGTGGGCAAGACGTGGTCGCTGCACCTCGAGAAGGTCACGCGCGTGGACCCCGAGGAGAACCTGCGGATGGTGGCCGACTCGGTGGCCTTCCTCCGGGCCCAGGGCAAGCGCGTGGTCTATGACGCCGAGCACTTCTTCGACGCCTACGCCGACGACGCCGGCTACGCCCTGCGCTGCCTGCGCGCCGCCGTCGAGGCGGGCGCGGAGAACCTCACGCTGTGCGACACCAACGGCGCCACGCTGCCCGGCCGGCTGGCCGAGGCCGTCCAGGCAGTAGTGGAGGAGCTCGGCGCGCAGGTCGCGATCGGGATCCACACCCACGACGATGCCGGCTGTGGCGTCGCGAACTCGCTGGTGGCCGTAGACCGCGGCGCCCGCCTGGTGCAGGGCACGATGAACGGCTACGGCGAGCGCTGCGGCAACGCCAACCTCACCACCATCGTCCCCGACCTGCAGCTGAAGCTGGGGTACGAGTGCGTGCCCGCCGGCCTGCTCGCGCGCCTCACCGAGACGGCGCATCTGGTCGACGAGCTGTGCAACGTGGCGCCGGACCCCAACCAGCCCTACGTGGGCGCCAACGCCTTTGCCCACAAGGGCGGCATGCACGTGGCCGGCGTGGCGCGCGACGCGCGCACCTTCGAGCATGTGGATCCCGCAGAGGTGGGCGCCGACCGCCGGCTGCTGATCTCAGAGCTCTCGGGCCGCGGCACCGTTCAGGCACGCGCCGACGACACTGGCGTGGACCTGGACGCGGACGCCGCCGCCCGGGTGGCCGACCGCGTGAAGGAGCTCGAGCACCGCGGCTACCAGCTGGAGGCGGCGGACGGGTCCTTCGACCTGCTCATCCGTCGCGAAACCGGCGACTACGAGCCGCTGTTCCGGCTGGAGTCCTGGCGCGTGATCGTGGAGAAGCGCGCCGACGGCCACGTCGAGACCGAGGCGATCATCAAGATCTGGGTGGGCGGCGAGCGCTACGTGCGCACCGCCGAAGGCAACGGCCCCGTCCACGCCCTGGACTCGGCCCTGCGCGCCGCGATCGGCGAGACCTACCCGCACCTGCGCGACATCGAGCTCGTGAACTTCAAGGTGCGCATCCTCGACGAGCGCAAGGGCACCGACGCCGTTACTCGCGTACTGCTCGACGCCAGCGACGGTCGCGAGACCTGGGGCGCGATCGGGGTGTCCGAGAACGTGATCGAGGCGAGCTGGGAGGCGCTGGTGGACTCCCTCGAGGCCGGGATGCTCCCCGGTCGGGCCGATGGCGTGAAGCGCGTCCCCCTTGCCGGCCCGGCGCCCGCGGGCACGTGACCGACCCGTCCCCGGACCGGATCCCGCTGGCGCGCCCCGACATCGGCGCCCGCGAGGAGGAGCTGCTGCTGGAGACCCTGCACTCCGGGATGCTCACGCTCGGTCCGCGCCTGCCCGAGTTCGAGGCGGAGCTGGGGCACTGGCTCGGCGTGCAGCACGTGTCGGCGGTTTCCAGCGGCACGGCCGCGCTGCACCTGGCCACGCGCGCCGCCGGCATCGAGGCCGGCGACGAGGTCGTGACCACGCCGTTCAGCTTCGTGGCGTCCGCCAACTGCCTGCTGTACGAGAACGCCAAGCCGGTGTTCTGCGACATCGACCCGCGGACCTTGAACATCGACCCCGAGGCCGCCGCCGCGGCTGTGACCGAGCGCACCACGGGCCTGCTGCCGGTGCACATCTTCGGCTACCCCGCCGACATGCCCGCCTTGGAGCGGCTTGCCTCCGAGCAGGGTTTGTGGATGGTGGAGGACGCGTGCGAGGCGCTCGGGGCCGGCCACGGCGACGGCCCGGCGGTGGGCGCCAGGGGCAACCTCGCCACCTTCGGCTTCTACCCCAACAAGCAGCTGACCACGGGGGAGGGGGGAGCGCTGGTGAGCCCCGACGGGACCGTCAAGGCGCGCGTGGACTCCGAGCGCAACCAGGGCCGCGCGCCGGACATGGGCTGGCTCGACCACGACCGACTCGGGTTCAACTACCGGCTGTCGGATCTCGCCTGCTCGCTCGGGGTGGCCCAGGTGGCCCACCTGGACGAGATGCTCGCCGCGCGTGCGGCCGTGGCCGGGCTCTACGGCGAGGGGCTGGCGGACGTCGAAGGGCTGGACCTGCCCTGTCCCGACTCCGACGGGGACAGGCGCAGCTGGTTCGTGTACGTGGTTCAGCTGCCGCCGGGCTCCGACCGTGCTGCCACGATCGAGAGCCTGCGCGCTCGAGGGATCGACTCCAAGCCCTATCTCCCCGCGATCCACCTGATGAGCTTCTACCGCGACCTCCTCGGCCACCGCGAGGGCGACTTCCCGGTGTGCGAGGACGTGGCCGCTCGCTCGCTGGCGCTGCCGTTCTACCCCGAGCTGTCCGAAGGACAGGTGGAGCGCGTGACATCCGCCCTGACCGAGTTGCTCGAGCCGGTTAGTCGAGCTGTTTGACCAGCGAGACCCCCGCGGGCATCGCCCCGGTGGCGGGCGTGAACCCCGTCTCGCGGAAGCCCGCGCTGAGATAGAGGGCGCGCGCGGCGCGGTTGTCGGCGAAGGCGTCGAGCGCCACCCGCGGCAGGCCCCGGCTGCTCGCCTGGCGGTCGGCCTCGGCAAGTAGCGCCCCGGCCACCCCGCGCCGCCGGGCATGCGCGGCCGTGGCCAGCGAGTCCACGTAGAGGCTGTTTGCCGGCAGGGCCCGGGCGGAGCGCGCCCCGGTGCGGTAGAGCCACAGCGCGGCCGGCCAGCGCCAGGGCGGGATCGCGCGCAGGGTGACCGACAGGAACACGCGCGACCGCGGAGCCCACCAGTCCACCGGCATCGCCGCCATCGCGCCCGCCACGCGCCCGTCGAGCTCTGCCACCCACACCACATCTGCGCTGGCGGTGGTGTTCTCGTGCTGGAGTGCGCGTGCGAGCGTCCGCCTGGCGAGCCGGGGGGAGCCCGTGTAGCGGTCGTACAGGCCGCCGGCGCTCTCGTAGAGCAGCGGGACGGCCGCCTCGGCGTCGTCGCTGCGGAAAGGACGGACCCTCGCCTCCACACGCAGCATCCTAAGGACCGCTCGGGGGCTAGGCTCCGCGGGCGATGACCCGCTTCTCCGAGCCTCAGCACCCGCTCTTCCAGGCGCTCAACTCGTCGATCTCCTTCGACTTCCGCCTGGCGCCGTACGACCTCGAGCAGTCATTCGCCCACGCGCGCATGCTCGCCCACAGCGGGATCATCTCCGCAGACGACCTCGCGGAGATCGAGCGCGGCCTGACGCAGGTCCGCCAGGAGGTGGACGAGGACCGCTTCGACATCAAGCCGGACGACGAGGACGTGCACATGGCGATCGAGCGCCGTCTCACCGAGCTCGTGGGCGACCCCGGCCGGCGCCTGCACACCGCCCGCTCGCGCAACGACCAGGTGGCCACCGACGTGGCCATGCTCGTGCGCGCGCACAGCCTCACTGCCCGCGATCAGCTCACCACCCTCATGGGGACGCTGGTGGATCTCGCCGAGCGCCACCTCGACTGGCCGATGCCGGGATATACCCACCTCCAGCACGCCCAGCCGGTGTACCTCGCCCACCACCTGCTGGCCTACTTCTGGAAGTTCCGGCGCGACCTGCAGCGCTTCGGCTTCTGCCTCACCGCCACCGACGACCTGCCACTCGGCGCCGGGGCCCTGGCCGGGGTGAACTTCGACACCAGCCGCATGTTCGTGGCGCAGGAGCTGGGCTTCGGGGGCATCGCCGAGAACTCGCTGGACGCGGTCTCGAACCGCGACTTCGTGCTCGACTACCTCTCCGCCGCTGCCACGTGCGCCACCCACCTCTCCCAGCTCGGCGCTGAAATCGTGCTGTGGTCCAGCGAGGAGTTCGGCTTCTGCCAGGTCGCCGACGTCTTCGCCTCGGGGTCGTCGCTCATGCCGCAGAAGAAGAACCCCGACGCCGCCGAGCTGCTGCGCGCGAAGGCCCCGCGCGTGGCCGGCCGCCTCGTCACCCTCCACGGCGTCCTCCACGGCCTTCCGCTGGCCTACAACAAGGACCTCCAGGAGGACAAGGAGCAGCTGTTCGACGCGATCGACACCGTGGAGCTCTGCCTCGCGGTGGCCGACGGGATGCTCCAGACGATCTCGTTCGACCGCGAGCGCCTCGCCGCCGGCGCGAGCGACGAGCTGCTGGCCGCCACCGACGTGGCCGACCTCCTCGTGAAGCGGGGCGTGGCGTTTCGCGAGGCCCACGGCGTCGTCGGGGGGCTGGTCCGGGCCGCGGTGGACCGCGGCAAGCGGCTGTCCGAGCTCACCGAGGCCGAGCTGGCCGACCTGGTCCCCCAGCTCGACTCGAGCTACTACGAGCTGCTGCGTGACGGAGCCTGGCTGGAGTCCAAGGTCTCCGAGGGCGGCACCTCGAGCGCCCGCGTCAAGGATCAGCTCTCCCAGGCCCGGCACATCCTCGCCGAGCTGGCCGAGCCCGCCCAGCCGTGACCGCCGACCCGGCCGATCTCGCCTTCTACCGGCGGCCGGTGGCGGAGGTGGCACCGGACATGGTCGGCTGCGTCCTGCGCCACGGCGGCTGCTCCGGGCGCATCGTGGAGACCGAGGCCTACCACGAGTCGGAGCCCGCCTGCCACGCCTACGTGGGCTTCACCGCCCGCACCTCGGTCCTGTTCCGGGCCCCCGGCACCGCCTACGTCTACCGCTCGTACGGCATCCACGCACTCCTCAACGCCGTGTGCGAGGACGAGGAGGTGGGCGCGGCGGTGCTGATCCGCGCACTGGAGCCGCTCACGGGCCTCGACGCCATGCGCGCACGCCGCGGGCTGGAGTGTCCGGAGGAGCTCTGCTCCGGGCCAGGCAAGCTCACCCAGGCGATGGGCATCGGGCTGGAGCTCAACGCCACGCGGCTGGGCGGACCGATCGAAGTCGTGGCGCCGCCGCCCGGCGCGGCCGCGCCGCGGATCGCGGTGGGGGAGCGCATAGGCATCACGCGCGCCGTGGAGCTGCCGTGGCGCTTCTGCGACGCCGACAGCCGCTGCGTCTCGCGGCCCCGGCCTCCGGGGATGGCCCCCAACGCCCGCCGAGCTGCCTGATAGGCCCCGCACCGCGACAGCGTGAGAGCCCGTTTGCACCGCCGCGAGCGGACGTGCGAGAGTGGACAGACCAACCAAACCGGAGGATGCCCCTTTGCGCTCGTTGCCCGCCCGCCTCTTTATTGCCGCCACGCTGGCCGTAGCCGTAGCCGCGCCCTCGTCGGCTCAAGCCGCCACCTCGATCGCGATCGGCAACGGCTCCAAGCCGGGGGTAGCCGTGGATGCGGCCGGCACGGCGTACATCGCCTGGTACGGACCCGAGGCCAACACCTCGACGCTCCGGTTCTGCCGCCTGCCGCGCGGGGCTGGCGCCTGCGACGTGACGCAGAACATCGCCACTCCAGGCACCTCGCTGAGCCGGCCCTTCGTGAGCGTTAGCGGGGACAGGGTCGTCGTGGTCTCCTACCGCTACGGGCTGACGGGCAACCCGTTCTCTCAGGTCTACGGGTTCATCTCCACCAACCGTGGCACGAGCTTCGACTCGGGCCGGCCGATCGGCTATCCCCCGTTCGACGAGAGCGCCGCCGGCCCGGGCGACACCGTCTCCGTTGCCACCAACGTGTTCTCCGAGGGTCTCGTCTTCCAAAACATGCCGCTCGACGGGTCCTCGGCCGGCAGCGCGCGGGCGGTCCTGTCCAGCGACCACCTCTCCAACGGCAGCGTCGGGCTGATTGACGCCGCCACCCCGCTCGTGGTGTTCGCCAACGGCTCGAGCCTCGCGCAGTTCCGCCGCTACAGCGGGACTGGGTCGCTTAACAGCGAGGCCAACTGGACTCCGGCCGTCGACATCGGCTACGCCGACTACGCCCGGTTGGCGGGCGGACCGACGGGACTGTTCATGATCGCGGGTACCGAGAGTGGCGCGATCGTGGCGCGCAAGTGGAACGGCACCACGTTCACGCAGGGCGTGACGATCGCTCGGAGCGGCGGCGACGACGCCCAGCAGCATCTCTTCCAGGATGCCGCTGGGCGGCTGCACGCCGTCTTCCCGCGCCTGGACGCGAACGGCCGGCACCTCAGATACGCCACCTCGGACAGCGGCACGGCCTGGAGGTCGATCGACCTCCTCACCCAAACGGACGGGGGCGCGGGCCTGTTTGAGCTCCGGGCAGCCGTCGCGGCCGATCATCTGGGCATCGCGGCCTACAGGACCACCAAGTCGGGCGTGGCCGAGATCCGCGTCGTGCGGATCGGACCGAGCGCCGCAAAGCCGGCAACGGGCCTGCCCAAGAAGCCGCCCGCGACGGCCCGCCGGCTCAAGAGCGGCGCGGTGCGCTTCGCGATCAAGGGGAAGATCACGCTCCCGGCGTCCGTGACGCCGGCGCAGGGCTGCCGCGGCAAGGTGTCGGTGACCATCAAGCGCGGCAAGCGCACGATCTTCGCCAAGAGGCTCAAAATCACCGGGAAGTGCCGCTTCGCCAAAACGCTCACTCTGAAGCGCTCGAAGGTCAAGAAGGCCCGCCGCCTCTCGATGACGCTGCGGTTCAACGGCAACTCGGCCCTGGCCGCGGCGCGGAGGTCCTACAAGGTGAAGGTCCGGTAGCCGACCTGGCTAGCCGGGGGCTGCGCCGCCACCAGTGCCGCCGCCACCCGGCGATGGCTCTGGCGTTGGCGCCGGCGCGGGGGTGGGAGCCGGTGTGGGCCGGGGTGCCGGTGC
>Ga0209587_1000278_pt1 | contig 24800 bp, 21 predicted proteins | sample NGEPerD_2_FD_184512 | JGI IMG/M metagenome (GOLD analysis project Ga0209587, IMG submission 184512) | Arctic peat soil microbial communities from the Barrow Environmental Observatory site, Barrow, Alaska, USA - NGEE PermafrostL1-D... | ecosystem: Environmental > Terrestrial > Soil > Wetlands >... | reverse complement strand
CCTGCAGCGGGATGACCAGCAGGCCGACCAGGAGCACGAAGAAGAAGTCCCTGCCCGGAAAGCGCATCCAGGAGAACGCGTAGGCGGCGAACGCCGCGGCGAGGATCGGGATGATCGTGGCGGGGATGCTCACGACCAGGCTGTTGATGAAGGCGGCGCCCATGCCGCCCTCCAGCACCTCGCTGTAGTTCGCCAGCGTCCACTGGGTGAACTCCAGCGGACTGGTGAAGACCGTCCACCAGCCGCTGCTCTGGATCGCCGTCCGATCTCGGAAGGATGAGATGAGCAGCCCCAGCGTGGGGATCGTCCAGATCAGGCAGACAGCCAGCAGCGCACCCCGCACGATGTTCTTGCCGCCCCCGCGGCGACCGCGGGGCGCGGTGCCGCCTGCGCCGGACTCCAGCTCCCCGTGACCGGCCTCCTTGGTGGGGCCTCCCCTGGCGAGCGGCGGTGTGGGCGTCGTCGTCATCGCGTCTCTCCTGCGCGGAACTGCCGGACGTTGTAGATCATCACCGGGATCGTGGCGATGATCAGCGCGACCACGATCGCGGCGGCTCGGCCGAACTGGCGGAAGTTGAACAACTCGGTGATGAAGCGGTTGGCGACGACGTCGGTGTTGAAGTTCCCACCGGTCATCACGAACACGATGTCGAACACCTTCAGCACCAGGATCACGATCGTGGTGAGCACGACCAGGATCGTGGAGACGATCTGGGGGACGACGACGCGGAAGAAGATCTGGATCTCCGTGGCCCCGTCGATGCGCGCCGCCTCGATGGTCTCGTCGGGCACGCCCTTGATGGCCGCCGACAACAGCACCATGGCGAAGCCCGCCTGCAGCCAGACGAGGATGATCATGAGCAGGAAGGAGTTGATGCGGTAGGAGGAGATCTGCAGCCACGTCTGCGGCTCGCCGCCCAACGCCGTCCAGATGGCGTTCAGCAAGCCGATCTGCTCGCGACCTGCAACGCGCCAGTCGTAGATGAACTTCCAGATTGTGCTGGCCCCGACGAAGCTGATGGCCATGGGCAGGAAGATCACCGACTTGCTGATCTTCTCCGCCCGTGGCGACAGGCGGTCGGCGAGGACCGCGACGACCAGCCCGACGATGACCGCCAGCGTCGGCACCACCAGGATCCACAGCACGTTGTTGAAGATGGCCGAGCGCAGGTCGCGGTCCCGTGCGAGCGCGACGTAGTTGTCGACGCCGACGAACTGCTCGGAGTTGGAGCCGAAGAAGCTCAACACGATCGTGCGCAGCCCCGGATAGACCAGGAAGACCGCCACCGCCAGCATCGCCGGGCCGATGAAGACGTAGGGCTTGATGCGCTGCTCCCACGTCTCCGGCAGGCGCTCAACGACCGCGTTGAGCGCCCAGAAGAGGAACATGATCCCGCCGACGCCGCCGACCACCGCGAGCAGTGCGTTGATCACCTTGATCATGCGGGACTCCTCTCGGTTCGGCGGGGCGGCGGTTGCTCCTAGCTGGAGGGCCAGCTCTGCTCGATGTCGTCGAGCACCTGCTGCACGTCTCGCTGGCCGCCGACCCAGTCCACGATCCCACTCCAGAACGAGCCGGCGCCGACGGCACCGGGCATGAGGTCAGATGCGTCGAAGCGGACGACGTCGGCGTTGGCGCCGATCTCGGCGATCTGGCGTTGGATGTCGGTGGCGTAGCTGCTGGCGTCGAACTCCCGATGCGGTGAGAGCCATCCGCCGCCGGCCGCCCATTCAGCGCCGAAGTCCGCGGTGCTCATGAACTCCATGAACTGCTTCGCCGCTTCGTTGTCCTCGTTGAGCAGCAACGCGAGGTCGCCGCCACCGAGCACCGGAGCGCCGTCGAAGCCGTCCTCCATCGCCGGGAAGTACGCCGCGCCCACATTCGCCGAAAGGTCGCCCTGCACGTCCTCCGGGAAGAAGGACGCGATGAAGTCACCCTGGCGGTGCAGCCAGCATCCGGGCTCCTCCTCGAACATCGGCGTGGGCGAGTCACCGTAGGGCACCGAAAGCATGCCCTGCGCGCCGCCCATGACGTTGCCCTCCTTCTGCCACAGCTCGCCCCACGCCTCGAAGGCCTCCTGGACCTGGGGGTCGTTGAAGGGGATCTCGTGAGTAACCCACTGGTCGTAGACCTCCGGACCATGCAGGCGCAGCATGTACTCCTCGATCCAGTCGGTGCCCACCCAGCCGGTGGCGTCACCGGCCTCCATCCCGATGCACCACGGTGTGCCGCCGTCGGCGATGATCTGGTCCTCCAGCGCCTGCAGCTCGGCGTAGGTCTCGGGAACCGCGTAGCCGGCCTCCTCGAACTCCGGAACCGGATACCACAGGACGCTCTTGAAGGTGGCCTTGACCGGCAGGCCGTAGGCCTGGCCGTCCTCGGAGGTACCCGCCTCCAGGAAGCCGGGGATCAGTGATTCGGTGACCGCGTTGATGTCGAGGTAGTCACCCAGCGCCGGCGGGTCGGCCTGGTCAACGATGTCCAGTAGCAGACCCGGCTGCGGGAAGATGGCGATGTCGGGGGCGTCGTTGCCCTGCACGCGCGTGGTGATGAGGGTCTCGAACTCGCGGGAGCCCTCATAGGTCACGTCGATTCCGGTCTCCTCCTCGAACGCCGCGAACGCCGCCTCGTAGGGATCCACCTCGTTGGGCTGCGTGAATCCTCCGAGCACCTTCACCGCGCCGCCCCCGCCTTCGCCCGCGCCGCCTCCCTGCAGGCACGCAGCCGACAGCAGCGACATCGCTGCCAGGACCGGCAGCCACCCCCGTGCCCCACTTCTGCGCCTTGTCACGGTCGTTCCTCTCTTCCGGCCTTCCGGGAGATCATTGTGTAACCGCTTGCAGCCAACCATGGCGATAGGAGGACGTCAACGGTCACTCGCGGCTGTCACCGCAGGGCCGCACCGCCGTCGATGTCGAAGAAGTGCAGCTCGTCGGTGCGGAAGCCCAGCTGGAGTTCCTGGTTCAGCTTCGGCATGTCCTTCGGTTCCAGACGTGCCGTGAACGTCTGTCCGCCGCTGGCGGCCCTGCGTTCCATCTCGGCGAAGGCATCGGCGTCGTCCACGGCCTCGCGCATGTCCTCGGTGACGACCGGGGGAGCGGTGGTCGGGAAGTGCACCAGCACGTCGGACCCGAGCGCCTCGACCAGCTCCGCACGCACCATCATGCGCTGGTCCTCCGGCAGGTCGCCGCCGCGGACGAAGTGCTCCGGGCGCAGGCCGACGATCACCGTCTCCTTGCCGTAGTCGCGCAGCCCCGGATAGTGGTCGAAGGCGCCGTCGGTCACGGTCAGGCGGGTATCGCCTACTTGCACCTCGAGCGTGCCGTTGTCGCGGTGCAGCTGGCCCTGGGCGATGTTCATGGCCGGCGACCCGATGAAGCCGGCCACGAAGAGGTTGTCGGGGTTGTCGTACAGCCGCTGCGGTGCGTCGACCTGCATCAGCTCGCCACGCTTGAGCACGGCGACCCGGTCGCCCATGGTCATGGCCTCGACCTGGTCATGGGTCACATAGATCGTGGTCACCCCCAGACGAGCCTGCAGCTGGGCGATCTCCGCACGCATCTGCACCCGCAGCTTGGCATCGAGGTTGGACAGCGGCTCGTCCATGAGGAAGGCCTGTGGGCTGCGCACGATCGCCCGGCCCATGGCCACGCGCTGGCGCTGCCCACCCGAGAGCGCCTTCGGCTTGCGGTCCAGGTACTCGGTGAGGCCGAGGAGTTCCGCCGCGTCCTCCACCCGTTTGCGGATCTCACCCTTGTCGACCTTGGCCAGCTTGAGGGCGAAGCCCATGTTGTCCGCCACGGTCATGTGGGGGTACAGCGCGTAGCTCTGGAACACCATCGCGATGTCGCGTTCCCGCGGCGTCAGGTGGTTGACGACGTCGCCACCGATCAGCAACTTGCCCTCGGAGATGTCCTCCAGACCCGCGACCATGCGCAGGGCTGTGGACTTCCCGCACCCCGAGGGTCCGACGAGGATGATGAACTCGCCGTCGGCGATGTCCAGGGACAGCCCCTTGACGGCTTCGGTCCCGTCGGGATAGCGCTTCCAGACGTTGTCGAACTGGACGGTTGCCATCTCGGACTCCTCGTGGTTGCCCCGCGGCTGGTGGCCACACCAGTACTGTTCATACTGCGAAATCCGGAGGCGCGACCGCAAGCCTTTTCATGCCCGTGCCCCACGGTGCGGCAGGCGCCGGGACATCAGCAACGATCGCACGCCTCGTAGCGGACCGGTCGTGGTCCGCACGCGCAGCTTCGTCGGCAGCACCACGCCGGCGGGCGGGTCGCCGTCGCCCGTCTCTTGGAGCAGCAGGGTCGCCGCCAACTCGCCCTGGGCCACCACGGGTTGGAAGATGGTCGTGAGGCCCACGAACTCCGCCATGTCATGGTCGTCGAAGCCGATGATGGAGATGTCCTCCGGGACCCGCAGCCCACTGTCGCGGACGGTTCGCAGCGCGCCGATCGCCATCTCGTCGGACTGCGCGAACACGGCCGTGGGGGCCGGGTGCACGGCGAGCAGCTGAGCCATGGCCTCCGCGCCGCCCTTGAGCGAGAAGTTGCCCGGCACCTCGAACTCCGGGCGCGGCTCGATGCCCTGCTGGCGCAGGGCCTGCTGGTAGCCGTCCCGGCGGCGCAGCGGCGCGGTGAAGTGCAGCGGATCGTCAGGCGGGCCGGAGATGAGACCCACGTGCTCGTGGCCGAGGTTCACCAGGTGGCGCGTGGCGGTGGTGGCGGCGGCGACGTTGTCGATGCGCACGCTCGGGAACAGCTTGCTGCCGTTGCCCACGAGCACGATCGGGGTGCCGGCCGCCGCAAGTGCCTTCTCCTCCTCCGCGGCCAGCGCCACGTCGACGATGATCAAGCCGTCGACCCGCTTGCGAAACGGCATCGAGGTGAGGAAGCGGTTCCGGCCCTCAGGACCACCGATGGAGTACAGCAGGATGTCGTAGCCGGAGGCGGCCAGCACCGCGTCGGCGCCGGAGACCACCTGTGTGAAGAACCACTGCGTGAACATCGGCACCACCATGCCGATGCTGCGGGTCTTGCCCGCGGCCAGCCGAGACGCATGCGGGTCCGCGACGTAGTTCAGCTCCTTGGCGGCAGCCATCACCCGCGTGCGCGTGGAGGGCGCCACGTTGGGCAGCCCGCGTAGGGCACGACTGACCGTGGCCACGGACACGCCGGCCCGCGCCGCCACATCACGGACCGCGAGAGGACGCAGAACTCGTTGCCCTCGGGATCGGCGAGCACGGTCCAGGTGGCGTCCGGAGGCTGCCCAACATCGACCCTGCGGCCGCCGAGCGCCAGCAGTCGAGCGACCTCCTCGTCTGGCGAGCAGCCATGGGCCCGCAGGTCCAGGTGCAGGCGGTTCTTGACGGTCTTGCGCTCGGGGACGGGGAGGACGTCGATGGTGGGCCCTATCCCATCGGACGGGGCGATGCTGACCCCGTCGTCGCCCTTCTCGGCCACCTGCCACCCCAGCGCCGCGGCCCAGAACTCCGCAACCCTGGCCGGCTCCAGCGCGTCGATGGCTATGACGGCGATCCGGCTGGTCATTGCGACCCCTCGCGAGATGGGCTTCGCGCAGCGCGGATGCTGGGGCCCGCCGGGCTGGCAAGGCGGCGGACGGTCAGCCCTGGTCGCCGCTGCGCTCGGGCATCTGCTGCACCGACCAGGTGTTGCCGTCCGGGTCGCTGAAGTAGACGAAGAAGCCCCAGTCGTGCGTCTCGACCTCGCTAGTTGTGACGCCGTGTTCGACGAGGTGCTCGCGTGCCGCCTGGATGTCCGCGACCACGACTTGCAAGCCCCTTTGCGATCCGGGAGCCATATCCGTGATGCCCGTTCCGATCACGATGGAGCAGGCAGAACCGGGAGGCGTGAGCTGCACGAAGCGCAGCTCCTCGTTCACCTGGGCGTCCATGTCGGCGTTGAAGCCCACCTGATCGACGTAGAAGGACTTCGCGCGGTCCACGTCGGTCACAGGCACGGCCACGAGCTCGAGCTTGAAGTCCATGGCTGCAACATAGCCGTGTGTCAGGCGGCTTCCCAGTGGCCGGGCACCTTGAAAGAGTGCCCTCGGCAAGAATCGAACTTGCGACGCCGGCTTTAGGAAAGCCGCGCTCTATCCACTGAGCTACGAGGGCCGCAGCTACGCACATGGTTGCCGAGCTTCCGCGTGCCTGTCCAACCGGGCGCTCTACCCTGACGACTGCGCCCGCGGCGAGATCCTGTAGCCAGGCTACCGCTCACCGCTGGCGACTCAGCGCTCGGCCTGTTCTGGTGGGTGGTCAGGCCAACGGTCGGCCTGGTAGGCGGCGAGCTCTTCGGCAGCTAGCCCGGTGTCGGGCAGCTCGCGGGTGGAGTTGTTCATCCTGATGTAGAACACCCGTTCCGCCTTGCTGGTCTTGGCCCAGACGGGCTGGGAGGAGCGGGCGACGTCGAGACGGCAAACGTCGTGCCCCTCGTGCTGCGTGATCCTGGCGCGAGTACGCATCACCGCCGCGTGGCCGAGGGCGGTGACAAGGTGCGTGGTGAGCCAGTTGACGAAGCCGTCGCCGTTGGACGGCTTGACCCGCGCATAGTCATGGTGCAGGCCGATGACGTTCCGATTGGGTTCCACACCGATGAGCAGGGTTCCGCCGTCGGTGTTGAGGAAGCCAGCCACGGTCTTGACGACGGCGTCCTCCATCGCCTTGTTCGGCCTGCCCTCAACCAGGTCCCAGCGGGCGGTGGACTTGAACTCGACCGCGAAGTCCTCGTCGTTCTCAATGATCTGGGGCAGGGTGCGCAACGCCGCTCCGCCGGCGACGCCGAGCTGCTCGGCCACCTTGGACGCGAACTCGGCGTCGACGCGAATCCGCTCGACCACGCCCTCGGTGATGGTGTCGAGATCGGGTGGGGTGAGCACCGCCACCCCCGTCCCGGCTGCAGCTGTGGCAGAGGACTCGTCGGCGCGGTAGACGCTGGAGCCGTCGTCTCCGTAGGCGCTGACGACGTGGTCGAAGACGGCTTGAACCTTGGCGTTGAACAGCTCCGGTGGGTACGGGTCGGCGGGAAGGTCGGCATCGAGCACGTCGAGGATGGTCGTGCGCACCTCGGCCGTGGTGGCGGCTTTGCGGCGCCAGTCGAGGACGAGCTTGTCGTGGAGGTGCGCGAGCAGGCGCTTGGCGCTGAGCTTCACCGCCTCACGCTCTTCGTCGTCCAGCACCGGTTCGGGCTGGGTGAGCAGATCGAAGATCGCGAGCTGCTCCTCGGTCATGTCCTCGACGACCGCTCGGCGCTCTTCGAAGCTCAAGTCCCGGGACAATGAGATGAGGCGCCGCAGGTACTCGTCGGTGTTGATGCTGCCGGCGTTGTAGCTGGCGATCAGCTCCTCGATGCGCTCCACCAGGTCGAACCGAGTCGGGTTGCGTCGGGCTGCGCTCACCGCCCGCTGCTTGAGCAGAGAGGCGAGCCGGTCGGTCTCCGCCCGCTTGCGCCCCGCGAACCGGGCCGACAGCGCATTGAAGTCGATCTGCGACAGATCGATCAGCGGGTCGGGCTCGACCCCCTCAGCCGCGGCGCGGATGACGTACTCCTCCGCGCCCACCGAGCGGTCGAGCAGCGCATCGACCGCGTCGGTCACCTCGTCGAGGTCCGCTCGGGGCGGACGGCCCACATCCGCGATGCGCTCGGCCAGCACTCTGATGACCGCCACCGTCGCCTGATGGGCGGAAGCGGCGGGGTCGGGCAAGACCGCCTTGAACAGCTTGCGAGCGTGGCTGGCAGCGGCGAGGAACTCGGTGCGGACCTCTTCGTCAGCCAGCAGGGCCTCGACGGCGAAGTCGCGCAGCGCGATGAACGTGAACCCGGAGGCAACGCGAAGCTCGTCGAGGTCGACGTCGTAGCGCGAGCACAGCTCGGACACCCTCTCGATCGCTTTGGCAAGGGCCTCGAGCAGCTCCGTCTTGTTCTGGATAGGGGAGTCGACACCGACTTCGGCGTTGGCGGCGCCATAGATCGCGAGCGCCCGCTCAAGGTCGCGGAACACGCCGATGTAGTCGACGATCAGCCCGTTCTCCTTGTCGGGGAACACCCGGTTGGCCCGCGCGATGGTCTGCATGAGCGAGTGGTTGCGCATGGGTCGGTCGAGGTAGATCGTCGAGACGCTGGGAGCGTCGAACCCCGTCATCCACATGGCGACGACGAACACCAGCCGCAGCGGATGCTCTGGATCCTTGAAATGCTCGTCGAGCGGCCCGGCGTTCATCCGGGCCCGATGTGGCCTGATGTCGAGACCCTTGTCGGCGAGCTCGGCGATCTCGTTCTGCCCTTGACTGACCACCACCGCCATATCGGTGGTCTCCATCAGCTCGATGCGACTGGCCAGCCACGGCCGCTCCAGCTCAGGCAACGCGTCGTGCTGGACCCGCAGCTCGGCGAGGTGCTCAGCCCAGGCATCCTGCACCAGGTCGTACATGCGCACCGCCGCGGCCTTGTCGATGCCGACGTACATGGCCTTGCCGGCGAACCCGCGGCCGACGAAGTGGCGGACCAGGTCGCGGGCGACGGTGCGGAGCCGCTCCGGCCGGGTAATCAACGCGTACTCGCGGGCGAAGCGCCGCACGAGCCGTCCCTCCGCGTCCTCGTCGAGCTCGGCCTCCTCCAACAGCGCGGTCAGCTCGTCGGCAAACTCCTCGTTGATGAGCTGCAGCTCGGGAATGCGGTTCTCGTAATACAGCGGAACCGTGGCGCCGTCCTCGATCGCGTCACGGAAGTTGTAGACGCTCACGTACTCGCCGAACTCCCGGCGCGTCAGCTCCTCACCCACCACCAGCGGCGTGCCGGTGAAGCCCATGAACGCGGCGTTGGGCAGCGCCTTGCGCATGTTGAGCGCCAGCGTGTCGTACTGGCTGCGATGCGCCTCGTCGGTGATCACGATCACATCCCGGCGATCCGACAGCACCGGCATCTCGGTCTCGGCGGCCTGGCGATCGAGCCGGAACTTGTGGATCAGCGTGAACACGTAGCGATGATCTGCCTGGAGAAGCTCCCGAAGGTGGGATGCGGACTCGGCGTGGACCTGGGCCCGCTTGGAGATCACTCCCGCGTCGACGAACTGGCGGTGGAGCTGCTGGTCCAGTTCGGTGCGGTCGGTGACCATCACGAAGGTCCACGAACCGGACAAGCGGCGGAGCACCTTCTGGGTGAACCACAGCATCGACAGGCTCTTGCCCGACCCCTGCGTGTGCCAGAACACCCCGAGGCGGGTGTCGCCCTCCGCGCGGATGCGCTGCAGATTCTCGATCGACGCGTTCACGCCGAGCACCTGGTGGTTGCGAGCCAGGCTCTTGACGAGGCCACGCGGCCGCTCGCTGTAGGCGACGAAGTTCTCGATCAAGTCCAGCAGTCGGTCATGGGCGCAGGTGCCGCGGATGGCGGTCTCGAGGGCGACCACGCCGCGGGTACCGTCGGCATCGATCACCTTCCAGTCACCGAAGTAGTTCCAAGGTGCATACGTGGCCCCGACCTTGGCCTCCGACCCGTTGGAGAGCATCACGAACCCGTTCGGCCAGAACAGCTGAGGGATCGTGTCGCGGTAGTCGGACAGGTTCTCGTCGAACGCAGCTTTCACCGGCCGGTTCGGTTCCTTGAACTCGGCCAGGACCAGCGGGATGCCGTTGACGAACAGGACCGTGTCGGCTCTCCGCCGGTGCAGCTCCCCGGCGACCCACACCTGCGACGCCGCCAACCAGTCGTTTCTGCTTGGGTCGTCGAAGTCGATGAGGCGGACCTGGGCCTCCCGAGGTTCGCCCGAGGCGTCGTGCCACTGGGCCGGATACCCGTCGCGCAGGAGCCTGTGGATCGCCTTGTTGGCCCGAGTCGGATCCATCACCGACCAGTCCCTGGTGACAGCCGCCAGCGCTTCCTCGCGGATGTCATCAGGGACCGACGGATTCATCCGCCGCAGAGCGTCGCGCAGCCGGTGGCTGAGCACCGCCTCGTGGATCGAATCCCGCCCGAGCGTTCCAGACGGACCGAGCGTCTCTGCGGAGGCATTGACGACGGTCCACCCCAGCTCGGCCAGCAACTCGAGCGCCGGGCGCTCCACCAGCTCCGCCTCGGTGAACCGCCCCGGGCTCACGCCACTGACTCCACCACCGCGTCGAGATCCAACTTCGACACTTCGATCTGCCCGGTCACCAGCTTCGGCAGGAGAAGGTCGCGGATTGCAGCGAGCCGAGAGGCTTCGACCCGGAAAATCCTGGCCATGCGCAACTGCGACGCGACGGCATCAACCAGTTGGTCGGCCAGCAGCACGGGCGGAGCCACGATCTCGATCCCAAGAAAGTCCGCTGGCTTGGCCCGCTGATGGCTCGTCGACGTCCCGCCACTCAGTTCTCGCATTCGCTCCTGAAAGGACGAGGACCGCGTAAGGAGGTAGAGAAACTCCAGCGAAAAGCCAGCCTGAGGCCGAAGGATTAAGAATTCGGTGGATGCAACCGAACGGCGATGCGACCCGAGTTCGACAAACCAAGTCCTTTCGATGCGCGGGTTGAGTTTCGAGACGAGCACAGCGGGACTCGTCAGCAAGAACTTCCCGCTCTTGATCGTCTCGCCCGCATCGATCACTGGAAGACGCCCACTGTCGAACGCGGGAATGCTGTAGTGATCGAACACTTCGCCTGGGAAGCGACGAGGCTGAACGGCGGTGCGATCGAGATTCACGATCGCAGCCAGCGGCTTGACTTCCCAGCCCTCCGGAATGAGGCCGAGTGGGGAGTCGACGAGGGTGGCGTCCTCGTGGCCGGGGTAGCGGAAGCGGACGAACCACTCCCGGTAGATGGCCTGCCCCATCTGCTCCAACAGCTCGATCCGCCGCCGGTTGTTCTCGATCAGGTCATCGAGCGCGCCCAGGACCCCGACGACAGCGTGCTGCGTAGCCAAGCCGGGCAGGTCGATAGGGAATTCCGGAAACTCGATGATCGGAATCCGATCAACGGTTGATCCGGAGATGATTCGATCCGTGACCGTTGCTCGCCAGGTGGGTCCCAGCATTAGGAAGTGGAGGAACCTCGGAAGAACGACAGACCGGTCTGGCCGGATGAGGGCGAGCCTTCGACCTAAGCAGCCACGGAAGCCGTCAGGGATGAGGGCGTAGCGATGAAGCGTAGCCTCGTAGGTGAAGACCACGTCGCCAGGCTCCGGCGTAGCACGTCGGGTCCACCTCGCGTAGTCAGCCTCGCCGATGTGGCGGATGTCCCGTAGATCCAGGACCCCCGCGTCTGTGATGTTCTTGATGCCGAGATAGATCGGTCCAGCGTTGGCGGGTGCTGGCGTTGCATGAGGACCGTCGTGAAACTCCACCATCAGGTCGCGCATCTGGATACGGCGCCACTCGGTCATGCGCCAAGGATTCCCTGGACGGCGGCGTCAACTTTGGTTCGGAGTTCGTCCGCTTCGGCGCTGAGGCCCGTGAACTCGTCGTAGAGGGCGGAGAGGTTCTCGGCGAAGTCCTCGCCGTCGTCCTCGACGGCGGCGGTGCCGGTGTAGCGGCCGGGGTTGAGGCTCCAGCCCTGGGCTTCGATCTCGGCAAGAGTGGCGACCTTGCACAGGCCTGGCACGTCGACGTAGGCCCCGTCGGGGAAGCGCTCCTTGAGCAGCAGTTCGCTGCCATCGACGGTCTCGACGTCCTCGCCGCGGTAGAGACGCACGATGTTGGCGAGCAGCTCGATGTGTTCGGGCAGGAAGTCGCGGTGAGCCCGGTCGATCTGGCGGTAGAGGTGGCGCGCGTCGACAAACAGCACCTTATCCTCCCGCTCGGTGCCGCGCTTGCCCTTGTCCAGGAACCACAGCGTCACCGGCAGAGTGACCGTGTAGAAGAAGTTGTTACCGATGGCCACCATCACGTCGATGGCCTTGGACTGGACGAGCCGGCGGCGGATCTCACGCTCGGAGTGTCCGGCGTCGCCGGCGGAGTTGGCCATGACGAACCCCGCTCGACCTGCTTCGGCGAGCGCTGAGAAGAACAGCTGGATCCACAGGTAGTTGGCGTTGTCGGGCCTCGGGAGGCCGAACGGGAACCGCGGGTCCCCGGCGAGCTTGTCCTTGTCGACACCGTTCACGTTGAACGGCGGATTGGCCATGACGAAGTCGAATGCGCCGGCGCTGTGGTGAAGGTCGTCGTAGTAGCTGTTGCCCAGCCGGATGTCGCCGGACAACCCGTGGAGCGCGAGGTTCATCTTGGCGAGAGGAACCGTGACCTCCTTCTGCTCCTGGCCGTAGACCGACAGCTGCCTGGTGGCCGAGCCGGCGTGGCGCTCGACGAACTTGGCACACTGCACGAACATGCCGCCCGACCCGCAGGCCGGGTCGAACACCCGGCCGTGGAACGGCTCGATGACCTCGACGATCAGCCGCACGATCGAGTACGGCGTGAAGAACTCACCGCCCAGGCGACCCTCGGCCATGGCGAAGTTCGACAGGAAGTCCTCATAGATCAGCCCGAAGGCATCGCCTGACAGCTTGCGGGGCAGCGGCGCGAACAGGCGCAGAAGCTCGACCAGGGTCGACTTCTCAAGGCGCTGGTAGCCCTTGGGAAGCACGTCCTTGAGCTCGCTGTTGTGCACCTCGATGTAGCGCATGGCGGTGTCGACGGCGGCTCCCAGATCTTCCTTCTCCGGGAGCTGCACGAGGTGGGAGAGCCGGGCGTTGTCGGGGAGGAACAGGACGGAGCGGGCTCGGTAGTCGTCGGGAGTGACCGGCCGCCGGGCCGTGGCCTTGGCCTCCAACGCTGGGCGGACCTGCTCGAAGCGATGCTCTGCGTAGGCCAAGAAAATCAGTCCGAGTACGGGCCCGCGGTACTCGTTGGGGGCCAAGGCGGAGTTGGCTCGGAGTTGGTCGGCCGCCGCCCACAGGGTGCGCCGGACATCTGCCAGATCACTGCTGTTCACGTTGCCGTACCGATCTGCCGGTGGTCCCGTTCCCGCCACCTACCGGCTACTTTGCCCCGCGAATGGGTCCGCGTTGTCCCGGGGATCGCGGGAGTCAGTGATTCGCTGCCTGAGTGCCGTGAGGAAGCCGGTCGCAACATAGTACCGCCCACGCTTTTCCCCCCTCGGCTCAAGGACTTCTGCCGCCACCATCTGCCGCAGATCACGGCCCGCGGTAGCGTCAGTGATCTCATCATCAAGGATGGCTCTGTATGTAGCGTTACGGATGCGGAAGCCCAGGGCGGCATCAAACAGGGCCGGGATGGTTCGCTCTTGAAGCCTGCGGTCCTTCGCTACGCGCTCTAGGTCGGCCCAAAGAAGCTCACTCTCCTGGGCTCGCTGCACCATCGTTCGGGCCTGCCGCAGGTGCGCTGTAAGGGTGAACCTCACCCATGGACGGGCATCATTTTCTGGGTTCCAACGCCCTCCGCCGACGGCCGCGAGGACATCGTAGTACGCCTGCGTGTTGCGCCCCAGGTACTCTTCGATGCTGCTGAAGATGGGGGCGAGGATGCCTTCTCGAGCAAGAACCAGCGTCTGCAAGCAACGCGCCATGCGCCCATTGCCATCCCTAAAGGGATGGATCATGACCAGGTTCAGGTGAGCCATGCCGGCTCGAATCATGGCGGGGGCTTCATCAGCCTGCTGCAACTGGCTCACGAGCTCCGCCATGAGCTTGGATACGTCTTCTACGTTGGCCCCCTCGTGGACGACCCGCTCTTCCTCCTCGTTGTAGACGAAGACGGGGCCAGCCCGCCAAAGGCCGGGTCTTTTCTTCAGATCATAGCTAGTCATCATGAAATGCAGGCTCTTGATCAACTGCTCGCTGTACGAGAAATCTGGTTCGCCCGCGAGCTGCAGAACGTATGTCATCGCGTCGCGATAGCCCTCGAGGGCCAGCCGTGTTTCCTGGCTGGCGTCCAGCGGCTCTTCTCCGAGATCGATGGCCGCAGCATCGTCCAGCGGAGCGTCATAGCCCTCGATGCTGTTGGAGCCTTGAATGTGCCGCGCCATGGAGATGCGGCGCAGGGATCCGTACCAGCGCCGTGGTTCATGAAGCTGCCAGCGAAGTCGAGTCCTCAGGGACTCGATGTCTTGCAGCACCCGGTGTTCAGGCTCCCGTAGGTCGGGGGTTGCGAACAACATGTCGGTAACTCCGATATCAACTGTTCCGGTATCGGATAATAACCGACAGAGTGATGGTTGGCAACCGTCAATCCAACACTCGATTCATCGGCCCGGCCAACCTCTAGGCAGAGCTGCTATCTACCCCGGCGAGCGGCTGCGTCGAGAAAGGGAAGTCAAGAGTCGTCGCCCCGCCTGAGGGCGGAGATGGCCAGCGCCGCCCCGAAGGCGAGCAGGCCGACGGGCAGCAGCCAGTCGAGGTCGAGCCGGGCGAGGGTGAACAGGTTCAGGCCACCGGCGAGGCCGGCGATGGCGGCGCCGGTGAAGACGATGCCGAACAGCAGGGACAGGGCGTCGAGTGGATGGCGGGTCATGGAAGGCTCCTCTGTCAGCGCAGCGACGCGCGTTCGATGATGATCTGGCCGGCCCCGAGCTGCAGGTCGAGGTCGTAGGTCGGTTCGTCGTCGTCGGCGGCCGAGGCGACGTAGTCCATCCTCACCCCGACACCCGACTCGGTCTGGAAGCGCGGCGCGTCGACGGCGTCCCCGTCGTCGATGCGGATCTCTCCGGCGGAGGTCCGTGCGTCGACCTCGAAGCCGGCGCCTGCCGGCACCAGCACATGAAGCTGGCCCACTCCCTGGCGGACCTCGACCGGCACGGTCTGGGATCCGGCGTCCAGCTGTCGCAGGTCGACCAGCAGCTCGCCGGCGCCAATCTGGATGGGCTCCGCAACCTCGGCCGCCGTCGTGGGCGTAAGCACCACGTCGCGCACCTCCCCGAACGGCACGCTGAGGGTCGCCGTCACCAACAGCAACGGCAGCAGCAGCAGTCCCAGGACGATCAGCCCCCGCCCGCGGCCCGCCACGGCGCCCACCAGGCAGCCGATGCCGACGACCAGAAGGGCCAGGGCCAGTCCGCGCGTCAAGGTGAGGTCGCTGCCACCGAACTGGTCGACGACGGCGGCGAACCCGACCACGAGCGCGGCAATCCCGACGGTGAGGCGGGCCAGGACGGATGTCGGCCTGGTGGGGCGTGCCGGCGGCGTTGCCACCGCGGTCGACGACGACCATGACAGCGGTGAGGCGCCGCTAGCGCCAAGGTCCTGGGTCTGCCACGAATCGGTGGTCCAGGTGTCGGTCTCCAGGGGCTCAACGGCCCATGGCTCTTCTTCCCGGGACTCGTCTTCCCAGGGCTCATCGGCGCGCAGGTCATCGGCGCGGGGCTCATCGGCGCGGGGCTCAGCGGAGGTCTGGAGGTCCTGCGAGGGGGCGGGTGCCGAGCCCGACCCGGCGGAGTCGCTGCTCCACGGCGCGGGGCGGGAGGATTCCCAGCCCGGGCGCTGCTGGCGCCGGTCGTCATCGCGGAAGAGCAGCACGCCGATGCCGATCAGCAGCAGTCCCCACCAGAACGATGAGCCGCCGTCGACGATGCGGCTGAGGACGAGCAGCACGCCGCCGGCGATGAGCACCCCACGGACCCACACCGGGGTGTCGGAGAACGACAGCGGCTGCGCCGGCGCTGCCTGCGTCCCGTCATCCGCCGGCAGCAGAACCCAGCACACCAGATAGAGCAGGAAGCCTCCGCCGCCCGCCAGGGCGAGCAGCACGAAGGCGATCCGCACCAGCACGGGATCGATGCCGAAGTAGCGGCCGATGCCGCCGGCGACACCAGCGATGCGCTGATCGGTCGTCGAGCGCATCAGGCGCCGCGGTGGCGGTCGGTGGCTGGATCCGCCGCGGTCGTCGTCGGTCATGGTGTTCCCTCCGGTCGTGCCGGTCGGGTCATGGAGGTTGGTCACGAGCCGATGATGCGCGGCGCGTGTCCCCACGGCTATGAGGGAAGCCCCCCGAGAACCCCTGACGTGGGACATCGATCGAGGGGATGTCCCTGATGGTGGCGCGCGCCCTGCCGTGCCACCATCGAGTCGATGACGACGACCGCGAAGTCCTCTCCACAGGGCCGCCCGCTGCCGCTGCGGCGCAGCTCCGACGACCGCCTGCTCACCGGTGTCGCGGCCGGCTTGGCTGCCCGCATCGGCGTGGACCCGGTCGGTGTCCGCGCAGGCTTCGTCGCGCTGACGGCCGCCGGCGGCTTCGGTGTGCTCGCCTATCTCGCGGCTTTGGCGATCAGCGACGTGGAGCAGAACGCCGCCCCCACTGAGACCGCGATGTCGCGCTCCACGGACGCCGTGCAGCGCACCGCCTCCCTGGGGCTGGTGGTCACCGGCGCGCTGCTGGTGCTACGCGGCGCGGGGCTGTGGTTCGGTGACCGCGCTGGTGTGGCCGGTGCTGCTGGCCTGCATCGGGACCACGGTGCTGTGGAGCCGCAGCGACGAGGCGGACCGCGCGCGCTGGAGCCGCTTGACCGGACGTCTTCCAGGCCGCACCGCCGAGCTCGTCGCTGCCACGCGCCTATCCCACGGCGCGCGTGCTGCTGGGCCTCGGCCTGGTCGGGGGCGGGATGGTTGCGTTCCTGGGACTCAACGACGCGCTGGTGGGCGCCGGCAGCGTGCTGCTGGCGGTGGGGGTCACACTCGCCGGGGCCCTGGTGGTCGGTGGACCGTGGATCGTGCGGCTGGTCGCCCAGACGCGCGCGGAGCGGCGCGAGCGGATCCGCAGCGAGGAACGCGCGGAGATGGCGGCACATCTGCACGACTCGGTGCTGCACACCCTCGCGCTGATCCAGAAGGCGGAGGCACCCGGCGCGGTGGTCGGCCTGGCGCGCGCGCAGGAACGCCAGCTGCGGGCCTGGCTCAACGGCCAGGACCCGGAGGCCGCCGACCTGCGCAGCGCGCTGGAGGACACCGTGGGCCGGGTGGAGCGGGAGCACGCCGTGCGCGTGGACCTGGTCATCGTGGGCGACGTCGCCCTTGACGAGCGGGTGCAGGCGCTGGTCGCGGCCATCGGCGAAGCGGCGACCAACGCGGCCCGCCATGCCGGCACGGGCAAGGCGAGCGTCTACGTCGAGGTGGAACCGGAGCACATCCGGGCGTACGTGCGGGATGAGGGCAGCGGCTTCGTGCCGGAGGCCGTTCCCGCAGACCGCCGCGGCATCTCCGAGTCGATCACGGGCAGGATGCAGCGGCAGGGTGGCAGCGCCACCATCGTCACCGAGCCCGGCGAAGGCACCGAGGTCGTGCTCGACCTTCCCCTGCGGAGCTTCTGATGAGCGCAGCGATCCGTGTCTTCCTGGTCGACGACCACCGGCTGTTCCTGTCGGGCGTGCGCGCGGAGCTGCTGCGCCCGGAGCACCGCGACGCCGTGGCCGTCGTCGGGGAGGCCAGCGAGGTCGACTCCGCCGTCGAGGCGATCCGGGCGAGCCCGCCGGATGTGGTGCTGGTGGACGTGCACATGCCCGCCGGAGGCGGCCGAGCGGTCATCGAGGCGGTGCAGACGACCCATCCGGACGTGCGCTTCCTGGCGCTGTCGGTGTCCGACGCCGCGGAGGACGTGCTCGCGGTGGTCAGGGCGGGCGCCCGCGGCTACATCACCAAGACAATCGAGCCCGACGCGCTGGTCGACGCCGTCCGGCGCGTCCACGAGGGCGACGCGGTCTTCTCCCCAAGGCTGGCCGGGTTCGTGCTGGACGCCTTCGCCGGTGCGCTTCCCCCGGAGCACGACCCCGAGCTCGACCAGCTCACGGCTCAGGAGCGGGAGGTGCTGCGCCTGATCGCCCGCGGCTTCGCCTACAAGCAGGTGGCCAAGCAGCTGGGCATCTCCATCAAGACCGTGGAGTCGCACGTGTCCGCCGTGCTGCGCAAGCTGCAGCTCTCCAGTCGATACGAGCTGACGCGCTGGGCCAGCGACCGGCGCATCATCTGACGCGCCGGTGCCGGCGTTGGGTGCGGGCTGTGCCACACTGCGCCCCTGCGCTTGCCCGGTGAGGGGCTTGCGGAGCCCCCATCAGGGGGATGCCGCGGCGGACCCCATCGCGGCGCGGAGGACAGGAGCACGGGTGCTCGATGACGAGATCGTGCGCGCGGTGCTCGCGCGGGCGCTGGACAGTGGGGCGGAGTTCGCCGAGATCTACGCCGAGCAGCGCGACGGCCGGAGCGTCCGCCTCGACGACGGGCGCGTCGAGGATCTGGTGTCGGGCCGCGACGTCGGCGCCGGCATCCGCGTGCTGCGCGGGCAGCAGACGGCCTATGCCTTCACCAACCTGCTGACGCTCGAGGCGCTGCTGGAGGCGGCGGGCGTCGCGGCCGCCGGGCTGCCCGGGAGCCGGATGGCGACGGTGGCGGATCTGCGCACCGTCACCCCCGAGCGCCAGCACCTCGCCGCGCGCGATCCCCGCGAAGCCGACGGGCCGGCGCTGGCCGAAGTCGTGCGGCGCGCCGAGGATGCCGCTCGCAGCGTCGACGCTGCGGTGCGGCAGGTGACGGTGCTGTGGGCCGACAGCGCCCAGGACGTCTTCATCACCAACAGCGAGGGACACCGCTCGACCGAGCGGCGCGTGCGCACGCGCCTGGTCGCGCAGGTGGTCGCCGCGCGCGACGGGCTGATCCAGACCGGCATGGACGCGCCCGGTGCCGCGGTCGGTCTGGAGCTGCTGGACGCCCACCCCCCGCAGGACGTGGGCCGCCGCGCCGCAGAACGCGCCGTCGCCATGCTCGACTCGGTGCCGGCGCCGGCCGGGGAGCTGACCGTCGTGCTCGCCCCGGGCGGCGGCGGCGTGCTGTTCCACGAGGCGTGCGGCCATGGCATGGAGGCCGACATCGTCGCCAAGGGCGCCAGCGTCTACGGCGGCCGCCAGGGCGAGGCGATCGGGTCCGAGCTGGTCAGCGGCGTCGACGACGCCACGCTGCCCGGGTCCTGGGGCAGCATGGGCCTGGACGATGAGGGCACCCCGGCGCAGCGCACCGTGCTGTTTGATCGCGGCGTGTGCACCGACTACATGTCGGACCGGTTGCGCGCAGCCAAGCTGGCCATCCCGCGGTCCGGCAACGCCCGGCGCCAGTCCTATGCGCACCTGCCGATCCCGCGGATGACCAACTCCTTCATCCTCCCCGGCGAGTCCGACCCGGCGGAGATCGTGCGCTCGGTCAAACGCGGGTTGTACTGCGATGACCTCGGCGGGGGTCAGGTCGATCCGGCCTCCGGCGACTTCGTGTTCGGGGTCAGCATGGCGCACATGATCGAGGACGGGGAGCTGACGTCGTTGGTGCGGGGCGCCAACCTCGTCGGGGACGGCCCCACCGTGCTGGCGCGCATCGACGCGGTCGGCACGGACTTCGACCAGCGCCAGGGTGTGTGCGGCAAGGATGGGCAGGGGGTGCCCGCCGCGCTCGGCAACCCGACGCTGCGGATCAGCCGCATCACCGTAGGAGGGACGGCGTGAGCAGCGACGGAGATGCCGAGGCCCTGCTGGGCATCCTGGACGGTCTCGTCGCCCGCGCCCGCGTCGGCGAGGGCGTCGAGGCTTATGGCATCGACGAGGCCCAGCTGACGATCAAGGCCTACGACGGCGAGGTCGAGGCGCTGTCGTCGGCTCGCACTCGTGGCGTGGGCATCCGCGTGCTGCGCGACGCCCGCTTCGGCTACGCCTGGACCTCCGATCTGTCGGACACCGCGCTCGCCGAGACGCTCGAGGCCGCCCGGCGCAACGCCAGTGCCACGGGCCCGGACGAGGCCAACGTGCTGCCCGAGCCGCTTCCGCCGACCGACGTCGGCTCGCTGGACGACCCGCGCTTCGCCGAGGTGACCCCGGAGTACAAGGTGGCGTTGGCGCTGCGTCTGGAGGCGGCCGTGCGCCGCGCCGGCGGGGCGATCAAAGGTGTGGACAGCGCCTCCTACGGCGACGACCGCGCCACCGTGGGGATCGCCTCCAGCACCGGCATCCGGGCGGCCACGACGCGCTGCGACACGTACGTGGTGGTCGAGGCCCTGGCCGAGGCCGAGGGTGCCACGACCAGCGCCTACGGGCTGGACACGGCCCGCGTCGCGCAGGACCTGGATGTGGACGGCGCCGCCGCCGAGGCCGTCCGGCGCGCGCTGCTGGTGCTGGGCGGGCGCAAGCCGGAAACCGACCGCATCCCGGTCGTGTTCGATCCCTTCGCCACGGCCGAGGTGCTCGGCGTGCTGGCCGGCGCGCTCACGGCCGAGGCCGTGCAGAAGGGACGGAGCCTGTTCGCCGGCAAGGTGGGCCAGGCCATCGGGGCCGAGCGGCTCACCCTGGTCGACGACGGCACGCTGCCCGGTGGGCTGTCGACCATGCCCTGGGACGACGAGGGCGTGCCCACCAGCCGGACCCTGCTGATGGAGGGGGGCGTGCTGCGCGGCTACCTGCACAACAGCCACACCGCTGCTCGGGACGGGACCACCAGCACCAGCACCGGCAACGCCAGCCGGGCGGGGTTTCGCTCGCCGCCCGGGGTGGCGCCCTCCAACCTGCATCTGCTGCCGGGTGAGGCGCCGCCGGAGGCGTTGCTGGCCGACGTCGGCAACGGCTTCTACTGCCAGCGGCTGATGGGCCTGCACTCCGGCGCCAACCCCGTGACGGGGGAGTTCAGCGTCGGCGTCAACGGGGTGATGGTCCGCGGCGGCGTGCTGGCCGAGCCGGTGCGTGAGGCGACCATCGCCGGCACGCTGCCGGCGATGCTGCTGGGCGTGGCAGCGGTCGGCTCCGACCTGCGCTGGCTGCCCTTCGGCGGGGGCCTGGGCGGCCTGACCCTGGTGGTCGAGGGCATGACCCTGGCCGGAGCCTGAGGGGGTCGCCTTCAGCCGGCGGGCGGAGGCCCAAGCAGCAGGTAGCCGGTGAAGCCGATCATCGACGCCGCCACGCAGTAGAGCGCGAAGCCGGTGAGCCGGTCGCGGGCGACCAGCTTGACCAGGAAGCGGATGGCGAGGTAGCCGGAGACGAACGACGCGGCCACCCCCGCCAGCACGGCACCGTCGCTGTAGACGCCGGGCGCGCGCAGATCATCGATGCTGATGAGGCCGGCGCCCACCAGGGCCGGCAGGCTGAGCAGGAACGAGAAGCGCGTGGCGGCCTCGCGGGTCAGGCCCGAGAAGAGGCCGGCGACGATCGTGCTGCCAGACCGTGAGACGCCCGGGAACAGCGCCAGCGCTTGCAGCACGCCGATGATCAGCGCCTGGCGGACCCCCATGCCGCGCAGATCGATCCCGGCGGGGTCCGCGGGGTCCTCACCGGTGGGCAGGGCGACCGCCCCGGCCGGTGACGTGACCACCGCGGCACCGGCGATGCCGGTCGCGCCGGCGTGCGACATCGCGGCCTGACCGCCCGGCGACTCCGCCGTCGCCTGCTCACCGTGCTCGCCGTGCTCGCCGTGCTCGCCGTGCTCGCCGTGCTCGGCCGCCTGGGCCACGCGGCGGTCGCGCCAGCGCTCGCCGGCGGTCAGCAGCAGCGCGGTCACCAGCAGGAGCCCGGGGACGATGACCGGCGTCGCAAAGGTCCTCTCGAAGAAGGACTGGAGGGTCAGCCCGGCGATGCCGACCGGCACGCTGGCCAGCACGATCAGCAGCCCGAGGCGTCGGTACACCAGTCCGCCGGGACTGCGGTCGCGTCCGAGCAGGCCCATGGCCATGGCCACCAGCTCGCGCCAGAAGTAGGTGACGACGGCGAACAGCGTGCCGAAGTGCAGCGCGACGTCGAAGGCCAGGCCGGGACGTTCCCAGCCGGTCAGGTACGGAATCAGCACGAGGTGCCCGGAGGAGGACACGGGGATGAACTCGGTCAGGCCCTGGACGATGCCCAGGACCACTGCACGCAAAAAGTCGCTCACCGCAAGAGATTAGCCCGACGGCCCACCGCCGCGCGGAGGCGGAGCGTGGGTCAGCAGTACACCTCCCAAGGCCATCCCGCCGGTGGCGGCCGCGACCTCATGCTCGTCAAGTCCCACCAGCGCGGTTGCCGACCCGTCCTCCGCGCGCACCTCGAGCACCGGACGAGAGCGCGCCACCAGCGTCGATGGCTCCGGACCGGCGCCGAGCACCCATACGTCGACCCAGCCGCCGGCGGCGACACCCCAGCCCGGCTCGATGTCCAGCGGCACCGCCCGCAGCCCTTCGGACAGCCCGGCGGCCGGTCCTCTGGCGTCCAGATGGGCCGTGGTGAGCACGCTGCCCGCGGGCAGCGCCAGCGCCAGCACCGACCCCTCCGGCACCGAGCCGACCGCGCCGGGGGGCACGGCGTCGGGCGGCAAGCGCACGGCGCGCACGGCACCGACGGCGTCGGCGCCGACTTCCAGATCCTTGGTTGCTGTCAGCACCACGCGGGGACGGCCGCCCCAGCGGTGCTCGGCGGCCGTGACGCGTGCGCTGACGCCCGCGGCCAGCCCCGCCGCGAGCATCACCACAATGAGCGTGCGCACGCGTGGCTGCAGGGCGGCCCATGCCTCGGCGGCGGCGTCCAGCGGCCGAGGCAGCGGGGGGTGGGGACCGCGGAGCGGCGCCGGCAGCTGCATGCGCGCCAGCATCCGCGATGAGGCGCGCCGCGCCGAGAGGTCAACCGCCTCGGCTGTGGAAACTCGGGAAGCCCGACCGGCGCGGCGCGCTCGAGTGCTAGCGGGCGCCGCGCAGGGCCGACAGCGCCGGGCGCTCTGCCGAGAGCGGCAGGGCGGGGACCAGGTCGAACAGGAGGTCCCGGAGCTTGGCGTTGTTGGCGGTGAAGGTCTCGATCACGGCGGTGTGCGACACCGGCTCGACATCGGGGTCGTCCTCCAGCCCGGTGTCGTAGTCGGTGATCAACGAGATGTTCAGCGCGGCCATCTCCAGCTCGCGGGCGAGGATGACCTCCGGGTACTGGGTCATGTTGATGACCTCCCAGCCCTGGGAGGCGAACCACTTCGACTCGGCCTTGGTGGAGAAGCGCGGCCCCTGGATCACCACGATGGTGCCGCGTTCATGGACGTCGATGCCCAGCGCGCGCGCGGAGGCGATGGCGGTCTTGCGCATCTCGTCGTCGTAGGGCTCGGCGAAGCCGACGTGGGTGGTGATGGGCCCGTCGAAGAAGGTGTCGATGCGGCCGCTGGTGCGGTCAACGACCTGATCTGCGATCACGAACGAACCCGGCGCGACGGCCTTCTGCAGGCTCCCGGCGGCGCAGGGCAGCACGACATCCGTGGCGCCCAGGTGCTTCATCGCCCACAGGTTCGCCCGGTAGTTGATCTTGTGCGGCGGCAGCTCGTGGCGCAGCCCGTGGCGCGGCAGGAACCCGACCGGTCTGCCACCGATCTCGCCCACCACTACCGGTGCCGACGGCGCGCCGTAGGGCGTCTCCACGGCGACCTCGCGGGCATCGTCGAGCAGCTCGTAGAAGCCCGACCCACCGAAGATGCCGACCTGGATGTCATCGCGCTGCGGGACCATTCCCACCACGTGCAGTGCCTTCCGGTGTCTGAGTGCGTCCCGTCGCCGGGTCGGCAGGCTACGCCGACTTGGCCTCGCGGGCCGCGGACCGCGCCCCGGCAGCCTGCTTGTCCTTGCCTGAGGATGCTGCGCTGTTCCCGCCCGAGCTGGCCGCCGCGCCCTCGGAGGAGCGGCCGCCCTTGTCGGTCTTGTCCGCGCCGGCCTTGTCGGACTTGCTCGAGCCCTCGGACGACTCGGAGTCCTTGGACCCACCGCCGGACCCACCGCCGGACCCACCGCCGGACCCGCCGGCAGCCCGCTTGGCGCTGCGCGTGTCGTTCACGTAGTAGCCGGAGCCTTTGAAGATGATGCCGGCTGCGCTGAACACCTTGCGCAGCTGCCCGCCGCAGACGCCGCAGGTGCGCAGCGGAGCGTCGTTGAAGGACTGCACGACTTCGACGTGCTGGGCGCAGCCCCGGCAGGCGTATTCGTAGGTGGGCATGGTTCCTCCGCGACGGATGATCAGGTGGCCATCTGCAAGTATGCCGCTCCGCAGCGTCGGCTTCATATGCAGGCATCCGGCGGACGGTCAGGTCGGGCGCAGAATGCTCGTGGGCGTCACCACTACGTCGGCACGCCGGTCATGCGGCTCAAGTGGCACCGCGTCGACCAACTGGACGTCGTGGGCGACGCCCACGACCGGCGTGCCGGGGCGCAGGTCCGCGATGAGCCGGTCGAAGTGCCCTCCGCCGTAGCCCAGCCGTCCGCCGGCCGCGTCGAAGCCGACGCCGGGCACCACGATTGCATCCAGCCGGTCGGGACGAGCCGCGCGCAGGCCGCGGGGTTCGCGCACGCCGCGCCAGCCCGGCGCGAGATCCGCGGTCAGGTCGCTGATCCGGGCGATCCCCAGCCCTTGGCCGTCGACCCACGGCAGGAACACCCCGACCTCGCGGGCGAGCAGCTGAACCAGGAAGGCGTCGAGGTCGATCTCGGATCCGAAGGCGGCGTAGGCCAGCACCGCACGGGCGCCGCGCAGCTCCGGCAGGGCGATCAAACGGGCGCACACGGCCGCCGAATCCCGGGCGCGCTGCTCGCCGGACAGCGCCGCTCGCGCGGCCAGCAGGCGGTGGCGCAGGGCCGCCTTGGCCTCGGCCGCGTCTGCGCCTGCCATTGCTGTCCTCCCTGCGCGCCGCGGGCGGGACGCGCCCGCGCCCCCTCACGCACTAGCATTCGCCAGAGCCGAGACATCTGCACGCCCAGGAAACGAGCACAAGGGAGACTTGAGTGCGAGCGCACAAGGCCGTCATCCCCGCCGCGGGGCTTGGGACGCGATTCCTGCCGGCCACCAAGGCGCAGCCCAAGGAGATGCTGCCCATCGTGGACAAGCCCGCGATCC
>Ga0209587_1000277_pt1 | contig 24853 bp, 25 predicted proteins | sample NGEPerD_2_FD_184512 | JGI IMG/M metagenome (GOLD analysis project Ga0209587, IMG submission 184512) | Arctic peat soil microbial communities from the Barrow Environmental Observatory site, Barrow, Alaska, USA - NGEE PermafrostL1-D... | ecosystem: Environmental > Terrestrial > Soil > Wetlands >... | reverse complement strand
TAGAGCACGCTGGCCGAGATGGCGGCATACAGTCCGGCGCCGAGCCACCCGGCCCCGCCGGAGAACTTGAGATAGGCGAAGGCGAACACCGGCACCGCCACGAACACGCCGAACAGCCACAGCATCACAAAGAAGGCGGCCCACCATCCCAACGCGGCACTCCAGGCCTTGGTGCCGGCCGTGGCGAAGACGTACTCAAGGCTCTCATCCTCCTCCTCCTCCTCGCTGATGAGTGCGGTGCCGCCAACCGTCCGTTCCTCGGCAGGGGCTGTAGCGGTCGTGTCGCGGCCACGAAACGCCTGGATCGCCAAGCCGATCAGCTTCAACACCGCGAAGGCGATCCCCAGGATCGTCAGCAGCTGTGGGAAGAACGCCGCCCGGAAGGGCCACTGCTGCGCCAGGAAGTAGGCGGCTACGAAGAGCGCCAGGAACAGCAGCGTGAGGACGAGGTCAGCCGGACGCACCGACCGCTCCGAGCCGGATGCAGAGCTACTCATGTGTGGCGCGCTCCTGCGAGTCGGTGGCGTCGTGAGAATCGGGATCGGGGGCGGCCGCCGCGCGCCGCTTGCGGAACGAACGGTAGTACGGCGAACCTGCCGCGAGCAGCATCACCACGATCATGCCGATCACGGTCGGCTCTGCGAGCCAGGACCAGCCGTGCAGGGAGTAGGACAGGAACAGGTAGCGCTCTGCCAGACCGCCCAGGACGACGGCGAGCAGGAACGGCACCCGGGGCCAGTCCCAGTGGATGGCGCCAACGCCGATGGCGGCAGCAGCGAGCATGACGAAGATGTCCAGGAAGCTGTTGCTGGCGGTGTAGGCGCCGATGCCCAACAGCACCATCAGGAACGGCACCAGCCAGGTCCCGGGGATGTAGGTCAGCCTGATCAGCTGGCGCAGCACAAGCAGGGCCACGGTCACGGCGATGATGTTTGATATGACCGTGATCCACACCATGGAGAAGGTCACGTTGACGTTGGTCGTCAGCATCTCCGGTCCCGGGTTCAGGCCCTGGATGAGGAACGCGCCGAGCAGAACCGCGGTGCCCACGCTGCCCGGGATGCCGAACGCGAGGGTCGGGATGAGCGATCCGGAGTCCTTGGCGTTGTTGTTGGCGCCCGCTGCCAGGACTCCTTCGATGGAGCCCTTGCCGAACTCCTCGGGGTGCTTCGACATCTGCTGCGCATTGCCGTAGGCGATGAACTGCGACACGGTGCCACCCATGCCGGGGATGATGCCGACGCCGATGCCGATGGCACTGGAGCGCACCACCACCATGAAATGGGTGAACACCTCCCGTATGCCTCGCAGGATCCCGGCGTACGGGTTGTCGAGGCCTTCGCTCTTCGCGATCGACGTCTTGCTCAGCATGAGCTGCAGGACCTCGGCGCCACCGAACAGTCCGACGACCAGCGCGACGAGGTCGATGCCATCCCACAGGTACAGCTGGCCGAACGCATAGCGCGGCACCCCCGCCTGAGGGTCGATGCCAACCAGCGCGATCAGCATCCCGAAGGCGGCCATCAGGAAGCCCTTGAGGATGTTGCGGCCAGACAGGGAGACCACGAAGGTCAGCCCCAGAAGGGTCAGGATGAAGAACTCCGGCGGCCCGAACGCGAGCACGATCGGGCGCATGACCGGCACTGCCAGCGCGAGGAAGAAGGCACCCAGCAAGGCGCCCATCGCCGAGCCGACCAATGCCGCCCCGAGCGCGCGCCCGGCCTCGCCGCGTCTGGTCATGGGATAGCCGTCGAAGACGGTGGCGGCGGAGGTCGCCTCCCCGGGCACGCCGAAGAGCACCGAGGTGATGTCACCGGTGGTCGCCGCCGTGGCCCACATCCCGAGCAGGAAGGCGAACGCCGGCACGGGCTCCATGTCGTAGGTGAAGGGCAGCATCAGGGCGAGGGTGACAGAGCCACCGATGCCCGGGAGGATGCCCACCACGAAGCCGATACCGATACCGACGAGCATCAGCAACATCGTCTGGGGTTCGAGCACCTCGCCCAGGCTTCCAATGAACGTTCCGAGCATGCTCACCTGCTGGTCGAGGAGGGTGGCCAGGGAGTCCCGTGGCCAGGGAGTCCCGCGAGGGGGACCCTGAACGTCCCCCGGAGGGGGATGACGCTATGACACGATCGGCCGGGCATGGTAGCAGCCCGTCTCAACATCCGGCACGCCGGAGCGCGGCTTCCCAGCCTTCGGGCGTGCGGAAGGTTAACACGACGAGCGCTACCGGATGCTTTGCATTCCACCGAGCTGCGTCCATCATCTCCGGCATCTCCGGCATCTCCGGCAGCTCCCCAGAACCCTGCCGGGCCGCTCAGCTGGGGCCGCGCACCACGCGCAGGGCGTAGAGCACCAGGACGAGACTGCCCGCCAGCACCATCACATCGGCCGCCACCCCAGCGCCTGGCGGCAGCAGCAGACCGAGGATCACCACCAACAGCGACGCTAGCGCCAGACGACGCCACAGCGTCGTCCGGGGGGCGGGGTGATCGGCATGCCACTCCGGCGTCGGGGTCCCGCAGTAGGGGCAGGCGAGCACATCGGGCGGGCGACGCAGCCCGCAGGAGTCACACAGGACTCGACGCCGGGGGCTGGGCGCAGAGGGCTCGGGCTCAGCCGTGCCCCACACCCCACAGCTGGTTGATCGCCGCGTCCGCGTGCCTGTCGACCACGCCTACCTTCCCGCCGCACTCAGCTGGGCGTCGAGCCGGGGATAGACCCGGCGCGCGTTCATCTCGAAGACCTTGTGCTTGGCGTCTTCTGCCAGGTTCTGCCCTTCGACGTAGCGCTTGGTGTCGTCGTAGTAGAAGCCCGTCTGCGGGTCGATGCCCGGGACGGCACCGAACATCTCGGAGCCGAACAGGATGTTGTCGATGTCGATGACTCGGAACAGCAGGTCGACACCCGGCTGGTGGTAGACGCAGGTGTCGAAGAAGACGTTGCGCATCAGGTGTTCGGCAAGCGGCGGGCGACCCAGCCTGTCGGCGAGGCCGCGATAGCGACCCCAGTGGTAGGGCACCGCCCCGCCACCGTGCGGGATCACGAAGCGCAGGCTCGGGAACCGCTGGAAGAGATCGCCCTGGATCAGCTGCATGAAGGCCGTGGTGTCGGCATTGATGTAGTGGGCGCCGGTCGCGTGGAAGTTGGGGTTGCACGAAGCCGAGACGTGGATCATGGCCGGGACGTCCAGCTCCACCATGCGCTCGTACAGCGGGAACCAGTACTCGTCGGTGAGGGGCTTCGACGTCCAGTACCCACCCGAGGGATCCGGGTTCAGGTTGAGGCCGACGCACCCCAGCTCCTCCACACAGCGGTTGAGCTCATCGAGAGTGCCCTCGATCGGCGAGTCGGGTGACTGCGGCAGCTGGCACACACCGATGAAGTGCTCTGGGAACAGACCGACCACGCGGTGGATCAGATCGTTGCTCGCCCGGGCCCAGGTCTGGGCCGTGGCGAGATCAGCGACGTGGTGCTCCATGCCGGACGCCTTCGGGGAGAAGATCGTCATGTCGGAGCCACGCTCACGCAGCCGCGCGAGCTGGTTGGTCTCGATGCTCTCGCGGATCTCGTCGTCGCTGATGTCCGCCGGTCCCGGGGCCGGCCGGCTCGGATCGTCCAGTCGAGCGAGCTGGTCGTTGCGGAACTGCTGCTGCGCGGCCGGGGCCGTGGTGTAGTGACCGTGGCAATCGATGATCATGCTGAGCTGCTTCCTTCCTGCTCGATGTACCGCAGGCCCTTCTGGGCCAGGGGCTCTCGCATGCGGTTCGTGTCCAGGCCGAGCTCCCCCGCCTGGTAGCGCCTGCGAGCCTCGGCTTCCTTCTCCTCCCTTGCCAGGGAGGCCTCCAGCACCTCGGCGGCCCGCCGGCGTTCGACCACCACCACGCCGTCGTCATCGGCGACGATGACGTCGCCCGGATTGATCAGCTGCCCGGCGCACACGAGCGGGACGTTCACGTCACCCAGCGTCTCCTTGACGGTGCCGGTCGCCGCCACGCAGCTCGACCAGACCGGAAAACCCATCTTGGTGAGGTCGGCGACGTCACGGCAGCCGGCATCGATCACAAGCCCGCGAACCCCGCGCGCCGAGAGCGCCGTGGCCAGCAGCTCGCCGAAGTAGCCGGACTCGGATCGCGACGTCGGGGACACGACCAGGATGTCGCCCTCCTGGCACTGCTCGACGGCCACGTGCAGCATCCAGTTGTCCCCGGGCGGCACGCTGACCGTCACCGCGGTACCGGCGATGTGGGCGCCGGGGTAGATCGGCCGCAGCCGCGGATCCAGGTACCCACTGCGCCCCTGGGCCTCGTGCACCGTCGCCACCCCGAGCTGGGCGAGCCCCTCGACGCTCGAGCGATCGGCACGGCGGATGTTCTGGACGACCAAGCCCATCTGGTTCCCTTCTCACGACAGATGATCGAGCGCGCGGTGATGAGCGCGGCGCGCATGGACATGCGGGCGGGCGCGCAGCGGGAGGCGCAGGCTAGACCGCCGCCTCCTTCCACGGCAAAAGCGACACGTGGATGACGCCCTCGTCGCCCTCACCACCCACGGTCCGGATGGCCAGGTCTGCGTCTTGCAGGCCGAAGGTGTGAGTCGTCAGCAGGTCCAAGGGGAAGCGCTTGGACGCCAGCTGCTCCAGCGCCAGCTCGCAGGCCTGGTAGCTGTGGCCGCGCGCGCTCTTGATGGTGATCGCCTTCTCGGTCATCTTCTTGACGGGGAAGTCCGGGAAGGCCGCCAGCTCGCCCTGGATGACGATGACGCCCTCCTTGCGCTTGAGCGCGTCGATGCCGAACAGCACCGGGGTCGTGCCCGCGCCGGAGGTGCAGTCGAGTGAGACGTCCACGCCCTCTCCGTCGGTGATCTCCATGACGCGCTGCAGGGCGTCCTCCTTCTGCACGTCGATGACATGGTCTGCGCCCAGGGTCTTGGCCAGCTCCAGGCGCGCGGCGTCCTTGGTCGTGCCGGTCACGATGATCAGCGAGGCGCCGGCCTGCTTGCAGGCGACGACCTGTGACAGCCCCTGCTGGCCGGGTCCCTGGATCAGCACGCTTGAGTTGTAGCCCACGCCCGCGTCCAGCAGCGCCCATTGGATGCCGTTGGACATGGGAGTGACGATGCCGGCCAACTCGGCCGAGACGTTGTCGGGCACCTTGTGCACGACCGCGTTCCACGGCAGGTACACGTACTGGGCGAAGCCGCCCCACAGATGGTGCGGGTTGTCCGCGGAGGTGTAGCCGTAGCGACGCGCGTCGGGGTTCTCCCGCCAGTCGGTGGCGTAGCAGTGCCGGTAGTCGCCCCGGCGGCAGAACTCGCAGTGGTAGCAGCCGACATAGTGCTCGACGAAGACCCGATCCCCCTCCTTCACCCCGTGGCGCTGGGTGAACTTGGGTCCGGCCTTGACCAGGATGCCGATGTTCTCGTGCCCCATGATCACGGGGTCGCTGGTCCGCGGTGCCGAGTAGAGCTTGACGTCGGTGCCGCAGATGCCCGCGACCTCGACCTTCATCAGGGCGTCGTCATCGGAGATCTCGGGCATGGGGAACTCCCTGATCTCGGTCTTGCCCGGGGCCGTTCTGACGGCCGCCAGCACCTGTTCTCCCATGTCGAACGCCTTCCTTCGCTGTGGTGGACGCGGATCACCCTACCGCGCGCCACCCCGACGCCCGAGCGCCCCGCGGCCGACAGGTGCTTGCGATCGGCCGCCGGTTCATGGAAGGTTCTGGCCGCCACGACAGCCCGGGCGCGTGTGATCCTGGACCCGGTTTGAGAGAGCTGAGCGCACCCATGGCCGACATGCAGCTGAAGACCGTCACCCGCACGCAGGGCAACAACCGGGCCTTGAAGGACGGCACGGTGACGCCGCAGACGTTCGCGTTCGACTTCGAAGAGGTCCCGGTGCTCGTCCATGCGTTCCGCCGCATGGTGCGCGGGCTGGAGTTCGACATCTGCGAGATGGCGTTGACCACCTACCTGTGCGCCAAGGCGCACGGCAAGCGCTTCACCGCGTTGCCCGTCTTCCTGGTGCGCGACTTCCACCATGGCGCCATCCTGTGCAACACCAAGGCGGGGATCCGCACGCCCAAGGACCTGGAGGGCCAGCGGGTGGGGGTGAACCGTGGGTACACGGTCACGACCGGCGTCTGGGCGCGCAGCATCCTGCAAGACGAGCACGGCGTCGACTTGAGTCGGGTCACCTGGGCGCTCTCCGGCGACGAGCACGTGGCGGAGTACCGCCCCCCGGCGAACGTGGTGCCCGTGGAGGAGGGCCAGGACATCGAGGAGATGTTGCGCACGGGCGAACTGCCTGCCGCAATCGGCGTCAAGGTCGACCACCCCGATGTGGCCCCGCTCATCCCGGATCCGCAGCAGGCGGGGTACGACGCGCTGGTACAGCGCGGCCTGTACCCCATCAACCACCTGGTCGTGGTCAAAGACGACCTCCTCGATGCGCATCCCGACCTGGCTGCGGACGTCTTCAGCGCCTTCGCCCAATCCAAGGAGCTCTACGTCCAGCGCCTGCGCTCAGACGAGATCGAGGACCCCAGCCCGGCCGACCAGACCTACCGGCGCGTCATGGAGATCACCGGCGGCGATCCCCTGCCCTACGGGATCGAGCCCAACCGGCAGGTCATCGAGCAGCTCATCCAGCACGCCGTGACCCAGAAGATCCTGGACCGCGCGCCCACCGTGGCAGAGCTCTTCGCCCCGGGAACGCACGACCTGACAGCGTGATCAGCACGGTCGTCCCCGACAAAGACTGCCTCCCGTTCATCTGACACCAGGTGCCCAGGACCACCCCGTCGTTGCTCGGGTTTCCGGAGGTGACGCGGATCACGCACCGGGGGTGTGCGGGATCCTCGGCACCTCGGGGATCGGGGCGCCGGCAGAGGTTGAGACGACGGCGACAGCGATCGTCATCCCTGACTCGCCGCCACCATCGATCATGGGCGCCTGGGATGGCGTCAGGAGTTGCGAGCGGACACCGAATTCAGGAACTCGAGGATCCGCGGGGCCACCGTCTTCTCCGTCTGCTCCGGCACCGGAGCATCCCAGTACTGCGAACCAGGGATGCACTCCTCCAGGTAGCGGGCAGCCGACGTGCCGTGGGCGGCGTCATGGCCCGGGATGACCAGGGCCGGGGTGTCGAGGCGGAGCAGGTCTTCCGGCTCTGCCCCCAGGGCGGTGTCGCGGTCGATCAGCCCGCGGACCATGCCGGAGACCACGAGGCTGTACCGGTCCGGGTCCTGGCGGACGAACTCCTCGGCGAAGGACGGGTCATGGCGCAGCACCGGGCCCCAGGGCCCGATCCGCGCATCCTGGCTGAAGCCCTTGTCATGGCTCTTTGCCAGCGAGACCACGGCCTCCAAGCCGTGCTCCTGGACGTAGGCCAGGTGCTCGGCGAACTGGGAGTGGCTTCTGATCCGGTATCTCGCCCCTCCGGTGGGCCAGAACAGGACCATGCTCAGCACGACCTCGGGATGAGCCACGGCGAACGCGGCGGCCGGGGCGCACCCCTGGCAGCCGCCCATGATGTGGGCCTGGCCGATGTCCAGGTGGTCGAGCAGCCCCTTGGCCTGTGCCACGTAGTCAGACCAGGTGATCCGCTCCACCCGACCGCCGGATGTCCCGGCTTCGCGCCGATCGAAGGCGATGCAGGTGTACTGCTTGGAGATGTGGTCCAAGGGCTTGAACTTGCCGTAGACGCCCTGCTTCCTCCAATTCTCCATGGCCGCGTTGAACCCACCCGGGGAGAACATCAGCAGGGGCGGGCCAGAGCCCACCACCTCGAAGTGCGTCGCGAGCCCGTCGACTACGGCGGTGGACACGTCAATCCCCTTCTGGTCGGTTCTTTCGCCAAGCCTGCTGGAGCGGCGCGGCGCCGTCCGGCGTCAGGATTGCAGCGGTCACGGCGCGGGCGTGGTCGGCACACCGCCCTTGATCTGGCGTCCGGCACGCACGTCATCAGCATAGGCCCTGATGGCGCCCAACGCCGTCTGCGCGACGTTGGCGTACCGATCCTCTTCGCTGTCCAGCGCCGACGCGCCATAGCCGATGGCAGCGTGAGCCATCCGGACCCGTCCATCGAGCCATGGACCGCCGCCGAAGCCGCCCAGCACGGGGATGGATACAGCCTTCGTCACGTCCGGTCCGACAACCGGTCCGGAGTTGGTGAAGTCCAGTAGAGACGCCCCAGCCTGCTCCAGTCGCTGCGCCTCCGCGATGAGCTGTTCCTTCATCTCCGCCGGGATCTGGGCTCCCGGCTTCGACATCGCCTGGTACTCCATGCCGAAGTGCAGGGCCGTCTGCGGCGTGATGCCGAACTGGGCGAACACGGGGATGCCAGCGCGAGCGATGGCGGTGACGGCCTCAGGGAAATCCGAGGCGCCGTCGAGCTTGACCAGATCGACACCCGCCTCCTTGACCAGGCGGATGGCGGCTCGCACGGCGCTGTCGGTGCCCTCCTGCAAGGGGCCGAAGGGGAAGTCGACGCTGACCAGCGCTCGCTTCACACCGCGGCGGACCGCCTGACTCACGACCACCATCTGGTCCATGGTCACCTCGAGGGGGTTCGGCTGGCCCCAGAGGTTCATGCCGACCGTGTCACCGACCGAGACGATGTCGACCCCGGCACGGTCCACGATCTGCGCGATCTGGTAGTCCCAGGCGACCACCCCGACGATCTTGCGCCCGTCGCGCTTCATCTGCTGCAGCGCCGGGATGGTGACCTTCGAGTCCATCTTCGCCTCACGTCTCCTTGCACAAGTATGAAAGCACAAAACCTGGAATAGCGCTGTCGCACCTGGCGAGCGAACAGGCATGCGGCAAGAGGGCAGTCTTGCCGTCCCTGCCGAACCTGTCAACTCGCAGCCGGTACGTCAGTCGATGTAGCCTGAATCAAGGCTAGGCGAATCAGGGCCCGGAATCGGCTCCTTGGCCGCGAAAGCGTCGGCGTCCCGCTCTCCCCCTGTGCACTGTGCGCGCACGCCCGTTCATCGCGAGCCGCATCAACCCCAACCGAGATGAGCGAGCACGGGAAGGACGCGTTGTGACGAGGCTCAGGCTGACGCTGGCTTGTGGCGACTACGACCGGACGAGGGCGCTGGAGGATGGCAGCCTCCGTCCGGACGGGATCGAGCTGACCTATCTGCGACTACCGGTCGAAGAGACCTTCTTCCGCATGATGCGCCATCGTGAGTTTGAGGTCGCGGAGATGTCGTTATCGTCGTATGTCATATCGATGCAGGCGGATCCGGCTCCCTTTGTGGCGCTACCGGTCTTCACGTCGCGCATGTTCCGCCACGGGGCGATCTACCTCAACACGGCGGCTGGGATCAACACCCCGGAGGACCTGCGCGGCAAGCCGGTGGGTGCGCCGGAGTACCAGCTGACCGCAGGCGTGTGGATTCGAGGCATCCTCGCCGACCACTACGGCGTGCCCGTCGACTCGGTCACCTACTACACCGGTGGGCAGGAGCAGGCTGGGCGCATCGAGAAGGCTTCACTGGACCTGCCCGACAACATCCGGGTGGAGCACATCTCTCCCGAGAAGACGCTGTCGGACATGCTGGCCCGAGGAGAGATCGCGGCCCTCTACACCCCTCGCATCCCTCGACCGTTCGCCGAGCGCGACCCTCGTGTGGGACGTCTGTTCCCCGACGTGATCGACGCGGAGAAGGCCTACTTCGCCGCCTCAGGCATCTTCCCCATGATGCACGTGGTGGTGATTCGGCGTGATGTCTACGAATCGTGCCCGTGGGTGGCGCAGTCACTGTACAAGGCCTTCGTCCTGGCGAAGGACCAGGTCTTCGAGCGCCTCTACGACTCCTCCGCCCTGCGATTCATGCTGCCCTGGCTCAACCAGCACCTCGAAGAGGCCCGGGACCTGCTCGGTGACGACTACTGGTCATATGGGCTGGATGCCAACCGCGACGCCCTGGCCACCTTCCTGCGCTACCACCACGAGCAGGGCCTGTCACGGCGGCTGCTGCAGCCCGAGGAGCTGTTCGCCCCGGAGTCCACGGAGTCGGCGTTGATCTGACGCGTTCTATTGCCCGAGCACGACGCTCAGGGCGATCCGGGCCACCTCATCGTCGCGTTCGGTGGAGTTCCCACCGACGGCAAGGCCGCCGAACCACTCGCCGCCCCGGTTGATGACCACTCCTCCCACAAGGTGTGTGAGCATCGGGTCGCCCCAGTCGGCAAGTGTCTTCCCCAGCTCCTCGTCCTGGTCGCGCAACGTGATCGTGTCGCGCTGCATGACGGCCGCGGTGTAGGCCTTGCGAACGGCATGCTTGAGGATTCGCGCCGAGCTGCTCTCCATACTTGTGGCGAAGACCAGTCCACCGGCTTCGTCGGCGACGGCGAAGGCCATGTTGCGTCCATCCTTGGCAGCTTCTTCGAACACCACCCGCGCGGCTTCGTAGATCTTGTCGTTGCTCATCCGATTGATCACGCGCAATTCCTCCATCCAAGGGCGGGTTGCTGTCCGATGATGCAAGAGAGCCTCCCTGTCCGCGGCTTGCCGGGCGGACGGGGAGGCTCTCCAATGTGGTGCGGCGGCCCGGGGTTGGCGACCTTGAAGTGGCGAACCCTGGGCTGGCGCCTAGGCCCTCAGGGCCGTGAGCATCTCCGGCACGTCACCTTCGTCACGGGTCACCACCAGCACCGCCGCGTGCGGTCGGAGGGCCGATACGGCTTCGTCGGCCGCACCGCCCTCGGCGATGACCAGCCCGGCGGTCATGATCCCACGCATGAAGCAGGCGTTACCGATGATCGACGCGCCCTGCGCACCGCTGTCCGCTGTGGCGACCATCACGGCCACGTCCGCCTCAGCGAGCTCGTCGCTGAGCAGCGACTGGGATCCGCCGACGGCGCGCAACGTGGCATCGACCCCCGAGGCATCGACGCCCGGGGCATCGAGATCCGGGGCATCGAGGTCCGAGTCTCCAAGGCCGGCGACGGACTCCGGCGACTCATAGGTGAGGAAGTGCGCGCCGGGACTCCACGGCAGCTCCGAGACGCGCTGCACGATGCCGGCCGCCTGCTCGTCCAGAGCGATGACCCTTGAGGCGCGTGTAGACATCATGGGCCCGTCGATCCGGTAACGCGCCTCCGCGGCCGTCGCCGCCAGCGCACAGCTGCTCAGCAGCGTCGGACGGTAGTACTCCACGGCTGTCATACCGAGGTCTGCCTGACGCCCGTGGCCACAGCGAGGGCTTCGCGGCTGCTCTCGATGAAGGCCTCATCCTTGGGCAGCACGACCGCCGCTGAGCGCACGTGGTGATGGGCCGGGTCGACGCCGGGGGGCGTCTCGCCTTGGTCGCGCAGGGCCTCAACCGCCTTGCGGAGCTTGCGGCGCGCCTGGATGATGCCGGCGTCGGTGGACACCAGTCGCTCCTTGGTGCGGTCAACGATGGGTCCCATGCTCTCCTGCAACGAGGCGTCCTGCATGGCGATGCCCTTGATGCCGGAGAAGCTGTCGCCGCGCTTCTGCGCCTCGCGGTCCATCAGATAGTCGTTGTCCTTGTTCTGCAGCGGCCGGAAGGTCCCGGGAACGTACTCGTTGTGCACCCCGAAGCCGTCCTTCATCGCCTGCACCTCAACCTCTGACAGTGCGCGGACGGGGTGGTAGTCGAACGTGAACACCCAGCAGTTCTCATCATCGATGGGGACCCAGAAGTGCCCGTGCATGGGATGGTCGCCGCGCGGCGGGACCATCGTGAAGCTCGGCATCACCCACGGAGTGATGCGCCAGTAGTAGTGACCCTCCTCCGCGTTGCGCCGTGCGCCGATGAACAGGCCGCCCTCGGCATCCACGACCTCGAAGAAGGGCTTCATGTCTGCCATGTTGTACTGATTGCCCTTGGCACCCTTGAACAGCGGGTCGCTCTTGAGCCCGCCGGAGTGCAGCCAGGACACGTGGCTTGAGTCGATGCCGCCTTCAAGGGCCTGCATCCAGTTGCTCTCCTGCCAGCGCTTGGAGGAGAAGGTCTGCTCGGATGGGACGCGCGCGAACTCCCACTCCGGCAACGCGGGGCGGTTGTTGGGGTCGCCCATGTGGGTCCACAGGATGTCGCCCACCTTGACCAGCGGGTAGCCGGTGAGCTTGACCTTCTGGCAGAAACTGTGCTCCTCGGGCTCTGAGGGCACCTCGATGCATTGACCTGTCACGTCGTACTTCCACCCGTGGTAGGCGCAACGCAAGCCGTTGCCCTCGTTCTTGCCGAACCACAGGGAGACACCACGGTGCGCGCAGAACTCATCGATCAACCCGTACTGGCCATCGTCGTCCCGGAACGCGATCAGTCGCTCGGACAGGAGCTTGACCCGCACGGGCGGGCTGCCCGCCTCCGGGAGCTCGTCGGCGAGCAGGGCCGGAATCCAGTACTGCCGGAACAGGCCACCCATGGGCGTCCCTGGACCGGTCTGGGTGAGCAGGTCATTGATCTCTTGCTTTAGCATCGTCGAGTCCTCTCATTTCATTCGAATCATCCGAATATCGAACCGAGTGCTTCGGATTGAAACAGGGTGACCTGGGCTTTGAGCAGACCGAGGCTCCAGCAGTCCGGATCGCCAGATTACCAGCCTCCATGTGCCCAGCAACGGCCGGGAGCAGACGTCGACCACCGCGCTGATGGCGACCGGCCCACTACTTCGCGACCTGGTGCTGGGGCACCTGGTAGTCACGCACACGGGCGCCCTTCACCGCGGCGCCGGCGGCAGCCACGATCGGCAGGACCCCCCCCCGATGCTGAGCGCCGTCACCGGCCCCAGTACTGCGGCGATCGCGCCGATGTTCAAGTCGCCCAGGGCCGGCCCTCCTCGCGAGGCGATCTGGTAGGTGGCGGTCACACGACCGCGCAGCTCGTCGGGCACCTCCAGCTGCACCGCCGCGTGACGCACGGTCGTGTGCATGGCATCGAACAGCCCGATGCCCGCCGCACCCAGCACAGCGATGAGGAACAAGGGCCCCTGCGCAAGGGTGATCGCGGCAACGCCGTACCCCGCGGTCGCCCACAGCACGATCCGACCCGACCGAACCGTCCGAGCCATGCGGAACACCAACGCCGAGCCGATCAGCGCCCCGGCCGACGGAGCGGCCGACAGGATGCCGTAGCCGGACGGCCCGACGCCCAGCACGTCGGTTGACAGGGCCGGCAGCACCACCCGATAGGCGCCGAACAGCGTGCAGGCCAGGTCCAGACCGATCAGCTGAAGGATGAGCGGCCGGTGCCGCATCCAGCCGAACCCCTCCTTGATGTTGTTCCAGACGCTGACCGTCTTGGCCTGGTTGACCGGAGCCGCCGGCACGCGCACGAACTGCAGCAGGACCACCATCACCGCGTAGCTCGCCACGTCGACGAAGTACATGCCCTCCGGGCCGAACACGGCGATCAGGAACCCGGCCATGGCGGGACCGATCAGGATGGCGATCTCCCGCGACGGGTTGAGCAGCGCGAAGGCCTGGACCAGATCCTGCTTCGGCACCAGGGCGGGGATGAGGGACTGCCGCGCGGGCCGGTCGAAGGTCTCCGCTGCCGTGTTGAGCAGCACCGAGACCAGGATCTGCCACGGCTCGATGACCCCGATCAGCGTCAGCACCGCCAGCCCGAGGCTCACCAGCAGCGAGAAGCTCTGGGTGATCTGCAGCAGCCGCAACCGGTTCATGCGGTCGGCGAAGGCACCGCCGAGCGGCGACAGGAAGATCAAGGCGATCAGCCTGGAACAGTCCGACCAGACCCGTCTGCAGGGTGGAGTTGGTGAGCGTGTACATGTGGAACAGGTTGGCGGCGAAGGTGCCCCGGGTTCCGATCTCCGACAGGACGACGCCCGACCAGTACAGATCGAAGTCGCGGTTGCGCAGCATGTCGGGCACCCGCATGGTCTGAACCCCCCTTGATCCAGTGATCCAGGCCCGTGCCGATCGGCACGGCCGGTCCGCCGTGTGGTCAGTCGGACGCGGCCAGCAGGGCCGTGACCTGGTCGACCGTGCCCACCTGGCACATGCGCGGGAACACGTGCTCGACGAAGAACGCTCGCTGCCGCTCGAAGCCGGTGAGCCCGTCGGCCACCACCACGACCTGGTAGTCCATATCACGAGCGGCGTACGCGGTGCTCGCGATGCCGACGTGGGTGGACCCACCTACCAGCAACACGGTGTCCACGCCGCGACTGCGCAGACTCAGATCCAGGTGGGTCTGGTGGAAGGCGTTCCAGCGGTGCTTGGGGATGTCGTAGTCGCTGGGCTGGGGCTCGAGCTCCTTCAGCACGGCCATGGTCTCCGGCGGGTGCGCGAACCCGAACACCGGTCCCTCAGGCCCCCAAGGCTCGAACTCCTCGTTGACCTCGCTGCGTGTGCGGTTGGCATCGGCGCCGTCCGGGCGATGGTCGGCCCGCGCGTAGCAGATCGCCACTCCGTGCTGGCGACAGGCGGCGATCAGCCGTGTGACGGGTTCGATCGCGCCGGCGGCCTCGATCTTCTGGCGGTAGCACTCCAACATGTCGAACACGACCAGGGCGGTGCGGGACGGGTCGAGGGTCTGCTGGATCACGCGGCACTCCTTGAACTGGGCGGTTCATGGGACTGCCGGAGACCACCTCGGTCATACCTGGTCGGGATCCGGCTCGTCGCTGACGCTCGCGTCACTCGGGTCGAGCAGGGGCGCGAACTCCCGGTGACGTGCGCGCGTCAGGCCCTCGAGCTCCATGGGGTCGAGGAAGACCTCGCCGCCCGATGCGAGGTCGACGACGTGCAGTCGGGACCCGCTGTGGGTCTCGTGGTGGCCCACGGCCACCATGGCGAACTCGTTCTTGTAGATCCTCATCCCGCTCTGGATGGCCGCGCGCTCACGCTCTTCGGGCGCAGGCGTGGCCTCAGGGTCCGCGTTGCTCACATCAACATGCTCCACGTGCTCCACATCCTCAGACCAGGAAGGTCAGGCCGTACATGGGCTGATCCGCCTGCAGCAGTCGGACTTTCTTGAGCGCGATGAGCCACCGGCCGTCGGCCTTGCGAAGGTGGTACTCAGTGCGCGCGGCGAGCTGGCGGGCTTCGTTCAGCCCCATCTGACCACGGGCGCCAGGCCGGATCTCGCTGATCATCTGGCAGCAGAACACTCGCGTGCAGCCGTTGGCGAGCGGCTCCGCCTCGACCTCGACGTTGCTGACGACGTGGATCGTGCGCGACGGCGGCTTCTGGTCCAGCACCGGAGTGTGCAGGGTGCGCCACACGCGCTCGCTACGCCGCGTGGCGTCGTCGTAGATGATGTGGATGTCGGTGCGCAGGTCGTGGGCCCCGTCCCCGGCGCTGCCCTCTGCGTCGTCATAGCGCACTGGGATCCAGTACAGACCATCTTCGGTGAAGAGCTCGAGCCACTCCTCGTAGCGCCGCGAGTCGAGCAGCCGCGCCTCCCGGAACAGCAACTGCTCGGCCTCCGTCACAGTGGCCAGAGCCTCGGTCGTCGTCGTCATCGCATGGCCCCCTCTTTGGGCGTCATGGGGTGCATGGGTCATGGGTGCATGGGTGCATGGGTGTCATGGCTTGCTCGGCGCCGTAGAGCCATGGAGCAATGGAGCCCCACGCCGCCGCAGGGCCGTGTCGCGGTCGACCCCCACATCCTCAGTCCGCGCCCGGAGCGGGCAGCCCGTGGGAGCTGTTGGCATCTGCGGGCGTCACGGTATTCCCTTTATCCAAATGAAGAAGAGGGGCAGTAGTCAATCGGCAGTACGTATGGCAGTACTTGCCAATGGCTGCGGTCGAATGGTAATACCATAGAGCCGGTTGTCAGGCACTGTCAATCCGAGAGCCGTCCCTCGAGCGAGGGAGGAAGGGGGCAGGGGTCCATGGCGACACCGCCATCCACGACCGTCCTCAAGGCCTTCGAGCTGCTCGCCTTATTCTCCGAGCGTCCCTTGCTGGGAGCGGGTGAGGCAGCGCGGCTCCTGGGTGCGCCCAGGGCGAGCACCCATCGACTGCTGGTGACCCTGCGCGTGGCCGGCGTGCTGGAGTCCAACGACCACGGCCAGTACCGATTGGGTCTGCGCCTGTTCGAGCTGGGCTCCTGCGCACCGTTGCGGCTGCAGCTGCATGAGGAGTCGACTCTGCCACTGGAGCGGCTGTCCGCCGAGGTCGCGCTGCCAGCCCACGTGGCCGTGCGCGACGGCAATGATCTGTTGTGCCTGGAGAAGGTGCATCAAAGCCAAACCGATGTGCCGACCCGCATCGGCCAGCGCGCTCCGCTGCACACCACTGCGGCCGGCAAGGTGCTGCTGACCTACGCCCCCAGGCACGTCGTCGAGCGCTACATCACCGAGCCGGTCGAGCGGATCACCTGCCACACCATCGTCGAGCCCCGCCGGCTGCTGGCGGAGATCGACCGGATCCGCGAGCGCGGCGTCGCCTGGGACCGGGAGGAGTCCTGCCTGGGACTGGCCGCGGTGGCCACCGGCATCCGCAACCACACCGGCAAGGTCGTCGCGGCGATCTCCGTGTCCGCCGCGACACTTCCGGAAGGCCGGCGCCTGCAACGTGCAGAACGCGCGCTGCTGGCCACGGCCGCCGAGATCGAGCGCCGGCTCGGCTGGTGCCCGCAGCCCGACGAGGCGCCGGCATGCGAGCCGGTGCCCGCCTGAGGTCGGTGCTGTCGCACCCATCCAACGACGCGAATCCGACCCCCGGAATCCGACCCCCGGAAGGTGAGCACGTGCGCGAGATGCTGGAGAAGGTGTCCCTGGGCTGCCGGGTCCTGGGCGCCGCCGATCAGAGCGACCTCGTGTGGGGCCATCTGTCCGCACGGGACCCCGACGGCCGGGGTGTCTGGATGAAGGCCAGCACCTGGGGCTTCGAGGAGGTCACACCCGACCGCGTCGTCCTCGTAGATCCTGACGGCAACGTGCTGGAGGGCGACGGCCGCCGGCACATCGAATATCCGATCCACACCGAGGTGATGGCCAACCGCTCGGACGTGGGCGCCGTGGTGCACACCCACTCGCGTTCCGCCGTTGCCTTCGGGGCCACGGGCCAGCCCCTGCTGCCGGTGTCGCACGAGGGGACCCTCTTCGCGCCACCCGACATCGCGCGGTTCACCTTGACCGGCGACCTCATCATCACCCGGGAGCTGGGACGGGCACTCGCCGGGGCCCTCGGGAACCGCAACGCGGCGCTCATGATCAACCACGGCATGGTGGTCGCCGCAGCTGACGTGGAGACCGCGGTGGCGACCACCATCCTGCTGGACGCCGCCTGCCGCATGCAGCTGGACATCCTGGCCGCGGGCGGGGCAGAGCACTGGTCCTCCGACGAGGAGGCGCTCAGCAAGCGCCAGCACTGCTATCCCGATGCGCTGCTGCGCCAGGCCTGGGACTACCTCGTCCGCCGGCTGCCGTCGGGCTGACCTCCGCGCCTGGCGCGACCCCTCGTTCCGCCGCGCAACCGCGACCGATCGATCGTTGTCCCGAATGGGCAATCCCCAGCCGATCCGGCTGGGGATTGCCCATTCGAGGTGCCTGCAGGCAGGGCCTGCAAGGCGGGGGCGAGCCGCCCCCTGTCCGGCTAGCCGGCCGGCTCCTCCTGCGCGTTGCGGAGCACCTCTTCGTAGCGCTGCTCCCACTCCGCACCCTCGGAGACGAGCTGCTCGACGTCCACGGAGACCGTCTGCACGCCCTCGAGGTCGCCGGTCTGCACGCTCTCTCGCGCCGGGACGCGGAAGTCCTCCAGGAGCAGCTCCTGGGCGTCCGTCAGCACCCATTCGAAGAACAGCAACGCGGACGCTGGGTTCTGCGCCGTGCAGATCAGCCCGATGCCGTTGGGACGGACCACGACGGGCTCGACCGCGGGAGTCCGGGAGATCGGAGCGCCCGCGGCGATCAGCTCGTCGACCAGGTGGCTGTAGACGCTGGTCGAGACCCCGTACTCACCGGAGCCCAGGAAGTTCGCGTGTGACGTGTTGCCCGTGATCTGGGTGGCGTTGGCCGCGATCTGGCTGAAGAGCTCGTCGAACTCCTCCTGCGTCATGCCCTCCTCGGTGGTGAAGTGCTCCGAGAGCGCCATGTACCACTCGAAGGCGCGCGGCTCGATCATGATGAGGCCGGCGAAGCGCGGGTCGGCGAGGTCCTCATAGGACGTCGGCGGCTCCTGCACCACGTCGGTGTTCCAGGAGACGGTGAACACGTTCAGCCGGCTGCCGGTCCAGCCATCCTGCAAGGCCGCGTCCACGAGTCCGTCGGTGATGGGCCCCTCATACTCCTGCAGCAGACCCTCGGAGTTTGCCGTGGCCATCTCTTCGGCGTTGCTGTCCAGGATGTCGGCCCCGGCGTAGCCGGCCTGGGCCTCCTGCAGCAAGCGCTGGAGCACCTGGTTGGACTGGGCGCGGTAGACGCTGACGTCGATGCCGTAGGCGTCGGTGAACAGTTCGGACTGATCGGCGAGGTCGGTGTTGGAGGTGTAGACGTTCAGCTCACCCTCCTCCTCGGCCAGCGCGAGCAGCGCATCGATGCGCTCCTGGCCTTCCAGGCCCTCAACCTCGGCGAAGACGTCGTCGTAGGTGCAGTCGCCAGCGACAGCGGTGCCGGTCGCCTCGGATGTGGCGCCTTCGGCGTCGGGGGCGGTGGCACCGGCCTCAGTGCCGTCCTCGGCAGGCGCGGGGTCCTCGGCAGGCGCGGCGTCTTCCGTGGGCGGGCTGGCGCAGGCGGCGGCCAGCAGCAGCAGCGCCACGGCGAGGTGACGAAGGATCTTCGTAGGTGTGGCACGGGGTGGCGCAGGGGAATTCATCGGCACAGGCTCCTGTCTGGGCTCAACTCGACTCAGCGGGGACGGTGGAGCGTCGACACGCCTGCCCGCCTGGCCGGCGCGCAGATGAAACGATCATCCACCTTGCCTCGACAGCCTAGCGCCATAGTAGAATTGCTGTCGCATCAACCTCCGACCATCCCCAACTGAGGGAGTAGCCCGATGTTCCGATGGATCGCCCTTGCCCTGTTCCTCGCAACCCTCGCCCTCGCCTGTGGTGAGACCCCGACCGCCGACCCTCCTGCCGAGGAGCCGGTGCCCGAAGGGCTCGAGGGCACCGAAGATGTCGCGGACGCGCTCGAAACCGGTGCGGCCGAGTCCGACTGCACATACGACGAGGTCTACGCCGCCGTGGAGGGCCTGGAGGGCCAGGAGCGCCGGGACACGCTGGTATCCATGGCGGAGGGCGGGAGTGACCTCAGCCTGTACACCTCCCTGAACGCAGCCATCGCGGACGAGGTGCTGAGCGCCTATGAAGAGGACACCGGCTTGAGCGTGGCGCTCTACCGAGCGAGTGACCAAGTCCTCCGCAACCGCCTTATCGAGGAGGCTGCCGCGGGATTCGCCGGTGCCGACGTCGTCGAGACCAACGGGCCGACCCTCGTGGCGCTGGCCAATGAGGGCGTGCTGGCCCCCCTCAACTCCCCCGCCACCGATGGGCTCGTCGAGGGTGCGGTCCGTGAGCTGTGGACCGCGTCCCGGTTCAACATCTATACGCCGGCTTGGAACACCGAGCTCGTCACCGACCCGCCGCAGACCTACCTGGACCTGGCCGACCCGAAGTGGGACGGCCGGATGGCGATGGAGATCGAGGACTACGATTGGTACTGGTCCCTGTGGAACTACCTCGTCGAGGACAAGGGCATGACACCCGAGGAGGTCGACGCCTACTTCAACGAGCTCGCCGAGGGTGCCGACTTCACGTCTGGGCACACCGCCACCCGCCAGCTGGTGGTCGCCGGTGAGTACGCCTTGTTCGTCAGCGACTACAGCTACGGGGTCGCCGAGGCGGCTGCGGCCGGTGCGCCCATCGACTGGCAGCCCGCCGTGGAACCGCTGTTCGGGCGCCCAAACGGCATCGCCCTGGTCTGCAATGCCCCGAACCCTGCCGCAGCCCTCGTCTTCACCGAGTGGTACCTGAACGAGGGACAGGAAGTGCTCGTTGCCAACAACGTCGACCCTGCCCGCGAAACACTGTTGGACCTGGACGGCGCCGAGGTCCGCATAATCAACATGGAGGAATACCTCGCGGAGCTGGATGAGTTCATCGCCATGTACGAGGAACTGGCCGGAGTCGGCAACGTGGTTGGCTGATTCCACGCGATCCAGGTCCGTCTCCCCACCCGCCCGTCGACGGCGGGAACACCGCAGGACCAGAGTTCGCCGACCGGGCGCCCGCCCGGTCGGCGAGCTGTTCGCGTCTGCCCCTGCCCCGAGGCCGTCCGTGGCATCCGTGGCATCCGTGGCATCCGTCCGCTGCAAGGCGCCATCGGCTCCTCCCGCGGAAGTCGGCTGGGTGCGCTGACCGGGAAGTCGACGTATGACCACAAGGAGACGACGTGCAGAAGGCGGAGACAAGCAGCGGCGCTGACGCTGAAGGTTTATCGGCTTTGCCCATCCGGACGCTGAGCGAGATCCCGGAGCTGGCGAAGGCGCGGCTGTCGAAGGAGGTCTGGGACTACTCATCCGCCGGTGGGGGAACCGAGGCGACCCTGCGACGCAACCGGTCCGCGCTCGACGCCATCACCTTCCGACCCCGCGTGCTACGCGGCGTCGTGGAACGTGCGACGACCACCGCGTTCCTGGGCACAGAGCTGGCGTTGCCGGTGATGCCGGCGCCGGTCGGCGGCGTATCGCTGTTCGACGACGGAGGCGCGCTGTCCGCGGCCCGCGCCGCGCACGCGTGCGGCACCGCGTCCTTCGTCAGCACGCAGTCCAGCCCGGCGCTGGAGGAGGTCGCGGCCGGCTCCGAGGGGCCGTTGTACTTCCAGCTGTACGTGGAAGGCGACCGCAACTGGGTTCAGCGCATGATCGGGCGCGTCGAGGATGCCGGGTACCGCGGCCTGTGCGTCACCGTCGACACCCCTGTGCACCCCCCACGTGAGCGCGACACCCTCAACGCCTTCGTGCCCCAGGAGCAGCGCACCAGCCGGCCCAACACCTCGCAAGACGCCTCGCTCGGCTCGTCGAAGGAGCGAGCTCGCAACCGCGCCGGCATCACATGGCCTGACATCGCCTTGCTGAAGACGGTCACCAGCCTGCCACTGATGCTCAAGGGGATCATGGATGCCGAGGACGCGGCCATGGCCGTGGAGCATGGCGTCGACGTGGTCTACGTCTCCAACCACGGAGGGCGACAGCTGGACTTCTCGCCGGCCACGATCGAGGTGCTCCCTGAGATCGTCGAGGCCGTGGCCGGTCGCGCCACCATCCTCATCGATGGTGGCTTCACCCGTGGCACGGACGTGGTCAAGGCGCTCGCCCTGGGGGCCGACGCCGTGCTGATCGGCAAGCTCCAGTGCTGGGCCCTGGCCGCGGGCGGAGCCGTCGGCCTGGAGCAGACTCTGCGCCTGCTCGCAGACGAGATCTCGACGTCGCTTGCGATGCTGGGCGTCGGCGACGTCCGGGATCTCGACCGATCCGTCCTCAGAGGTGGAGTCGCTGACGGCGCCGCTCGTCCTTAGGTCGAGCGGCGTCGCGGCGTCGCGGCGGCGTGGCCCCGTGGCGGCGTGGCGGCGTGGGCCCTCAGGCCTGACCGGTGCTGACGGCGCCGTGCTCGGCGGTGTACTCGGGGGCGTCCTCGAGGTAGGCGACGTTGTCGTAGCCCAGGCTGCGGAACAGCCGGTTCTGGACGGACAGCAGCGTCACCTCGGCACCGTCGTCGGCGATGTGCTGGTGCACATGGTTCTGCGGCACGTAGATGGTGTCGCCGGCCTTGAAGCGGTGCTCGGTGGGCTCCTTGGCGATGCGCGCGTGGAACTTCTCGGCGATCTCCGCCTCGACCTCCCAGTGCAGGCTGGTGCCCGACCCGGACTGGACGTAGAGCATCTCATCGGCCATGTGCCAGTGCTTGGCGGAGCGGCTGCCGGCGGGGATGCGCTGCTGGTACAGGTCCACGCTGAAGCAGCGCACGTCGGTCTGCTCGGGGGAGAAGATCGAGCGGATGTGCCCGTCGCGGGTCAGCTCCCAGGTGGTGTCGGCGGGAGAGATGACCTTCTTGCGGCCGACCACGCCGGGGGTCCAGATCTGTGACCAGTCCTCGCGCGGGCCGAAGCGCTCCTCGTCCTCGACCGGGCCGGCGTTGCCCTGCTGGATGAGTCCGAAGTACATCCAGGTGGACTTGGCCTTCATCACCAACGCGACGGCGGTCTCGTCGCCGTCGTTGAAGTGCTGGTGGTGCGAGTCGGTGTGCACGACGACCGCGTCGTCCTTGTTCCAGTCGTAGCGCTGGTCGTCGTGGATCTCATAGCCGGAGCCCTGCAGGATGTAGAACACCGCCTCGTTCTGGTGCCCGTGGCCCTTGTTGGCCTTGCCCGGCGGGATCTCCACGAAGTGCACCTGCAGCGTCTGGGTGAGGAACTCGTCGTCCCCGGGACCCACCCGCCACCAGGTCTTGGAGTCCTTGGAGTCCGCCGAGTAGCCGACCTTGTTGTCGGGGTCCACCGTGACGACGTCGTCGCCGCGCACCCTCGTGGCCGCCAGCTGCGCCCGCCGGAACTCCTTCAGCCCGTAGTGCTCAGAGGTGATCGCCCGCAGGAACGTCCGAACCTTGGTCTGCGTCTTCGTGCTCGTCGCCATGGAAGCCCTCCGCCGTCGTGGCTGATCGCGGCGGAACCCTAGCAGAGACGCCACCTCAGCAGAGGCGACACCTGGTCTGCGACACCCGGCCTGGAGGCGCCAGCATCCGAAGGCAAACTTGCGGGACTCCGACCGGCTTCGTAGGGTCTGGTGACAACCGCGGGGTTGGATCTGCAGCGACGAGTCCTGTGGCGCCGCCCCGATCCCTTTGGAGGAGCGCCATGTTCGTCGTCGACCCGGATGCGCATTACATGGAGGACACCCGGCAGATCGCGGAGTACCTGCCGGAGCCAATGCGCACGCGGCTGGCAAGGACGGCACCGTCCCACATCCTGTCCAACAGCACCGGCGACCGGTGGGTCATGGGACGCATCAAGCGCCCCGAGGTGAACTACCCCAACGCCTACTCCGAGCCCGAGGAGATCCCGGGCATCATGAAGTTCCTGGGCGTGGACATCTCCGTGCAGCTGCCCAACCGCATGCTGCAGCTGTCGAGCACCGGCCAGAAGGACATCTCCGTCGGGCTCGCCGACGGCTTCGCCGCCTACATGATCGATCGGGTGGTCAACCCCGCCGAGGGCGTCTACACGATGATCATCGCGCCCTTCCAGGACCCCCCGCGCGCGGCGGACATCATCTACAAGTACGCCGACAACCCGGGCATGTGTGCCGTATGCCTCATCACCGGCGGAGCATCGCCTCCGCTCGGCGACACGCGCTACGACCCGATCTACCGCGCCGCCCAGGACGTGCAGCTGCCGATCGTCTACCACGCCAACGGCGGTTCGATCGACCACTTCCCGATCAAGGGCTTCCAGCAGTTCCTTGAGACCCACACGCTGGGTTTCTTGTTCTACAACCTCGCAACGCTGACGAGCATGCTCGTCCAGGGTGTGCCCGAGCGCTTCCCCCGCCTGAAGTTCGCCTTCCAGGAGGCGGGCTTGTTCTACATCCCCATGCTGATGCACCGCCTGGACGCGGCCTACCGCAGACGCCGGGCCGAGGCGCCGCTGCTCAAGCGCCTTCCCAGCGAGTACATGCTCGACTTCAGCTACGGCACGCAGCCCATGGAGGAGCCCAACAAGGAGGAGCACCTGGAGATGATCTTCGAGATGATCGACGGTCCCAACACCTTGGTGTTCTCCAGCGACTACCCCCACTGGGACTACGACCTGCCGTCGAAGATCACCTCCCTGGGATTCCTGGACGATGACGCCAAGGCCAAGATCCTGGGCGGCAACGCGATGAACCTCTACCGGTTTGAAGGGCGCTGAGGATGGCCTTGGACACGGCTCGGATCCGCACCGAAGACGTCAGGCGACAGGGTCGCGCCACCCTGCAGGTAGGGGGCCAGCGTGTGATCGTGTTCTGCCTCGACGACGACTTCGTCGCCTACGTCGACACCTGCGCACACCTCGGCGGGCCGGTGTGCTCACAGGGCTCGTTGCACCCCTTCTACACGGCCAGGATCGAGGAGGACGGTCGCGTGGAGCCGTACTTCGCCGAAGGCGGCGAGCGCATCCTCGCCTGCCCCTGGCACGGCTGGGAGTACGACCTGCGCACGGGTCAAGCCCTGGCGGACGGCACCAAGCGGCTCCGCGCAGCCACGGTCGCGCACGACAGCGACGAGCTCATCGTCTCGCTTTAGGGGGCTGCGCATCAGCGATGCCTCCTGCCACACCGCAACGCTCATCGAACATGTACCCCAAACATTTGAGGAAGGGAAGTCGTTGAATCGCCAGCATCGCGTGAACTCAGGAAGAACTGCCAAGTGGGTTGTCTCGGCACTGTTGACATTGCTGCTCGCAGCGTGTGGCGAAACCCCCACAGCGGAAGAGGCTGCACCGGAGCCTGCCGAAGCGGCCGAGCCGGCCGAGGCAACCTCCGAGGCAACCTCCGAGGCGACATCCGCGGCCACGGACGCGGCCACGGACGCGGCACCCTCGGAAACAGGAGGGGTGCTGGCGGAGGTCTACGCCGAGGTCGAGGGTCTCACCGGCGAGGAGCGGCGGACGACGCTGATCGAGCTCGCCAACGAGGACTGCGATGGGCCGATCAGCCTCTACACCACCATGAACGTGGAGGACATCGATCCGGTCGTCGCCGCCTTCACCGATGAGACCGGAGTCGAGGTGGAGGTGTTCCGCGGACCCAACCAAGACATCCTGAACCGGGTCCTCCAGGAGGAGTCGGCGCAGATCGCCGAGGTCGCGGACGTGATCGCCATCAACGACCTCGAGCAGGCGATCATCGCCCGTGAGG
>Ga0209587_1000276_pt1 | contig 24936 bp, 21 predicted proteins | sample NGEPerD_2_FD_184512 | JGI IMG/M metagenome (GOLD analysis project Ga0209587, IMG submission 184512) | Arctic peat soil microbial communities from the Barrow Environmental Observatory site, Barrow, Alaska, USA - NGEE PermafrostL1-D... | ecosystem: Environmental > Terrestrial > Soil > Wetlands >... | reverse complement strand
GGGTGAGTCAGGCGGCGCGGACGTCGAACACGGTCCGTGTGCGCAGGCGGCGGGTCTCGGCGCCGGTGCGGACGACGAGCAGGGAGCCCGACCGTTCCGAGACCTCGTAGACCCCCGTCACCGGTGGCTCGTCGGTGCAGTGGAGCGTGAGCCTGCGGCCCCGGCCGAGCCGAAGCCGTTCGTCCCAGCCGTAGTGCCAAATCCCGTCGGGCCCGAGTCGCGGGGGTTTGCCGATGTGCACCCGCTCGCCGGCGAACGCGGCCCGGAGCTCCTCGGCGCGCTCGTCACCGCCGAACTCGGCGGTCCCGTCGAGCAGCAGGCGGGCGAACGTGCGGCCGTGATGGGGAAGATCGGGCTGGTCGTCGAGCGCCCAATGGCCGAGCTCGTGCAGCACCACCGACGACGTCCGGTAGCGGCGGGGGAGCGTGATCGTCGGACCGTCCGGATCGACCCGATAGAAGGCCTGGCGGGCCCCGTGGCCGGGGCGTAGGCGCGGGACGTCACCGAGGTCGAGCTGGGGGAAGCGAACCTGCCACCACAGCGACCCGACGACCGCATCAGCGAAAGCGGCGCATTGGCCCAGCTCACGGAACCGTCGTCCGGCCAGCGGGCTCTCGGCCCGGTAGACGCGGCTGCGTTGGGCGTCGCGCGGTGAGCGGACCGTCACAGGCGAAGCGCGGAGCGGGTCACGCGATCGGGTCCCTGTACGTGCGGGCGCGCGGACCGCGAGGCCATGATCCCCTCGCGGGCGCGCAGCTCGGCCATCCCGTCCTGGTGGCCGGTGTAGGACGGCGGTTGCCGGAGCATCCACACGATCCCCTCGGCCGCGACCTCGGGGGGCTCCCAGTCGGAGTGGTCGACGTCGGCCAGGGCGGCGAGGAAGCCTTCGGATGCCACCGGTACGTCGATGCGGAACGTGTTCACGGCAACGGCGTGTGGTTGGAGCTGCGCGGCGAGCGACAGGGTGAAATGCTCGAGCGCGGCCTTGGCCATCCCGTAGGCCATCTGGCCGGGGAAGTAGTTGAGCGCGGCGGCGGACGACACGTTCACGACGGCGCCACGGCCTCGTTCGATCATCCCCGGCACGACGAGGCGCGCCGCGATCACCGGGGCTCGCAGGTCGACCGAGAAGATGAGGTCGAAGCGCCGCATCGCCAGCTCGATGTCGCCCGGGAACGTGATCGCCGCGTTGTTCACCAGGATGTCGACTCGACCGAAGCGCTCGACCGTGGTCGCGACCATCGCTTCGACGGATTCGTCGTCGGCCAGATTGGTGGGCACGGCGAGTGCGGTACCGCCGGCTACTTCGATCCGACGGACCGTCTCGTCGAGTGTGCCCGGCAGGGAGAGGGGCGACTCGTCGGTGGCGCGCGCCGCGCACGCGACCGCGCAGCCCGCGGCGCCCAGCGCGACCGCGGTGGCCGCACCCACGCCCCGGCTTGCGCCGGTGACGATCGCGACAGAGCCCTCCAGATCCCGTGCGCCACCGTCAGCCATGGTCGGCAGGCTAGGCAACCCGGAGCCTCCGGTCGCGTTCCGGGTTGTCCCGATGCCGGTCGCCGAGGAGGGCGACGCGTTCGACGACGTCGGGGGCGGTGAACGCGTCGCGCGCCGTCGGGGTCGTGGTCGTGCGGGTCTACGCGGCGACGACCCCGCTGATCTCGCCGGCCCGGAGGAACTCGAAGAGGTCGTCGTGCTGGTCGGCGCTGTGGCCGCACACGAGACACACCCCGTCGGCGGTGTCGCCGTCACCCACGAAAGCGACGCAGGCCTCCAAGTGAACTTCTGCGACGTGGACTTCTGCGGTCTCGGATGCTTGGCGTCCCATGGCTGTCTCCTCTCGGTGCCCGGCATGCTGCGAACGACATCAGTGTAATTCGGCGGATGGCCCGCGACCGGCATGGACGAGAGTTGGGACAGGCCAGACGTGCGAGGATGCCCCCGACAGGCACGGCGTCGGAACCCAGGGGGCGATGATGGATCTCGATCGACGTGATTTCCTGAAGCGGGCGGGGATCTTCGGCGGTGCCGCGCTGGCGGCGGGCAGCCTGAGCGGTTGCAAGTGGTTTCAGGACTGGCCCGGCACCGGTCCGCTCGGCAGCATCCTCGATCTCCCGGCCCCGTCCGCGCCGATCGACCACATCGTGGTGGTCATGATGGAGAACCGCTCGTTCGATCACTACCTCGGTTGGCTCGCCGACGACGCCCGGTACGTGGGTGCGGGCCGGCGGCGCTGGGGGCACGACTTTCAAATCGACGGGGAGCAGGCCCAGACCTACCCCGACCCGAATGGCACCCCGGTGGCGACGTCCCACCTGTTCCAACAGCCCGGCCAGACGAATCCGTGGCGCGGCTGCGGATTTGGCGACCCGGGTCACAGCTGGAGCTCGGGGCGCGTCCAACGGGACCACGGATTCTTGGCCGCGGGCAGCGGAAACGACCAGTTCGCACTCGGCTACTACCGGGCACCCGACCTGGCGATCACCGCCGCGCTCGCGAAGCGCTTCACGACCTTCGACCGGTACCACTGCTCGGTCCTCGGGCCCACCTATCCCAACCGGGAGTACCTCCACTCGGCCCAGTCGGGCGGGAACAAGACGAACGCCTTCCCGCCGACATCCGACGGGTTTCAGTGGGCGACCATCTGGGACCGGCTCGACGCGGCCAACGTCCCGGCCCGGTACTACTACTCCGACCTTCCTACCCTGGCGTTGTGGGGCGCGCGCGGCATGGCCCATGCCAGCCCGATCGCGCAGTACTACGAAGCATGCACGGCGGGAACATTGCCCAACGTCACCTTCGTCGACCCCGCGTTCATCGGTGAGAACCGCACCGACGACCATCCGCTCGCCGACGTGCGCGGCGGGCAGGGCTTCATCCGGGACGCGTGCAAGGCCTTCGTGGAGTCGCCGCACTGGGAGAGCGGCGTGTTCATCGTCACCTACGACGAGTGGGGCGGTTTCTTCGACCACGTCGCGCCGCCCCACTTCGACGACGATCGCACGAGCGCCGACGACCAGGAGGATTTCTCCCAGGCCGGCTTCCGCGTACCGACGATGCTCGCGTCACCATTCGCCCGGCCAAACTTCGTCGACCACCGAATGTACGATCACACCTCGATCCTGCGGTTCATCCAATGGCGGTTCCTCGGTGCCGAGTACGAAGGGGGCTTCGTCGGCTCGGGCGCCCCGTGGTGGCTGACGCGGCGCGATCGCAACGCGTACAACATCGGTGCCAGCCTCGCGAGGGAGAGCGTCGACGACGATGTCGGCTTCGACCTCGACCAGGTGATCGACCCGATCTCGGCACCCTGCGGCGGTCCCGCGGGGCTCGGGTTCCGCGCCCAGCCCAATCCGGCCAACGGTGTTGACGCGTTCGACGAGCTCGCGTGGGCGCGGTACCTCGACGGTGTGGGAGTACGTGTCCCCGCCTTCAGCTAGCTGTCGGTCGGAGGCGGCGCGATGACCGCCGCGCCGGGACCGCCCTCACTCGGTGGCCGAGCGCGGGCCGCGCTCGCGACGATCCTCCAGACCGGCTGGGAACAGCTGACCCGGCGCGCCACGATGGGACCTGATCAGCGGCGAGCGCGGGCGTTCGGGCACTTCGGTCACGGATCCGCCCTGTGCTTTCCTGTTGCCGCGCTGTACGGCGAGGGCTCCATCCGCATCGGGGCGAGCACGGTCATCGGGCCGTACGCCACGCTCTCGGCCGGGATCAGTCCCGGTCACGTTCTCGACCGGGACACGGTCATCACGATCGGCGACCGCTGCTTGATCGGCAAGGGCAGCGGCATCGTCGGGCATGAGTCCATCGAGATCGGTGACGACGTCTGGACGGGCCACCACGTCTATGTCACCGACGCCAACCACGGCTATGAGGACACGAGCGTCCCGCCGAGCGCCCAGTTCGCCCCGCCGCGACCGGTGGTCATCGGATCGGGTGCCTGGCTCGGTCACGGCACGGTGGTGCTCCCCGGTGCGACGATCGGGCGCCACGTCGTGATCGGTGCCGGCTCGGTGGTCGGCGGTGACATCCCCGACTACTCCGTGGCGGTGGGCAACCCCGCCCGAGTCGTGAAGCGCTACGTGGCCGGCGAGGGTTGGGTGCGAGTCGACCCCTGTGCCTTGGACTCGCCGCCGGGAGACGACCGCGCCACCGGGTCGGGCAACGGCTGACTGACTCCTGCCTGCACCGATACCCCCGTCGGGCTGTCGGGCCAATCCGGGGCCTACCTCTCGAGGGGCGGATAGTCGGGCGGCTGGTCGATCTTCGGGAGCTCCTCGAAGATCGTGATCGAGCTCGACTTGTCGAACAGTGCGAGCTTGCGTGTCGGCCAGCCGTCGAGGGTGTATCGCTTGCCGTTGTCCACGTACTCGTACTGGCCGACACCTTCGTTGCCGATGTGATCCTCGCCCACGGCGTCGGGGTTCCACCACAACAAGGTGGCGTCGTCGAGGCCGTAGTTGTCGAGGAACGGCCAGAGGCCGTGCTCGCCGCGCGACATGCGTGCGGTGGTGGGCCCGCCGCCGCGCACCGGTTCGGCGTACAGCCCACCCCGTACCGTCTCGGGCGTGAGATTGGGGCCTGCGAGCATGACCGCCTGGTACGCGAGCCCGACGTTGAGGCTGATGAGGCCGTAGGTGTTGTTCGGGGGCTCTTCACCAACGCCCCACTCGTACAACCCGAACGAAGACTGGGCCTGCTGCGCGACCGGAGTAGCCGGGAGCCCGATCCCGAAGGCGTGGCGCCACTGCTCCTGGTCGAAGGTGCGCGCGAACACCGAGATGTCGACGAAGACGTTCGGGCCGATGATCCACTCGGGGAACCATTGCTGGGCGGTCGCTTCTGTGGTCATCGTGGTTGGGTTGATCGGGTCGCCCAGGTAGATGACCGACGTGACGCCGGCGTCCATGAGCTTGGCGATGGTGGTGCGGGCGATCTCCTGACCGCGGGCCAGGTCGAGGTTGAACACGACGTCGGTCGCGATCTCGATCCCGCAGTCCTCGAGCGAGTCGCGCAACACCGCGAAGGTGGTGGCCTGATCACCGTTGGGTGTGTCGAAATGCGCAATGCCGTAGACACGCTCGGTGTCCTTGACGTCGTCGCCGCCGTACTCGGCCTTGCCGCCGTTGAACTGCGAGCACATCATCGCCGCGGTGAGCAGCGATGCCTGTTCGGGTGACGGTGCGTACGGCCAGAACAGCAGGCCACCACCGATGTCATCGCTCTGGGGTTGGGGGACCGCGCCTGCACAGTCACCCAGACACATCACATTGGCCGCGGCGAGCTCGTCGCGAAACGCCGAGGTCTGACTAGGTCCGCCGAGGACCGCGAAGGGCTCCATGTCGATGATGGCCTTCGCGTCGGCTTTCGCGGCGATGGCGTCGGTCCCCGCTCCGGTGCCGAGGTACCGGACGAGGTTGATCTTGCGGCCCCACAGCTCGAAGACCTGCTCGTAGATGGTCGCGAACCCTTGCGCGGTCTCGAAGGCTGTGTCCGGATCCACGTCGGCGCCCGTCGCTGCGACTGCGGCAGCGAGCTGGGGGTCCAGCTTCGGATTGGTCATGTAGAACACGACGTTGATCGTGTCGGCGGTGACGCCGGACGAGGTGGCGCCGCCGTTGCCGTCGGCGGGGTCATAGGGCTCGACGCACGACGGGGCATACACCGACGGGATCTTCACCTGGCCGAGATCGGTGTTGCAGTTCGGGCCCCAATCGATCGAGTCGGCCCGCCCCTCCTCCTCCGCCTGGGAGTAGATCAGGGGCAGCCCGGCCACGTCACCCGGGTTCCTGTTTCCGTCTCCGGTGGACGCGGTCTCGTCGTCGCTCCCGCGGGTCAAGGCCACGACGGCCCCGACGATCGCGATCACGACCACGATCGCGATGATGGGGCCGTAGCGGCGCAGCACCGACGGTCTCGAGCTGTTGGCCTGGGGCGCAGTCATGGGAGCTCCTCGTGGTGCGGGTCAGGCGCCGGGGGTGCCGGCGCCGGAACGGGCGATGGTGGCGTCGTCGGTCCCGAGGTACGAGGCGACGACGTGGGGGTCACGGATGACGTCCGAAGGTGGGCCGGACGCGATCACCTGGCCGAGATCCAAGGCGATCATCCGGTCCGAGATGGAGTTGAGCAGTGGGAGGTCGTGCTCGATCACGAGCACGCTCGCGCCGAGCTGGTCGCGGATGCGGCGGAGAAGCGGGCCGAGCGCCTCGGCTTCGCGCTGGGCGATACCGCTGGAAGGTTCGTCGAGGAGCAGGACGCGCGGCTGGTGCGCGAGCACGCACGCGAGGTCGACGATGCGACGGCTGCCGGTCGAGAGCTCGCGCACGAACTTGTCCCGGAACGCGCCGAGACCCATCAGCTCGATGAGCTCCTCGACTCGGGCCGCTACCTTGGCTTCGGAGTCGACAACTGCGGGGAGATGCAGCACCGCGGCGATCGGGTCGCGCACGTCGACCTGGGTGTCGAGCGCGACGGCGATCGTCTCGGTGACGGTGAGGGCGGGGAAGAGGCGGCCGTCCTGGAACGATCGACCGAGGCCGAGCCGGGCGCGTCGCTGTGCCGCGGTTGTCGTGATGTCGCGCGGCCCGTCGTCGGTACCGAGGATGATGGACCCCGCGTCGGCGGGTAGGAACCCGGAGATGATGTCGAACAGTGTGGTCTTGCCCGCACCGTTCGGGCCGATGAATCCGACGATCTGGCCCGCCTCGACATCGAAGCTCACGTCGGAGAGCGCGGCGATGCCACCGAAGCGTTTGTGGACCCGCGCGACCGACAAGGCCGACGTCGAGCGCGGAGCGTCGGACTTGCTCTCGGTCGGGTTGGTCACCGCGGTGGCCGGTAGGCGCGGGGTCTCGGGCGGCGCGGCGGGGCGAGCGCCCTTGGCGCCGTTGGTCGCAGCCGTCGGGTGCGCGGCCGCGCCCTCGAGGAACACAGACCGCAGCACGTCGGGCCGGTCCAGCAGCTCGGCGGTCGGCCCGTGGAAGCGGATCTCGCCCTTCTCCATGAAGTATGCGGTCTCGGCGACGGTGAGCGCCACGTTGACGGACTGCTCGACGAGGATGATCGTCGTCCCCTCGTCGCGCAGCGCGCGGACGATCTCGAGGAGCTGGCTGACGACGCTGGGAGCGAGCCCGAGCGAGAGCTCGTCGATCATGAGAAGCCTGGGACGTTCGATGAACGCCATGCCCAGGGTGAGCATCTGCTGTTGGCCGCCCGACAGGTTGCCGGCTGGGTCGTCGAGGCGCTCGGCGAGCACAGGGAAGATGTCGAGCACGCGATCGGTCGAGGCTCGGACCCGGTCGCGTTCCTTGCGATGCAACCACGCGGCGAGTTGGAGGTTCTCCTGGACGGTGAGCGAGGGGAACACGCCCTGGCCACCGGGCACCTGGGTCACACCGCGGCCCGCGATCTCGTCGGGCGGCGTGTGGGTCATGTCACGGCCGTCGAACACGATCGCGCCGGCGCTTGGCTCGACCAGACCGGAGATGGCCTTCAGCAGCGTGGACTTCCCGGCGCCGTTGGTGCCGAGCAGCGCCACGACCTGGCCCTCGTCGATCTCGAAGTCGACGCCGAACAGCACCTGGACGTTGTCGTAGTGCACGTCGACCGCCCGCATGACCAGCAGCTCGACGCGGCCTTGGCGCCGTTCGTACAGCACCTCGGATTGCGCCGCGGCGGCCGCCCAGACCCGTTGGATGTCGTCCTTCACGAGGGGCGCGGCCGACGCGATGATCAGCGTGCCGATGAGAATGACCGGGGTCAGCAACAGCATTGCGGTGCGGATGCCCCACGCGTCCGCGGCGGTGCCGATGAGGGGCAGGATCACGAGGCCGGGCAGCACCCACAGCGCGGCGACCGAAAAGCCGAAGGACCGGACCTTCGGTGGGATCGCGAGCGAGAGCGAGGCGAAGATACCCGGCGCGACGATCGCGATCACGCCCGACACCACGATGTTGAGCACGATCGCGACCGCGAGGTTCGGCGTCTGGGAATAGATCGCGAACGCCACCGCCGCGATCGCACCCACACCCGCGACGAACTTGAGCACGAGCCCGGGATCTCGGGCCATCAGCTTCGTCGCGAACGGGATGCCGAGGAGGAGGCCGATGAACGCGGCCGGCTCGGTTGCCGATGCGACGAGACCCCGATCGGCCGCGCCGAGATCGAAGACCTGCTCGTAGAAGAGCGACGTGAGACTCGCGATCCCTATCACTGCCATGGCGAGGAACGGCAACGAGAAGAAAATGCGTCGCAACGTGCGCACGCTCCAGATGATTCGCCACGACTCGGCGAACGACGGCGGCACGTCCTCGGTGATCGTCGTTTCCTCGGAGGCGCCCATCATCTTGCGTTCCCAGTACCCGCGGATCGGCTCCCGCATACGGAACGCGAGCATGACGAACACGAGGGTGGGGATCGTGAAGACGATGAACGGCGCGCGCCAGCCGAGCCACTGGCCGAGGAGACCGCCGAGCAGTGGCCCGAGGAACAGCCCGATCGCGTTGCCCATCCGGTGGAGCGAGAACACCTTGGGCCGGGAGCCGATGTCGTAGTAGTCGGCCAGCAGCGAGTTGTGCGTCGGGTCGACGACTGCCTTGCCGATCCCGGACCCCGCCCGGGCGACGCCGAGCAGGATGACCGTCGTTGCCAGCCCCGTTGCCAGCGAGAAGAAGCCCCACGCGATGGCCCCGGCGGTCATGATCGCGACCCGGCTCTTGCGGTCGGCGTAGAACCCGATGGGGACCGACAGGAGAATCGCGGCGACCGCGGCGATGCTGACGACGGTCAGGATCCCCGAGATGCTGAGCCCGAAGCTGTCGCGGATGTTCGGCAGCAAGACGTCGAACGCGCGGCGGTCCAGCTCATCGACCGCATTGAGCCCGACCAGAACGACGAGTGGGAAGACGGGTTCGCCGCCGCCGAGGTCGGCGAACCACTCCTTCCACCAGCCGGCGGTCCAGAACGGCGCGACGCGTCGCAGCCGGCTCACGGGAGGGTCTCCGGGATGTGCGCGTGCTCGGCGGCATCGAGCGCGGCGCGCGGCACCGGCTCCTCCTCGACCCGTCGGTCGCCGACGAGGCTCGGGACGAGGAGGAGCCGTCGTTCGGCGACCTTGCGGAGGTACCAGTCACGGATCTCGTAGAGCGCGGCACCGAGCCCGCCGGGAAAGATCATCAACACGAGGAGCAGGCCGGCACCCGTAGCAAGGAACTGCCACTCGCCCGGCAGGAAAAACTGCGTACCGCGGACGTAGAACGCGCCGAGCAACGCGCCGGGCACCGAGCCGAGCCCGCCGATCACGACCATCGAGAACACCTTCAAGCTCTCCTCGGGCGCGTACGCGTCGGACAGGAGGCCGGTCTGATGGTGCACGAACAGCACGCCGGCGAACGCGGCGAGGAAGCCGGAGATCGCGAATGCCGCCATCGTGGTGCGCGTCGCATTCACGCCGTAGGCCCTCGCGCCGCGCTCGTTCTCGCGGATCGCGATGAGGACCCGGCCGGTACGGCTCGCGCGGAGAGCCCGCACCACCGCGAGCGCGAGCGCCAGCCCGACGAGAGAGACGAAGTAGTACGGGGTTTCGCCGCTGATGTCGATCACGCCGAACAGATCGGGTCGGTCGAGTCGCTGTGGCGGCAACCAGGAGGAGAAGAACGCCCGGTTCAGCACATAGCTCCAGGTCACGAGTGCGAACGCGAGGGTGATCACTGCAAGGGTGAGGCCGCGCCGGCGCAGCGCGGGATAGCCGATGACCACCGCCACCGCGGCACCCGCCGCGCCGCCGAGGAGTGCGGCCACGCTGAGGTCCCAGCCCAGGTTGGCGGTGACGCCCCCACCAACCGCGGCGCCGATGCCCACGAAGGCCATCTGCCCGAGGCTGACCTGACCGGCCCAACCGGTGAGCACCACGAGCGAGATCCCGACGATCCCGAAGATCAGCACCACACCGGCCAGGTTGAGCTGACTGACCGAGAGCCACATGGGCAGCGTCAGGAGGAACGCGGCGACGAGCCCGAACAACCCCCAGCGGGCCCAGCGCACCTCGGGCAGAGCCCGCAGCTCCGCGGGGACCGGCCGCACCTCGCGGGCCGCCTGCCACGTCGAGACGGCCCCGGCGTCGGTTCGGGCCGTCGAGGATTGTCGGCCGACGGCCAGCGCGACCAGGATGATCACGAAGAGCACGACGTCGTTGTAGGCGGGCTTGTTGCCGGGTTGGAATGCCATCGCCTGGTCGATGACGCCGAGACCGATCGCGGCGCCCGCGATGGTCGGGAACCGTTCCATCCGTCCGATCACCGCGGCCGCGAGGGCCTGGATGAGAAAGGTCGGTCCGAGGACGCTGCCGATCGGGAGGCCGACCGTCCCCGCGCGCAGGAACATCGCGACGAACGCCAGGACCGAGGCGATCACCCAGACGTAGGTGTGAAGCCGTTTGACCGGGATGCCGAGCGTCATGGCGCGATCGGCGCGCTCGGCGGCGGCGCGCACGGCGATCCCGATGCTCGACCGGCGTAGGAAGAGAGCGAGCGCGACGAACGCCAGGGGGATGACGATCATCGTGACGAGGTCGTTGGCGTTGAACCGGGTACCGCCGATCGCGAAGTCGACGGCGAACGGCGGATCGATGCGTGGTGAGAGCGTCTGGTCGCCGAACAGTCGGGGCAGGAACAGCCCTGCCCCGACGAGGAGCTGGGCGAGGCCGATCGTCGCGACCGTGAGGATCAGGCGCGGCGAGCGGAAGAACCGGCGGATGATGAGCGTCTCGACGAGCACGCCGAGGAGCACCGCGGCGGCGAGTCCGGCCGCGAATCCCACGAAATAGGGCAGGCCCGTGCTGACGATGAGCAGCACACCGAGCACAGCCGGCACCGCACCGAGGTCGCCCTGCGCGAAGTTCACGATCCGGTTGGTTCGATAGATGAGTGCGATGCCGAGCGCGATCAGCGCGATGCGACCGCCGACGAGCATGCCGTTGATGATCACGCCGAGCGGAGCGGGGATCGGCCAGACGAGCACCGCGAACGCGACGACGGCGATGATTGCCGCGCCGATGGCGCCTCGGACGGCGTCGACCGCGGGCCAACGCGGTTTCGGGCGCTGGGTGTTCACGCCTGTCTGAGTCAACGGCACCTGCGCCCCCCTCGCGCGTGTGACCTTGCGTCCCGCTCATCACCGTGTGACGGCGGCTGGTGACCGTGGTGTGCTCAGTCGCTCACGTCGGGTGTTCCTGCAATGAAGTCGGCGACGACCCCGGCCAGGTCCTCGCCGCGGTCTTCCTGGAGGAAGTGACCACCCCCGACGATGGTCGTGTGCGGCTGACCGGCCGCGCCGGGGATCTCGGACTGCAAGGAGACGTGCGCGCCGCCGGTGACCGGATCCGAGTCGCTGAACGCGGTGAGGAACGGCTTGCGCCATTCGCGCAGCGCAGCCCAGGCGGCGCGGTTGGGCTCCGACGCCGGGTCGTCCGGTCGAGTCGGAACGAGCACCGGGAACCGGCGAGCACCTTCCTTGTAGGACTCGTCGGGGAACGGTGCGTCGTAGGCGGCGATGACCTCAGCCGACAGGTCAGTGGTGCATCCCCCGTTGACGATCCCGCCGACCGGGAAGTCCGCTGCCTCTTGGGAGAACTGCTGCCACGCCAGGAACGCATCGCCCGGACTCTGATCACCGGTGGGCAGGAACGTGTTCGCGGCAACGACCCGATCGAAACGCTCCGGGTGCTCGGCGACGAGCCGCAGGCCGATGAGACCACCCCAGTCCTGGCCCACGAGCGTGATGTGGCCGAGGTCGTTCGTGGTGAGGAACTCGGCCATCCAGTCGACGTGGCGCTGGTAGGTGTAGTCGGCGCGTGTCGCGGGCTTGTCGGAGCGGCCGAAGCCGATGAGGTCGGGTGCGACGCATCGATGGCCGGCCGAGACGAGCAGCGGCACCATGGTGCGGTAGAGGTAGCTCCACGACGGCTCGCCGTGCATCAACAGCACCGGCGCGGCGTCGGCCGGTCCCTCGTCGAGGTGGTGGATGCGAAGGTTCGGACCCGCGCCCGAGGCGACCTCGGTGTAGTAGGGCGCGAACGGATAGTCGAGGAGATCGGCGAACCGATCGTCGGGCGTGCGGAGTACTTCCACGGTCAGGGCCTCCTCGAGAGCAGTTGGGTCAGGTGGTCGCGCATCAAGGCTTCGCCCTCGGCGAAGCTCAGGTGCGCGTCCGTGCGAAGTGTGTTCCAGGCCGTGCCGCTGGTGATGACCTCGAGCGAGAGCAGGAGGCGGCGTCGGTCGGGATCGCGGAGTCGGTCGAGCTCGGTGCCGAACACCCGTTCCAGCTCGACGAGAGAGGCGAGGTAGACCTCGGTGTGGACCCTGGCGATCACCGGCGAGAACGGCGCCTGGAGGGAAGCTGCGAGCCGTACCGGCGCAGTCGCGTCGAGCACCTTGGCTTGGCGGGCGGTGAAGGCCGTCACGCGCTCGCCCAAGGGTCCGTCGCTCGGAACCGGTGCGGCGAGCGGCTCGATCCGTTCCAGCAGGCGCCCCGTGGCCGCGAGGAACAGGTCCTCCAGGTCGTCGAAGTGGACGTACACCGACCGTACCGACACGCCGGCTTGTTCGGCGATCTCGCGGGCGGTCGGTCGGGGGTTGCCCTCGGAGAGCAGGTCCAACAGCGCCTCGACGACCGCCTCGCGTGTGCGGACCGAACGGGCGGTTCGGCCGTCGGCCGGCATTGCGGTGTCGCGTTCGGATGCCCGACGGAGCCCATGGGACGCGCCGGTGACGCGGTTGGCGGTCTCGGCTGTGGGGCCCACGGCGGCCGACAGTATTGGTTCCTGCACAGAGTGTGCAATAGGGTCACCTTCGATGACCTGCTCGATTGGCCCTCCGGCGTCGTCCGCCGGCCGCGTCTCGCGCACCGGTGACTCGGTGACCGCGCCCGTGGCGCACGTCAGCCTGGACGACGGTAAGGCGAACGCGCTCAACGACGCCTCGATCGATGCGCTCCTGCACGGGATCGACCGCGCCCGAGCCGACGGGGCGGGCGTGTTGGTCATCCGGGGGCGTTCCGGTGTGTTCTCCGGCGGAATCGACCTGGGGGTCTTGCGGGGTGACGATCCGCAGGCGCGCCTGGCCACGCTGATCAGGATCGCGCGTGGCCTCCTCGCCGTGTGGACTGCCCCGATACCGACCGTCGCGGCGGTGACCGGCCACGCCATCGCCGGTGGAGCCGTCCTCGCGATGGCTTGTGACCAGCGGATCGCGCTCGACGACGCCGATCACCGGATCGGTGTCAACGAGACCGCGCTCGGAATGGCGTTTCCGACCTGGGCGCTGGTCATCTGCCGATCGGCGATCCGGCCCGAGCGGCTCACCGAGACGATGTTGCTGGGACGGACGTTCGCGCCGTCCCGAGCGGCCGAGACCGGCATCGTGGAACGCGCGGTGGCTCCCGCCGACTTCGACACTGCAGTCGAAGACGCCGCCGCGGAGGCCGCCGCGCTGCCCACCGCGGCCTATGCCCGGACCAAGCTCCGCCTGCGTGAAGCCGAGAAGACGCGCGCCGAGGCGCTCATCGGCGACGAGATGGGTACGTTCGGCGGGCCGACCTGACCCACGCGGCGCAGCACCCGGCTGACCGGCCGCGGGTGACGTGCGTCACTCCCCAGAGGGGCTCGGCTCGGTCAGGATGGTCACATGGCCGAACCGGCGGAGTCGCCCCGCACCGTACGCGTCACCAGCCGCAACGGGGCGGTGAAGATCGTCGCTGACTCGCCGCGAGCCATCTCGGTCGAGGGTGGGACCGTGTCCGGCGACGATGTCGACTCCGACCGCTTCGAGGTCGCCGGACAGAACCAGCCGATCCTCGTGCGGTGCCCACCGGGAACCGACGTCGTGGTCGGGACGAGCTCCGGGCGGGTCGAGCTTCACGGTGAGCTCGGCGATGCACGCGTGACCACCCAGTCGGGCCGCATCTCGATCGACTCGGCAGCGAGCGTGGACGCTCGTACCCGATCAGGTCGGATCGCGATCGATCGTTGCGCGGGTTCGGCGCGCCTGCAGTGCACTTCCGGACGAATCGAGGTCGGCGACGTGGCGGAGCTCGATGCCGCGACCCAGTCGGGCCGCATCGCGGGCGAACGGGTCGGCCGGGGCCACCTCAGCGCGGTGAGCGGGCGCGTCGACCTCGGCGCCGCGGACGGGTTCTCCGCGCTCGAGGTGACCACGGTCTCCGGCGCCGTCGACATCTCGGTGCCGCACGAGTCGTGTCCCACGACAGTGCTCGAGACGGTGAGTGGACAGATCGCGTGCGATCTCCCGCCGGGAGAGGACGGCCGAGTTGTCGTGCGAACGACGAGTGGGCGCATCCGGGTCCGCGAACGATGACCGACCCGACGAGTCGTGGTGCCGGCGCGATCGCCTTCACGGATCTCGTCGGGTTCACCGACTTCACCGCCGAATGGGGAGACGACGTCGCGGTGTCGGTCCTGGACGCCCAAGAGCGTGCCGTGCGATCTGCGCTGCCCGAGGACGCGCGGATCGTCAAGGAGCTCGGCGACGGGCTCATGCTCTGGTTCGCCGACCCCGTCTCGGCGATCGTGGTCTGCCGAGAGCTGCGCCGCGGCTTCGGGGCGCGAGGCTCGGCGCCGCCGCTCGGGGTGCGCGTCGGCCTGCATTGGGGAACCCCGACCCGACGTCGAGACGACCTCGTCGGCCACGAGGTGAACCTCGCGGCGCGCATCGTCGAGCTCGCCGGTCCGGGAGAGTTGCTCGTGTCCGCGCCGCTGCGCGATCAGATCGGAGGCCGCGCCCCCGACCTCGAGTTCGACGAGCTCGGTCCCGTCGTCATGCGGGGAATCCCCGACCCGGTTCGACTCTTCCGAGTGACGGGCCGGGCGCCGACCGGCCCGTCAGGTACCCCGGCGGGCGGTTCGGCCGCGCGTGGCGAAGCCGGAGCGCGGGTCTCCTAGCATCCGGTGATGACCGTTCGTACGCCCCTTGCCGTGGTCGCCGTGTTCGCCGCCGGCGTTCTGGCGGGGTGCGGAGGTGGCAAAGCACCGCAGGTCTCCCTCGACGACGTCGAAGAGGACCTGCAGGAGCTGATCGCCCAACGCGAGGACTGGTATCCGGCGCGGATGGTCGGCGCGGTCGACTGCCCGCAGACCGCGGAGCGCTCGGAGGGGACCACCGCCGATTGCACGGTGCAGGTCGAGGGGCTCCCGGTCACGTTCCGAGTTGTTCAGACCAACGACCGGGGCGGGATCGAGGCAGAACGGCGCCAGGCGTTCCTGTCCACGGAGAAGGCTGATGCATTCGTCCGCGGTGAGTTCGACGACATCGTCACGGTCGACTGCGGCGACTCCGAGTTCTTCGTGCGCCGTCCCGGTACCGAGTTCTCGTGCAAGGTGACCGCGACCGACGGCACGGATGCCGAGGTGTTCATCGAGGTGCTCGACGCCTTCGGCAACATCAAGGTCGTGCGTCACACCTGACCGGCGCGGGCCTGCACGCGTCGCTCAGGCAGTGCGTCGGTCGGCCTCGGTGGCGCGGCGGGTCGGTGCCTTCGGCACGGTCGCGAGCGTGTGCTCGCGTTGGAGCTTCGAGAGGCGGTTGGCGAAGTAGGTGACGCCGATGCCCGACCCGAGCGCGACCACTGCGGGGGTGACGAGCGCGCCGCTACCGCTCAGCGCGATCCCGCCGACCTCGCTCCAGCCGCCGACGATCGGCAGCACGATCGTCGGCCCGAACCAGAACACCGCGAGCACGCCGATGCTGATGCCGATACACCACCGGCCGACGCGAGCGACCGCACGGAGCCGCGGGTGGGCGAGCGCGATCCCGAGCCCGATCGCGGCGAGCGAGGCCACGCCGGCCACGATCGCACCGACGCGGATCACGCGGTCCCAGCCGTCGAGCTGAGGGATCGGCGCCGTGTCGATGGTCACGACCGGGAGACTGTCCGGCGGTACTGCTCCGGCCAGGTCGGACACGACCTCGACAAGGGCCGCGTCGGTCGCAGTGCGCACCGCCGCGGGGTCCATGAGGATCGGATCGCCCTCCCCGTCGAACACATGGCCGTGCACCGAGCTCAGGATGTCGGCGAATCCGTTGACGAACACCGGCTGATCCAGCACCGAGTCGGTGAGGCGCCCCCGAGTCTCCGGATCCAGCGCGCTGACTGCGGGAATGGCGACAACGAGCGCGTCGGCCGTGCGAGCTCGCATCGGGTCGCGAACCGAGCCGGCGTCGAGCATGGCGCCCGCGGTGCTCGCGAGGGCCGGCTCGTGCAGCGCCGTGGCCGAGACGCCGCCCAGGAAAGCCGACAGACCCGCGCCCAGGAGACCGAGCGTCAGGATCACCGTGGCCGTGCCGCGAGAACGCACGGCATCTCATCGGCCGGTGCGCCGTCGAGCTGGAGCCGCGGACGTCGCCGGCCGACCGAGGGCCGATACTCTGACCGCCGGCATGGCTGACGTACCGATCGGAGTCCCACCCCGACTGGCCGAGATCGAGGCCGAGCTGCTCGCACCCGGCGGCGCGTTCGAGCTCGTCGAGGCGGACGTCGCCGGTGAGCGGATGTCCGCGTTCGCGAAGCGGATTCATGATCTGCGTGAAGTCCTCGTGAGCTCGGCCGGCTTCGGTGAGGCCGAGTACCTGATCTTCGACGACGGTACGGACCTTCGGCGGTTCACCTACGCCGAGCACGCCCAGCTCGTGGCGTCGACCGCGGCGGTGTTGCGAGACGACTACGGGGTCGGGCCCGGCCACCGGGTCGCGCTCCTCGGTGCGAACTCACCCGAGTGGATCGTGGCGTTCTGGGCCACGGTCAGTCTCGGCGCAATCGGTGTCGGGCTCAACGGGTGGTGGACGGGTCCCGAGATCCGCTATGGCCTCGTTGACTCCGAACCGACCGTGCTCGTGGCCGACGAGCGTCGTCTCGCCCGCCTCGACGGCGAAGATCCCGGCGTGCCGACGATCGTCATCGAGCGCGATTTCGACGCGATCTGGCGCGCTCGACCCGGTGTTGACCTGCCCGACCAGCCGATCGCCGAGGACGACCCGGCGATCGTCCTGTACACGAGCGGCACCACGGGAAGGCCGAAGGGAGCGATCAACACCCATCGAAACGTCGGAGCGTTGTTGGGTCTCAACTTCTTTCACGGGTTGCGGATGATGATGTTCAACCCGCCGGACGAAGGCGCGCCGCCGACTACCCAGCTCGTCACGAGCCCGCTCTTCCACGTCTCCGGATTGCACAACGCGGCCATCGCCTTCGCCGCGAGCGGGATCCGTTCGGTGTGGACGACCGGGCGCTTCGATCCCGAGGCCGTGTGCACGCTGATCGAGCGGGAGCGGATCACCGGCTGGTCGTTCACCACCGCCCTGCTGCACCGCTTCGCCAACCACCCCGGACTCGCCGACCATGACCTCACGTCGCTGCGGACGATCGGCGGTGGGGGATCACCGTTGTCGCGCGAGTTGCAGCGCCAGACCCGCGAGGCGCTGCCGTGGATCGCGCCGAGCCTGGGCCTCGGCTACGGCCAGACGGAGTGCGCGGCGCTGGCCACGCTCAACTCAGGTGAAGAGCTCGTTGCCTTTCCCGATTCTGTCGGCCGTCCGTTGCCGACCGTCGAGATCGAGGTCCGAGACGCCGACGGCCGCGCGCTGGCCGACGGTGCCGAGGGTGAGATCTGCGTTCGCGGCCCGATGGTGATGCCCGGGTACTGGCGGCGTCCGGACGCGTCGGCCGAGGTGCTCGCGCCCGTCGGATGGCTGCGCACCGGCGACATCGGTCGGATGGAAGGTGGGCGCCTCTACCTCGCATCGCGCAAGCGCGACCTGATCCTGCGGGGCGGCGAGAACGTCTACCCGGTGGAGATCGAACAGCGCCTCGAGCTCCACCCCGCGATCGCGGAGAGCGCAGTCATCGGCGTCGACCACCCCGAGCTCGGCCAGGAGGTCAAGGCCGTCGTTGTCGCCTGCCCCGGTGCGGCCGGGCTCGACTTCGACGAGCTCGCACGCTGGGTCGCCGAGGAGCTCGCGTACTTCAAGGTCCCGGTTCACTGGGAGCAGCGAACCGACCCGCTGCCCCGCAACGCCTCCGGCAAGGTCGTGAAGCACGCGCTCGGACCCGGTGCCAGCTCCGGGTTCGTCGAGGAGTAGGAGAGGCTGTGCCCCTTGATCTGAACACTCTCGTCGCGCCAGGTCACACCGCGCTCGTCCTGCAAGAGGTGCAGAACGGTGTGGTGGGTGAGCCGTCGGTGCTCCCGCAGCTCGCGGCCGAGGCCGCGGCGGTCGGTCTCATCGAGCACTGTGCCCGGCTGGCGCGCGCGGCGCGCGGTTCGGGTGTTCCCGTGATCCACTGCACCGCCGAGACGCGAGACGACCGGCTCGGCGCCAACCGCAACGCACGGTTGTTCCGCGGGTTGAAGAAGTCCACGGTTCCCTTGTCGCCGGGCAGCGCCGCGGTGCAGCCGCCCACCGAGATCGGTGTGGATCCGTCGGACCTGGTGTTGGCTCGATATCACGGGCTCGGGCCGATGACGGGCACCCAGCTGGACTCGGTGCTGCGGAATCTCGGTGTCACGACGATCGTCGGCGTCGGCGTGTCGGTGAACATCGGCATGACGAACTTCGCCTTCGATGCCGTGAACCGCGGCTATCAGTTCGTGATGCCCACCGACGCGGTCGCGGGGGTCCCGGCAGAGTACGCCGAGGCCGTGCTCACCAACACCTTGAGTCTTGTCGCCACGCTCACGACCACCGATGCAGTCCTCGCCGCCTGGCAGTAGCGCACCGTTCGGCAGTAGCTCACCGTTCGGCCACGTCTCCACGCGCGTACGACGGGCGCCGGCGCGGAGCGAGGAGAAGAGGCGCGGGGCGCGGCGCTATCCGGGTGCGATCGGAACAGTTCGCGTGTCGCGGCCCGATCGGAGGATGGTCCCGGGGCGTGCGCCGGTCGAGACACCGGCGGTCACGGTCTCGACGCCGTTCACGTAGACGTGCTCGACGCCGAGCGAGCCGGCGGTGAGCCGGGCTGTGCCCCCCGGGAGGTCATTGACGAGCGTCGCGGGCTCCGAGCCGATGGTCTCGGGGTTGAACACGACGAGGTCGGCGTGCATGCCGGGTGCGACGCGACCCCGGTCGCGCAGCCCGAAGAGCTGCGCGGGCACGTCGGTGATCAGCTGCACCGCCCGCTCGAGCGGCATGAGCTTGCGGCCGCGGAGCATGTCGCCGAGGAATCGGCTCGTGTACGGCGCGCCGCACATACGGTCGAGATGGGCCCCTGCGTCCGAGCCACCGAGCATTGCCCGCGGGTCCTCCCACACCGACCTGCGGAGCTCCCAGGACGCAGCGTCTCCGTCAGGGGCGATCGGCCAGAGGATCGTGCGGAGGTCGTCGCTGATGACGATGTCGATCAAGGTGTCGAACGCGGTCTGGTCACGGTCGGCGGCGACGTCGCGCACCGTCTTGCCCTCGAGGCCTTCGTTGGCGTCGGAGTACGTGTCGCCGAGCACGTAGTTGCCCCAGTCGGCGAGACGGCGGAACACCCCTGCCTCGTCGCTGTGGGCGCGGTCGTTCATCCACGCGCGCGTGGTGGGATCAGCGAGCTTGGCGATGCGTTCCGGCACCGGCAGGCTCATGACCTCCTTCCAGCCCGGCAGCATGAACAGCGCGCAGTAGTTGAGAAAGCTCATGTTCATCGGCACGATGACCGGCATCGTCAGGGCGACGATGCGACCACCCGCGGTCTGCGCTCGGCTCGACGCTTCGAGCTGGCGAGTCACCCGTTCGGGGACCCGCGAGTCGACGGTCAACACGTTCCAGTTCAGCGGACGTTGCCCGGCGACCGACATCGCGACGAGAAGCTCGATCTCGTCGTCGGAGAACTGGTCGAGGCAACCGTCGACGATCGCCTCGAGGGTGGTGCCCTCGTGGTCGCGGACCGCCGCGCACAGGGCGAGCACCTCGTTGTGGGTGGCCCAGCGCGACGGCACCGGCTCACCGTCACCGTCGGAATGGGTGTACGAGAGGGTGGTCGAGAATCCCAGCCCACCTGCTTCGATGGACTGGTGCAGAAGCTCGACCATGGCGTTGAGCTGGTCGGGCGAGGCCTCGTTGCCGACCGATTCGTCGCCCATGACGTAGCGCCGCAGTGCACAGTGGCCGACCAGGAACCCGGCGTTGACGCCGATGTTGCCATCGAGTCGGTCGAGGTAGCCGGCGAAGGTCTCCCAGTCCCACTCGATGCCCGTCTCGAGGGCGGGAAGCGGCATGCCCTCGACCTTTGCCATCATGCGCCGCAGGTAGTCGGCATCACGCGCCTTCAGCGGCGCGAGCGTGAAACCGCAGTTCCCGCCGATGACGCTGGTGACGCCGTGCACGTTGGAGGGTGAGGCGCCCGGGTCCCAGAACAGCTGCGCGTCGTAGTGGGTGTGCGGGTCGACGAAACCCGGGGTGACGACGAGGCCCTCGGCGTCCAGCGTGTTGGTCGCGGCGTCATCGATGGCGCCCGGCTCGGCTACCGAGACGATGCGGCCGTCGCGAATCCCCACGTCGGCGCGTCTGGCCGGGGCGCCGGTGCCGTCGACGAGGCTGCCATTGCGTATCAACAGATCCAGCATCTACCTAGTGTGCCACCACATCTGACGGATCGTCAGGTCTAGGCTTCGCGGCTGCGAGCAGGCCCCGGAGCTCGCGTTCGCGGGCCACCGAGCGACCAGCACCGAGCGAGTGGAGCACACGACGATGGAATTCACTGCCGACACCTTCCCGAAGGTCATCTCGGTCGATGATCATGTGATCGAGCCGCCGAACGTCTGGCAGGACCGGCTTCCGGCCAAGTACCGCGAGGTCGGGCCCCGGGTCGTGCGCACGAAGATCGCCGAGATGAGCTTCGTCGGCGGCAGGTTCGACTTCCGGGCCGCGGAGGCGGGCGAGGACGGCACCGACTGTGACTGGTGGTATTACGAAGACCTGCGGGTCCCCCAGACGCGGCTGTCCGCCGCGGCCGGCATCCCTCGTGAAGAGGTCACGGTCAGCCCGATCAGCTACGACGACATGCGCACCGGCTGCTACGACCCGGTCGAGCGGCTGGCCGACATGGACGTGAACTGGGTCGAGGCGTCGCTCTCGTTTCCGTCATTCCCGCGCTTCTGCGGCCAGACGTTCTTGGAAGCCAAGGACATGGAGCTCGCAGACCTCTGCGTGAAGGCGTACAACGACTGGATGTTCGACGAGTGGTGCGCGGGTTCGGGTGACCGACTCATCCCGCTGCCGATCATCCAACTGTGGGACGCGAGTCTGGCGGCCGACGAAGTGCGTCGCAACGCGGCCCGCGGCGGTCACGCAGTGTGCTTCACCGAGATCCCGCCGTTCCTCGGGCTGCCGAGCGTGCACACCGATGCCTGGGATCCGTTCTTCGACGCGTGCGCCGACACGGAGACGGTGGTGTGCATGCACATCGGCTCGAGCTCGAAGATGCCGTCGACGTCAGCCGACGCGCCCGCCGCCGTCGGTTCGACGCTCACCTACATGAACGCGGCAATGTCGCTCGTCGACTACCTGATGTCGGGTGTGCTCGAGCGCTTCCCGAAGATCGAGCTCGCCTACTCGGAAGGTCAGATCGGCTGGATCCCGTACGTCTTGGAGCGAGCCGACACCGTCTGGCGGGAGAACCGCGCTTGGGGTGGTGTTGCCGACACCGTGAGCCGGCCACCATCGGAGCTGTTCCACGACCACGTCTACGGGTGCTTCTTCGACGACGTGCACGGCCTCCAGTCGCTGGACTCGATCGGCGTCGCCAACGTCACGTTCGAGACGGACTACCCGCACAGCGACTCGACCTGGCCGCACACCAAGAAGGTCGCCATGCAGATCATGCGCGACCTCACCGACGATCAGATCACCAAGATCGTCCGGTCGAATGCGATCCGCATGCTCCGCCTCGACCTGCCCGCCTGAACCCGTCCCGGCGCATCTGGCGCCTGGGCTGCCGGTGACTCGCGCCTGGGCTGTTGGTGACTCGCGCCTGGGCTGTTGGTGACTCGCGCCTGGGCTGCTGGTGCGTGGCGGCGCGGCCGGGCTGTCGTCAGGGGGTGGCGGTCGACGGCGACCCGACGCGAGGCCACACCGAGTCGAGGCCATGACGGCTGAGTCCGAAGGCGGCCGAGGTTGTCTCGGAGTCGAGCACGCAATCCGCGGCCATGATCTCGACGGTCGCGGGGTGCAGCGACGGCAGGAGCGCGGCGATCACGTGCGCGGCGGCGCCGTGGAGATGACGTTTGCGGACCTCGCGGCCGTTGACCCGGTCGACGAGGTCGTCGAGGGTGACGGTGTCGGGCCCACCGAGATCGAAGGTCCCGGTCGGGCTGGTCGAGTCGAGACAGGCGCAGGCGATCGCCTCGATCGCGTCCTCGCGCAGCAGCGGTGTCCATCGCTGTCGGCCGCCGCCGAGGAGCGCGACCGGGTGGTCGCCCCGCGACAGCAACGAGGTGACGAGCGGTCCCGGTTCGACCGGAGTTCCGACGATGTGCGCGCACCGAAACGTGGTCACGGGCATGCCGCACTCCTCGAACAACGCTTCGGCCTGGCCCTTCGTGCGCAGGAAGGTGTTCGACGACGCGGTGTTCGCACCGGGAGATGAGAGTGCGACGACCCGGCGGACTCGTGTACCGCACAGCGCTCGGATTGTCGTCCGCGCGGTGCCGACGTTCGCTCGTTCGTAGGTGTTGGGATACCGGGGCGCGATGGTGCCCGCGAGATGGACCACGACGGTCGCGTCACGGGTTGCCGCGGCGAGGTCGTCGTCCCGGCTGACCGGTCGGACACGTGCGCGCGTGGAGCCGAGGCGCTGTTGGAGCGCCGTACCCATCTGACCGGTCGCGCCGACGATCACGATGGTGTCGTCGGTGCCGGTCGCTCCCATCTGACGCACCGCTTGGTCGATGGGCGGGTTCTCGGTCGATCACGCCACGTTCTGAAGCCCGGCGGCGCCCAGGACCTGCCGCACCCGGAAATAGAACCGGTTATAGTCCGGCGCGTTCGCCGTCTAGAGGGGGTGTGGGCCATGGCCGACGCGGTCGCCACCGGCACGTCGTACGTCGACAGGGAGTTCCCGCTCCTCATCGGCGGTTCCTGGGAGGCTGGTGCCGACGGTACCTACGACGTCGTGAACCCCGCGACCGAACAGCTCGTGGGCATGGCGCCGGAGGCCTCGGTTGCTCAGGCCGACGAGGCGGCCCGTGCCGCGGCGGAGGCGTTCCCGGCGTGGTCGCAGACTGCGCCCGAAGAGCGAGCTCGACTCCTGTCAGCTGCCGCTGACCGGGTCCGCGAGCGCGCGGCGGAGCTGCTTCCCCTCGTGGTCGCCGAGACCGGCTGTACCGAGACGGTCGGGCGCACCATGCAGATTCCGGTCACTGCGGGCCGTTTCGATCGCTACGCCCGAGGTGCGCTCGAGCCGAGCGTGATCCCGTTGCCACCCCAGGAGATGCCGGCCACCGCGCTCGGGCCGGGCGGTCTCATGGGCGCGTTGGCGCGCCGCGCGCCGGTCGGTGTCGTCGCGTGCGTCACCGCCTACAACTTCCCGCTCGTGAACATGGCCGGAAAGATCGGCCCGGCGCTGGCGATGGGCAACACGGTCGTCGTGCGACCCGCGGGTCAGGACCCTCTCGCGGTCATCGAGCTCGTCCGCATCCTGGACGAAGTCGGGTTCCCGCCCGGCGTGGTCAACATCGTCGTCGGATCGACGCCGGCGACGGGTGAGGCGCTCGTCGAGTCACCCGATGTCGACATGGTGAGCTTCACCGGCAGCACTGCCGTCGGGACCCGTATCGGCGAGGTCGCGGGCCGCACGATGAAGCGCCAGCTCCTCGAGCTGGGCGGCAAGGGCGCAGCGCTCGTCCTCGACGACGCCGACGTCGCGACCGCAGTGGGCATGATCGGCTCGGTCTGGTCGTTCCACTCCGGCCAGATCTGCACCGCGCCGACGCGCGCGATCGTGCACACCTCGATCTACGACGCCGTCGTCGGGGGACTCTCGCAGATGGCCTCCGTGTTGAAGGTCGGCGACCCGCTCGCGTCCGACACAGTCGTCGGGCCGCTCATCACCGCCGCGCACCGTGAGCGCGTCGAGGGCTACATCGGCAGCGGTCGTGAGGAGGGGGGCGAGATCGTCGCCGGTGGCGGCCGCCCCGCCCACCTGGATCGGGGTTTCTACGTGGAGCCGACGCTCATCGCCGGATGCCGGTCAGGGATGAAGGTGGTGCAGGAGGAGATCTTCGGGCCGGTGATCGTGGTCGGGCCGTTCGATGACGAGGACGAAGGCGTCGCGCTCGCCAACGGCACTGATTTTGGTCTGTACGACTACGTGTTCGGCCGGGACTCGTCGCGCGCGATGCGGGTGAGCCGCCGTCTGCGCGCCGGCAACGTCGGCATCAACACGGTGCAGCGAAACCACGAGACACCGTTCGGTGGCACGAAGTACAGCGGCGTGGGCCGCGACGGCGGCTCGTTCGGCCTCCACGCCTACAGCGAGCTCCAGTCCGTCGTCTGGCCGGGTTGACGCTCAGGATCATGGGCGGAGCGAGTCCCGCCAGACGGGTATCCGGCCGACTCGCGAAGCGACGAAAGTGGAGCAGGCCGGAGCGAGCGACTTCCCAACCGGCGGGCGTTCGGGCGACTCGCGAAGCGACGAAAGTGGAGCAGGCCGGAGCGAGCGACTTCCCACCAGGCCAGTATCCGGCCGACTCGCGAAGCGACGAAAGTGGAGCAGGCCGGAGCGAGCGACTTCCCACCAGGCCAGTATCCGGCCGACTCGCGAACGAAGAAAGTACAGGAGCTAGGTAGATGGAGTTCGGGATCTTCCATTCGGGTCACGTGCCGACGCAGCCGGATCCGGACGCGCAGCGGTTGGCCGAGCACGGCCGGTTGCTGGACGAGGTCGCGGTGG
>Ga0209587_1000275_pt1 | contig 25007 bp, 19 predicted proteins | sample NGEPerD_2_FD_184512 | JGI IMG/M metagenome (GOLD analysis project Ga0209587, IMG submission 184512) | Arctic peat soil microbial communities from the Barrow Environmental Observatory site, Barrow, Alaska, USA - NGEE PermafrostL1-D... | ecosystem: Environmental > Terrestrial > Soil > Wetlands >... | reverse complement strand
GCGTACGACCAGGTTGGCTCCGTCGCGGGTCCCGAGCTCGTCGATCTCGCTGAAGAGGTGGTCGGCTGCGTATCGCGCGAAGACGTCGGAGAGCCCCGGCTCGACCCCGATCCCTACGAGTGCGAGCCGGCCGGCGTTCTCCCACTGCTCAGCCGCCGCGAACTGGTCGTCACCGAGCTTGACTCCCGGCTCGGCATACGGCCGATCGGGGTGGGGCACCGAGAGACTCATGGCCATGTCGAGGTAGTCGGCACCGGCCGCGAATGCCCCCTGGAAGACCGACATGACGAAGCGCGGGTCCACCGCGTTGAGGACGTGCGTGATGGAGTGCTCACGTGCCAGCGCGGCCACCGACTGACTGGATGACGCGTCGACCTTCGCGGCGACCAGTCGCCCCTCCCCGCGGCGTCGGGCGGTCGCTGAAGCGACGGTGGCCACCGCCCTGGCCTGGTCGAAGTCGGACATGACCAGCAGCTCGAAGAAATCCCGCTGGACCGCGATGCGGGCGAAGGCGTCGCCCACACCCCCTGACCCGACGACGAGGATGCGCATGGCCGAACTCCCTCAGTAACAGTGCCTCTGGGTAACCGTGCCTCTGGGGTCAACAGTGCCTTTCGGGTGACAGTGTTGCAGAGCCGCGGTCAGGTGACGCCGACCTGATCCATCAGGAACGCGAGCTCCCAGGCGTACTGCTTCCACGCGTCATACCGGCCACTCTTGCCGCCATGGCCCGCGACCATCTCGATCTTGAACAGGATCGGCCGTTGCACCGGGTCGCTCGTCACGGTCTCGCGCAGCCTGGCCACCCACTTGGCCGGCTCGACGAAATAGACGCGGGTGTCATTGAGGCTCGTGGTCGCCAGAATGGCTGGATAGTCAACCGCCGCAATGTTCTCGTACGGCGTGTAGGTCTTCATGTAGTTGTAGACGTCCGCGTTGTGGAGCGGGTCGCCCCATTCCTCCCACTCCGGCACCGTCAGCGGCAACGACGGGTCCAGGATGGTCGTGAGCGCATCAACGAACGGCACCGCCGCGTGTATCGCCCTGAATCGTCCAGGCGCAAGGTTGGCGACCGCGCCCGCGAGCAAGCCACCGGCCGAACCCCCCTCTGCGACAAGGCGATCCGGAGCAACCCACCCGGAGCTGACGAGATGGTCAGCACACGAGATGAAGTCGGTGAAGCTATTCGTCTTGTGCTCCATCTTGCCGGTGTCGTACCACTGGCGCCCCATCTCTCCGCCACCGCGAACATGCGCGATGGCATAGACGAATCCCCGATCCAGCAAGGACAGGCGGGCCACCGAGAAGTACGGGTCGATGCAGATCTCGTAGGCGCCATAGCCATAGATCAGCCCCGGAGCTGTGCCGTCCGCAGTGACGTCGCGTCGATGGACCAGCGAGATCGGCACCCTCGTCCCATCTGCGGCGGTGGCCCACTCCCGATGCTGCTCGTAGTCCGCTGGGTCATAGCCGCCGAGCACCGGCTGCGTCTTGAGCACGGTGAGCTGGCCGGTCACGAGGTCATAGTCCGAGATGGTCTTGGGAGTCACCATCGACTCGAACACGATCTGGAGGGCCGAGGACTCGTACTCGGGGTTGTTGCCGGTGGCGACGGAGTACAGCGGCTCGCCGAAGGCGAGGTCATGAGCAGGGCCAAAACCGGATTCGGATGACGGGTCACGAGGGATCACTCGCAACGTCGTCAGCCCATCGCGACGCAGCGAGACAACGACATGGGAGGCAAACGCCTCGACCTCGACCAGCCGCTCCCCCTCCACGGCCTCGGCGAACGGCGACCACTGCTCGTGGCTTCGGGCGTCCAGCGGGGCCTGCTGCAGCTCAAAGTCCGGGTGGTTCGCGTTGTGCACGATGAGCAGCCGGTCCCCTGCCGGCTCGACGTCGTACTCAACCCCGTCACGTCGGGGCGCCACCACTCGCGGGATGCCCAGAGGTGCCCCCGCGTCGAGCAGCAACACCTCGGAGGTCAGCTTGGAGCCCACCTGGATGACGACCCAGGCATCGTCTCGAGAAGACCCGATGCCCATCCAGAACCGCTCGTCGGGCTCGTCGAACACCAGAACGTCGTCCAGGGCGGCTGTGCCAACCTCGTGACGCCACACCTGGTGAGGGCGCCACGACTCGTCCAGCCGCGTGTAGAAGAGATGCTGCCCGTCGAGCGACCAGACGGCGCCATAGCCGGTCTGTGCGACGGACTCATCGATCACCTCACCGGTCTCGATGTCCTTGACCCGCAGGGCAAATCGCTCGTCGCCCTCGACATCGACGGCGTAGGCGATCCGGCGTCCGTCGAAACTCACCTCGAAGGCTCCGAGCGAGAAGAACTCGTGCCCCTCAGCCTCGACGTTTCCGTCCAGCAGCACCTGCTCGCCCTCGGGCATGACTCCCGGCTCGAGCTGGGGGCGCCCGCGGCCCTCCACCATGCGAACGCGGCACTGTGCGGCGTACTGCTTGTCATCGAACGTGCGCGAGTAGTACCACCAGCCGCGGTACGCCGCAGGCACGGACAGGTCTGCCTCCTGCGTCCGCGACCTGATCTCGTCGAAGATTCGCGCGCGAAGCGGCTCGAGACGGCTCGTCATGGCCTCGGCGTAGGCATTCTCTTCCTCGAGATGCGCAATGACCTCCGGGTCGTCCTTGTCGCGCATCCACTCGAAAGGGTCAACGACCCGGTCTCCGTGGTGCTCACGGACGTACTCCACGTGCTTGGCGACGACGGGCCTGACGGTGCTCACGCACGCACGCTATCCGACAAGCTTTATCACCCCGTGCACCGGCGGACTCAGATCAGACAGGCCGGCCCGAGCAGCGCCTTCAGGTCGCCGAACAACGCCGGTGACGCAGTGACCCGCAACGAGTCATCGAGCCGCATGAGCACCGAGCGCCCGGGCTGGGTGAGCTTCACATGAACCTCGGTCACACCAGGATGCTCGGTCAGCACCCTCCGGATCCGCTCGGCGACGCCGTTGGTGGCCCTGGACAGCGGCAACGTCACGACCACCGGCCCGCGCGGCCCTTCCTTGATGTCCGGGAGGCTGAGCTCCTGGGCGAAGATCGTCGGCGTCTCGTCGCGGCGGTTGAGACGCCCGCGCACGACGCACACGACGTCATGGCCGAGCATGGTCGAGACCGTCAGGTAGGCGGAGGGGAAGAAGAGGCACTCGATCGCACCATCGAGGTCCTCGACCGTGGCGATCGCCCAGAGGTCGCCCTTCTTGGTGCGCTTGATCTGCAGCGCGGTGATCAGCCCCGCGATGGTGACGTTGGCCCCGTCCGGTTTGCTGTCATCGCCGGTGAGCGCCGCGATCGAGGTGTCTGCATGTTGGGTAAGGATGTGCTCGATCCCGAACAACGGGTGGTCAGAGACGTAGAGGCCGAGCATCTCTCGCTCGAAGGCCAGCAGCGTCGACTTGTCCCACTCGATCGTGGGGATCGGCGGCATGGCCAGCAAGGACGTCATGGACCCGCCGGATCCGCCGCCTGCGGCACCGCCGCCTCCGGCATCACCCGCGCCTTGGCTGTCACCGAAACCGAAGCCTGCGAAGAGCGAGTCCTGCCCGATGGCCTCTTGCTTCTTCTCGTCCACAAGGGCTTCGACATAGGCCTCGTGGACCCGCAACAGACCCTGACGGGTGTGCTGCAACGAGTCGAAGGAACCGCCCTTGATCAGCGACTCGATGGTGCGCTTGTTGCACACGACCGCCGGTGACTTGCGCAGGAAGTCCTCGAAGGAGACGAACCGGCCCTTGTCCTGACGCGCTGTCACGATCGCCTCGACCACGTTGTGGCCGACGTTGCGGATGGCGGCCAGCCCGAACCGGATGTCGGTGCCAACCGCGGTGAAGTTGGCGGTGCTCTCGTTGACGTCGGGCGGGAGGACCTTGATGCCCATGCGACGGCACTCGTTGAGATACAGCGCCGACTTGTCCTTGTCGTCGCGCACACTGGTCAGGACCGCGGCCATGTACTCGGCCGGGTAGTTGGCCTTCAGGTAGGCGGTCCAGTAGGAAACCAGCCCGTAGGCCGCGCTGTGCGCCTTGTTGAACGCGTAGTCCGAGAAGGGGACCAGAACGTCCCACAGCGCCTTGATGGCGGCCGGGCTGAAGCCGTTGGCCACCATGCCGGACTCGAAGCCGACGTACTCGGCGTCCAGGACGGCGCGCTTCTTCTTGCCCATGGCTCGGCGCAACAGGTCGGCCTTGCCCAGCGTGTAGCCGGCGAGCCTCTGGGCGATCTCCATGACCTGCTCCTGATAGACGATCAGGCCATAGGTCGTGCCCAGCAGCGGCTCCAACGCCTGAGCGAGGTCCACGTGCGGGTAGGAGATCTCCTGCTGGTGGTTCTTGCGCAGTGCGTAGTTGATATGTGAGTTGGCGCCCATCGGGCCAGGACGGTAGAGCGCACCGACCGCCGAGATGTCCTCGAAGTTGTCGGGCTTCATCAGCCGCAGCAACGCGCGCATCGGCCCACCGTCGAACTGGAAGACGCCCAGCGTGTCACCGCGGCCGAGCAGCTCATAGGTGGCCGGATCATCGAGGGTCTTGCTCAGCTCGTCGAGATCAACCTCGTCGCTGCGGTTGTGACGGATGTTGATCAGTGCATCGTCCAAGATGGTCAGGTTGCGCAGACCGAGAAAGTCCATCTTGACAAGTCCGAGCGTCTCGCAGCTGGGATAGTCGAACTGGGTGATGATCTGGCCGTCCTGCTCGCGGCGCATGATCGGGATCAGGTCGATCAGCGGCTGGCTGGACATGATGACGCCAGCCGCGTGCACCCCCCACTGACGCTTCAGCCCCTCGAGACCCAGCGCCGTCTTGACGACCTCCTGGGCCTGGGGGTCCTCGTCGTGGACCTGGCGGAACTCAGCGGCCTCGGCGTAGCGCGTGTGCGTGGGGTCGAAGATCCCCGACAGCGGCACATCCTTGCCCATGATCGCCGGCGGCATCGCCTTGGTCAACTTCTCGCCCATCGCGTATGGGAAGCCCATGACACGTGAGGCGTCCTTGACCGCCTGCTTGGCCTTGATGGTGCCGTAGGTCACGATCTGGGCGACACGCTCCTCGCCATACTTTTCGGTGACGTAGTGGATCACCTCACCGCGGCGTCGCTCATCGAAGTCGATGTCGAAGTCGGGCATCGAGGCACGCTCGGGGTTGAGGAATCGCTCGAAGATCAGGCCGTGCTTGAGCGGGTCGAGGTCGGTGATCTCCATGACGTAGGCGCACATGGAGCCTGCCCCGGATCCACGCCCCGGGCCGACCCGGATGCCGTTCTTCTTGGCCCAGCCGATGAAGTCCGCGACGACCAGGAAGTAGCCGGGGTAGCCCTTGGAGACGATGACCTCGGTCTCGTATGCCGCTTGGGCGCGCACCGCGTCCGGGACCCCGGCCGGGTAGCGCACGTGGAGCCCCCGCTCCACCTCCTTGATGAACCAGGAGGTCTCGTCCTCGCCCTCGGGGCACGGGAAGCGAGGCATGTAGGCGCCTTCGCCCTCGGTGAAGCCGACCTCGCACCGCTCGGCGATCAGCAGCGTGTTGTCGCAGGCCTCAGGCAGCTCGCGCCACAGATGACGCATCTGCTCGGGGCTTTTGAGGTAGAACTCGTCGGCGTCGAACTTGAAACGGTTCGGATCCATCAGGGTCGACCCGGACTGCACGCACAGCAGCGCCGCGTGAGCCTGGGCGTCTGCGGCCTTGGTGTAGTGCAGGTCGTTGGTCGCAAGCAGCGGCAAGCCCAGATCCTTGGACAGCCGCAGCAGGTCCTTCATGGTCTGGCGCTCGACGTCGATGCCGTGGTCCATGACCTCGCAGTAGAAGTTCTCAGCGCCGAAGATGTCGCGGAACTCGGCGGCAGCCTCGACCGCTTGGCGGTACTGGCCCTGCCGCAGCCGCGTCTGGATCTCACCGCCCGCACATCCGGTCGTGCCGATGAGACCCTGGCCGTAGGTCGCCAGCAGCTCACGGTCGATGCGAGGCTTGAAGTAGTAGCCCTCCATCGAGGCCAGCGAGCTCATCCGGAAGAGGTTGTGCATGCCCTCGGTGGTGCGCGCCAGCAACGTCATGTGCGTGTAGGCGCCCGAGCCGGACACGTCGTCACGACCGCCGTCACCGAACTTGACCCGGGTCTTGTCAGTGCGGTGCGTGCCCGGCGTGAGGTACGCCTCGACGCCGATGATCGGTTTGACGCCGTACTTCTTGGCCTTGGACCAGAACTCGTAGGCCCCGAAGACGTAGCCATGGTCCGTCGTGGCCAGGGCCGGCATACCCATCTGAGCCGCAGTCTCGAACAGCTCGTCGATGCGGGCGGCGCCATCGAGCATGGAGTACTCGGTGTGCACGTGCAGGTGGACGAAGCTCTTGTCGGAGGCTGGCTGGGATGACATCGGGGATGAGTCTATGCCGGAAGAACGACAGTTTCTGTATGCCGCTCCGTCACCGCAAGTGCCGTGCTGGGCGAGGGGCGAGCTAGCCGCTGATTCGATCCAAGGCGGTCTGCAGATCCTTGGGGTAAGGGCTGCGGAAGTCGACGCGTTCGCCGGTGCCAGGGTGTACGAACCCGAGGCCGACCGCGTGCAACCACTGACGTTCGAGTCCGAGCTTCTTGGCCATCACCGGGTCCGCACCGTAGGTCAGGTCACCAACGCAGGGATGGCGCAGCGCGGAGAAATGAACCCGGATCTGGTGGGTGCGCCCGGTCTCCAGATGGACCTCCACGAGGGAGGCCGACCCGAACGCCTCGATGACCTCGTAGTGGGTGATGCTCGCCTTGCCGCTGCCTATCACCGCGAACTTGTAGTCGTGGTTGGGATGACGGCCGATCGGAGCGTCGATGGTGCCCTGCACCGGATCGGGCAGGCCCTGGACGAGCGCGTGGTAGGTCTTGTCGACCGTGCGTTCCTTGAATGCCCGTTTCAGCACGGTGTAGGCATGCTCGCTCTTCGCAACCACCATCAGGCCACTGGTACCTACATCGAGGCGGTGCACGACACCACGGCGCTCCTCGGCACCCGATGTCGAGATGCGATATCCAGCTGCCGCCAGTCCGCCGATCACCGTGGGGCCGGTCCAGCCGACACTGGGATGGGCAGCCACGCCAACAGGCTTGTCCACGACCACAAGGTCGTCGTCGTCATGGATGATCGCCATGCCCGGAATGGGATCAGCAATCACGGCCAGTCCGCGCGAGGAGTGCGGGTCGGGCAGCGCCACCTCGAGCCAGGCACCCGCGTGGACACGCTCCGACTTGCCCACAAGACGCTGGTCGATGGTCACAGAACCAGCCGTGGCCAGGTCGGCGGCCTTGGTGCGGGTGAGCCCGAAGAGACGGGCAAGAGCCGCGTCGACGCGTTCTCCTTCGAGACCGTCCGGAACTGGCAGAGCACGGACATCAGCCATCGTGGGCTGCTTCTGCCGAGCGTTGGGGTGGCTCCTCGGGAGACTGCGGCTCGGCGGCCTCGTGCTTGGGGATGTGCTCAACCACGCGGGTTCCGTCGACATTGACACCCCGAAAGGCCAGCAGGGCGATCAGGATCGCCGCGCTGACGATCGCCGAGTCGCCAATGTTGAAGATCGGGAAGCTCGGCAGCTGCAGGAAGTCCACAACGTGCCCACGGCCGGGTCCGGGAGCCCGGAACATGCGGTCGGTCAGGTTGCCCAACGAGCCGCCGAGCAGGAGTCCCAGTGCCAGTGCCCAACCCCGGCTGCCCAGGCGTCGTGCGGTGAACACGATGAACACGACAACGGAACAGGCGATAACCGTCAGGATCCACGTCGATCCTGTAAGGATGGAGAAGGCGGCGCCGGGGTTGCGGGTCAGGTTGAGCTGCAGAACCGTTCCGAGCAGCTCGCGCGGCTGATCGGGCTGGAGGTTCGCGGTGACCCACGCCTTGGCCCATTGGTCGCCGACATACACCAGCACGGCCGACGTGACCAGCATGACTATCAGTAGTCGTCTGGGTGTCGATCGTGTGGTGGTGGACTCGTTCGGGGATGGTGAAGAGATCAGCGGCGCTCCTGCTTGGACTTGCATGGCACGCATAGCGTCGCACGTGGGAAGACCAGAAGACGATTCTTGCCGATCGGGTTGCCGCAGCTTTCGCAGACGCCATAGCTGCCGTCCAGGATCCGCTCGAGCGCGTGCTCGCTCTGCTCGGACACCTCGCGGGCGTTGTTGACCAACGAGATCTCCTGCTCGCGCTCGAAGGTCTTGGTGCCGGCGTCGGCCTGGTCGTCGCCCGCCCCGTCGCCGGCGTCACGCATCAGCCCGGCCAGGTCGTACTCAGCCGCCGCGATCTCGGCGCGAAGTCTGGCGAGGTCGGCCTCCAGTGCGGCGCGGACCACCGCCAGCTCCTTGGCCGTCCACGGCTTCTCGTTCTTGCCTACCTGAAGACGTTTCGTCGAGGCGGTTGAGGTGGTGGTAGCAGGAATCTTGGGTGCCCGGAGTGGCGCAGCGGTCGCTGGAACCTTGGTCGCCGCGGCCTTGGTCGCCGCGGCCTTCGTCGCCGGGACCTTGGTCGCCGCTGCCTTCGTCGTATTCCGGGCGGCCACCCGGGACGAAGGCGCAGAAGTGGCCTTGGCCGCGCTCTTCGCGGCAGTGGCCTTGGCCGCGCTCTTCGCGGCAGTGGCCTTGGCCGCGCTCTTCGCGGCAGTGGCCTTGGCCGCGCTCTTCTTTGCTGTGGGCTTGGCCGCGCTCTTCGCGGCAGTGGCCTTGGCCGCGCTCTTCTTTGCCGTGGGCTTGGCCGCGCTCTTCGCGGCGGTGGGCTTGGCCGCGGTGGCCTTGGCCGTGCCCTGTGCGGCAGTGGCCTTGGCCGCGGTGCTCTTGGTCGCAGTCCTCTTCGTCGCGGTAACCCGGGCGGGTGCAACCTTCCTGGCGGCAACGGTCGCCCTTGCTGCTGTCGCCCGGACGGCTCTGACCACCCTTGCTGCCGTGGTCTTGACCGGCGTCGCCTTGGCGGTGCCCTTCGAGGACGGAGCGCTCTTGAGCGCTGGTCCGTGATTCTTCGCTGACGTCGCCTTCTTCACAGCCATTTCTTGGCCCCTTCAAAGTGGCAGTGGGTCGTCCGCGCGAACGCGAACAGGTGGCGTGAGGATATGGCCATCCCGTCCGAGACTCAATGGAGAAACGCCGCTGGGAGCTCGGTTAGTCCCCGGAGAGGCTCCCACCGAGGGCCATGAGCACCACCAAAGTCACGCAAAGCGGGGCGTCAACCACGAAGGTCGACACCCCGCTTTGTCTGCGAACAGTGTTTCTCAGGTCAGGCGCGGTGGCCTTCCCTGTCGTCGTGCTGCTGGCCACCCTCGCCAGCTGCCTCGCCCACGCCCGTGTGCTCCAGCTCGAGCAACTGGGTCTCGAGGTACGACTTCAGCCGGGCGCGGTAGTCGCGCTCGAAGGTGCGCAGCTCGTCGATCTTCTTCTGCAGCAAGTCACGCTCGCGACTCAGCTCCACAAGCACCGCGGTCTTCGTCTGCTGGGCCTCGGCGACCATCCCCGTAGAGCGCTCACGAGCCTCCGTGATCATCTGCTCGTGCCTGGCGCTGGCCTCGGCGACGAGCGCATTGTGCTTCGCCTGTCCGGCGGTCAGGAGCTCATCGTGCTTAGCCTGACCGGAAGACAAGAGCTCCTGCTGCTTCGCCTCGGACTCACCAATCACTCGGTCGTGCTGAGCCTGCCCCTCGCTGATGAGTCGTTCGCGAGTGCTCTCACCTTCGGCCACATACTCTTCGTGCAGCTTCTGCGCCAGCGCCAGGACACCAGTCGCAGATTTGTTCCCATCCTCGGTAGCAGCAGCCGGGGCTGAAGCGGCAAACGAGGCCTTGGCCGCCTGGTCCGCGGCTTCCTTGGCTTGCCTGGCCGTCTTGACCCGCTCAGCTGTCTGAGCCTCGGCCGTCTCGGCATCCGCCTTGGCCTTGGCGATACGGGCAGCTGCGTCCTTCTCGGCCTGCTCGACAGAAGCCTTGACAGCAGCGATCTTTTCCCGGGCTTCACGCTCGGCGACGGCTGCGGCTTCCCGCCGGGCGTCGCTCGCCTTCTTGGCTGCGGCAGCCTCGGCCGCCACCTCAGCGGCATTGTCCCTCTTCGCATCCTGGGACGGGGCCTCGTAGCGTGGGCTACTGACGACCGCTGCAGGGCTGACCGAAGCACTCGTGCCGGCCGTCACGCCCTTGGTCTCCAGGCATGCCTTGAGCTGCGCGCGCAAGTCGTCGTTGTCAGTGCTTAGTCGACGAAGCTCGACGACAATCTCGTCCAAGAAGTCGTCGACCTCTTGCTCGTCATAGCCACGACGGAACTGGGTCGCGGTGAAGTTCTTGTTGAGGACATCCTCGGGCATGAACGCCATGTAGTCACCTCGGTCGAGCGGTCACGGGCCGCTCCACTCTAGCGGAACCCAGTCGGGTCAGAAGCGAGGATACGGATCTGCTGGTAATGCAGTGGTCAGAGTGACTCTAGAAGACTCGACCCCAAAGAAACAGCCAACCCACGAAACCCGTGGTCACAGACTCCGCAGAAGACTCGTCGTCATGGACACCGCCAGGATCAACACCAGGAATCCCATATCCAGGCGAACCGACCCCAACGACAGCGGCGGGATCAGCCTCCGCAAGAACTTTAGCGGCGGGTCGGTGACGGTGTAGACGGCTTCGGCAAAGAACAGCATGGGCCCGCGGGGTCGCCACTCCCGGGCAAGGACCTGGATCCAGTCCAGGACGAGGCGACAGATGAGGGCAGCAAAGAAAAGGTTGAGGACGAACAACAGAGCGATGATCACGACGCCCAGCATGACTGCTCTTGCTGTGAGTCGGTCAACCAGGTAAGGACGGCGTGCCGATCAGCTCTGGTTGAAGAAACCGCGGGTGGCGGTCTTGGGAGCCTCGACCTCGGTGGCCATCACTTCGACGTGAGCCGGCGACAACAGGAACACCTTGCTGGTAACGCGCTCGATGGAGCCATGCAGACCGAACACCAGGCCAGCTCCGAAGTCCACGAGACGCTTGGCGTCCGCGTCGTCCAGGTCGGTGAGATTCATGATCACCGGGGTGCCGTCCCGGAAGTTCTCGCCGATGTTCTTGGCTTCGTTGTAGGTGCGGGGGTGAATCGTCGCGATGCGGTTCAACGCACCAACCTCGACATCACGAACGACACGAGCCACAGGGGTGCGGTGCGGCAGATTCATCACGGGGGCTCGTTCGTCGCGAGCGGGAGTCTCATGATGCGAAGACGGCTCGTCGAAGTCGTCGTACGTGTCATAGCGTTCGTCCTCCTCGGCCAAGCCGAGGTACACCATGGTCTTGCGCAGTGCCCCAGCCATCGCGAGCTCCTTAACGACGTTCTGCATGTCTTCGAGTTGTGAATGTCATCAGACGAGGGTGTTCGGCTCAAAACTACCGAACGGGCGGGCGGGAACCGAGGATTGCGCTGCCGACACGCAGGTGTGTCGCACCGTGAGCGACGGCGGCCTCCAGATCGGCGCTCATCCCGGCTGAGACCCAGGTGGCATCCGGATGGTCGGCACGAATGGCCCGCGCCACGTGATCCAGCTGTGCGAAGGCTTCACCAGGGTCGACTCCCAGCGGCGCCACTGCCATCAGCCCTCGAAGTCTCAGATGTCGTGCAGCCGCAACGCTGTTCACAAGCTCGGCAACGCCGTCAAGCGGTATCCCGCCCCGCCCCGCCACAGTCAGGCCTGAACCCAGACTCACCTGAACCAGCGCGCCGATGTCACGCCCCGCAGAGGCGGCAGCGCGGTCGAGGGCCACGACCAGCTTGTCCCGGTCGATGGAATGGACGGTGTCGACGTAGGTGGCAAGCGAATGGGCCTTGTTGGACTGCAGCTGACCGATGAAGTGGACCTGAAGGCGCTGACGGACTCCCTGGGACAGAGCGGCGATCTTGGCCGATGCCTCCTGATCGCGGTTCTCCCCGATGTCTGTCACACCGAGCTCGCACAACACTTCGATGTCTGAGCCCGGAAAGTTCTTCGTGACCGCGATCAACTGAACATCCGCACGCGAACGGCCCGCTGCCCTACAAGCGGCGGCGATGCGTTGCTCGACCCGCGCAAGGCCGGCGGCCACCTCCTCACGACGTGCCGTGGAGTCCTGGCCGACCATCATGCCCCTCCTTTGGTCTGGTGTTCTTCTTCATGGTGAGCATCGAGCTTCGTGTGACCATCGAGCAATCGGACGACGCCGGCTGAACGACCCGTACGATGCCTTCGCCGATAGGAGAACAGCTCTTCCGACTCGCGACTGCAGCCCGCGATCCATTGCACCGCAACGGATCTGGCCCGCAACTGTTCGACCACACCAGCAGCAACGTCAATAGCCGCCGTCCCCTGCCACGAGACGGCAGAGGCAACCGGACTTATCCGCGCGGCCTGCGCCCTCATGGCTTCGGGCACCTCGTAGCAGCGCCCACAAACCGACGGACCAACCACCGCGCTGATGGAACGGGCACCCAAGTCCGTCATCGCATCTACGACGTGACCAACGATGCCCGACATCATCCCGGGACGTCCGGTATGCACCGCCGCGGCCACGCCGGCGACGCGGTCGACCAACAGGACAGGAGTGCAGTCAGCGACCAGAACTGCCAGCGCGCAGTCGGTCGATGTGGTCACGAGAGCGTCCGCGTCAGGAGGCACTCCCTGCCACGGCCCGTCCACGACCACGACGTGAGAGCCATGTCGCTGGTTCATGAACAGCAGCCGATCTCGTCCCACACCAAAGGCGTTAGCGACAAGGGCGCGGTTGGACTCGACCGTGAGTGGATCGTCGCCCACGTGTCCGCCAAGATTCAGGCTGGCGAAGTCCCCCACGCTGGATCCGCCCCGCGCCGAGGTGAATCCCCAGTCGACACCCCGACCATCAGTCGCCGGAACCTGCTCACGCCAATGGAACACGCAGGTCACGCTAGCCGAGCCGGCCCCACTCTGGTGGCGTGCCCTACCAGTCCATCTCGCCCGGGTTGCCGTTCGACTCCTGGATGGGCGCCTGCTCGCAAGCACCGGTGTTGACGTCACAGCGGACCCAGATAGAGATGGTCGAACCGTTCGGATCATTGCCGAGTACGTGGGTAAGGACGCGCCTGGAGTCCTCCCAGTGCACGAAGCGGATCGCCAAGCACGTCAGCACCGGGCCCATCAGCCAGACCCGCCTCGTGTCCGACATCAGCAGGCCTCGACACCCGCGAGGTGGCACGGACGCGCGGTCGGACAAGGAAGGGGCGGCCGACCCGAAGGCCAACCGCCCCTGCATCGCTGCCCCGCGCGAGGTGTTACTTCAGGAAGTCGGGCACATCGAGGTCGTCGTTGTCGTCAAAGGTGACCGTGCGCGGCGGCTTGACCACCGGCTCCGGTGCGTGGGGTGACACGCCGGTGTGCAGAGCGCCATTGTTGGAAGCGCCGTTGTCATGAGCCGTAGGCACCGGGAGAGCGCCCACGGGCACCTGGCTCGGGTGGATCTGCGGCGCAATCAGATGCGGCAGCTGGCCGACGCGCGGCTGCTGGGGCAGGGTCGCCGCCGAGGCAGGGCGCTGGGTTGAGCCAGCGATCTGGCCAAGGGCACGGTCGTCATGGCGACGCACCGGGCCACCGCCATCGAAGCCGGCGGCGATGACCGTCACACGGACCTCGTCACCAAGAGCATCGTCAATGACGGCGCCGAAGATGATGTTGGCCTCGGGGTGGGCGGCCTCCTGTACGAGACGGGCGGCCTCGTTGATCTCGAAGAGCCCGAGGTCGGAGCCACCCTGGATCGACAGCAGCACGCCGTGTGCGCCGTCGATGCTGGCCTCGAGCAGAGGCGAGGAGATCGCCAGCTCGGCAGCCTGGACGGCGCGGTCGTCGCCACGAGCGGAGCCGATACCCATGAGAGCAGAGCCTGCGCCCTGCATCACGGCCTTGACGTCGGCGAAGTCGAGGTTGATCAGGCCAGGGGTGGTGATCAGGTCCGTGATGCCCTGGACGCCGGAGAGCAGCACCTGGTCTGCACTTCGGAACGCATCGAGCATGCTGACCGCTCGGTCGCTGATCGAGAGCAGTCGGTCGTTGGGGATCACGATGAGGGTGTCGACCTCCTCGCGCAGGCTGGCGATACCGGTCTCGGCCTGGTTGGCCCGGCGTCGTCCTTCGAAGGTGAAGGGACGGGTGACAACGCCGATGGTCAGGGCGCCGATGGACTTGGCGATCTTGGCCACGACGGGTGCGCCACCGGTGCCGGTGCCACCGCCCTCGCCGGCGGTCACGAACACCATGTCGGCGCCCTTGAGCACCTCTTCGATCTCCTCGGAATGGTCCTCGGTGGCCTTCTTGCCGACCTCGGGATCCGCGCCCGCACCCAAGCCGCGAGTCAGCTCGCGGCCCACATCGAGCTTGACGTCGGCGTCGCTCATCAGAAGCGCTTGGGCATCGGTGTTGATGGCGATGAACTCAACGCCTTTGAGGCCGACCTCGATCATCCGGTTGATTGCGTTGACACCGCCTCCGCCAATGCCGACGACCTTGATAACGGCCAGGTAGTTCTGCGGTGCTGCCACGTCGGTGGGCCTCTCTTGAAACGTTCTGCTCGAGTCGCTGGTGGTTGCTGCGGGAATCGTACGCACGTATTCCCGCACCAAATATCTCGCCGAAAATATCTCGATGTAGACTAGAGGGTTAGAGTTGTTTCTTACTCTTCCCACGGGTGACGGTATGGCCTGAGACCCCCGCGATCAAACATGCTCGCGGCGTGTCGGACCGGTCATCTCGTGACGGGGGTGCTCGGTGCGCTGACGTCGATCGTCTTGAACCCCTTGTGCCCCAACAGTGCCGTCAACACCCTGACCTTCAGCTCGGGTTCGGAGGCGCCTCCCCACACGACGGTGACGGCGCCCAGCTTGAGGGTGACCATGTTTGCCCCCGAGACAGTCACGTTGGTCACCCGTCCGCGCTGGCTGGGAGACAGGGCCCGAAGAACGGTGATACCGGCGCGCAGGGCGTCCCTGCTGGGCGGGTTCTCAACCGTGTTGATCGTGGGAACGCCCTTGGGTGGTGCGCTCACGGTGGCATAGGCAACGCCCTGAGCATCCACAACCTGTACTTGACCTTGAGGGTTCTTCACGGCCAGAACGGGCACTCGTGGACTCGCCATGATGACGATCGTGCTCGGCCACGAGAGGCCTACCGAGACCTCGGCCAGCGTCGCAGTCGCGATGACCCTGTCAGCGATCGCCGTCGTGTCGACCCGCGCCATGGGCGTGCCGATGGGGACGGCGGCCCGGCGCATGACCTCGGCCACGGCACCGCGTGGCACTCCCTCTACCCTGACCGATCGAGCAACCAGAACGGGGCTGAACTGCACCAGCCAGATCCCTCCTGCCAGCAGTGCGAGCCCGCCGGCCAACCATGCCGTCACCAACCAGGGCCGACGGCGGACATGCGCGGCCCGTGCCGCAAATCTGGTTCGCGATGACGACAGCCCCAATGGACGCCGCGGCGTGGTTCGCCGGCCCCGCAGGACCCGGCCGGCGCGAGAGCTCAAGCCGCTCACTCCTGTCCCGCAGAGACTGCTGCCGGGTCCGGTCGCTGGGTCAGCAGACGCAAGATCTCGGGGCCGATCATGGTGACGTCCCCCGCGCCGACGGTGACGACGAGATCTCCGGGCTCCGCGAGCTGCGCCACCAGCGGGGCCACCTCCGACCAGGACGGCACGAAGCGCACGAAACGCGCGCCTTCGCCGGGTTGACGCTGGACCGCGTCAAGGAGTCGGTCAGCGATCAGTGCCCCAGTGACTCCTGGCAGGGGGTCCTCCCGGGCGGCATAGACATCCATCACGATGACCATGTCCGCCGGCGACAGAGCCGTGGCGAGCTCTGCTGCGAAGTCACGGGTCCGCGAATACAGGTGCGGCTGGAACACCACGATCAGTCGCCCTGGCGCGGCGATGCTCGAGGCCGTCTCGACCAGTGCCGTCACCTTGCCCGGGTTGTGGGCGTAGTCGTCCACCACCCGCACACCGGCAACCTCGCCCTTGGGCTCGAACCGGCGCCGAGTTCCGGTGAAACCGGCAAGTCCCTCCAGGACGAGGGCAGGCTCTTGGCCCAGTCCCGCTGTGGCGGCCACGAACGCGGCAGTCGCGTTGAGCACGTTGTGTCGACCCGGCATGCCGATCTCAAGGCGGCCAAGAACCACGTTGTCGAGTCCGGCGCCCAAGAGAACCGCGTGCGCGCGCAGGCCGACCCCACCCAGCTCGGTGAGCCTCACGTCAGCATCTGATGCCAAGCCATAGGTGATCACCCGTGTGCCGGCCGTCCTGGCCACCTCAGCCAGCGCCCGTGAACCTTGGTCATCAGTACAGGTCACCAGCAAACCTTGCGGCTGCACCGTTGCGGCGAACCTGGCATAGGCGGTCTGGACGGCCTCGAAGGTTCCATAGAAATCGAGGTGGTCGGGCTGCACGTTGGTCACGATTGCCACCTCGGGCCGATAGACCAAGAACGATCCGTCGCTCTCGTCGGCTTCAGCCACGAAGATGTCACCAGTGCCGTGATGAGCGTTGGTGCCGTGTTTGGCCAGCTCGCCACCGATCGCGAACGACGGATCGAGTCCGCAGTACTGCAAGGCAACCGTCAGCATCGACGTGGTAGTGGTCTTGCCATTGGCACCGGCCACGGCGACCTTGCGACTCCCCCGCATCACCGATGCCAGGGCCTGTGATCGGTGCAGTACACGGAGCCCGCGCGATCGAGCCTCTCGCAGCTCGACGTTGCCCTCGCGGATGGCGGAGGAGATGACAACGGTATCTGCGCCCACGACATGGCTGGGGTCGTGACCGACATGGACCACAGCCCCCTCCGCTGCCAGCGCCGTAAGAACGAGGGACTCCTTGGCATCGGACCCGCTGACCGATATTCCTTGGGCCAACATCACGCGCGCAACGCCGGACATCCCCGCGCCACCGATGGCGATGAAGTGGACTGAGCCCAGGCTGCTGGCCGCCGGGACCTCGGTGGTGAAGTCGAAACGCCCGTTCGAGCCATTGGCCCAGGTCATTGGGCACCGCGCGAGCTCGCAGCAACGGCAACCAGATCGGCCAGTCGCTCGTCGGACTCACGCTCTCCGATGCTGAATGCAGCGGCTGCCATCGTTCGCATCCGCGACTCATCGGTGATCAATGGCACCAGAGTCTCGTCGATCCACTCGGGTGTCAGGGATGCGTCGTCGGCCAGGACGCCGCCACCGGCCGCGACGACGTCTGCGGCGTTCAGTCTTTGCTCGCCGTTGCCGATCGGCAACGGCACATAGACCGCTGGCAGCCCCACCGCCGTCAGCTCGCAGACCGTGTTGGCACCAGCGCGGGCCACGACGAGATCGGCCACGGCATAGGCCAGGTCCATCCGATCGACATAGGCGACAACGACATAGGGCAGACCAGGCATCCCCGGCGTCGTCGGGCCCGGCAGGAACTCCTTGCCAAGTCCGCTGACGTGCAACACCTGTATGCCGTGTGAGCGCAGCTCGTCGACGCGTGACGCGAATGCCGAATTCAGCCGCTCCGCGCCCAGGGATCCCCCGGTGACCAGCAGCGTCGGCGTGTGGTCGCTGAGCCCGAAGTGGGCCAACGCCTCGGCGCGGTTTACCGCCCGGTCCAGCCGAGCGATCTCGCGACGCAACGGCATGCCGATCAAAGTGGCGTGCGGGAGCGACGTGGAGGCGAATGTCGTTGCCACATAGGGCGTCATCCGGGCACCCAGGCGGTTGGCCAGACCGGGCCTTGCGTTCTGCTCGTGAACCACAATGGGGATCTTGCGTCTGCGCGCGGCCAGATAGGCCGGCGTCGAGACGTATCCGCCGAAACCGACAACGACCTCAGGTTTGGTTTCATCGATAGCCGCACCGGCGGCGTCGACGGCGGCCTTGAGCGCCCCGGGCAGGCGGACAAGCGCGACCCCGGGCCGACGCGGAAAGGCCACCTTGGGAATGATCCGGAGGTCATATCCCCGGGCCGGCACCAGTCGCTGTTCAAGCCCCATGTGGGTGCCCAGCGCCGTGATGCGCACGTCGGGGTCACGACGCCGCAGGCAGTCTGCGAGCGCCAACAGGGGCGACACGTGCCCGGCTGAACCACCACCAGCCAGGAGCACCGAGGTCAGCCCTGACTGAGAGGTCATGACTTGCCGCCGCGGCGCATCGGAATGACCGCTAGCGAGCGGCGCACCACGCCTGGGCGGGCGGCAAGCGCCTCGCGACACCCTGGCTCATTGCGTGCAAAAGACAGAAGTATCCCTAAGCCAAAAAGCGTTGTCACCAATGCTGATCCACCACTGGAAACCAGCGGCAGCGGAACACCGATCACTGGCAGAAGACCGATCACCGCGCCGATGTTGATCATCGCCTGCGCCAGGATCCAGACCATGATCCCCGCGGTGGCGACACGGACGAAGAAGTCGCCGCTGCGCAGGACAAGTCGGTAGCACGCAAAAGCCAGCAGCCCGAAGAGCCCGATGATCACCAAGGTGCCCGGCAGTCCCAGCTCTTCGCCGATGATGGCGAAGATGAAGTCGTTGTGTGCCGCGGGGAGCCACTGCCACTTCTCACGGCTGGCCCCCAGCCCGACGCCCCACCAGCCGCCATCAGCGAGGGCGTACTGGCCGTGTGTCGTCTGCCAGCACGAGCCGTGCGGGTCGACGCAGCCGCCACCAATCCAGTCATTGATCCGGCCCATGCGGTTGGCGCTCGTAACGACCATGACTGCGGCCAGCGCTGCAAAGGCTGCGGCGGCGACAAGGAACATCCGGGCCGGGACACCGGCCGCAAAGAGCAACCCGCCCAGGATGGACAGGAGCACCAGACCGGTGCCGAGGTCCTTCCCACCAAGGACGAGAAGCAGCAGGAGGGCTCCGGCCGGAAACACGAGTGGGACCGCCGCATGCATGAACTCGCCGAGCTTGCGACGCTTCTTGGTCAGGACCGTGGCACCAAAGAGGACCAGCGCGACCTTGGCGAACTCAGAAGGCTGCACCTGCTGACCCGCTATCTGGATCCAGTTGCGGTTGCCGTTGATCGAGACGCCAAGCCCGGGCACGAAGACCAACGCCTGCAGGAAGAGGGCCAAGGCCAGCATTGGCACTGCGATTCGCTTCCAGGTGATCAACCGGACGCGGGTGGCCACGAAGGCGCAGAGGACACCGATGACGGCGGACTGCAGCTGGCTGACAAACACGGTGTAGGAAGAGTTCGTGTCCTTGTAAGACGTCACGCTGGAGGCGGACAACACCATCACCAGTCCGATGACAACCAGCATCGCGGTGGCGCTCAGCAACAGGTAGTAGGTCGTCACTGGGGACTCGAACCGCTCCGACCACGGCGTTCGCCGATGCCATCCTGACGATCCGGCTGGCGCAGCCTTCGACCCCGAGGGCCGACCTGGCGAGGCGGCCCGATGCGTCGTGCTCACGATGCCGAAGGCCCGTCAGGTCGGCTCGCGTAGCGGTGCACCGCCTGGGTGAAGGCGTCGCCACGGGCGCCATAGCTGGCGAACATGTCGAAGGATGCCGCGGCAGGCGCCAGCAGGACCACGTCGCCGGGCTGAGCCAGCTCGCCGGCACGAGCCACCACGAGATCCATAACTCCAGTGTCCGTGGTGGGCACGTCGACGACGGGGACATCTGGTGCGTGTCGTGCGAGCGCCGCGGCGATCAGCGCGCGTTCGGCGCCGATCAGGACGACGCCGCGCAGGCGACCGGCAACCGACTGGACCAGCGTGTCGACATCCGCGCCTTTGAGCAGGCCGCCCGCGATCCACACCACGTGGTCGAAGGCCGCGAGCGAGGCGCCCGCGGCATGAGTGTTGGTCGCTTTGGAATCGTCGATGAAGCGCACGCCGTCGACCGTTGCGACGTCGGCGATCCGGTGCGGGTCGGGAACGAATGCTCGCAGGCCCTCACGCACCGCTAGCGGACCAACGCCATAGGCCCGTGCGAGTGCCGCGGCGGCCAGGGCGTTGGCCACGTAGTGGGGCGCCACCGACGGGGCGTCTCCCTGCAGGTCTGCGACTGTCGCCAGCTCCACCGCTGAGGTTCTGCGCTGCTCCACGAACGCACGGTCAGCCAGCACGCCGTCGACCAGCCCGACCATGGATAGAGCTGGAATGCCAAGAGTGAAGCCAATGGCGCGGCAGCCATCCACGACCTCGGCCTCCCGGACCATTTCCTCAGTTGCCGGGTCGTCGACGTTGTAGACGCAAGCGATCAGGGTGCCCTGGTAGACCTTTGCCTTGGCCAGACGGTACTGCTCGAGGGACCCATGCCAGTCGAGATGGTCTGGCGCGAGGTTCAGACACACCGAGGCCAACGGCGTCACCGACCTCTGCCAGTGCAGCTGGAAGCTGGACAGCTCGACGGCCAGGACGTCATAGGGCTCGGGGTGCAGGACCGCCTCGAGCAGAGATGTGCCCACGTTGCCCGCGCTCGTCGCCCGCAGCCCCGAGGCCCGGAGGATGGCCGCGAGCATGTTGACGGTCGTCGTCTTGCCGTTGGTGCCGGTGATGGTGATCCAGGGCGCCGCTCCCGACTGCGCCCGCATGCGCCACGCGAGCTCGACCTCGCCCCAAACCGGTATGCCGCGGGATGCCGCCGCTAGCAACAAGGGGTGGTCGGGGCGGAAACCTGGTGAGGTGACCACAAGCTCGGTGTCCTGGGGTGGCTCGAGGAGGTGTTCGGGGCCAAGTCGGACGTCGACGTCCAGGATCTCGAGGATTCGCGCGCGTTCACTGATGACCGGTGTGGCATCTGCGCTGACGGCGGTGACGATGGCACCGCGTTCGGAGAGCGCGTCGGCCGCTGCGAACCCGCTGACGCCAAGCCCGGCGACCAGGATGCGCAGCCCTGACCAGTCGGCATCGCGATGGGTCAGGTCGCGAAGCCCCTGGCGGGGCTCGTAGCTCGGGTCTTGGTCACTCACGCTGCGCCAACAACCCACTCTGCGTAGAAGACGCCGATCCCGAGGGCGGCGAACAAACCGGCGACGATCCAGAACCGAATGACGACGGTGACCTCGTTCCATCCGGCAAGCTCGAAGTGGTGCTGGAGCGGGGCCATCCGGAATACGCGTCTGCGTGTCAGCTTGAAGAAGCCGACCTGGATGATCACCGAGAGCGTGATGATGACGAAGAGCCCACCGAGAATCACCACCAAGAACTCCGTGCGGGTAGTGATCGCCAGGCCCGCCATGGCACCGCCCAGGGCCAGCGACCCCGTGTCGCCCATGAAGATCTGGGCCGGAGAGGCGTTCCACCACAGGAATCCGAAGCAGGCGCCCATGAGAGCCGCGGCCACGACGGCCAGGTCGTGGGGATCCCGGACCTCATAGCACTTGACACCGGGATTGCTCTGGCAGTTCTGGTTGAACTGCCAGATGGCGATCAGGACGTAAGACCCGAACACCATCACGCTGGCGCCCGTGGCCAGGCCGTCCAGACCGTCGGTGAGGTTCACACCGTTGCTGGTGCCGGCAACGATCAGGTTGGCCCACAGCACGAAGAGGATCACACCGAGCAACGTCCCGGCGAAGGCAAAGTTCACATTCGTGTCCCGAACGAACGAGACGAATGGGACCGCGGGCGTGCGGAACCGCTCGTTCGGGAACTGCAGCGCGAGGACGGCAAAGATCACCGCCACCAGAGTTTGTCCGCCCAGCTTCTCCCCGCTGCGCAACCCAAGGCTTCGTTGTCTGGAGATCTTGAGATAGTCGTCCATGAAGCCCACGAGCCCCAGCCCGACCATCAGAAAAAGCACCAGAATCCCGCTGACAGTCAGGGGTGTCAGGGTGAACAGGTGGGCCGCGCCGTACGCCAGGAGCGCGGCCCCCATGATGACTGCGCCACCCATCGTTGGAGTACCACGCTTGGTGTGGTGGGAGGTCGGTCCGTCGTCGCGGATGAACTGGCCATAACGGCGGCGGACCAAGAACTTGATGAACAACGGGGTGCCGAGAAGCGACAGTACGAGCGCAATTGCGGCGGCCAGGAGCACTGCCTTCACGAGGAAACCTCCGACCAGGTGTCGTCGACAAGACGATCTCCGAGCCACCGTAGCCCCGCGTCATGGCTCGACTTGATCAACACGACGTCGCCCGGCCTCAGTTCTTGCTGCAGCAGCTCATAGGCAGCGTCGATGTCCTGGACCCAGGTCGACCCCTCGCCATTCGATCCCTTGCGTTGGGTCCCGCTGTGGATCGGCTGCGTCCTCTCGCCGACGGCAACCACTCGCGATACGTTCAGGCGCACCGCGAGTCGACCGAGGGCCTCATGTTCGGCGGTGGATCCGGGCCCCAGCTCACGCATCTCGCCCAGCACTGCCCACGTCCGCCGACCCTTGCCCATGATCGCAAGGGTCTTGAGCGCGGCGCGCATCGAGTCCGGGTTGGCGTTATAGGCGTCGTTGATGATCGTGACGCCGTCGGCCCTCTCGTGGACCTCCATCCGCCAGCGGCTCAGCGGGCGCGCCTCCCCCAGGGCCGTGACGACGTCCGGGAGCGTCATGCCGACGACAAGCGCAACTGCCGCGACCGCCAAGGCGTTACCGACGTGGTGCTCTCCGAAGAGCCCGAGGGCCACGTCGGCCGAGCCCCGATCGGTGACGAGAGTGAAGGACGCCCGGCCCATTGGGTCGAGCGAGATGTCGACCGCGCGAACTGCTGCCAGCGCCGACTCGCCCACCGGTATGACGTGCGCCCGGGTCTGGCCAGCCATCGCCGAAACGATCGGGTCGTCCGCGTTGAGGACGGCGAATCCCGTTGCTGGCAAGGCCCGCACGAGCTCGGCCTTGGCCATGCCGATGGCCTCCTGTGAACCGAACTCACCCACGTGCGCGGTCCCGACGTTGAGGACGACACCGATCTGCGGCGGCGCCATACGGGTGAGGTAGTCGAGGTGACCGATTGCCCTGGCGCCCATCTCGAGCACGAGGTAGGCCGTGGTGGACGTAATCCGGCAGACGGTGAGTGGCACGCCCACCTCGGAGTTCAAGGAACCGACGTTGGCAACCGTCTCGCCGTGCCGTTGCAGAACGGACAGCAGCAGATCCTTGGTACTGGTCTTGCCCGACGAACCCGTGATGGCTATGACGACGACGTGGGCATAGCGCTCGATCAGGGCGCTGGCCAGCGAGACGAAGGCCGCCTGGACGTCCGCAACCACCACGCACGGCAGGTCACCCACCGGCTGCGAGGTGAGGGCGGCGACGGCGCCCAGGTCGCGGGCTCCCGCGACAAACTGATGGCCGTCCATGGCCTCGCCGATGCGTGCGACATAGAGGCTGCCCGCGGAGGCCTCCCGAGAGTCGGTGACCACCGGTCCGTCCACCAGTGGATCCGCACCCGAACCACCACGGGCGTCGTGGATCTCGCCACCGGTTATCCGGGCGATCTCACTGAGTCGGAGTGGAATCACCGGGCCTCACCACGGTTGGCGTCAGCAACTGCATGCTCGATCAGGGCTGATCTCAGCTCCGCTCGGTCGTCGAACGGGTGGACCACGCCTGCGACTTCCTGACCGCTCTCGTGCCCCTTGCCCAGAACCACAACGGTGTCCCCCGGGCCGGACTGGGCGACGGCGGCCCGGATGGCTGCGCCACGGTCGCCGATCTCGATGATCCGACCGGGTGGGCGACCGGCGGTCCGATCCTGGGCGACGGCTCCGCGCAGCACGGCGGCGCGGATGTCGGCCGGTGCCTCCGAACGAGGGTTGTCATCGGTCACGACGACGCGGTCCGCATAGGCCGCCGCGGCAACGCCCATGGCCTCCCGCTTGCCGGCGTCTCGGTCTCCCCCGGCGCCAAGAACGACGATCAGCGACCCAGAAGTGTTGTGTCGCAAGGCTTTCAGTGCTGCTGCCACCGCGTCGGGGGTGTGTGCGAAGTCGACGACGGCCAGCGGCATCCGGCCCTCGACCGGGGGCTCGGCGGATTCGGCACGCTGGATGTCCTCCACGAGCACCCGCTCCATCCGGCCGGGCACGTGCGGATCTGCGGCCAGAGCATGCCCGATCTCGTCGCCCTCGTAACCCGCGGCCATCAACACCAATGCAGCCACCGCCGTGTTCACCTGGTTGAAGTCCCCCGGCAGGGCTGACCGCAGCGACAGCCGTCGTTCCTGCCCGATCAGCTCGAAGTCGGATCCGTCCACTCCTGAGGACAGGACATGCCAGTCAGCCGCAACGTCCTGGCGCGACGAGACGGACACGACAGGCACACCGGACTCCAGGGCGAGGCGCTGGCCCCATTCGTCATCCACACACACCACGCCGCGGACAGCCCGGTCGGGAGTGAACAACGACGCCTTGGAGAGGTAGTAGCTCTCCATCGACCCATGGAAGTCGAGGTGGTCCTGGGACAGGTTGGTGAAGGCAACGACGTCAAAACGCACGCCATCGACGCGGTGCAGGCTCAAGGCGTGGCTGCTCACCTCCATGGTGCACGTGTCGACACCCCGCTCACGCATCACGGCGAACAAGGCATGCAGGTCCGCAGACTCGGGGGTGGTCCGGACGCTCTTGACTCTGTCCTCGCCGATGCGGGTCTCGACCGTTCCGATCAGCCCGGTCACTCGCCCGAGCGCGCGAAGCGCCGAGTCCAGCACGTATGCCGTCGTGGTCTTGCCGTTGGTGCCGGTGATCCCAAGCATGGTCAGCCCCTCGCTGGCCCGGCCGTAGATCATCGCCGCCACGCCTCCGAGGGAAGCCCGGGGATCTGGAACGACCAGCACGGGAACGGGGATCTCGTTCAGCGCGAGAAGTGCCGCTCCCCTGGGGTCGGTCAGGATGGCAACCGCACCGAGCCCGATGGCTGCCACACCGAAGTCGGCGCCGTGCAGGTGGGCTCCAGGGAGGGCGGCATACAGGTCTCCGGGGCGGATGGCGCGCGAGTCCAGGGTCACCCCCGTCACGACGATTCGCGGGTCGAGGACGCTCCCAGCCGTCGCCGACACACCCGCACACTCAGCCACGGACTGCAGGCTG
>Ga0209587_1000273_pt1 | contig 25023 bp, 25 predicted proteins | sample NGEPerD_2_FD_184512 | JGI IMG/M metagenome (GOLD analysis project Ga0209587, IMG submission 184512) | Arctic peat soil microbial communities from the Barrow Environmental Observatory site, Barrow, Alaska, USA - NGEE PermafrostL1-D... | ecosystem: Environmental > Terrestrial > Soil > Wetlands >... | reverse complement strand
AAGGAATAGGCTCACTGGCCCACATCGCCAATCTGATCAGTTCTTTTTCCGCGTCTGAATCTATCTTCCCATTGTCGGTAATTTTGCCCGATGCCATGGTAAAGATTTTGGCCAGGCTCATTTTGTTTTCTGTGAGCGTGCCTGTTTTATCAGTACATATTACAGTTGCGCTACCCAAAGTCTCCACCGTTTTCATCTGCTTGACGATAATTCCCATTTTCATCAATCGCCAGGCGCCCAATGCCATGAAAGTGGTAAATGCAACCGGTATTTCTTCTGGCAAAATACTCATCGCCAGAGTAAGTGCTTTTAGTAAACTATCCGAAAAATTATACGACTGTAGGTAATTAATGATCCAAACAATGGCGAAAACAACAATACCTGCAATCACCATTTTTTTTACAAAACTGTTGATCTGCCGTTCTAATGGTGTCTTCTCTTCTGTAATGATTTCAAGGCTTTTGCCTATTTTGCCAAGTTTGGTTGCGTTGCCAATTGCCGTAATGGTAATGATTGCCAATCCACTGGCAACCGTTGTTCCCCTGAAAACTAAATTTTTATCTGCTGAATCGTCTTTGTATACCGATAAGGATTCACCCGTAAGTATGGACTCATCTACCGAAAAGTCATTGGAATGGATGATTTTGCCGTCTGCAGCAATTGCCGTTCCTTCTTCGATCATCAGATTATCGCCTAGTACGAGTTCTTCAATCTTAACCTCCTGTATTTCGGCATTGCGTATTACTTTACATGTGGGTTGTGTAAAATCTTTTAGTTTTTCAAGAGCATTCCGGCTTCTGGAATCCTGATACAGGGAAATACCCGCCACCAAAACAATAGCGGAAGCCATAAAAATCCCATCGCCTGTTTTTCCGCTAATAAAATAAATGGAAGATGTGGCCAATAGTAAAATAACCATGGGTTCCTTTACGATACTTTTGATAGCGCCAAAAAACTCATTTTCCTTTTTAAAGACCAACTGGTTATCTCCATGACGCTTCCTGGCATCAAGTACCTCCTTATCGGTTAACCCCTTTATATTAAAATTGTTAGTGGACATAAATAAAGTTATTCCTTAAGTTTTTATCCACTATGTGGTTTTAAATACTCTGCTTAGTCGGGATATTACACTGTTGTTTTTTCCATCTCTTCCTTGTATTTACCTTGCCTTGCCGTCGCATCAAATTTGGCTCGCTGATATAGTAATTTCTGGGCTTCTATCACATTTGATTGCTGTCCTTTCCAGACATCTAAAGCGGGTTGCTGAATGGCTCTTGCGAACGAAAAGCTAAGAATCCATGGCAAACTGTTTTTAAAGTTCGTATGCATGGCATTTAAATGCGCAGAAGCATCTTCTGGTGATTGACCTCCCGATAAAAAAGCAATTGCAGGTACAGTAGCTGGTACAGATGAAAGTAAGCATTTTATGGTAGCTTTGGCAACCTCATCGATACTGTTCTGTACTTCGCTTTCGGTTCCGGCCATGACCATATTCGGTTTTAAAATGATTCCTTCTAAATCCACATTGAATTGGTACAAATGATAAAAAAGCATCTTCAAAACCTGCTCTGTAACCTCATAACAACGCTTTAAACTATGAGTACCGCTCATCAGTACTTCAGGCTCTACAATAGGCACGATATCCACTTCTTGGCATAACGCTGCATAACGTGCAAGTGCATGGGTATTGGCTTCAATACATGCTGTAGTGGGAATGTCATCTCCAATCGTAATCACAGCTCGCCACTTGGCAAAGCGTAAGCCCATTTCAGCGTATTCTTTAAGCCTGTTTCGTAGGCCATCCAGTCCCTCGGTTATTTTCTCTCCGGGATGACCAGCCATATCTTTTGCTCCTATATCCACTTTGATTCCCGGAATTATTCCTTGGTCGGTAAGGACCTTGATAAAAGGTGTTCCGTCCTTCAAATGCTGACGGATTGTTTCATCAAAAAGTATGGCGCCACCTATACTTTCATGCAGACCGGGAGTTGTCACGATCATCTCACGATACGCACATCTCAGCGCTAAGGTTTGAGGAATTCCTAACTTTGCAAAACGTTTGTTGCAGGTAGGGTTGCTCTCATCCATTGCCAGCAACCCTTTATTATCGGCGAAGAGTTGCTGTATGGTATCTTTTAATAGTTGCTTATTCATTATCACAATGTTTAGATAACTTTAATTATTTATGTCAGTCATCATTTAAAAAACATATTCTCTTACAAAAGCATGCTCTTCATAATTCTTTTTTGTACGATTTATTTTATCAGAGTTTCTATTTTTAAAATATTACCGTTTTGTTATACCCGTTTTATTTAATATTAAGTTTTTGAAAACTGAAATCACTTACTTTCAATTTCCAAAATACTTCCGCCTAGGTTGAAATAGTTACGTCGCTTTTTTCAACCCAGTTATCTAATTTTATAGTCCATGTTGCTATACCAAATTTCTTCTCAATCAATAATTTTAAAACCCCTTTTAAACAGTTGAATTAAAAATACAGGTGCGATACTTGTAACAGTTATAATTAACCATGTATTTATACTTAGCATTTGAAGCCCAATGTATTTATTAAGCGGACTAATGAAATAGAACACTGCCATTATAACAATACAAAGCAATGAGGCTGCCCAAGTATATTTATTACGGGTAATTTCATTTTTAATAAAGGAGATTTTACGGGAAGATAAATTTAGCACATGCCACAACTGTGATAAAGCAAGACTAAAGAAAGTAATATTATTACATAATTTTGCATCGTACTTTAAATAGTAGCTGCAATACCAGGTTACTAGCAGAATAGGTAAAGCCAATAATATGGCATACACATTTATTGTAAACCAATCTCTTTTAATAACGATAGGCTCCTGTGGATTTCTTGGTGGGATTTTCATAATTAAATCGTTGCCTTTTCCAAGTCCCAAAGCCAGTGCCGGAAAAATATCTGTAACCAAATTGAGGAAGAGAATTTGTAGTGGAAGTACGAAGAATGGAAAATTTAATACTCCATAAAAAAAAACAATAAATATTTCACTAAGATTGCAGGAAAGCAGGTACATTAAAAAGTTCTTAATATTTTTAAAAATCACCCTGCCTTGCATAATGGCTGCCACAATAGATGTAAATGAATCATCTTTTAAAATCATTGCAGCGGTTTCTTTTGCTACCTGCGAGCCTCGTATACCCATGGCAATACCAATGTCTGCTTTCTTTAGCGCAGGAGCATCGTTTATACCGTCACCGGTCATTGCAACAATATTACCCCGATTTTGATAAAGGCTTACCATGTCTAACTTTTGCTTTGGTGTAACCCTTGCAAAAATAGTGGCGGCAAATAATTTTTCTTCCGGCAAATTGGCATCTAATTCTTTCCCATTGATAACAACATTATCTTTTTCTGATAGCTGTATTTTTTCAGCAATATTGAGTGCTGTTGCCGGGTGGTCTCCTGTTATCATAATAACCTTAATCCCTGCATCTCTACATGATTGCAATGCATCCACAACTTCCATTCGTGGTGGGTCTAAAAATCCTATTAACCCTGCAAGGGTTAAGTCAGATAAAAAATTATTTGCGGGGATATTGGCTGCTTCTTTAAAAGCAAATGCCAATACTTTTGAGCCTTGTGCTTCAATAACTTCAGCTTTATTTAAAAATACTTTTTTGTCAGCCTCTGTTAATGATATTATGCTATCGCCTACACAATACAAACTGCATTTATTTATTAATTTCTCTACAGCTCCTTTTGCCGCTACAAAGTTGCCAGATTTATTTTTGTGTAAAGTTGCCATTAATTTTGTTTCTGAATTAAATGGTTCTTCTGCAATACGGGGATATGAAGCGTTTATATCTGCCGCATTTATTTTGCTGGTATTTACAAATTGTAATAGCGCGATTTCAATCGGGTCGCCCAAATATTTTTTCTTATTTTCTTCCTGTTTGCTTGCTGCATTGTTACATAAAGTGGAGATGAGTAATAGCTTTTTAAATGCAGCTTTATTTTTTATAATTTCAGCGCTGAAGTCATAGCCACTTTTATCTATCGTTTTATCTTCATCAAAAAACACCAACTTGTTTACATCAATTTTGTTTTCTGTTAGTGTACCGGTTTTATCAGTGAAAATTATATTAATGCCGCCAAGTGTTTCAACAGATGCCAGCCTTTTAATGAGTACATTCTTCTTTGCCAGGCGCAACATGCCATAAGTAAGAGCAATAATACTTACTACGGGCAGCCCTTCCGGGATAGCAGCCACAGCCAATGCCAATGCTGTTTCTACAATAAGATAAAACTGTTTTCCCTGCAGCAATCCTGTTATAATAAATATGCCCGCAAATACAGCCGTAATGACCATTAATATTTTTGTAAGTCCTTGTAGCTTCTTTTCTAATGGGGTATCATCTTGTTTTGCAGTTTCAACCATTCGGGTGATTTTCCCCAATTCTGTACGTAGACCTGTGCCCGTTACGATGGCCCTGGCATTGCCTTTCACAACAGATGTTCCTTTAAATATTAAATTGATTTTATCAGCAAGGGATACATCATTTTCTATAGTTTCAATATTTTTTTCAACCGGTAATGATTCACCTGTAAGTGCCGATTCATCAATTTCAAGTTGATTTACTTCTATTAACCTTGCGTCTGCCATTACAATATCACCGGCTTCCAACTCCAAAACATCGCCAGGCACAATTCTTTCAGATGGAATTTCTTTAAGGGCACTGTCTCGCCAAACTTTTGAAACGCTGGTGTCCATCTCCTCTAATGCTTTCATAGAATTACGGGCTTGTAATTCCATAAAAAAACCCAGCACGGCGGTAATAAAAATCACAGCAGTAATGGAAAATCCTTCTATCCTATCTTCAAAGAAAAAAGAAAATCCGGCGGCTACTACCAGCAATAGTATTATCGGGCTTTTAAATTGCTCAAATAATATCAGTAGAATACTTTTTTGCTTTTGCCTTGCATATCGGTTTAAGCCATACTTTGTAATTCTTTCATTAATATCGCTTTCTTTTAATCCTGTTTTTAGATTTAGAACGAGCAGCTTTGCAATGTCATCAGCTTTTTTTGAATAAGCATTTTCTATTATATCTATGTTATCGTTGAATATTGCCATACTTTCAATTTATTAATTGCTTGCCTTATTCGTATTCCTATTTAAAATCTATCCGCTATATTGTTCTCAATAATTCTTAACTTAAATTTCCCATGAACCCGAACAGAGTAGCTTATAATTGGATGAATAATTACAATCGGAAGTAAAACAAGACCCAGCAATTCCATTGAAAGTTTTAGGTTAGAGGTGGTTTTAGTATCATTTTTATAATAATTTCTAACTTGTTTTAACATGGCAACAGAGATGATTACAGCTTTTATAAACACATGAGTTGCATGCAACCCAGATACTGCTAAAATCAAAAATATTTCTATTTGGATCCAAAAAATAAATATCCATTGCCAGCAACCCTTTAATATCGGCGAAGAGTTGCTTTATGTTGTCTTTTAAAAGTTCATTATTCATAGTTTAGGTTTTTGGGAAACCAATTTTTAAACCGTTGATCCGCCACTTGAAAAGTACTCCCTCACAAAGGCATGTTCCTGATTTTCGGTCATTTTATCGGTCGTCTTTGTGACCATATTTACTTTTGAAAAGCTTTGGTCCGCTTCTAAAATATGTAAGAGTTCAACTTTGGCATTGGTTGGCCCAAATAAAAGAACTTCATCAAATCCTTTAATAGTTTCCCTTATGGTTTTATAATACTCGGCCTGTTGATGTTGTTCTTTATTATGCATCATGTTTTCGCTTTTTTCCATTGATTTTTCCTTTTCTTCATGTGTAAAATTGGAACTTATAATTTTCGTAGTTATCGAATCTCTATATTCCATCAAATGGGCATTGGCATGATCCATCCATATCCCTATTTTTTTATCAGTCATTATCAGTTTTATTTAATTAAAATCTTACGGCCTTTTATTAACATCTTCAACATTCCATGTCCAATCGCGTATTTCTGGCAAATCCTCACCATTCTTATTGATATAGGCTCGGTGTTCAATCAGTTTTTCCTCTAGTCTTATTTTGAGTTTTGCGGCTTTGTCACCGAATTGTGGCAGACGATTTATTACATCTATGACCAAATGAAACCGGTCTAGGTCGTTCAGCACTAGATTATCAAAAAAGGTAGTGATGGTCCCTTCCTCCTTGTAACCCCTAACATGCATGTTGGCATGGTTGGTACGGCGATAGGTAAGAAGATGTATTAATTTTGGATAGCCATGAAAGGCAAACACAATGTGCTTGTCTTTTGTAAATAGGGCGTCAAACTCCGTATCGGTTAACCCGTGTGGATGTTCTGTACTTGATTCAAGTCTCATAAGATCTACTACATTCACCACCCTTATTTTAAGTTCAGGCAAATGTTCTCGAAGAATTGAAACTGCCGCTAGGGATTCAAGTGTTGGCACATCACCGCAACTCGCCATAACTACATCAGGGTCTGAGTCCTGATCGTTGCTTGCCCATTGCCAGATACTGATTCCACGGGTACAATGCTCAACTGCGTCTTTCATATTTAACCATTGTGGAGCCAGATATTTACCGGCTATCACCACATTTACATAAAGACGGCTTCTTAAACAATGATCTGTTACCGATAATAAGCAGTTGGCATCTGGTGGTAGGTACACCCTAACGATCGAAGCTTTTTTGTTCACCACATGATCAATGAAACCTGGATCCTGATGGGTGTCGCCATTGTGTGCCTGTTGCCACACATGGGAGGCAAGCAGGTAATTCAGTGAGGCTATTTTCTTTCTCCAAGGCAATTTCGCACTCATCTTCAACCACTTTGCATGTTGATTGAACATTGAATCGACAATATGAATAAATGCTTCATAGCTAGTAAACAGTCCATGCCTGCCAGTGAGCAAATACCCTTCAAGCCAACCCTCGCACTGATGCTCGCTCAACATTTCCATAGCACGTCCCTGAGTAGACAAGAACTCGTCATTTTTGCGTGTTTCAGCTTCCCACTGCCGATTGGTTACTTCAAAAATCGCATTCAAGCGATTCGAAAGTATTTCATCCGGGCCAAAAATTCGAAAATTCCTTAGTTCCATATTCAACTTGATTACATCTCTAAGGAATACACCCATTTCATGTGTGTCAGCTGCCTTAACAGAACCTGGGGAAGGAATAGCAACAGCATAGTCTTGAAAATCTGGCATATTTAGGTCCTTCAATAATAAGCCACCATTGGTATGTGGATTGGCTCCCATTCTTCGTTTGCCTTTTGGTGCAAGCTCCGCTAATTCGGGTATAAGCTGACCCTGCTCCGTAAACAGCTCCTCTGGCTTATAGCTTTTCATCCAATCTTCAAGAATTTTCAAATGATGCGGGTGATCTGAATCTACCAGTAAAGGAATTTGATGAGCCCGAAAAGTACCTTCGATTTGGAATCCATCTACTTCTTTCGGACCTGTCCATCCTTTGGGAGAGTTAAGGACAATCATTGGCCAGCGAGGTCTTTTAGCGTCTCTAGTACTACGTGCGTCATGTTGAATTTCGTGAATTACCTTGATTACGTCTTCCAAAACGCCAGCCATCAATTGATGCATGGCCTCCGGATTATCTCCTTCGACAAAATATGGCTTCCATCCATAGCCCAGGAGTAGTTGTTCTAGCTCCTCTTTTGGAATACGGGCTAGCACGGTTGGATTGGCAATTTTGTATCCGTTCAAATGCAAAATGGGCAATACTGCTCCGTCGGAAATTGGGTCGAGAAATTTATTGGAATGCCAAGCTGTGGCCAATGGACCGGTTTCTGCCTCTCCATCACCAATAATACAGGCCACAATCAGTTCAGGATTGTCGAATGCCGCTCCAAAGGAATGACTGAGCGAATAGCCCAATTCACCACCTTCATGAATGGATCCAGGGCAATCTGGCGACACATGACTGGGAATACCCCCTGGAAAAGAAAATTGTTTGAATAATTTTTTGAGCCCGGCCTCGTCCTGTGTGATATTTGGATAAATCTCGCTATAAGTGCCTTCCAAATAGGTATTGCCTACCAAAGCCGGACCTCCGTGACCTGGGCCGGCTATATAGAACATGTCTAGATTAAACTTTTTAATAATTCGGTTCAGATGTACATAAATAAAGTTTTGTCCGGGTGTGGTACCCCAATGTCCCAACAGCATCTTCTTTATATGGGAAAGTTTTAAGGGCTCTCGAAGCAAAGGATTTTCGCGAAGATAGAGTTGCCCTACTGAGAGATAATTTGCGGCACTCCAGTAGGCATTCATTTTCTGTAATAATGCCGGGGATAAGGTTTCCTTTACTTCAGAGTGCACAATTTCTGTTTCCATCATAGAGATGTTTTAATTGATTTTTATTTTTTTGAGAAATCTTTTATTTTACTTTCAACATACTTGCATTGATGGCAACGACAATAGTACTAACTGCCATCAAACTCGCGCCGGCTGCAGGGCTTAGCAAAATTCCCCAGTTATATAATACCCCCGCTGCAAGGGGTAGTGCTACTACATTGTAGCCTGTTGCCCACATCAAATTCTGAATCATCTTTCGGTGCGTGGCTTTGCCAAATAAAATCAAACTCACAATGTCTTTAGGATTGCTGTTCACCAAAATAATTCCTGCCGTTTCCGCTGCTATATCACTCCCACTTCCTACTGCAATTCCTATATCAGCCTGTGCCAAAGCGGGTGCATCATTTACACCATCGCCGGTCATAGCAACAAACTCATCATTGCCTTGTAACTCTTTAATTTTTTGTAATTTTTGACCGGGCAATACTTCAGCAATAAAACTATCCATACCCAACGTTTCACTTACTGCTTTTGCTACTTTACCATTATCGCCTGTAAGCAATATTGATTTGATATTATTCTCTTTCAAGGTTTTAATTGCTTCTGCAGATTCAGGGCGGATTTCATCAGAGAAAGCGATGTACCCAACCAAGTCATTATTGACGATTACAAACACCACTGTTTCCGTATCATTAGCTTTAAACCCATCCGGAACTGAGATATTTTTTTCTTTTAAATAGCCGGGACTGACCACCAATACTTTTTTGCCTTCAACAGTTGCTTCTACACCTTTTCCGGTAATGGCATTAAAATCTTCGGTTGGTGGAATAGTGATGTTTGTGTCTTTTGCTTTTTGCAGAATACCTGTTGCAATAGGATGTTCTGATTTTTGTTCTAATGCAGATGCGAGGCGAATGATTTAGTTTTCATCAATATCTTTTTTAAGGGGAACTACTTTTGATACTTCAAATTTTCCGACTGTGAGCGTACCAGTTTTATCAAATACGATGGTGGTTATTTTTCTGGCATTCTCGAATGATGTTCTGTTCTTGATGAGCAATCCGTTTTTTGCTGCTAATGAAGTTGATTTTGCCACTACCAACGGAACAGCCAAACCTAGAGCATGCGGGCAACATATAACAATTACCGTAACCATTCTTGCCATAGCAAAGTCCAACGGTTGTCCTGTCAGGTACCAATAAAGGAATGTGCCTATTCCTGAAACCAGTGCAATCAAGGTCAGCCATTTGGCAGCTTTATCTGCTAGCAACTGGGTTTTTGATTTTGCTTTCTGGGCATCATCGACCAGCTTTACAACTTGTGAAAGAAAAGAATCTTTTGCAGCATGGGATACGGTGACTTTAAAAGAACCATTACCATTGATAGAACCGGCAATTACCTTATCTCCTTTTATCTTTTTTACGGGCTTTGATTCCCCGGTGAGCATAGATTCATTCAGGTAACTTTCTCCTTCCCATATGATTCCGTCGGCTGCTACTTTTTCACCAGGTTTTACAAGAATGATATCCTTCTCTTTAAGTGTATTTGTTTTTATATCATGTATTTTGTCATTTGTTACAAGGTGTGCATCGTCAGGCATTAACTGCACTAGCAACTCAAGTTCTTTTGATGCGCCTGCAATAGATTTCATTTCTATCCAATGGCCAAGCAACATAATGAGAATAAGTGTTGCCAGTTCCCAGAAAAAATCCATCCCTTCTAAACCAAAAACAGTTGCTGCACTATAGATGTATGCTACCGAAATAGCAAAGCCTATCAGGGTCATCATTCCGGGGTTCTTGTCCTTTAATTCCGTCACCAACCCTCTTAAAAAAGGCCATCCTCCATAAATAAATACGATAGTTGATAAAGCAAATAAAATATAAGATGAACCGGCAAATTCCCAATTGACGCCAATGAATCGCTGTATCATTGGCGAAAGAAACAATATGGGAACGGTTAATATCAACACTACATAAAAGCGTCTCTTAAAATCGGCAATCATCATTTTGTGATGATCATGATCAACCATGCCCATTGGTGGATTGTCATCATGCTTCATATCGTTATGGTTCATTTTTGAATGATCCATCGCAGTCATTTTTGTAGGCTTTTCGGTATGAATTTGATGTTTCATTTTTTAGGTGGTTAGGCGCTTTCTTTCCACATTTAGGGCAATTGTGGCTTTATTCGATTTATTTTTCATGGTTCAATTTTTACTTGATCCCCTTCTATAAAACATCAGTAGTATGTGTTTTCAACCTTGCAATTATTGAATCTGTAGCAGTATCTGCAGAAATTCCATAGCCATTTACTAATACACCTTTCATGTCAAACTTAGAAGAGGATATAGCGTACAATACAGACAGATCATCAGGATTAGATGCACCTTCGAACCGGTATACCTTTACAATCTCAAAATCTTCAGGTGACAATACACTATTTGTCTGATGAAAAGCAATTCGTTCCTGCTGAACATTAAAGTCCAGTGTGTAGCCATCATTTTTTAAGCCACTAATCGTTTCTGATAATGTGCCATAACTTTCTTTCATGCTTGATTTAAAAGGGCTTCTTTTATGGTATAATGACCCGCTTTCTTAAGTTGGCCTTGCAATTCTTCTACATCAACTGGTTTGCTCATGGTAAGAACCGCACTTTGCGGATTCAATTGTACATCCGCTTCTGTTACATCCGGGAGTTGTAACAAAGCCCTCTTCACATTGCTGACACAGCCTCCACAACTCATTCCTGTTATTTCATAATTCTTTTTCATTTCTTGTATATTTATAGTTAATATGTTAGCCCTTTGATAGGCATCAGGAAAATAAAATCTACCAACGCGCTGTGGTGTGCCTGTGATACGTGGCTTTTAAATGATTTCATGCTTCGATGCATAACAGTGGTATACTTTCCCTCCAACTTCAATACTATTTTTTCAAGGTTCGATAATTCTTTTTTGATAGTTGCTTTCCTGCCTGCCTTTTCTATTGACAAGTCCTTATTCAATTGCCGTTTAGTATGTTCGAAAACTTTATTAGACTCTTCATAAAATTCAGTAAGTAAAGAGATTGCAGGAATAAGCTTTAATATGTGAAAAACTAATAGCTGATTATTTTTCTACTGCATCTAATTTATCATCACTATTAGCCGAAAGTAGTGATAAAAGTGCGGGAAATTTAAGGGGCTCTTTATTTTCCGATACTGTAAACACTTTGAATGGTTTTATCTTTAATGTTTTTAAACTATTTTATCTAGTTGAGATTTCGGACAGCCTCGTTTTCTCATTCATTTTAATGATTCCTTAAACGCCCAAGTATTGAATCAAGAGAGGTATTTAACTAATCAATGGTGCCTTTACAGACTGGTCGTAAGTGTTTGCAACATCTGTTACAGCTATGGGTTGCCTGCCTTTCAACCGTGCTTCAATCATGCATCTTTTGTCGCTAAGCCTTTGTTTATTTTAGCTCTCGTCTGAAAGGTGGGCCTCCAACCTGGTGATGTGTTTACTGAACCTGCTTAGTTCTTCTGAAAGCAAACAATCTAACTGAGCTTCGAATGCTTCATGTACGCTTAGGTTCTTATCTGTATTTAATTGAATGGTCATATTGTAGTTTTTATTTTAAATAAAAATGTTTGTCAGTAAAGAAAACTAATAGATTAAAACCGTGAGGATTTTCGTTTGCCCCGGACCTAAAGGGAGCAAAAATCCTCACTAACGTAAACGTAACGAGAAAAAGTCCACACTTTTAGGATTGGAGAAATGACTTTTTCCGCCCAAAATCATTGATTTTCCATTTTATGTGTACATGCTGACAATAATTTAAATAAATAAAGATTTTTTAAATGCCGCTGTTCATTTTCTTTTCCGAGACCTGCCAAACCATACTATTAATGCTATAACAACAACGAGCATAAAAAACCACCAACCCATATGCATTCCCCAAAAATAATTATCTCCATTATTGTGCATCATAGCTTATATTATTAAAGGTGAAAAAAGATATTATTTAATGATTATTATTATCCATTCCTCCCATATTCATGCCGTTCATCATCTTATTACCTGTCCTATTTTGCATCATCTTCATCATTTGCGGGTTTTCCATCATAGTTTGAATCATTCCGGACATCATAGTGGTATCACTTTTTGCTGTTTCCATCATAGCGGATAGCATATTTTGCCTCATAGCAGGATTATCTTTCATCAGTTGTGTCATCGTATTTTGATTCCCCATCAGCTGTTGCTGCATCATCATTCCATTTTTGCTGTTCATCATCGTCCCTATCATTTCCTTTGACATAATACTATCATTGGCAATCGTGGTCATGATTTCTTTTCTTGTTCCATCGTTTGAAAGTCCTTTTGTTTGACCGGAGTTGGACTGGCAAGATGCGAATAGCATTGCTGATGCTATTGCAAATACCACCGTTTGTAGTTTTTTCATAATTCTCATATTTTAATTGTTAGGTATTATTATCATTAAAAGGTACATCCTTAAAACCTTATAACTATTGTTCAATTATGAATAATAGTTGCATAATTCACATATCTGGATTATTGTTTAGTTTAACCATTGAGTTTTCCTTTCGCCTTATTTTTCGCCACGGTTATTCTTTAATTGACACATCTAAAAAATTACCGACCAGTTTTGCAATCATTAATTCCTCATTGGTTTTAATGACATGTACCTTCACTATACTTGTGTGCTTTGAAATAATTGGTTCGTTATTGCTATTCTTTAGTTCATCCAATTCAATTCCTAAAAATTCAAGGCCGTCGCAAATCTTGGTTCTTATTTCGGGGGAATGTTCGCCAATACCACCAGAAAAAACCAATGTATCAAGCCCCCCAAGTGCAGCCGAGAATGATCCGACCCATTTTTTGGTTTGATAACAAAAAAATGCAATGGCTTCTTTGGCGCGATGATCCACGTCTTCATTGTCTATCAATGCTCTCATATCTGAGTTGGTTTCTGATATGCCCAGCAACCCGGATTCGTGATTGATTAGTTGATTGAATTCTTTTGGACCAAGATGACTATGCTGAAGTAAATACGAGGCCACACCTGGGTCCAAATCTCCGGTACGTGTACCCATGGGTAACCCCGATGTAGGTGTAAAACCCATACTGGTATCTATACTTTTTCCATCTTTCACGGCAGCAAGGCTTGCTCCGCTGCCCAGATGTGCTAAAATTATTTTCCCCTTAGCCGTTTCATCGCCGTTAATACGCTTAAGTTCTTCCATCAGAAAAGCATAAGAAAGCCCATGAAAACCATATCGCTGAATACCCATGGTAAAATACCGACGTGGAATAGCTAATAATTTGGCAACAAGTGGCATGGACGTATGAAAGGAAGTATCAAAACAGGCAATCTGTTTTACTGCCGGATAACGTTCCTTGAACAGCTCTACCAAGGCAATTTCATTGGGTAAATGTTCAGGGTCAAAGGCGCTGATTTTTTTTAGTTCCTTTATAAGGTCAGTACTGATTAATTCAGGTCGGGTATTGCTCATTCCATGTACAATGCGATGTCCTATAGCGGTAACGGACAAGAAACTAGCTTGCTTTTCAAGCCATTCAATTAAATGGGCAGCAGCCTTATCATAATCGGTCGCTTCAATAGGAAAGCTTTTTTTTATAGGGTCAATAGAGGTAGTACTACTAAATTTGGCTTTTTTAGTTCCGATATTTGCTATCTCCCCACGAAATTGTTCTATTGGTTTTCCCGCCATTTTATACAAAGCGAATTTTATACTTGATGAACCCCCGTTGATGGATAATAGGTAACTTTCCTTAAACATGACGAATTCTGTTTTAACTCATTTGTATCCTAAACTGATTGCAGCTTAGATTGCTTTGCTTTTCATTTTTATAATTGGTTTTTGGTCATTTCTTTTTTAATGCCTCAACTCCTGAAACCACATCGAACAATTCTTCGTCAATAGAACTCTGGCGCAGGCGGTGGTATTTTTTATTCAGGTCGTCCAGTAAATCTGTTATATTTTTTTCAGCTCTTTGCATGGCATCCAGACGGCTGGCGTTTTCACTGGCTAAAGATTCTACGCAGGCCTTAAAGAGGGACGTAAACAGGTATCCGTTTATTAATGCGAGCAACGTAGGCTTTGTAGCTCCCGCTATCTGCGGAGGTAATTTTGTTGGCCAATGAACCTCCTGTAAGGTATTTTTCCATGTGTCATCTAACGGTAAAAAGCGCTGCATAACAGGTGTAAAACCTGATACGGGCTTGGGCCGATTGTGAAAAATATAAAAAGTGGATACCTCTTGTTGCTGCCTTTCCCTGCTCTCGTTTAAAATTTTGGTTACCAGTGGTGTGACTGCCTTAATATCATTAGGAACAGGATATAATTTTGAGGTCGTAAACCCAGCATCCGACAAAAGCAATTGAACGCGCTCACCCACTACCCACAACTCCTTTTTTCCCGGAATCTCCTGAAAGGAAGCAGCTACAAAACTTGCCATTTGATCGTTAAACTGTGCCACAAGCCCCTGATCGGAACCGAATACAATGGCGCAGCTAGTTTCCTCCGATTTTGTTTTCAGTTCTTTTGTGGCACTGATTCCTTCTATTTTTTCCGCTTCAAAATACCCGATCAGCCCCAAAGCAATGGTATGATAATAATCTTCAAGCGAACTTACGGCGGTCTCGTACTGGACAATATTTGACCCTGCCATGGCTTTCATAGCACTCACAACAGATTTCAGATCTTTGGCCCCTTCCGTCTTGTTCCTTAAATTCTCTAAAGTGTCCATTACTATTTATTTTGATCGGAATCGGGCTTCGGTCTGTCTTGAAATGGGCCCAGTACTTCTGCAGCTATCGTTAGAATAGCCTTACGATCTTCATCGTTCAGCTTTTCATTAGAATCGATGCGCTTCTGTATTCCGTTAGAAAAAAGGGCACTATTTTTTAGTAGTGTATTTTCCGCCTCCTTAATTTTTTCGATGGGAATTGCATCCAAAAGCCCTTCTTTTAAGGAAAGAAGTATCCACATTTGTTCTGAAGCCGTTAGCTGCTGAAGTTTCTGTTGTTTCAAACATTCGCGGATGCGTTTACCGTGCTCAATGGTGTTGCGCGTATTTTCATCGAGACGTGTACCAAAACGCGCAAAGGTTTCCAGTTCCTCAAATTGTGCATACTCCAACTTCAACTTAGCGATGGCTCGGTAGGCAGCCAATTGGGCTTTACCGCCCACACGGGAGACTGATTTACCGACATCTACCGCAGGTAAAATGCCCAATTCAAAAAGTTTTGGGGATAGGTAAATCTGCCCGTCGGTAATCGAAATCAAATTGGTAGGGATATAAGCCGAGATATTCTGGGCCTCGGTCTCAATAATGGGTAAGGCCGTAATGGAGCCTCCTTTAAGTTCGTCACTTAAATGGGTAGCCCTTTCCAACAATCTGGAATGGATGTAAAAAATATCCCCTGGAAATGCCTCACGACCCGGTGGCCTTCTCAGTAACAAAGAAAGTTCCCGATAGGCACGCGCGTGATGGGTAAGGTCATCGTAAACAATGAGCACATCCCGACCTTCTTCCATAAAATACTCTGCGATGCTGGTAGCGGCATAAGGGGCTATGTATGCGATTCCGGGAGCATCATTTCCCTCGGCTACCACTACGACCGTGTAGTCCATGGCCCCTTTTTCTTCGAGGTTGGCAATCACTTTAGCTACGGCCGATGCCCGCTGGCCAATGGCGCAATAAATGCAGATTACATTTTTATCATGCTGGTTAAGAATCGTATCGATTGCGATAGCCGTTTTACCGGTCTGGCGATCTCCAATAATCAATTCACGCTGGCCACGGCCAATGGGAATCAGGGCATCGATGACTTTTATTCCGGTTTGCAATGGTACGGCCACAGCGCTGCGATCCATAATGGCATGGGCAGGGCGTTCGATGGGCAAACGTTTGTCGAATTGAATCTTGCCCTTATCATCTAGGGGTTGTCCTAAAGGGTCGATTACCCTTCCTATTAATGCATTTCCCACGGGGACATCCATCACCCTGCCCGTGCGTTCCACTTCATCCCCTGCTTTTAGCAGCGAATTTTCACCTAAAAGAATGACGCCAATTTCGTTTTCGTCCAGGTTGTAAGCGATTCCAAAAAGGCCCTTCCGGAATTGCAGCAATTCTTCAAATCCCACATTGGGAAGACCGGAAATCTTGGCAATTCCCGTTGAAACGCTGGTTATCAAACCAATTTCACGAGGTTGCATAGAAAAGCTGAAGCGCTCTAGCTCCTGAGCGATTTGGCTAAACGGGCCTATTTCTATAGAATCAATTTCAAGTGCTGGCATGTTCTTTTTTATGTGGCCTTGGCGGTTCCTATTCCACTATTTCTAATGAAATATTTTTCTGTAATGCGCTGAGGAATTCGGAAAAACTCCAAGCCATTTTATAGTCGGTAGTTGAAAGTTCGATTCCGCTTATTAATTCGGGTGCTGTTTTAAACTGCAATTCTGTTTTTGTGTCGAGTATTTCACGGACGGAATCAGTAAGCTCAACTTGTTGTTTTTTAGGAAGATCAAATGCACTTCTCACTAAAATCGGATTCGAATTACTTTTAAAAGCATCGATAAATTGTTTTTTCTCCCCGTCTTTTGAGGCTTTTAGGTGTTTGATAAATGTAGCTATAGATTGCACTTCTAAACTCACAGAAGCTATGTCTGTAAGCGCTTTTCGGGTAATAGAAAAAACCTGTTCCTGGGTTTTTTGAGCAAGCGCTGTTTTATCTTGCTCATGCTGGTCTTTAAATGCTTGTTCCATAGTAGCACCTAGGGCGTTTGCATCTGCTTTTGCAGCAGCTAACAATTGCTGCTTCTGTGCTTTAGCATCGGCTACCGCTTTATCTAGCAATGCTTTCTTGTCACTGTCAAAATCTTCATTTTTCTTTTTAAAATCATCTTTTTCCTTTTGGGCGGTAGCTTTTTGGGCATCGGCCTCCTTCAATTCATCAGTAATCTTTTTTTCTCGTTCATTAACTGCATTCAGTATGGGCTGGTACAAGAACTTCTTGAGCAACCACACCAGAATGAGGAAATTGATGATTTGCGCTATTACAGTGAACCAATTGATTTTCATAGAATTTAATTTGCGATGATGTGGTTCCAAAACGGATTTGCAAAAATGAGTATCATCGCCACCACGAAGCAGTAGATTGCGGTAGACTCGATCATAGCCAGTCCAACAAACAAGGTTCTCGTTATGGTGGGAGCCGCATCGGGCTGCTGCGCAATGGAGTTTAAGGCAGATGATACGGCCTTGCCTTCCCCTAAAGCCGGCATCATACAGCCAATGGCGGTTGTAAGTCCAGCAGTAATAATTGACGCGATGGCAATTGAAGTTATACTATCCATTTTCTTATAATTTATGTATTGGTTACTACTTTTGTTGTTTTTGGATTCTTGGCATTTTGTACCGCCGAGGCTATATAAACAGTTGCTAGAATACTAAAAATATAGGCCTGTACGGTACCGGTAAGTAAGCCTAGTGCATTCATAATTACCGGAAAAACAAATGGCGAAATACTTAACAAAATCGCCACGATCATTCCACCGCTCATTATGTTGCCGAACAAGCGTACCGCCAGTGCGAGCGTTCGCGAAACTTCCCCTATAATATTAAACGGGAGCATAATCCAGGTAGGTTTTAGGTAGGATTTTAGGTATCCCCATATTCCGCTCTTCCTAATACCATAAAATGGAACAGCCAGAAATACACACAATGCCAAAGCAGCAGTGGTAGAAAGTGACGCAGTTGGTGGGGTATAGCCGGGGAAAATGATGCAGATGTTAGAAATCCCGATAAACAAAAACAGCGTGCCGATAAAACCGATATATTCCTCCGGCTTGTTTAACCCCACTTCTTTTATCTGCTGATTGATCCCGGTGACTATCATTTCCAGGAAACATTGCCAGCGGGAAATATGAATATCGGTTTTAAGTTTGCGGGTGACCAATCTGGCGGAAACGATAAGCAATAACATAATAACCCAGGTCGTAACAAGGGTGAGGTTTATGGTAACAAAACCATACTGCCAGAAGATAGTTTGATCAGGACTAAGTTCCATGGATTTCTTCTTTAGTTAAATTCAACTGTTTTGCATCTATTGTTTTAGTGAAATAGAGCACCATGAATCTTGCGGCTATAAAACCAAGCAGACAAAGCAAAATACGTTGCCAGTTATCGGCACCGATAACATAAAATCCGATCATAGTTATACCTATTCGTAGGAAAAAACTAATCAAAATCAAGAGTGCAGGTCTTTTTGCGTTTACCGATTTCTTTACTGTAAACCAGAGACCGCCGAAGAATAACACTCCCAGTACAGCCCCTGCCAGAAAAACCAGTATCATTGTTACTACTTCATTCATCGCTATCGTCTTTAGTATGTATTTCTTTATCCTCTTTAAGTACCCAATACCAGGCGATAATGCCTCCCGTAATAATACCTACAAAGAGTAAGGTCAAGGTCCAGGAAAAGGTTTGTGAATGGGTCTTATCTAGCCAAATACCCAATGCAGCACCTGCCAAAGCTGGAACTGCAACAGACCATCCCACCATACCCATCATTCCCAAGCCAAACCAAACTGAGTTTTTATTACGTTGGGCCTTCAGCTTTTGTTTTTCTTTCCTAGAGACCTCGTCGCTAAAAATATCTTCATTTTTATCAGGCATGGTCGACCACAGTTTTTTAATGATTACGGAATTTATCGAAGCTATAGACAAAACCTCTTTCCAGCTTTGCGACTACGGTTTTGGCTTCGCGTTCCATTTCGTCCTGATTAGTAAAATCACTTTTTATGAGTTCGCCCAATTTGCCAAGATCTACGCCACCAACTGCATTTCGCACCGATACTAAAATCTGCGCACCTGCTTTTATCAGCACCCCCTCGTCAACGGCCACATAGTTCACCCTTTTATTTTCAGTTTTATAGGTCAAAATACCCGGCACCAATGCCGCAAAACAATCCAGTCTTTGGGGCAAAAGCCCGTAGGAACCTACACTGGTTTCCATAATCACGCTGCTCACATCTTTGATGTCTGCAAATACCTTATACGGCAGCAATATTTTAAGATTCATGATTACTTTTTTGAAGTTTCTATGCGGTTACCGCACTTTCTTTAGCAGCTACTTTATTTTCATCAGGTATATCCGCTTCCTTATCTGTTAAAAGCTTCTTGTTTCGGCTTCCATCCTTCTTTTCCGGTTTCTTCACTTCATCTATAGTACCTATCATATAAAAAGCACTTTCCGGGTAGTCTTTAAATTCATCCGCTAGAATACGTTCACATCCATTTAAGGCATCATCCAGATTTACCTGCTTGCCTTTGATACCGCTAAATTGTTCCGTAGCGAAAAAGGGCTGTGTAAGAAAGCGTTCCAATTTTCTGGCGCGATTCACCACATTGCGGTCTTTTACCGATAACTGTTCCATACCCAACATGGAGATGATGTCCTTTAACTCTTCGTACTGTGCCAGTGTTTCGCGTATCTGCTGTGCCAGTCGGTAATGTTTTTCTCCAATAATCTCCGGAGTGGTCATTTTTGAATTGGACAGCAACAGGTCAATAGCCGGATATAAACCTTCGCTGGCTTTTTTTCTTGATAGCGCAATGGATGCCGAAAGATGCGAGAATGTATGGACGGCGGCAGGGTCTGTCAAATCATCGGCAGGAACATATACCGCCTGAATAGAAGTAATGGCTCCTGTTTTGGTATAGGCAATACGTTCCTCAAGTTCTGCCAACTCCGTACCCATCGTGGGCTGATACCCCAATCGGGATGGCATTTGGCCCATCAGTCCCGAAACTTCCATCCCGGCCTGTATAAACCGAAAAATATTATCGATCAATAGCAGTACGTCCCGATGCTCATCATCCCGAAAGTATTCGGCCATGGTCAGTGCCGCGTGCCCCACACGAAAACGTGCCCCGGGCGGTTCGTTCATTTGCCCGAACAACATCACCATGTCTTTCAGCAGACCGGCATCCTTCATCGCATTGTATAATTCATTTCCTTCCCGACAGCGCTCACCAATGCCACAGAACATACTGACGCCATGATTATGCCCGACCATGTTATGGATGATTTCGGTCAGCAAAACAGTTTTGCCCACACCGGCCCCTCCGAACAATCCCGCTTTACCACCCCGCTCCAATGGCATTAACACATCAATGGCCTTAATGCCCGTTTCGAATATTTCTGACTTCACCGCTCTTTTTGACAAAGGCGGGGGCGGCCGGTGCACCTTGCGCCGATCACCTTTGGGCAGCGGTTCAAGATGGTCTATGGTATTTCCAAAAACATCGAACATCCTGCCTAGGATGTGTGGCCCCACCGGAACGGTCATTTCTTCTCCGTCAGTTTCTACGACCATTCCTCTGGCCAATCCCTGTGTGGGGTTCAATGCAATGCCGCGTACGGTATGCTCGTCCAATTGGGCCAATACTTCAATGGATACTTCTTTATCTTTTCCAGAATGCAATACCGTATAAACAGTAGGTAGCTTATTTTCAAAGCGAACATCGACCACACTACCTCGTACAGATACGACCTTTCCATATATAGAATTTTCAGAAGTGTTTTCTTCTATAATCTTCATGGTCAACGGTTTAACTTAATCTCTTTTTCTTTTACTGGATTGCCAAACAATTCATAAGCGATAGATAAAGGTGCTTTATTTCACGCCTATATGCATTACACATAAATTGCAAAGGCTTACATATATCGCACATTGTTGGGAGGATGTTTATAAGGGCTATTGCCTAGATTATGGAAACTTAGAAGGGAGAAGTGTTCCTGAGAGTTAAGGAATTGGATGTATAAAAAGTTAATCGTGTATCGAATGGATATTTTTATTGAGGCGATTGGAGGTTAATTGTAAGTTAGAAAGCTTTCTATCCAGCGCTTTATGCATCTAACCTCAACCCACGGCTTTTGGATTTTGTTTTCCAATACTTGGAGATGGGCTTTTAGGAATCCGTAATGTTCTTCAAATTCGATTTCCACAAAAACGCTGTGGTCGTAGTTCAAAAACATCGGAGTTTCAAATTAATTATTGTATTTTAAGATAAACGCAGTTTAAAAAGTAGGGTTAAGTCGAAAATCTCTTCCGCAAGCTGATTACTTTTTTTCGTCCTGCAGGCGCTTATATATACGTTAGTGATATTTCTTTTCGATGCTCCTGATATATATCATGATACATGCGCCATGCTTTGTATAATTTTGGGAAAGCGTTATGCAAATCACATATTAATCACGCCATAGTTTCGATTGCTTAACAACTAATTAAAACCATATGTTCATATACATTAAATACATGGTGAGTTTGCGCTGTAAGATGGTGGTTAAACAAGAACTGCAAAAACTTGGCCTACATTATGTTAACGTAGAATTAGGCACTATAGAAATCATGGAAAACATAACTGATATTCAAAGAGCGCAATTACGTAAAAACTTAAAAATTTATGGACTGGAACTGCTCGACAATAAGCGGAATATTATTATTGCAAAAATCAAGGCATTGATCATTGAAATGATCCATTATTCCGATGAATTGCCCAATGTAAACTATTCGGATTATATCAGCGAAAAATTAGGGTATGACTATACGTATTTGGCCAATACATTTTCCGAAGTTAAGGGGATTACCATACAGCAGTTCATCATTATTAACAAAATTGAGCGGGCAAAAGAACTGTTGCTCTATGACGAGTTGAACCTAACTGAAATATCCTATAAGCTACATTATAGCAGCGTTGCACACTTATCGAACCAGTTCAAAAAAGTTACCGGCCTCACACCGTCTTTTTTTAAAAAGCTGAAAGACAAACGCTTTAAAAATCTGGAGGATCTGTAATCCTTTGTGGAACAGAGGAAGCCTCGATTAAGAGCCGTATAGTACAAGCTATACGGCTTCTTTAGCTCCAAACTTTTATGCTATAAATGTGGGAATACTATAACTCTTCTTCCTTACGATGTAACACGTTATCCGTAAAAATCCCCCAACTTTAACCTATCTCGTAATGAAAAGGATAAAAATCCTGATAACGCTTCATTATTCAAAATTTTATCTATGGAAAATACAGAAACAGAAATTGAAAAATCAAAAGTCTTTATCATCGTAGAAATTATTGAGTATGTACCCAATGCTGTGGTCATAAAAACTATCATAAAGAAAACGACCGGTAACGTAACTGCCGTGTCCTTTGATTCGGGCGAAAACCTGACCGAAAAAATATCGCCGTTCGATACGTTTATCCAAATTATTGAAGGGCGTGCCGAAATCTTGATTGATGACGATTCCCATAATTTGGAAACTGGCCAGTCCATTATCATTCCAGCCCATACGCGTAATACCATTAAGGCCAATGAGCGTTTTAAAATGATCTCGACCGTCATTAAAAGTGGTTATGAATAGTCGGTCTAAAACCATGAAGGGCAAAAAAAATATTGTGGTAATTGTCGCGCATCCTGATGATGAAACTTTATGGTGTGGAGGTACGATGCTCCTAAACCCAAATTACAATTGGTTTGTTGCCTGCTTATGTCGAAAGTACGATCCTGACCGAGCGCTAAAGTTTAAAAAGGCACTTATTGCTTTTAATGCCATGGGTATTATGGGTAACCTCGATGATGGTCCCGAACAATTACCTTTGGATGATAAAACGGTAAAAGACGCTATTCTAAAACTTTTGCCGGATAAAAACTTTGACCTAATACTTACGCACAGCCCTTTTGGCGAATACACCAGACATTTACGCCATGAAGAAATCGGTCGGGCAGTAATGGATTTGTGGAGCGAACAAAAAATTAATGCAAAACAACTATGGACCTTTGCCTTTGAAGATGGAAATAAAAAATACTATCCAAAGGCCATAATGGGTGCAAATATCCATCAAACCCTTTCCCAAAATATATGGAATGAAAAATACCGAATAATTACGGAAGTATATGGCTTTGAAAGAAACGGGTTCGAGGCGAAAACAACGCCCAAAACCGAAGCTTTCTGGAAATTCAATACTCCTAGAGATGTTGAAAAGTGGCTAGAGCAAGAGGGAAATCAATACCTAATAAAATAATTTTCCACTATGAAAGTTTTGGTGCTTTACGATTACCCGCCTTCTCCTGGTGGTCTGGCGACCCAGGGGGATCTGCTTTTTAGGGGACTCCGTGAACTCGGGGTAGATGCCCATGCAGTGCATTTTGAATCGGCACAGGAAAAAGAGTGGTATTACCGATGGTTCGAACCCGATGTGGTAGTGGGCGTAGGCTATTGGGGCCATACGCCACAGCTTGTGCTGCATCCCCAACGCTATGGCGTGATGCCCGTACCGTGGCTGGTCGCAGACGGATATATTGCCAATTTTCAGGAAGTCCTCAACGAACTACCCCTTATTTTGGTAACTTCCAATTGGGTAAAAGAAATGTATGTTAGGGATGGTATTAAAGCCGACAATATAGAAGTCCTTCCTGTAGGATGTGACACCACTTCCTTTATTCCTTTTGATAAAGAGGACCCGAAAATTGTTGCGGTGCGCGAATCATTGGGCATTTCCCCGGATCAGTTAATGATTCTAACGGTTGGTGGCGATGCCGCCTCTAAAGGTGCGCAAGAAGTAATGCAGGCCTTGGCTATCATCGATTCCAAGGCACCGGACTGGAAATATGTATGCAAGGTATGGCCCCAGCCCCGGACCAAGGCCCAGAACCTCCTAGATCTGGAAATGGCCACACAGTTGGGCCTTGAAAAGAATATCACATACGCCACCAATACCATCTCCAGGAATTTCATGCCCTACCTTGTAGGTGCCTGTGACATTTATGCGGCCCCGTCACGCCTTGAAGGGTTCGGCATGCCCCAAGTGGAAGCGGGGGCCTGCGAAAAACCTGTAATAGGCATTAAAGCCATGGGAATGCTGGATACACTGATTCATGAAAAAACGGCATTTCTGGCAGGGGTAGCTCAAAAAATCGTGGTAAACAACGTGATTTTGGGTGAAGAATCGGGTTTTGAGAGCAACCATAAAGTCAAATTCGAAATTCCCAGAACTGTAGATTACCGTGCAAATGTTCAGGATATAGCGAAGTACATGCTTACGCTTATGAACGATGAAAATCTACGGAATGAGATGGGTAAAGCAGCAAGGGAACACGTAGTCGAAAAATTTGATTACAAGGTAGTGGCCAAAAAATTTATACAGATCGTACAGGATAAACTAGGAATTATTTAAATGACTTCAGAAAATCAAGATTTTATTGAATCTGCAGAAAAAGCAGCTTTGGAAGTACTGTTGCACAATTCAAAGGGCCCGTTTCTTGACCTGCCCAGAACGGCCGGTTGGGGATACCCCGAACCCTATACCCGGGATCTCTTGATTTCTGTTTTAGGAATAGCGGTATCCAAAAATCCTGCACTTATCCGAAGCATGCGTAATGTTTTAGAAATACTTGCCAAAAACCAATCTGAAAAGGGGCAGATTCCTTCGCTGGTTCATGATAAAGACAACTTGGGCTCCAGCGACACAACACCGCTTTTTTTGATGGCAGTCGGGATTTTTAGAGAAGTGCTCGATAACCCATTTTTTCTAAAAAATGCCGTTGATAAAGCGCTTTTATGGATGGAATACCAATGTCCGACAGAACATTATTTGATAG
>Ga0209587_1000271_pt1 | contig 25173 bp, 24 predicted proteins | sample NGEPerD_2_FD_184512 | JGI IMG/M metagenome (GOLD analysis project Ga0209587, IMG submission 184512) | Arctic peat soil microbial communities from the Barrow Environmental Observatory site, Barrow, Alaska, USA - NGEE PermafrostL1-D... | ecosystem: Environmental > Terrestrial > Soil > Wetlands >... | reverse complement strand
CTAGCAGAAGGTCAGAGGCCGTTTCCGAGAAATCGGGAGCGGCCTCTTGCTTGTCCGGAGAGTGACATTGACACTCACCACCCCCTTGCCGTCGGGCGCCTCGGTCTGGTCTGCGCCGGTCAACCGGTCGTGCCCGTCGTGAGGGGGCTCGTTGTAGTCATGTCAGGCGGGACAGGGTTCGTGCACGATGTCGCCAAGGATCGAAACGCCAATCTGGTTGGGCGGTTCGGTGCAGGCCCCTGGTCGGTGCGCAGGCACTGGCCGGGGCCGCCTAACTTCCCTGGGTCCGGAGCAGCGCTATCCCTCGTCGCGGGGCACTGTCGCTGGATACTTGGTCAGTCTTTTGGCCACGGCGTTGTTCGATAGCCAGCACAGTGCAACCGCGATGTCCTGGCGCTCGGCGCGCGTCGTCACACCTCCGCGCTCGATGGCCTCGATGCGGGTACGAGGAAGACCGGACGCCTTCGCCAGCCCGGCCACGGTGGCACCCAGGCTCAACCGCATGGCCAGGACCGTGCTGCGGATGAGCCGGTCGAACTCCGCGGTGTCGATGACCTCGTTGTCCTCGCTGATGATGCTCACAATCAGTCTTCCCCGTCTTGATGGATCGCTGGTCCGGCGGTTGCGCCTGCCCTCATCCGAGGTAGTTGGAGGCGAACGCGTGGTGGCCCTCGGGCACCGGGGACAGTGGGCTTCAGGCCAGCTGCGGGAGGCTGCGGGGGGCGGTGACCATGGGGGACTCCTTGGTAACAGGATTGATGCGGCTCGCGCGGGTTGACGTAAGTGGCCGCGGTACATCGAGAACCGCCCAGACGACCTTGCCGCCGTCGGAGGTCGGAAGGACACCGAAGGCACGTGAGAGGCCGGCGACGATGGTGAGCCCGCGCCCGTGCAGGTCAAGAACGGAGTAGACCTGGCGCGGCAGCTTGGAGCTGTTGTCCCGTACGGCCAGACGCAGTGCCCCAAGGTGCCAGGCAACAGACAGCGCGATGTCGGTGCCGGCGTAGATCGTCGAGTTGGTTACGAGCTCGCTGACCACCAAAGAAGCCGAGGGAATGACCCGGCCCAACCGCCAGTCCAACAGTGCGCGCGTGACGAAGTCCCGCGAGGCGCGAGGGGCGGTCGGGTGCGGCGCAAGTCGTAGCCAATGATCGGCCGGGATGGGGGTCGCCAGCACGGCAGACACCGCGGACGACGTCGTGGCGGTCACGATCAGATGCCCACCCAGGGGATCAGAGCTGAGTGCCCCACGAACCTGCGGGTCATCGCAGGCAAACGCCACGGGGATGGCGGCCCAGTCGCGCACATGCCGGCCTGCGGTCGCCAGCAGCGCCACCGCATCCGGTTCTGCCCCCTCGAACACGGCCGACAGGTCCGCGACGACACCTCGGGGCCCGTCAGCCAACGCTAGCTGGATGGCGAGGTCGAGATCCTCGACGACATCGCTCAGCCGTCCGGCAACTTCGAGAACCACGACGCCACGCACGATGTGTGCTCTGACCAGCGATCGCGCGGGAACCGCGGGAACGTGGAATGGTTTACGGTGTTGCAGCGCCATCGCGCACTCAATTCGGTTGTCCGTGCACAGAGGACGGCAGCCACCGAGATTCCGGAGCAGCACCGGGACGAGTCCACGCAGCCGAGGTTCTGGAGAGGCGCAGCAATTCGAACAATACACTCAAAGCAGTCAAAACGAAGAACCGAGACTCGATGGTTCCGGCGCTCAGACCCGTAGCCCCACGGCAACGATCGCCTCTGCGACCGCACGGATGCTGGCGTTGTTGTTGCGCGCGTGTGTACGGATCAGACAGAAGGCTTCATCCACCGAGACCACGTGCTGTTGGGCCGTGATCCCCCTGTCCTGTTCGATGACCACTCGGGACTCCAACGCTTGCTGCAGCTGCTCGCTGAGCTGTCGCTGCTGGCGCATCTTCGACGCGTTGATCACGTAGCTGGTCGCGACGTCCGCCAACACCGTGGCCGCAGCAAGGTCCTTCACGACTCGACGACCCGGGGCCAGCGGTGATTGCGTGGAAAATCACGGCGGGAGAGACTTGCACACATGCCGAAGCCGACCGTCATGCACTCTTTTCTCTCCGCACCCAAAGCATCGGGGGCGGCTTCCTTCATGACGCCGACGGCTGTTGCGTCCGGCCTCTGATGTGTGAGTACTGCGGGTGCCAACAAATCGCCACGATCGCCGAGCTGACTCGCGAGCACGATGCAGCAGTGGAGCTGGTCAGGCAGATCAAGGCCGCCCTGCCTGACCGACGTCTTGACGATGTCGCCCAGAGCTGCCAACAGATCCTCGCCATCCTCGCCCCACACACCGTGGTCGAGGAAGAGGGCCTGTTTCCTGAGATGAACGACGAGTTCCCCGATCACATCAGCGTGCTGCGCTCTGAGCATCGCGAGATCGAGAAGGTGCTGGGTGAGGCGGCGGACGGCCCCCCGGACGACCCGACCTGGCCGGACCGACTGGTGGCCGTTCTCCATCTCCTGCGCGAACACATCCTCAAGGAGCAGGACGGGGTCTTCCCGGCCGCGTTGGCCGCCCTCGACGCAGGGCAGTGGGAGCGGATCGAAGCCTTGCGCGCCCAGATCTCAAGAGCAGCGACGACATCGGCAGCCAACGAGAGGGACCACCCGTGAGCACGGACCAGTGGCATGGAGCGTCCGGAGACGGATTGGACGATGCGTTCACCCAGGCGTTGGTTCGCACCCGGAGGTTCTTCACCAAGGCCGAGGTCTCCCAGGACCTTCGCACGCTGCACCGCAGTGGCGGTCGAGAGGCCGACGCGTTCTACCGCGACCGGTGGGCTCACGACAAAGTGGTCCGCTCCACCCATGGCGTGAACTGCACCGGGTCGTGCTCATGGAAGGTGTACGTCAAGGACGGCATCATCACCTGGGAGTCCCAGCAGACCGACTACCCGTCCACCGGACCAGACCGGCCGGAGTACGAGCCCCGTGGCTGCCCCCGAGGCGCAGCCTTCTCCTGGTACACCTACTCGCCAACCCGGGTGCGCTATCCGTACGTTCGCGGCGTCCTGCTGGAGATGTACCGCGAAGCCAAGGCGCGTCTGGGTGACCCGGTCCTGGCCTGGGCCGACATCGTGGGCGACCCAGAACGGTCGAAGCGGTACAAGGCCGCCCGTGGCAAGGGCGGCCTGGTCCGTGCCTCGTGGGAGGAAGCCACCGAGATCGTGGCCGCGGCTCACGTCCACACCATCAAGAAGTGGGGGCCGGACCGCGTGGCCGGGTTCTCGCCCATCCCTGCGATGTCGATGGTGTCGCATGCCTCCGGTGCACGGTTCGTGAACCTCATCGGTGGCTCGATGCTCAGCTTCTACGACTGGTATGCCGACCTGCCGGTCGCCTCGCCACAGGTCTTCGGCGACCAGACCGACGTGCCCGAGTCGGGGGACTGGTGGGACGCGGGCTACCTGATCATGTGGGGCTCGAACGTGCCAGTCACCCGGACCCCGGATGCGCACTGGATGACCGAGGCGCGCTACCGCGGGCAGAAAGTCATCGCGGTGGCACCGGACTACGCCGACAACGTCAAGTTTGCCGATGAGTGGCTGCCGGCCAAGCCGGGCACCGACGGCGCCCTCGCGATGTCGATGGGTCACGTCATCCTCAAGGAGTTCTTCGTCGACCGCCAGGTCCCGTACTTCACGCAATACGTCTCTCGTTACACGGATCTGCCGTTCCTGGTTCGCTTGGATGAGCGTGACGGCCACTACTTCTCCGGCAAGTTCCTGACTGCTGAGGATCTCGGTGGCGAGCAGGCTGCGAGCGAGAACGCCGCCTTCAAGACCGTGCTCCTTGATTCGGTGACGCAGCAGCCTGTGGTTCCCAACGGTTCGATGGGACACCGTTACGGCGACGACGGCATCGGCAAGTGGAACCTCGACCTCGGCGACGTCGTACCGATGCTCAGCGCCGAGGGCGGCGCCGAACCCGCTGTCGAGGTGGCGATGCCACGGTTCGACGGTCCCGACGGCGAGCCCGGGCTGGTCAACCGCGGGGTTCCCGTCCGCCGCGTCAACGGTCACCTGGTGACGACCGTCTACGACCTGATGCTCGCGCAGTATGGCGTGGCCCGGCACGGCCTGCCGGGCACCTGGCCAACGGGCTATGACGACGCCGACGAGCCATACACGCCGTCGTGGCAGGAGAAGATCACCGGTGTCGATGCCGGCGCAGCGGCGCGGATCGCCCGGGAGTTCGCGGCCAATGCCGAGGAGTCCAAAGGACGCTCGATGATCATCATGGGGGCGGGAACCAACCACTGGTTCCACTCCGACACCATCTATCGCGCCTTCCTGACCCTGACCAACCTCACCGGATGTCAGGGCGTCAACGGTGGCGGATGGGCGCACTATGTCGGCCAGGAGAAGGTCCGCCCGCTCACCGGCTACAACCAGATCGGCAACGCCCTCGACTGGTCCCGGCCACCTCGAAACATGATCCAGACGGCGTACTGGTACCTGCACAGCAACCAGTTCCGGTATGACCACTTCGGCGCGGACACGCTGGTCCAGGCCGCGCCCGGTGGGCAGCTGGCAGGCAAGACGACAGCCGACATCATCGCGCAGTCGGCCCGGATGGGGTGGATGCCTTCCTATCCCACGTTCGATCGCAACCCGCTCGACCTGACCGATGAAGCGGAGGCGGCCGGACGTCCTGTAGCCGAGCATGTCGTCGATGAGCTGAAGTCGGGACGGCTGAGCTTCGCCTGCGAGGACCCCGACGCCGAGGAGAACTACCCGCGCGTGCTGACCATCTGGCGCGCCAACCTCCTGGGCTCCTCGGCCAAGGGCAACGAGTACTTCCTCAAGCATCTGCTCGGCACCGATCACTCGGTCCGGGCGAGCGAGACGCGTGAGAAAGACCGGCCCAAGGACATCGTGTGGCATGACGAGGCGCCGACCGGCAAGCTCGATCTGTTACTGACGCTGGACTTCAGGATGACCAGCACCACGATCTTCTCCGATGTCGTGCTGCCCGCAGCGACCTGGTACGAGAAGCACGACCTCAACACCACCGACATGCATCCCTTTGTCCATTCCTTCAACCCAGCCATCAGCCCGCCCTGGCAGACGCGCACCGACTGGGACTCGTTCATGACGATCAGCAAGCGGTTCAGCGAGCTGGCGGCCGAGCACCTCGGCGTCCGCAAAGACGTGGTGGCGGTCCCGCTGACCCACGACACGGTCGACGCGATGGCGAACCCCCATGGTGTCGTCAAGGACTGGAAGGCGGGGGAGTGCGAGCCCGTCCCCGGGGTGACCATGCCGAAGCTCGTCGTCGTGGAGCGTGACTACGGTGCGGTCCACGCGAAGATGGCCGCCCTCGGACCACTGATGGACACCCTCGGCGCCACCACCAAGGGGGTGACATTCCAGCTGGACAAGGAGATCAGCTTCCTGCGGCACAAGAACGGCGCTGTCCGCGGGGGCCCGGCCGATGGTCGCCCGTCCCTGGCTCGTGACGTCGATGCCTGCGAGGCGATCCTGGCGATGTCCGGCACGACCAACGGTCACTTGGCCACCCAGGGATTCCAGACGCTCGAGAAGCGGACGGGGGTCAGGCTCGCCGACCTTGCCGCCGAGCACGAGGGCAAACGGATCACCTTCGCCGACACCCAGGGCGCGCCGGTGCCGGTCATCACCTCGCCGGAGTGGTCCGGTTCGGAGGCCGGCGGTCGACGCTACTCTCCGTTCACCATCAACGTGGAGCGGCTCAAGCCGTGGCACACCCTGACGGGGCGGATGCACTTCTACCTGGACCACGACTGGATCTCCGAGCTCGGTGAGGGGTTGCCGGTCTTCCGGCCACCCCTGAACATGTCGGCACTGTTCGGCGAGCCAAAAATAGGCCAGATGGGGCAGATAGACGTGAGCGGAGAGCTGGGCGTGATGGTGCGCTACCTGACCCCGCACAGCAAGTGGTCCATCCACTCGGAGTACCAGGACAACCTGTTCATGCTCTCGCTGTCCCGCGGCGGCCAGACCATCTGGATCAGCGCCGAGGACGCGGCCAAGGTGGGCATCCACGACAACGACTGGATGGAGGCGGTCAACCGCAACGGCGTCGTGGTCGCCCGGGCGATCGTCAGCCACCGGATGCCCGAGGGCACCGTCTACATGCACCACGCCCAGGACCGGCTGATCGACGTGCCGATCGCAGAGACCTCGGGCCAGCGCGGCGGCATCCACAACTCACTCACCCGCCTGATGATCAAGCCCAGCCACCTCGTCGGGGGTTACGCGCAGCTCTGCTTCGCCTTCAACTACCTCGGCCCGACAGGCAACCAACGCGACGAGGTCACCATGATCCGCCGCCGTTCGCAGGAGGTGCAGTACTAATGTCTGCCAGCCTGATGCACTCGAGCGGAGCGAGCAAATGAAGTTGATGGCCCAGATGGCGATGGTGATGAACCTGGACAAGTGCATCGGCTGCCACACCTGTTCGGTGACCTGCAAGCAGGCGTGGACCAACCGGTCCGGCACCGAGTACGTCTGGTTCAACAACGTGGAAACCCGCCCGGGACAAGGGTATCCGCGCGGCTACGAAGACCAGGAGAAGTGGAAGGGCGGTTGGCAGCTGAACCGACGCAATCGGCTCGCCCTCAAGGGCGGCGGCCGGTTCCACAAGCTCGCGACCATCTTCTCCAACCCCAAGCTGCCCTCCATCTCGGACTACTACGAGCCCTGGACCTACGACTACAGCACCCTGACCGACGCCCCGGCCCAGGAGCACACCCCGGTCGCCCGGCCCAAGTCGCTGATCACCGGCAAGAACATCAACATCGCCTGGAGCGCGAACTGGGACGACGACCTCGGTGGCTCGATGGAGCACGGGCACAAGGACGTGATGCTCAAGAACATCGCCGACAAGGTCAAGTTCGAGTTCGAGCAGACCTTCATGTTCTACCTGCCGCGGATCTGCGAGCACTGCCTCAACCCCTCCTGTGCCGCGTCCTGCCCCTCGGGTGCCATCTACAAGCGGGCCGAGGACGGCATCGTCTTGGTCGACCAGGACCGCTGCCGCGGTTGGCGCATGTGCGTCTCGGGCTGCCCCTACAAGAAGATCTACTTCAACCACAAGACAGGCAAGGCCGAGAAGTGCACCTTCTGCTTCCCCCGCATCGAGGTCGGTCTGCCGACGGTGTGTGCCGAGACGTGCGTGGGACGCCTGCGCTACATCGGCCTCATGCTGTATGACGCCGACAAGGTCCTCGAGGCTGCATCCACCACCGATGACCACGGCCTGTACGAGGCGCAGCGGGGTGTCTTCCTCGACCCGAACGACCCCGTGGTGATGCGCGACGCCGAGGCGGCCGGCATACCGAGGGACTGGGTTCTTGCCGCGCAGCGGTCACCGATCTGGGCACTGATCAACACATTCAAGGTCGCCCTGCCACTGCATCCGGAGTACCGCACCATGCCCATGGTCTGGTACATCCCGCCGCTGTCCCCGGTGGTCGACATCGTCCGCGACACCGGCCATGACGCCGAGGACGGCGAGAACCTCTTCGCGGCGATCGAGGCCCTGCGGATCCCGATCGAGTACCTCGCCGAGCTCTTCACTGCGGGTGATACGGCTCCGGTGGATGCGGTGCTGCGACGTCTGGCAGCAATGAGGTCCTACATGCGCGAGATCAACATGGGCCGACCGGCCGACGAGTCCCTCGCCGCAGCAGTCGGTATGACGGGTGTCGAGATCCAGGACATGTTCCGGTTGCTGGCGATTGCCAAGTACGACGAGCGGTACGTCATCCCGCCGGCGCACGCCGAGCAGGCGCATGCCCTCGAGGAGCTCGCCACCGAATGCAGTCTGGACTTTGAAGGTGGCCCGGGCATGGGTGGTTCAGGGCCCTTCGGTGAGGGCTCCGGGGGACCGATCCCGATCGCCTTGGAGAACTTCCGGATGCGTAAGGACCGGCAGACCGGCGACTCGGCGATCAAGCTGGATTCGCCCCCAGATCCAGGTTCAACGGAGGGACGCTCGTGAGTGTCAGGTCACGGGCATCCAGGGCACGGTCAGGGTTGACGGATCAGCAGCTGGTGCTGGCCTGGCAGAGCGCCTCGCTCTTGTTGGGTTACCCCGACGACGAGCTGGTGTCTCGGGCCGGGATGCTGCGGGAGGTGGCGACGATGCTGCCTGCCGCGGTCTCCGATCCGCTGACCGCCTTCTTGCAACATCTCGAGGCCACGCCCCTGCTCGAGCTGGCCGCCGACTTCGTAGCCACGTTCGATCATCAACGACGATGCTGCCTCTACCTGACCTACTTCCAGCACGGCGACACCCGCAACCGAGGACTGGCACTGCTGCGGTTCAAGACGGCATACCGGGAGGCAGGCATGGTCCTGTCCGACGACGAGCTGCCAGACCACTTGGGAGTGGTGCTCGAGTTCGGGGCCACTGCCGATGTGGCCGCGGCCCGAGTGCTGCTCTTGGAACATCGCGCCGGGCTGGAGCTCCTGCGCCTCGCGCTGGAGGACGCCCACTCGCCCTGGGCCAACGTGCTTCAGGCTGTCAGCGCCACGCTGCCGCCTCTGGCCGGTGATGACCGCGAAGCGGTGATGAAGCTTGCTGCACAAGGCCCGCCGGCTGAAGAGGTCGGGCTCGCACCGTTCGCCCCGCCGGGAACGATGCTTCCCGATTACCCGCCGAATTCCAGAAGTGGTTCGGTCGCGTTGCCGTTCCCGACGTTTGCGGCAGCGAACATCAAGGACAGTGCGGCAGCGAACATCAAGGACAGTGCGGCAGCGAACATGCACAACAGTGAACCGGCCAGCAGAGGAGCCCGCGAATGACGAGCGGCCTGGACACCTTCTTGTGGGTCGTCTTCCCCTACGTCTGTCTCACCGTGTTCGTGGTCGGGCACTGGTGGCGCTACCGATACGACAAGTTCGGCTGGACCACACGGTCCTCGCAGCTCTACGAGAGCCGGCTCCTTCGCTTGGGCAGCCCGCTGTTCCACTTCGGCATCCTGTTCGTCCTCGGTGGTCACATCATGGGCTTGGGCGTGCCGAAGGCCTGGACCGAGTTCGTCGGTGTTCCGGAGGCCGCCTACCACTTCATGGCGGTCAGCGTCGGGGCCGTGGCCGGACTCTGCACCGTCGTCGGGATGGCGATCCTGATCTACCGCCGGCGCACGGTCGGGCCGGTGTTCTCGGCCACGACCCGCATGGACAAGACGATGTATGTCTTTCTCGCCACGGTCATCGCACTGGGCCTTGTCAACACTCTCATCGCCAACGTCTTCAGCGACTACGACTACCGCGACGGAGTCTCCGTCTGGTTCCGCGGCATCTTCCGGTTTTCACTGCAACCGGACCTGATGGCGGCTGCACCGATCGGCTTCCAGCTTCACGCCCTGGTGGCATTCTCACTGTTCGCACTGTGGCCGTTCACCCGGCTCGTACACGTTTTCAGCGCCCCGTTGGGTTACCTCACCCGGCCCTACATCGTCTACCGCAGTCGTGACGACCAGCTCGGCAGCCGCGCCCCACGACGCGGGTGGGAGAAGGTCAAGTGACGAGGGCCGTGACATCCTCGTCGCCGTTACGCTGCGCCGAAATGCAGATCACGAGCGCGCCGGGCGAGGTCCTGACAGGCGGGAAGTCATACAGCGCTTAGGCTCTCTGGCATGAGGGAACAGATCGACGGGAGCGCCCGGGAGAGTCTTCCGGTCACTGACCGCGTCTGGACCGTGCCCAACGCTCTGTCGATGCTGCGGCTGGTCGGTGTGCCGATCTTCCTGTGGCTGATCCTCAGTCGCCATGACGACTGGGCTGTCGTGGTCCTGACGATCTCGGGCGTGACCGACTACCTCGACGGCAAGATCGCCCGGGCGTACAACCTGGTCTCGAGCGTTGGCCAGCTGCTCGACCCGCTGGCCGACCGGCTGTACATCCTCTCCACCCTGCTCGGTCTTGCATGGCGAGAGATCATCCCCTGGTGGCTGGTCGCGGTCCTCGTTGGCCGCGAGGTCTTCGGAACAGCCCTGCTGATGGTCGTTCGCCACTACGGATACCGTGCGCTCCCGGTGCACTTCATCGGCAAGGCTGCCACTTTTGACCTCCTCTGGGCGTTTCCGGTGATCCTGCTCGGGCAAGGTGCCAGCCTGTTCGCCACGGTCGTACTGCCGATCGGATGGGCATTCGCATTCTGGGGAACGGCCCTGTACTGGGTCGCCGGAGGGATGTACGCCGTCCAGACGCGGGACGTCGTGCGAGCAGTCCGGGCGAGCAGGTTGGCCACGTGAGCAGTCATCAGGTAGGACCTGCCGGTAGGCCTGATGAGTCGATGACGTTGATCAACGAGATGATGCAGCGTCCGCTCGATCCCGGTTACGCCGCCGCCGCGGAGCGTCGGCGGAAGTCCGGGCTTCCTCCAGCCACCGGTCACCGCAGCCTCTTGCTGGTCCTCGTCGCCGTTCTGATCGGGGTGCTGCTCGCCGTGTCCGCCCTGGCCCTGCGAGTTCCGGAGACCGGCACCAGCAGGGTCAAGACGTACTTGGTGAGCCGGATCGAGGCCATGCGCGGGCACGTTGAGGCACAGACCCGCACCATTGCCACGATGCGCAGCGAGATCGACAAGGCGCAGGCTGCGGTGTTGAGCCGGCAGAGTCAGACCCTGCTCGCAGAAGAGTTGTCGCGACTCGAGCTCGCGGCCGGAACCGTGCCCGTCACCGGCCCGGGACTGGTGCTCACCGTCGACGATGCAGATGAGGCAGGCCTCAAACCAAATGCCGACCCCTTGGCGGCGAGCGTGCCTGACAAGGGGAAGGTGATCGCACGAGACCTGCAGATCATCGTCAACGGTCTGTGGCAGGCCGGCGCAGAAGCCATCTCGGTCAACGGTCACAGGCTCACGACACGGGCGGCCATCCGCTTTGCGGGCGCTGCGATCCTGGTGGACTACCGCCCTCTCACCCGGCCCTACGTCATCACCGCGATCGGCGACCCCAGCAGCCTGAGCGTCGAGTTTGCGGACGGCGACGGCGGAAGCTATCTGCAGTCTCTCGAGGCCAACTACAAGATCCGGGGCGACATCAAGGAGCGCCCCTCCGTCGTCGTCCCGGGGGAGCCGGCGCTGTCCCTGCGAATGGCCAAGCCCGTGCAGTCGGCGGTCACGAGACAGACTCCGATCCCGAGCACCGCGCCCCCGGCCACCACGCCCCCGGCGAAACCAGCCTCACAACCGACGGAGACCTCACCGTGATTCCCGCACTTGGACTGCTCGTCGGTCTCGCCGCCGGCCTCTTCCTGCACCCCGCGGTGCCCCTCGCACTGCAGCCGTATCTGCCCATCGCGGTGATCGCCGCGCTCGACGCTGTCTTCGGGGGCTTGCGCGCCGTTCTCGACGGCATCTTCAACGACAAGGTGTTCGTGGTCTCGTTCCTGTCCAACGTGGTGGTCGCGGCCTTCATCGTCTTCCTCGGGGACCAGCTGGGCGTAGGCTCGCAGCTGTCGACCGGCGTGGTCGTCGTTCTCGGCATCAGGATCTTCTCCAACGTCGCTTCTATCCGCCGACACCTGTTTCGCGCATGAGCCCGACAGACCCGGCTCCGACCGCGCCCGACACGGGCGAGAACAGCTTTGGCTGGCAGCGGCTGGCCCTGATGGCTCGACCTCGGGCCACCAAAGCCAACGCCTTGGCCGCTCTGCTGGCCATCCTTCTCGGCTTCGCCGTGGCAACCCAGGTCCGTCAGAACCAGGTTCTGGGTCTGGAGTCGTTGCGCCAGAGCGAGCTCGTCACCATCCTGGACAACGCGACCCTTCTTTCTGCACGCCTGGATCAGAACGCTCGCGAGCTCCAGGCCACCCGTGATGAGCTGATCAGCGGCAGCACGAGTGGTGCTGCCGCGCTCACCGCGGCTCAGGATCGGCTCGACACGCTGAGGGTCCTGGCGGGTACGGCCCAAGCTCACGGCCCGGGCATACGGATGACGATCAGCGACCCGGGAGCAAAAGTCACTGCACCTCTGTTGCTCGACGCGATCGAGGAGCTGCGCGATGCCGGTGCCGAGGCCATCCAGGTCGGAAGCGTGAGGGTGGTCGCCAGCTCGCACTTTGGTCAGGCCGGGTCCGGGGTCGAGATCGACGGTACGACCGTCACCAACCCATATGTGCTTCTGGCTATTGGCGATCCTCTGACGCTGTCCACGGCGATGGAGATCCCAGGTGGCCTGTCGGCGACCGTCCGGCAGCTCGGGGCGACCATCGCCACCAACCAGTCGACCGAGCTCGTCGTGGGTGCGTTGCACACGCTGCGCGAGCCTCGCTACGCTCGCCCCGTACCCTAACCGGCTTCCGCCGCGACGTAGCAGCTGTTTCGTTTCACCGCCTGGTTCGCAGTGGTAGTCATCACCAGCGTCACAACATTTCAAACAAGGAGCGGCATGCCCGAGCTTGAGTACCCGCAAGACCTTCGATACACCACAGAGCATGAGTGGGTCCGCGCTGGGTCCGACGACGTCATCCGCGTCGGCATCACCGCCTTCGCACAGGACGCACTCGGCGATGTTGTCTACGTCAGCCTGCCGTCCGTGGGCGACTCCGTGAACGCGGGCGACACCTGCGGCGAGGTTGAGTCGACAAAATCGGTCAGCGATCTCTACGCACCGCTGTCCGGTGAGGTGGTCGCGGTCAACGATGCACTGGAGTCCGCCCCCGAGCTGGTCAACTCCGATCCCTACGGCCAGGGATGGATGTATGACGTGAAGATCACCGATGCGGCCGCTCTGGAGTCTCTTCTGGATCTCGAGGCATACCGCGCCCTGCTGGGCTGACCCTCGACCCCTGATTGGATCCGGGACCAGACTGCCCGGCACACCACCGCACGATGGTTCTCGGAATCCGGCGCGGGATCCTCGATCACTGATCTAGGGTTGGTGCCTCCACGGTCGAGGCGAAAAAGGAAGCGGGTGCGCAGGTTATGACGGAAAACGAGCACGAGCAGGAGCATGGACGGGTGGGGGATCCCACCACCATGCGGCTGCCCGGCGTCGGAGTCCCTGTCGAGCCTGCGACCGACTCTGATCTCGGGTTGTCGGCCCAGGACCAGGCGACGGTTGACGCGTTGGTCCCCGGCACAGCGCTGCTGGTGGTCCTCCGCGGGCCCAACACGGGTGCCCGGTTCCTGCTCGACTCGGACGAGGTCAGCGCGGGTCGGCATCCCGACAGCGACATCTTCCTGGACGACGTCACCGTCTCTCGCAAGCATGCGACGTTCCGCCGCGAGGGTGATGACTTCGTGGTTCGTGACGTCGGTTCCCTGAATGGCACTTACGTCAACAGGGAGCGGATCGAACAGATCACCCTCAAGACCGGCGACGAGGTCCAGATCGGCAAGTTCCGTCTCGTGTTCTATGCCGGTGTCGCCAGGTGACCGCCGGCGTCCACCACAAGGCGTGAACCCGTCATCGACACCCCGGCGGATGACGATCGGGGCAGTCCTGGCGGAGCTCGTTCAGGACTTTCCTGACGTCACCATCTCCAAGATCAGATTCCTGGAGGCGGAGGGACTCATCACTCCCGAACGCACCAGTTCCGGGTATCGCACCTTCTCGCCCGATGACCTCGAGCGACTTCGCTACATCCTGACGGCCCAGCGTGATCGCTTCTGGCCACTCAGGGTGATTGCCGAAGCCCTCGACAAGCTGGATCGCGGGCTCGAGCCGGCATTGGGCGACATGTCACCGTCCCGTCCGCAAGTCCCGGTTCTGGCGACCGATCCCGATCTGCCCGGCGCCTCGGCGCTTCGCCGCCGCGGCGCACTCCGGATGACCGACGTCGAGCTGCGCGAGGCCTCCGGCTTGGACAAGCCCACCTTCGAGGCGCTCTCCACCTTCGGACTTGTGCGTCCCGACTCCAGTGGGCACTATGGCGAGCCGTCGCTCGCGGTCGCCCGGGCGGCCAGCGCCCTTGCGGCATACGGCATCGAACCCCGGCACCTTCGGGCGTTCCGGACTGCGGCCGACCGCGAGATCGGGTTGGTCCAGCAGGTGCTTTCCCCTATGCGCGGCCGAACCAAGGGGACCGGCGGCAAGGTCGCGCACGATCCGACCTCGCAGATTCTGGCGGAGTGCATCGCCTTGCACACTGCATTGGTCAAGGCAGGGATAGCCGCCGAATAAGCGAGTAGCGTTGTCGAGGTGAGAGAACTCGATGTCTTGGGTGTGCGTGTCGAAATGCCGACCAACCAACCCATCGTTCTGCTGCGCGAGCGAGGCGGCGAGCGCTACTTGCCCATCTGGATCGGTGCGGCTGAGGCCACCGCGATTGCCTACGCCCAACAGGGAGTTGTGCCACCCCGCCCGTTGACTCACGACCTGCTCAAAAACGTCATCGAAGCGCTCGGACACGAGCTGGTTGAGGTCCGGATCGTCGCGCTCCGGGACAGCATCTTCCACGCCTCGCTGGTCTTCGACGGGGCGATCGAGGTCAGTGCACGGTCCTCGGATGCCATCGCTCTTGCACTTCGCACCGGGACCACGATCCTGGTGGAGGACAGCCTCCTGGACGAAGCCGGCGTGGCGATCGCCCACGAGGAGGACGACGAGGTCGAGCGTTTTCGAGAGTTCCTCGACCAGGTGTCGGCGGAGGACTTCGACAGCCCCGGCGAACCCGGTCAGACCGAGACCTGGCCCCCTGCGCAGGGTTGAACCTCTACTAAACATTCAGGGTTTGCCGTGGAGCCGCGACACGCCGAACGCTGACCTGCAGCGGTGATTGACGCTTACCTGCTGTCCGCCGTACCGTCAAGACAAACAACGAGGCTGTAGTTACGAGGAGGTAAGCGTGTACTCCACCGGAGAAGCGCGGCATGGCACTGGTTCTGTGCCGTTCGCTGCGCAGGGGCTGCTGTTCACCGACGACCTTCCCGTACTGAGTGAGAACACCGGCTACCGCGGCCCCACCGCCTGCCGCGCTGCCGGCATCACCTACCGGCAGCTGGACTACTGGGCCCGCACCGGGTTGGTCCAGCCCTCGGTTCGCAGCGCCACCGGCTCCGGCACCCAGCGCCTCTACGGCTTTCGCGACATCCTGGTCCTCAAAGTGGTCAAGAGACTTCTGGACACTGGGGTCTCGCTGCAACAGATCCGGGTGGCGATCAGCCAGCTCCGTGAGCGTGGGGTCGAGGACCTGGCCCGGATCACGCTGATGAGCGATGGCGCCAGCGTGTACGAGTGCACCTCCGCTGACGAGGTCATCGACCTGCTCCAGGGCGGTCAGGGTGTCTTTGGCATTGCTTTGGGTCGGGTCTGGCGTGAGGTCGAGGGTGAGCTCGCTTCACTGCCCAGCGAGCGGTCCGAGGACGACGCCCCCGCGGCCCACCCCGACGACGAGCTCACCTCCCGCCGACAGGCGCGCAAGATCGGCTGAGTGGCCTTGGCCCCGCCGGTGTTAAGGTAACGAAGCCGTTTACCCCGTGCGGGAGAGTCCCCGCGCCGTGCGAGATCCGCTGTTGGGATGCGCATTGTGGCGGGGCGCCGAAGGGGCAAACCTCCCCGGAACCTCTCAGGCGCCCGGACCGCACGGGCAGGCATCTTGGAGCCACCTTCAGGCGACAGGCGGGGAGGCCCGTGACCGCACACGGCACAGCAGTGCCGCCCGCGTGAGGAGCCTCAGATGACCATCAATCCCATCTCAGCCATGGAGCCGGACTTCATCTCCCGGCACATCGGCCCCGACCACGACGACGTCGCGGCAATGCTCAAGGTTGTCGGCCAGTCCAGCCTCGAGGCGATGCTGGACACGGCCATGCCAGGAGTCATCCGCAACGAGCGCGCCCTGCGCCTCGAGGCGGCACCCACCGAAGAAGCCGTCATCCAGGAGCTGCGCGCCCTTGCTTCGCGCAACACGGTGCTGACCCAGATGATCGGCCTCGGTTACTACGGCACGGTCACCCCAGCGGTGATCAGGCGCAACGTGTTCGAGAACCCTGCCTGGTACACGTCCTATACCCCGTACCAGCCGGAGATCTCCCAGGGCCGGCTCGAAGCCTTGATCAACTTCCAGACGGTCATCGTCGACCTCACTGGTCTGCACATCGCCAGCGCCTCGCTGCTGGATGAGAGCACCGCGGCTGCCGAGGCCATGACCTTGATGCGTCGGGCAAGCAAGTCCGCACCGGACGCGGTCCTGGTCGTTGACCAGCACGTGCTTCCCCAGTCTCTCGGCGTCATGCAGACCCGCGCCAAACCCCAGGACCTCGGCATCGTCGTCGCCGACCTGAGCAGCGTCACCACCGCCGAGGCGCTGACCGCGGCGGCCGGCGGCAAGGCCGTCTTCGGCGTCATCGTCCAGTACCCCGGCGCCGACGGCGAGCTGCGTGACTGGTCGGCTCTGGCCACCGCCGCACACGAGGTCGGCGCGCTGGTCACCGCCGCTGCCGACCTGCTCGCCCTGACCCTGGCCACGCCTCCCGGGGAGTGGGGTGCCGACGTCGCCGTCGGAAGCAGCCAGCGTTTTGGTGTGCCCATGGGCTTCGGTGGTCCGCACGCGGGCTTCATGTCGGTTCGCACCGGCCTCGAACGCACGATGCCGGGCCGCCTGGTCGGACTCAGCATCGACGCTGACGGCCAACCGGCATACCGCTTGGCCCTTCAGACCCGCGAGCAGCACATTCGCCGCGAGAAGGCCACCTCCAACATCTGCACCGCCCAGGTGCTCCTGGCCGTCATGGCCGCGATGTATGCCGTGTACCACGGCCCTGCCGGCCTCGCCCGGATCGCCCGCCGGGTGCACTCTCACGCGACAGCGTTGGCCGAAGGCCTGCGGGCTGGCGGGATCGAGGTCGAGACCGACCAGTTCTTCGACACCATCACGGTTCGCGTGCAGGGCCGTGCCGCCGAGGTCATCTCCGAGGCCGCTGCTCGAGGCGTGAACCTGTGGCAGGTCGATGCTGACCACGTATCCGTGAGCACCGATGAGACCACCCAGCTCGACGACCTGTCAGCGGTATGGGCCGCGTTCGGTGTGCCGGGCCTGACCACCGTCGCCGCTGTCGAGACCCTCACCTGGCCCTCGGCCCTGATCCGCACCTCGGAGTTCCTGACGCATCCGGTGTTCCACACGCACCACAGCGAGACGGCGATGATGCGCTACCTGCGCAAGCTCGCGGACCGGGACTACGCCCTCGACAGGGGCATGATCCCACTCGGCTCGTGCACGATGAAGCTGAACGCCACCACCGAGATGGAGGCCGCGTCCTGGCCTGAGTTCGCAAATCTGCACCCCTTCGCCCCGACGACACAGACCGAGGGAATCCGGGCGGTCGTCAAGGATCTCGAGGACTGGCTGTGCGAGATCACCGGCTACGACGCCGTCACCCTCCAGCCCAACGCCGGCTCGCAGGGTGAGCTGACCGGGCTGTTGGCCATCCGCGCCTATCACGAGGCCCGCGGAGAGTCGTCCCGCAACATCTGTCTGATCCCCGCCTCGGCGCACGGCACGAACGCGGCCAGCGCAGCCATGGCCGGGCTGAAGGTCGTCGTCGTCAAGACCGCCTCCACCGGCGAGATCGAGATGGAGGACCTTCGGGCCAAGGTCAAGACCAACGGGGAGAACCTCGCGGCGATCATGGTGACCTACCCCTCGACGCACGGTGTCTTCGAGGACACGATCACCGAGCTGTGCGAGCTCGTCCACGAGGTCGGAGGCCAGGTCTACGTCGACGGCGCCAACCTCAACGCATTGATCGGGCTCGCGCAACCGGGCAAGTTCGGCGGCGACGTGTCGCACCTGAACCTGCACAAGACGTTCGCCATCCCGCACGGTGGCGGTGGCCCCGGTGTCGGTCCAGTGGCTGTGCGCAGCCACCTCGCCCCGTATCTTCCGAACCACCCGCTGGCCCCTGAAGCCGGCCCCGCCACAGGCGTCGGCCCGGTCTCGGGCGCTCCCTACGGCTCAGCGAGCATCCTGCCGATCTCGTGGGCCTACGTCCGGCTCATGGGCGGCGCCGGGCTGACCCGTGCAACCCAGGTCGCGATCCTGTCGGCCAACTACATCGCCGCTCGACTGCGTGACTCCTACCCGGTGCTGTACTCCGGGAACGAAGGGATCGTGGCCCACGAGTGCATCCTTGACCTGCGCGAGATCACGCACGTCACGGGAGTTTCCGTGAACGATGTCGCCAAGCGCCTCATCGACTACGGGTTCCACTCACCGACGATGTCCTTCCCGGTCTCCGGGACCCTCATGGTGGAGCCGACCGAGAGCGAAGACCTCATCGAGATCGACCGCTTCTGCGACGCCATGATCGCCATCCGCGGCGAGATCGAGCAGGTGGCCCTCGGCGAGGTCTCGGCAGCGGACAGCGTGCTGCACCACGCCCCGCACACAGCAGCCTGCCTGGTCGAGGAATGGAACCACCCCTACGACCGCAAGCTCGCGGCCTACCCTGCGGGTGTCGACAAGCTCTCGAAGTACTGGCCGGCGGTGCGTCGCCTCGAGGAGTCGTACGGCGACCGCAACCTGGTCTGTGCCTGCCCGCCGATCGAGGTCTTCGAAGAGAGCTGAGACTCCGACCTTCAGCCCGTATGCCGCCGCCACCCTCCGAGGGGGCGGCGGCATCTCGCTGGGCACTCTGGCATGGTGAGGGCATGCCTCTTGACTCACATCGGTCGGTCACTATCACTCGCGTTTCGACCGGCCGCTATATCGCGGTCAACGGTCGAGGCGGCGTACTCGACTTCGGCACTGGGGATGTGGAGGACTTCACGCCGGTGGAGCTGTTCCTCACCGCCATTGGCGGGTGCACCGCGGTCGACGTCGATATCCTCACGACCCGCCGTGCCGAGCCCGAGTCGTTCGTCGTGCAGGTCGACGGCGAGAAGGTACGCGACGAAGGCGGCAGCCGGATGGAGGAGCTCTCGGTGACCTTCAGGGTGAGGTTCCCCGAGGGTGAGGGTGGAGACGCCGCTCGAGCTCTGCTTCCCGATGCCATGGCGCGTTCCCACGACCGGCTCTGCACGGTCAGCCGGACCGTGGAGCTCGGCACCCCTGTGGCAACCCGTATCGAGTCCTGATCCGCTGTCATGAACCTGAGCTACCGCCTGCTCAATGTCTTCACCGATGGCGACAACCCGTTCACCGGCAACCCACTATGCGTGTTCGAGGATGCGACCGGCCTCTCTGACCAGGACATGCAAGACCTGGCGCGTCAGCTGAACCTCTCCGAGACGACCTTCGTGATGCCGGGAGGCCGGAACGTCAGCGCCAACGTCCGCATCTTCACGCCCAACTACGAGATGCCGTTCGCGGGACACCCGACGCTGGGCACGGCATACGTCGTGCATGAGCTGTTCGGTGGGGGAGACGCAATCCTCCTTCGTATGCCGGCCGGAGACATCCCGGTGCGGGTCTCCGGAAATGTGTGGACCTTGCAGGCGAACCCGCCGACGTCCCTCCCTGTCGACGTGCCGCACTCGGATCTGACCGCAATGATCGGGCTGACCGCGGATCGCGTTGCGGCCGAACCATTGTGGGTCGACACGGGCACGGTCCAGCTCATCCTGCCGCTGAGATCGGCCGAGGACGTCAGGGCCGCAGCCGCCGATCCGCGCCTCTTGGTCCAGTTCGCCACGAGACCCGGCGGTGAGTCGCTGGTCTACCTCTGGGCGCCGACGGGCCCGGAGACCATCGAGGCCCGCCTCTTCTTCACCCAGAACGGCGCGGTCATCGAGGACCCCGCCACAGGTTCGGCCTGTGCCAACCTGGGTGGCTGGTTCGTGGCCAACGGTGAGGTGGGGCTGCGACGCCGTATCCACCAGGGGAGTGCGATCGGTCGGCCCTCGGTCCTTGACCTGGCCGTGGACGGCGCGGGCACGATCTTCGTCAGCGGGACCGTCCGTGAGGTCGGACGCGGGACGTTCACGTTCTGATGCCGACCTACATCGCTTTCCTGCGCGCGATCAACGTCGGTGGACGATTCATCAAGATGGCGGATCTGCGAACAGGGCTGTCCCATAAGGGTTTTGGTGATGTCGAGAGCTACATCCAGAGCGGCAACCTTCGCTTCACGTCGAGCCTTCGGTCTGCGGCCAAGGTCGAGCTCGTTCTCGAGACGGCGCTGGAGGGCCTTTGCGGGTTCACGGTGCGGAGCATTGTGCGGACGCCCGAACAGCTGGGCAAGGTTGCCTCGTACGGCGCAGGTCTTGAGGTTCCACTGGAAGGAGAGGTGCGACGTTATGTCACCTTGCTCAAGGAGGATCCGGATGATGAGCTCATAACGATGATGAACGGCTGGGACGCCGTGGGGGAGCGGGCGCAGGTTGCCGGCCGCGAGGTCTACATGTGGCTTGCGCATCCCTCACACGAGGCGATGCTGACCAACGCCCGGATCGAGCGCGGGGGAGTCGTGGCGACTACCCGGGACTGGAAGGTCGTCACGGCGCTGAGGGAGAGGTGGGGCGTGTGAGCGCTTTTGATCATCTCTTTGCCGAAGCAGTGCCATTGATCCGGCCGGCTCCCTGCATGTCACCGTGCGCGCTCCTGAGGGGTATCGCGAAGCGGCGGCGGAAGATGACGAGGTGGTCCAGCGATACGCCCTTGCCATGAGCCGAGCAGCCCAACAGGTCGAGGCGATCGAGCTGGACCTGGTCGGAATGACACTCACGCCGGGCACGGTCATGGTCTGCGCACATCCGGTCGGCGACAGCGCCGACAGGTTCATCTGGGCCGCATGGTGTTGAACACCGCCGAGCTCTGGCGGTTCCGCTACGAGGACAGCACTGACGGACGGGCGATGCGTCCAACCGTCCTCGCCCGGTCTCCGATGGGCAGCCCGGTACCGTGACCGCGAGACGGCTCTCGACGAACGCGCGAACGTCGCGGGAGCCGAGGCCGAGAATCACTAGTGTGAGCGCCATGGCGGTACACCGTAGGACGCTGCCCGTCATGGTCTCCTCGACCTTCGTCGTCGCCTGGACCGTGTGGTGGGCCTGGCGCAGGTGGCCGGACTCCGGTGTGTCCTGGCACTTCTCCGTTGACGGCGCCAACCTGCTTCTGCACGGCTCCGGGCTCAATCTGTATGCCGACGCTCCGTGGCTGCAGACCGGCCCGCTCTCGCTGGTGGTCGCTGCGCTGCTCAGCCCGCTGCCGGCCAACATCGCCAAGAACGTCGCTCTGGTGGCGATGACCGCAGCCGGCCCGCTGCTCATCGCGGCACTCGCGCCGTTGGTCGCGCCAGCCCGACGACACCGCCGGATGCTCATCGCGGCCATCATCGTGATACCTGCCTGGACGGTGCTGTCGGTCCGCTGGGGGCACCTCGATGACGTCCTCGCGATGACCTTCGCCATCGCGGCGCTGCGAGCCGTCTCCGCTGACCGACCCGTTCTGGCAGGCGCAGCCCTGGCCACAGCCATCGCAACGAAGCCGTGGGCACTCGGGTTCCTGCCGCTGCTGCTCGTCCTGCCCCGAGGCCGGGTGCGAGCCGCGGCCACGGCTGCCGCCGGAACGGCGCTGGCCTGGGCACCGTTCGTGCTGGCCAACCCCCGCACCCTGGGCGCTCTTCACCCGCCGGTCGGTCTGTCACCCTCGTCAGGACTTCACGCCCTGGGCGCGCGCGGCGTGATGATGCCGCCTTGGGGACGGACCGCCCAGCTCCTTCTCTCACCCGCGGCTGCGGTCGCGGCAGTCCTCTGCAGAGGCTTGCCGGGCGTGCTGCTCGTCTCCGTCGCGGTACGACTGGCGCTGGACCCGAAGGACAACGCCTACTACATCGGCAGCGCCGCACTGGCTGCCGTGGTCTTCGATCTGCTCGGCACCGGCTGGACGATCCCGTGGACCACGTTGGCCACCATCGTCGTGTTCTGGCAGCCCTTCACCAAGGACTTCACCCACTGGCAGCAGAAGACGACGGGCCTGACCCACTGGTGGTTCGCCCACCAGGAGGCGGTCGGTGCCATCCATCTGGCGTGGGCAGTCGCGGTCGTCGTCCTCGTCTTCGCGTGGCCGCATTCACATTCCCAGAATTCTCGCGGGGATCTCACAGGGACCGCCAACGTGCTGCGGCCATGATCGGCCTATGGGCATGACCGAGCAGCTGCGAGCCACCAGCGACGACGGGTCGGTGCGGGACATCGATCCAGCTGCCGTGGGTCCACGTCACTGGTTCGGCAGGGGAGAGGTGCTGGTAGCGCTCGTCGCCTTCGTAGCGCTGTGCGTCGCGGTCTTGACGAGGGCGACCCAGCTGCTCGAGCCGGACGACTACGCCTACCGGGCGTCGATCATCGCGCTGACCAGGGGACACCTGAGCCTGACCAACACGGAGTACCAGGCGCTGTACAAAGAGCTGAGCACCGGCGGGGGACAGGGCATCGCGCAATGGGTGCAGACGGCCAGCGGCACCTGGATCAGCGAGAAGAACCCCGGTTACCCGTTCCTGGCCGCCCCGTTCCAGGCCCTGGGGCTGCTTCGGGTGGCACCGTTGTTCTACGGGGCGTTGGGCTGTCTGGGCCTGTTCTTCGGCGCCCGACGCTGGCTCGGACGCTGGGGTGGCGCGTGGGCGGTCGTCCTGTTCTGCAGCTCGGGGGCTGCGCTGGTCTTCGCCTGGCGGGCCACGATGCCCACCTTCACCGACGCCTCGCTGATCGCAGTTGGTTCAGGTGCGCTGCTGTGGACGCTTCTCGCCACGGATCGGACGGTACGGCGGCGCACCACCATGGGCTTGCTCGGGTTCGTCGCGCTGGAGGCCGCGGTCCTGGTTCGTTACACCAACGTGGTCCTGCTGGCGGTGGCTGTCCTCGCAGCACTGCTGGTATTCCGCCGCGCTGCGCTTCCGCTGCGGGCAGTCGGCTGGTGGCTCAGCTCCGTCGCTGCCCTGGTCGCCGGCGTCCTTGGGTTCGACTACATGGCATACGGCAGCGCGCTGAAGACGGGGTACTCGTCCGGTGTGGTGACGTTCAGCCTTGGCTCGGTGATCCCCAATCTGCAGAACCTGCCGTCGCCACTGGTGAAGAGCATGCCGATGGCGCTCCTGGCACTGGTGGCTCTGGGTTGGCTGACGGTACGCGGGATGAGATCCCGTGGACGGGGGATGGAGCCTGCGCGGTGCGCGAAGTATCGGCGTGACGCGTCGGTCGGGGCCTTCCTGGCCCTCGGCTGGATCGGTATCTGGGGCCTGTACCTTGCCTATGACTGGACTGCGCGGATGGCTGGGGGAGCCGGCGGCGGCGTCCACGTCATCAGGTTCTACCTACCGGCCCTGGGGCTGATCACCCTGCTGGCCGCCTGGCTGTTGGTGCAGTTGCCGCGCTGGCTGTCCGTCGCCATCCTGGTCGTGCTGATCGGGCTGGGCGCATGGTCCTACCCAGACCTTGCCGCGGGAGGCATTGGCGGTCCAGGCGGCGGTCCACCGGGAATGGGCGGTCCCGGCATTGGCGGTCCAGGCGGTCCACCTGGCTTTGGCGGTCCCGGTGGAGGCGCGCCACCGGGGGTTGGTGCCCCGCCCGGCGGCTAGCTCCCCGCGAACGATGCCGCAGACAGCCTTGAACGTCTTGGGGGAGCGGTCCCACCGAGGTTGTTGGTGGAGTGAATTCAGGTTGGTTAACATAATGTAGATTATCGGCTAAATGCCCAAGGTGCTCCGGAAGGACTCCGATCGGGGTCTCAGCCCCACCAGAATGACGCGGCGATGATCACGTAGACGGCGATGAGCGCCGCCCCCTCGATCCAGTTCGACTCGCCGTCGAAGGTGATGAAGGCGCTGAGGATCACCGCAATGGCCACCGAGACGATCAGCATCGGCGAGAACACCAACGTCAGGGCGGCGAACCCCAGGACCTGCGACAGGATCACCAGGACCGGAGCCAGGACCAACGCGATCTGCATCGGCGAGTTGATCACCACGGCGAAGGCGTACTCGGACCGATTCTTCGCGGCCAGCTGAACACCGACGACGTTCTCGATGGCATTGCCCGCGATGGCCACGATGACCAAGCCGGCGAACGCCTCCGAGATGTGCAAGGTCTGCATAGCGGGCTCAAGCGCGTGGACGAACCAGTCGGAGACGAACGCGGCCAAGAGTGCGGCAAGAGCCAACAGCCCGACCGCGAGAGCAACCGGCCAGCGCGGCGGCTCGACCTGCATGCTCTCCTCTGCCTGCCGGTTCGACCCCCGACGCAGCGACGCAGGAAGGGTCAGGACGAACAAGAGCAGCAAGATCGCCGACACGATGAGCGACAACGTGTTCTCATGCTTCGAGGCGGGCGTGTGCAGGAAATGGGCCAGGGACGGCAGAACCAGGGCCGCGACCGACAGGACCATCAGCACGATGATGCTGCGAGCCCGTTCGGAGTCCAGCTTCTGGGTTCCGTGCTTGAGTCCCCCGACCACAAAACACAATCCCAGGACCAACAACAAATTGGCCAGGATCGACCCGATGAGAGCCGCCTTGACGACATCCACCAAGCCGGCGCGGAGCGCGAACAACGCGATGAACAGCTCAGGCAAGTTGCCCAGGGCGGACTGCAGCACCCCGGTGGCGCCCGGTCCGAACCGGTCGCCGAGCTGTTCCACCGAACGACCGACCAGAGACGCCAACAAGGTGACCGCCAGCGCGGCACACGCGAAGGCGAGGACAGCTCCACCGCCAACAAACCGGGTGAGGGCCGCCAGGACCACAGCCACGGCTCCCCCGCCGATGACGATGACGTCCGAGCGAACAAATGTTCGAGTCCCCACTGCGGTCATGGACGACATCCTGCCAGTCTCGACGTCACCTTGTGTGCACCGACCACAGCGTAGGAAGGCGTAGCTTCGATGGCGGAACCGGTACGTTCATACGAGGTAGTTCTTTCTGGCCTCGTCCGTTCGGCCACATTTCTGCTGACACCGTGCGAGCCGCGGAACCTGGTTCCTAGACTTCTAGAAAGTCGCGGACCCAGGTGGACCGCTCAGAGGATCCCAGGCGGAGGTTGTGGACAAGATCCGGGTTGTCGAACGTTGCGGGATCAGACGCGCCCTGCCGATCGTTGGTCTGGTGCTGAGCCTGATGGCGAGCGGTCTGGTTCTGTCCGCCGCAACCGCGAACGCTGATGTCAAACCCCCGCCCTCAGTGGTGGACGCCGAGGTCCTGACCCCCTATCAGCTCACCAACCAGATCAAGGCAGCCGAAGCGCTCCGGGCGCTGGACTTCATC
>Ga0209587_1000270_pt1 | contig 25203 bp, 27 predicted proteins | sample NGEPerD_2_FD_184512 | JGI IMG/M metagenome (GOLD analysis project Ga0209587, IMG submission 184512) | Arctic peat soil microbial communities from the Barrow Environmental Observatory site, Barrow, Alaska, USA - NGEE PermafrostL1-D... | ecosystem: Environmental > Terrestrial > Soil > Wetlands >... | reverse complement strand
GCGTTACGCCGCCGGCCTCCTGAGCCGGGCCACCGGCGTAACGCCGGTTGCCTGACCGCGAAAACCGAGCCAGCCGAGGAAGCAGGCGTGACCCGGGGGTGTGCCGGCGAAGCCGGCTGTGGGGGGTGTCCCCCCGGCTCTGCACGCGAGCGACCGATGACGACAGCAGGCGAAGGTTTGCAGCGAGTCAGGCGACCGGCGTCAGGCGACCGGCGTGAGGCCGATGACCTTCAGCCGCCGGTCCAGCGCCTTCATCGCGAACGCGCGCGTTTCCTCGATCGTGTAGCCGAAGACCTGCACGTCGTCGTCGGCGTCCTCCATCCAGGGCGGCTGGAGCACGCCGTCAGCGGCCGGACCGCACTCCACCAGCGTGCGCTGGATGGCCTCGCGGTAGCGCTCGTCGCGCTCCGCCATGTCGCGCAGGAAACGCGCGCCGAAGGCCACGTGGCGGTGCTCGTCGCGGGCCACGTTGCCGAAGCCCTCCACGAACGCCGGCAGCGTGCCGATCGACTCGTTGTACTCGATGATGAAATGCTGACCGGTCAGGGCCAGCATCCCCTCGATGACCATGTGGTAGAGCGTGATTGCCTCGACCAGGGTCTCGAGGTCCTCGGGCTCGGTGGCCAGGCGGTCCACCCGGCTCTTGAGCATCTCGTCGAAGAGCACGCCGAAGTTCTCGTTGAGGTGGGCGCTGGTCTCCTCGAGGCGGTCCTTGAGGTTGTCGGACTCCAGCACTCCGACCTCCTCGTAGAAGCGGTTGAAGAAGGCCACGTGGCGCGCCTCGTCGGCGATCTGGGTGCAGAGGAAGATCCGCATGTCCTCCTCAGGCACGGCGCGCATCATCGGCCCGAGCTCGGAGGCCACCCGTTGCTCGCCTATGAAGAACGACGACAGCCCGTACATCCGCTGGTAGCGCTCCTCGGCGGGGATACGCTCGTGCCAGTCGATCCGGTCCTGCGTGAAGTCGAGGTCCTGCACGCTCCACTGCTGGCGCTCCCAGAGGTTATAGAGCTGCTCGTAGGACAGCAGCTTCGACTGACCGCGGTCGGCCGCCTCCATCACCGCGGGGTCGCTGGTGGCCTGGAAGTCGGGGCGGTCGCTGATGTTCATCGTGGGCTCGGTCACGTCTCTCCTCGTTCGCTCGCCGGCCGCAGGCTACCCAAGAACTGGCTGGCCGGCCAGCCCGGACTCCGACTATGGCCCCGGCTCTGCCGAGGCCTCGACGATCACCTTCCCGGCCGGGCCGGTCAGGACGAGTCGCCGGCCCGGGCGCAGTCCATCGAAGTCGGCGGTCATGGCCTCCACCCTCCCACCGGCGGTGATCCTCTTTCCGCCGCCCGCCAGCGTGTACTCGGCGCCGTCGGCCGAGCGCAGCTCCACCCGCACGGAGATGAACGGCGGCACGCGCACCCGCCGCGGCGACAAGCGCCCGTCGCGGCCGGTGATCAGCGCCTGGGAACGCGCGGGAATCTCGTCCCCGGCGCCGCCGGGCTGGTCCTCGGGACTCCCGCCTCCGGGTGGCGCAGCGGGATCCTGCTCGCCCGGGGGCGGCGCCTCCGCCCCTCCCCCCTCACTGCCCTTAGCGTCCTTCGGCTCGGTCTCGGTCGTGGACCCCTCGGGCGCCTTCTCGGTCTCCGCCCGCCCGCTGTCCCGCGGCGCCGGCTCGTCGTCGCCGCCGCAGCCAGCCACCAGGGTGGCCGCGACGGCGACCGCCGCGAAGGACCATGCGGGGCGGTCGCTCACCCCAGGTTCGAGCGCAGGAACTCGACCGTGCGCTGCCACGAGCGGTCTGCGGCATCCTTGTCGTAGGTGCCCAGACGGTCGATGTCGTTGAAGAACGCGTGGCCCGCGCCCTCGTAGAACTCGAACTGCACGGGCTGGCCCGAGGCCTCGGCGATCTCGGACTCCAGCGCCTTCGCGTCGTCCACGGGCACGAAGTCATCGGCCGTGCCGAAGTGGCCGAGCACCGGCGCGTCGACCTTGGAGAAGTCGGGCTTGCCGTGGGGCATCACGTAGTAGTAGGCGACCACGGCGTCGACCTTGGGGTTCAACGTGGCTGCCCACACCGACAGCCCGCCGCCGAGGCAGAAGCCCATCGACCCGACCCCGTCGCCCTGAACGCCGTCCTGGGACGCGAGGAAGTCGACGCCGCCGCGCATGTCCTTCTCGGCCTGGTCCATCGACATCGCCATCATCTTCTGCTGGGCCTCGTCGGGCTGATCGGCGGTCTCGCCGCGGTAGAGGTCCGGCGCCAGGGCGAAGAAGCCCTCGGCGGCGAGTCGGTTGCACACGTCCTTGATGTGCCCATCGAGCCCCCACCACTCCTGAAGCACGATCGTGGCCGGGCCGCTGCCCGACTCGGGAGTGGCGAGATAGCCGGGGGCGGTGTCGCCGTTGGCCTGGAACTCTACGTCGGGCATGTGGTCAGGTCTCCTTCGCTCAGGTTTCGTCGGACTCGGACCGGGAGCCTAGTTCCCGCGAGAGCTCCCATCCAACCGCCACCCCAACCAGCATGCCCATGCGCGTCTCCTCGGCCAGCAGGGTCCGGATGGCGGCGCTGCGCTCGCGCTCGTCGCCCTCCGCGGCCGCGCGGCGCACCTGTGACTCGTGCGCCGCGCCGAACCAGCCGCCGCTGTGAAGCGCCTCGTTGAGGATCCGCTGCAGCTGGGGCGCCATGCGGGCCACGCGCGCCTCGGCTTCGCGGAAGCGGGCGGGGTCCGACAGCGCCTCCACGGCGCGGTCGATCTGCTCGTCGGTGAACGCGGGCTCGGAGGACATGGCCTCAGCGCCGGGTGAAGACCGGCAGCGCCAGGCCCAGCAGGGCTCCGGCGGCGGCCCCCACGAAGCCGGCCACGGGGTTGGCCTCCACCACCGCGAGCGGGAGCAGAAGCAGCACGGCAGCGAACACGTAGACACCCGTGAGGTCGTTGTCGCGGTCGTCGCCGGCCTTCGCCGCACGGCGGTCGTCGGTGAGCCAGGCGGTGACCAGGCCGAGGGCTGAGCCGTTGGCACCCAGGACGGCGTAGACGGAGGTGTCCTCAAACAGCGGGCCCACGTCGGCAGCCACCGCGGCCGCCGCCCCGGCCGCGCCGGTGAGCAGGAAGACCGCCAGCACCGAGAACCAGCCGAAGCGCCGCTCGACCATGGTCCCGAAGACCCCGACCGCCACCAGGGTCACGAACTGGTAGCCGAGGTTGTCGTGCACGAAGAGCGTGGTGAGGTAGCGCCAGGGCTCGTCCGCGACGCCGATCACCACTCCGCCCACGTCGTCGAAGCCCAGCTCCTGCGTGGCGAGCGCCAGCGTCACCAGGAGCGACACGACGATCAGGCCGATCGTGACCGTGGGCCGCGTCTCGGGGGCGATCCCCTCGATCTCGTCGGCCCGCAGGCGGCTCAGGCGCGGGCGGCGGCGCTGCTTGGGCCGGGGCTCGGCGTCCTCCCCGCGCTCGAGCTTGGGCGCCCGCTTGCGCACCCGCTGGCCGCAGTAGGGGCACTCCGTGACGTACGGGCTCACCTCCGACCCGCAGTTCTTGCACACGACGAAGAGGTCCGGCTGGCTCACCCCACTCAGAGTACCCGCCGCGTGCGGGCCCGTATGCGGTCCGGCCGGTGGGTCAGCCCGCGGCGCCGGGCACGCCGGGCACCGTCTTCTCCACGATCTCGCCCACCACCTCGCGCAGGTCGTGGTTGGCCTCGAACACCACGATCTGCCGCGCGCCGCCGTTGCCGTGATCGAGCAGGTCGTCCACCGCGTCCAGCGCGCCGGCCGAGCCGAGGTCCTCGCAGTGGCCGCGGAGGCGGTCCATCAGGCGGTGGGCCAGGTCCTTGGTGCGCACGCGGTCGCGGCTCGGAAGGTCCACCAGCTCGCCCTCCAGTCCGTGACGCGCGGCCAGGAACTTGTTCTCGTCGAGCATCTCGTAGGGGTACCGCGAGAGCTCCTCCCCGCTGTCGAAGTGCTCCGCCAGCTCCTTGACCATCGCCTGCACCAGGGCGGCCAGGCCCAGCGTGTGCTCCAGGCGCGTCTGGGAGTCCATCACCCGTACCTCCACCGTGCCAAACCGCGGATGTGGCCGCACGTCGTACCAGAGGTAGGTGTAGTCGTTGATCGTCTTGCTCTGCTGCATGAAGTCGATCCGCCGCACCCAGTCCTCCCAGTCGTCGTAGCGCGGTGGGATCCCCACGCGCGGGAAGGCGCGGAAGATCGGCGTGCGCGCGGACAGCAGTCCCGTGCGCTGCGCGCGCCAGAAGGGGGAGTTGGCCGACAGCGCCAGCAGCAGCGGCAGGTGCACGCGGATGCCGTTGGTCACGTGGATCGCCTTGTCGGGGTCGTCCACGGCCACGTGCACGTGGATGCCGAAGATCAGCTCCTGGCGGGCGACGAACTGAAGGCCCGAGATCAGGTCGCGGTAGCGCGGCCGCGACACGATCCGCTGGTCCTCCCACATCGCGAATGGATGGGTGCCCGCCGCCCCGATCGTGAGGCCGCGCCGGCCCGTGATGTCGGCCACCTCGCGGCGCAGCGCAGCGAGCTGGCGGCCGGCGTCGTCCAAGCTCTCGCACGGGGTCGTGGCGATCTCGCACACCGACTCCATCAGCTCGGGCTTGATCTCGCCCTCGGTAGTGGACCCGCTCTCCGCGTAGTCGGCCAGCAGGCGCTCGATCGAGTTGGTGAGCTCGAGCGTCTCGGCGTCGACGATCATGAGCTCCTCCTCGATCCCGAGGGTGTAGGAGGGCCCGGTGAACCGGTGCTCCACGGGCGCATCGTAGCCGCGACCCCCGGCGCTTGAAACCGGGTACTAGGTGGACCACTAAGCTGGCCGGGTCCAGATATCAGGAGGAACGACGCAATGAGCCTCGGCTATGACGGCAAGCTGTACATCCTCGCGTTCGACCACCGCGGGTCATTCCAGAAGAAGTTGTTCGGCATCGAGGGCGACCCCACGCCCGAGCAGACCGACACGATCGCCGACGCCAAGCACCTGATCTTCGAGGGCATGGAGAAGGCCGTGGAGCGCGGCGTGGACGCGCCCGCCACCGGCACGCTGGTGGACGAGCAGTTCGGCGGCGACATCCCCTCCGAGGCCAAGTCGCATGGCCTCAAGCTGGCGATGCCGGTCGAGAAGAGCGGCCAGAACGATTTCGACTTCGAGTACGGCGACGACTTCGGCGCCCACATCGAGAGCTTCGACCCCGACTTCTCGAAGGTGCTGGTGCGCTACAACCCCGCCGGCGACGCCGAGATGAACGAGCGCCAGGCCAAGCGCCTGAAGCGGCTCGCCGACTGGCTCCACGAGAACGACCGCAAGTTCCTGTTCGAGCTGCTGGTGCCCGCCGAGGAGGATCAGCTGGCATCGGTGGACGGCGACACCGACCGCTACGACGCCGAGCTGCGTCCGGGGCTGATGCGCCGCACCATCGAGGAGCTGCAGGGCGCGGGCATCGAGGCCGACGTGTGGAAGATCGAGGGCGTCGACCGCCGCGAGGACTGCGAGATGCTCGTCGCCCAGTGCCGCACCGGCGGCCGCGACGGCGTGGTCTGCGTGCTGCTGGGCCGCGGCGCCAACGACGAGAAGGTGGAGCACTGGCTGCGCCAGGCCGCCGGCGTCGAGGGCTTCGTGGGCTTTGCCATCGGGCGCACGATCTGGTGGGACGCGCTGAAGGGATTTCTCGACGGGTCGCTCGAGCGCGACGCCGCCACCGAGCAGATCGCCGACAACTATCTGCGTTTCGTGGAGGTCTACGACGAGGCCGAGAAGGCGGGCGCCGCCGCCTGAGGTAGTGAGCCGGCTGCTTCGCAGGGCGCCCCGCGCCGGGTCCCGGCGCGGTTTTCCCGCCGTTATCGCCCTTGGTAGGGTCCTTGCAGCATGAAGATGCGCCAGTCACTCGCGCAGTTCGAGGCCGCCTTCCGTGAGGAGGCGGCCGAGTCGGTGCATCGCCGCGAGCGGCTGCGCCGCCAGGCCGTCAACCGCAGCCGTGTACGCCGCTTCGAGCGCATCGAGAAAGCCGGCACGGTGCGGTTCGTCGGTCTCTGCCTGGCCGTCCTGGCGACCACGGTGGTGGTCACGCTGGTGATGTTCCAGGCGCTCAGCATGCTCGCGGGCTGAGCTAGTCGGCCTTGCCCTTCAGCCGTTCGAGGGCCTCGTCCACGGCTTCCCGCTCGCCCTCGCCGGCCTGGTCGCGCTGGATGTCGACCCAGACCTCCTTGCGGAAGACCGGCACGGCGCGCGGGGCCTCGATGCCGATGCGCACCTTCTCACCCATGACCGCGAGGACCGAGATCTCGATCTCATCCCCGATCATGATGCTCTGATTGGCCTTACGCGTGAGTACGAGCACAGGGCGCCTCCGTCCTGGGGCTTGGCCTGCAGTTGGACCGAGTATTGCGCACGTCGCGGCGGCAACGAGGGGAGAGGTCAGAAGACATCCGTTGGTAGTCTCCCGCGCTCTTGGCACGCCGTTCGCTGAAACCGCAGCTGAATCAGATCCGCACCTGGGTGCGGCAGGGCCGCACCGACGCGTGGATCGCCCACCAGCTCGACGTCTCGGTCAAGGACATCTCCGCTTTCAAGCGCGAGCACGAGCTTGCGCCGGCCGACCAGACAGGCGCTGAGAGCGACCTCTTCGGCCCCCGGATCGACGAGGAAGAGCCGGACCTGCGCGCCGAGGACGAGGCGCTCGTGGCCGCCGCCCTGGAGGCCGAGAGCAACGGCGACGGCTCGGACGACGACGACGGCGGCGGCGAGGCCTCGGGCGACTCGGGCGGCGACGACGACGAGGACGATGGAAAGCCGCAGCGCCGACGCCGCGGGCGGCGTGGCGGCCGCGGCCGCGGCCGGGCGCGCAAGGCGCTCGACGGCACCTTCGACCATGGCGAGGAGGGCTACGGGCTGTGGCTCGACCCGGCCGTCCAGGACGACCCCGTCTACGCCGAGCACTGGGCCGGCCACCGTCCCGTGACCGCCACCATCGAGCCCGACCGCATCGTGATCACCCGCACCGGCGAGGATGCCGGCGGGGACGACTCCTAACCGGCCGAGTGAAGGATCAGTCTTCCCCGCGGCGCAGCCGCCCGCCAGCGAAGTCCTTGGCTTCGCCGGCGTAGCGGCCGAAGGCGGCGTCCACAACGGCCGAGGTGTCGGTGCCCGCGCGGTTGCGCGCGGCCAGCGCCTCCGCCCACTCCGTCCCGCGGGTGTAGAGGACGGCAAGCTCGATCACCGTGAAGCTGGAGCCCAGCCGACGTCGCAGCTCGTCCCCCACCGCGGCGGCGGCGCGCTCGAGGTCGAACTGCTCGAGCGGGGGAGCGCCGCGCAGGCGCTCCTCGCCTTCCCGCCACTGGTACAGCGCGCTCTCCAGCTCGAAGGCCACGCCGCGACGGTACCGGGGGGGCCCGGCTAGCGGGGGGCGTTCTCGATCACATAGGCGCGCTCGCCCTGGCGCACCATCCCGAGGCGCCGCGCCTCGCGCTCGACCGCCTGCGGATCGCGCAGCTCCTTCACACGGCGCTCTAGACGGTCGTGCTCGCCCTCCAGCTCGCGCAGCTCGGATGTCTCCGCGCGCGCGGTGCCCGACTGCTCGATCCAGTGCTTGGCCGGCGAGATGTAGAGCAGCAGGATCACGCCCAGCGTGCCGAGCAGCGCCATCCGGCCCAACCGGTCCCAGCGCACGGTGCGACCGGGCCGGGACCGGACCCGGCGCCTGCGTTGGGTGGCGGCGGCCATCTGCCGGGGACTTCGCGTCCGGCCCGCGGCCTCCTTCCTACGCCGCGGACATGGCCGGCTCGGGCAGGGGGAAGAGCCCGAGGAATCGCTCCGCGACCTGCTCGTCGCCCGCGATCTCGATGTCCCCCGCGCTCAGCGCCTCGGCCAGCTGGCGATGGCCATGGACCAGGGCGATCAGGGTGCCGGGGCCCGTCTCGATCGTCACGTCGGGCGCGATTGCGTCCCCGCGAACGACCTCGAGCTCTCCATCGGCCACCTCGGCGCGGAAGCGGTGCTCTTCGAGCCGCAGCTCGAGGCTCGCGTCGAAGCCCTCGGCCAGCTCGGGGTCGAACAGGGTCATGAGCGACAATATGTGGGCGTCGAAGCTCATCCCGGCGTTGTCGGGCGGCTCCGGTGCGCGGGCGCCCCAGCGGCCCAGGGCGAGCACGACCGGCTCGAGCTCGAACCCCCACTCCGTCAGCTCGTAGACCTGTGAAGCCGCCGGCGGCGGGAGCTTGCGCCGCTGCACGACCCCCGACTCGTCGAGCTCGCGCAGGCGCTGGGCGAGCACGTCGGGACTCACGTTGGGCAGGCCCGTCCGCAGGTCAGTGAAGCGCTTGGGGCCCAGCAGCAGCTCGCGGACGATCATCAGCGCCCAGCGTTCGCCGACGCGGTCCAGCGCCCGCGGGATCCCGCAGGCCTCGCCGTAGGTGCGCTTGCCGGCCATGCCAACAGTCTACTAGATAGTCGGGAGTACCGTATTGATAGTTGGTTTTTCCAAGTTCTGTGATAAGGCATGACCATGACCGTTCCGAAGATCGCCTCACGAGACGAATGGCTCGCCGCCCGCAAGGAGCTGCTGGCCAAGGAGAAGGACGCCACCAGCGCGCGGGACGCTCTCAGCGCGGAGCGCCGCGAGCTGCCGATGGTGGAGGTCGACAAGGAGTACGTCCTCGAGGGGACCGACGGCCCCGCCGGCCTGCTCGACCTGTTCGAATCCCGCCGCCAGCTGATAGTCCACCACTTCATGTTCGACCCGACCTGGGACGAAGGCTGCTCGAGCTGCACGTCGCTCGTCAGCGACCGCGGTGACCCGGCGTACCTAAACGCCCGCGACACGTCGCTCGTACTCATCTCACGGGCGCCGTTGGAGAAGCTCGACGCCTACAAGCGGCGCATGGGCTGGACCGTGCCGTGGTATTCGTCATTCGGCAGCGACTTCAACTACGACTTCCACGTGACCATGGACGAGGCCGTGGCCCCCGTCGAGTTCAACTACAGGGACAAGGCCGAGCACGAGCGGGCGGGCATGGCCGCGTACACCACCGGTGAGCAGCCGGGCATCAGCGTGTTCCTGCGCGACAGCGACCGCGTGTTCCACACCTACTCCACGTTCGCCCGTGGAGTCGAGTCGCTCTCCCCCACCGCCGGCTTCCTCGACATGACGCCGCTGGGCCGGCAGGACTCCTAGCTCAGCTAGCTCCGGAAGACCGACCGCCCCGGGTACTCGGCGCGGTCGCCCAGCTGCTCCTCGATGCGCAACAGCTGGTTGTACTTCGCCACGCGGTCCGATCGTGAGGGCGCGCCCGTCTTGATCTGGCCGCAGCCGGTGGCCACGGCCAGGTCGGCGATCGTGGTGTCCTCGGTCTCGCCCGAGCGGTGGGACATCACCGCGGTGTAGCCGGCGTCGCGAGCCATCTCGATGGCCTCCAGCGTCTCGGTGAGCGTGCCGATCTGGTTCACCTTCACGAGGATCGAGTTGCCCACCCCGAGCTCGATGCCCTTGCGCAGGCGCTCTGTGTTCGTCACGAACAGGTCGTCGCCCACCAGCTGCACGCGCTCCCCCAGCGCCTCGGTGAGCGCCTTCCAGCCGTCCCAGTCCTCCTCGTCCATGCCGTCCTCGATCGAGACGATCGGGTAGCGGCTCGCCATGTCCTGCCAGTACGCGGCCATCTCCTGCGGGGAGAGATCGCGGCCCTCGTGCTCCAGGCGGTAGACGCCATCGGAGTGGATCTCGCTCGTGGCCGGGTCGAGCGCGATGGCCACGCTCTCACCCGGCGTGTGGCCGGCCGCCTCGATCCCGTCGATCACGGCCTTAAGCGCCGCCTCGTTGGAGTCCAGGTCGGGCGCGAAGCCGCCCTCGTCACCCACGGCGGTGCCGAGTCCACGATCCTTGAGGGTCTTCTTGAGCGCGTGGAAGACCTCGACGCCGAGTCGAAGACCCTCCGAGAACGACGGCGCGCCCACCGGCACGATCATGAACTCCTGGAAGTCGACCTTGTTGTCGGCGTGGGCGCCGCCGTTGAGCACGTTCATCATCGGCACGGGGAGCACGCGCGCCTCCTCCCCGCCGAGGTGGCGCCACAGCGGCACGCGCGCGTCGGCCGCGGCGGCCTTGGCGGCGGCCAGCGAGATTCCCAGGATGGCGTTAGCGCCCAGGCGGCCCTTGTTGTCGGTGCCGTCGAGATCGATCATCGCCCGGTCCAGCGCCCGCTGGTCGCCGGCGTCCAGCCCGCGCACGGCATCGGCCAGCTCGCCGTTGGCGTTGGCCACCGCGTCGCTCACGCCCTTTCCGGCCCACTGCTCGCCGCCGTCGCGGAGCTCCACGGCCTCGAACTCGCCGGTCGAGGCGCCCGAGGGCACCGCCGCGCGCCCCATCGCGCCGGAGCGCAGCGTCACGTCCACCTCCACGGTGGGGTTGCCGCGGCTGTCCACGATCTGCCGCGCGTGCACCTGCTCGATCTCGCTCACGGTCGGGCCTCGCCCTCCTTCACCTTGCTTGCATATTCGTCGGCGGCCGCCCGCAGCGCCAACTCCGGATCGGCCCCGGCCTCGGTGGCGGCGGCCACCGCGGCGAACAGCATCTCGCCTGCGGCCTCGAAGACGTCGTCACGTCCCTCGGCGGAGCGCAGCCGAGCGACCGCCGCCTCGGGCTCCGGCGGCGGTGCTGCGTCCAGCCGTCCCGCACGGCGCTGCACCTTCTTGGCGTAGAGGGTGGAGGGCAGCGTCTCGGGCAGGTCGCCGAACGCGCCCCCGCCCTCGGTCTCGGACTTGATCGTGTCCCAGTTGCGCAACACCGTGGCCGCGTCGTCGGCCTGCACCTCGCCGAAAACGTGCGGGTGGCGGCGGATCAGCTTCTGGCGGCAGTGCTCGGCCACCGCGCCGAGGTCACCGGCGCCGCGCTCCTCGAGCAGCAGCGAGAGGAAGACCACCTGGAACAGCACGTCGCCCAGCTCGTCCAGCAGCTTGGGGTCGTCGCCCGTCAGCGCGGCGTCGGCCAGCTCGTAGGCCTCCTCGACCGTGTGGGGCACGATCGAGCGCTCGTCCTGCTCGCGGTCCCAGGGGCACTCGCGGCGCAGCCGCCGGGTGATCTCGTCCAGGCGCTGAAGAGCGGCGGCTGAGTCCTCGGCCAAGCTGGTGGCGCTACCGGTCTAGGGACTCGCGGGTGGAGGTGTGCTCGGCGGCGCGCCCTGGGTGGGCGGCACGTTCTGAGGCACCTGCTGCGGAGCCGCCTGCGGCGGGGCACCGCCGGCCCCCGGCGGGACCTGCTGCGGAGCGCCGCCCTGCGGCGGAGCGCCCGGCACGCCACCCTGGGGCGCGCCCTGCTGGGGCGCGGCGCCACCGGGGGCGCCGCCCGTAGCGGGAGCCTGGTCGGTCTTCTCCTTCTTCGGAGCGTTCTTGCACTCCGCGATCCGGAAGTCGTCCGCGCACTCGGTCTTGTCCTTGTACTCCTCGCGGAAATCCTTGATGAAGTCGTTGAGCACCTTCTGCTCCTTCTCCGAGCGAAGCTGCTGCTTGATCCGGTCCTTGACCTCGTCGAGCTCGGGCTGGGACCCCTCGGTCACCTTGGACACCTCGAAGACGTAGTAGCCGAACTGGGTCTTGACCGGGCCCTCCAGCTGGTTGCGCTTGGCGGCGAAAGCGACCTTCTCCAGCTCGGGGTCCTGCTGGCCCTTGGTGAGGCCCGTGAGCTTGCCGCCCTGGGACTTGGTGGCCTCATCGATCGAGAGCTGCTTGGCGACGGGGCCGAACTTGTCGCCGCTCTCGATCTGGCTCTTGGCCTGATCGGCCTTCGACTTGGTCTTGGTGAGCACGAGGTTCACGTCGCGCGCCTCGGGCACGGCGAACTGCTTCTTGTTCTTCTCGTAGAAGGTCGAGATGTCCTGATCGGAGATCTTGACCTTGTCCTCGGTGATCTTCTTGGTCAGCTTGGTCTGGAGCTGGTCGAGCTTCACGCGGAAGAGGATGTCCTCCTCGCCCATACCCGACTGCTTGAGGAACTTGTCGTAGTCGGCGGCCTTCGGGAAGGCCTGCTTCTTCTGGTCCTCGAAGGACTTCTTGACCTCGGCGTCGGACACCGCCACGCCGCGCGCCTCGGCCTCCTGCTGCACCCACTCGGCCTGGATCAGGAACTGCATCACCTCGTCGCGCAGCCCCTCGTACTGCTGCTTGCACTGGGTCTTGAGCTGGGCGTCTGACTGCTTGGCCGCGCCCTGGGCCTGCGGCTGCTTCTTCAGGCCGGCGATGCACTCGGTGTATTTCGGCGGCTTGGGGATCGACGCCTGGCCGCCCTGGGCCTGGCCCGCGGCTGCGTTCTTCAGCCAGCGGTCGAACTCCTCCCTGGTGATGGTGGAGTCACCCACCTTGGCCACGGCGCCGGCGGGAAGACTGTTTCCGCAGCCGGCGACTGCGGCCGCGCACGCACCGGCGAGGGCGACGGCGGCGAGGGAGCGGGCGGGCGTGAAGCGTGAAGTCATATGGGAGAAAGGTTGCGTAGTCGGGAGTGGCGTGCGCCTCGAACTGCTTCGCGCGCGGAGGGCGGCGGCGCGGGCTCCGGCGCGGCGACGCCGCATGGTAGCGAGTCCGTTTGGCGCCGTCCCCCCCTTTTGGCGAAGCAGCCGGCTCGGCCGGCTGCGCACGATCCCTACCCCGCGCCGGGCGCGGACACGGCCTCCAGGATCGCCTCGGCGGCTGCCACCACGGCGGGGAAGCGGGCGGCGGGCTCGTCGGGCACCCGCACGCGCACGGTGCTGCGGCCGGACTCGTAGACGGCCTCGGGCAGCCGTTCGCGCAGCAGCGTCACACGCCGCGAGTCCAGGTCGATCGGCGCCACGGTCAGGCGGCCGCCCGCAAAGTCCACACTGCGCGCCCCGGCGCGGCCCAGCTTGATGCGCGCGTCCTGGATTCGGATGAGGTTGTCCAGCGGCTCGGGGATCGGGCCGAAGCGGTCCTCCAACTCCTCGCGGAGCACGATCAGCGTGGCCACCTCCTTGGCGCCCGCCACGCGCCGGTGCACCTCGATCTTCGCCGCCTCGTAGGGCACGTAGTCGCCCGGCACGTACGCGTCGATCGGCAGGTCCACCCGCACGGGCTCGGCCGCCTCGTCGGCCGAGTCGCCCGCCAGGGAGGCCACCGCGTCGTCGAGCATCGACACGTACAGCTCGAAGCCCACCGCCGCCACGTGGCCGGACTGGTCGTCACCCAGCAGGTTGCCCGCACCACGGATCTCCAGGTCGCGCATCGCGATCAGAAAGCCCGACCCCAGCTCGGTGTAGTCGGACAGCGTGGACAGCCGCGCCGCGGCTTCGCCGGACAGCACTGCCGCGGAGGGGTAGAGCAGGTAGGCGTAGGCGCGCTCGCGCGACCGGCCCACGCGCCCGCGGATCTGGTAGAGCTGGGCCAGGCCGAGGTCGTCGGCGCGCTCCACGATCAGCGTGTTCGCGCTGGGAATGTCAAGGCCCGACTCCACGATCGTGGTGCACACGAGCACGTCGGCCTCGCCGCGCAGGAAGCCGAGCATGACGCTCTCCAGCGCCTTCTCGTCCATCTGGCCGTGGGCCACCCTCACGCGCGCCGTCGGGCACATCGCGCGCACCCGCTCGGCGGTCTCATCGATCGTGTCCACCCGGTTGTGCAGGAAGAAGGTCTGGCCCCCGCGGGACAGCTCACGCTCGATCGCGCCGCGCACCAGCTCCTCGTCGTACTCGCCCACGTAGGTCTTTACCGGGCGGCGACCCTCGGGCGGAGTCTCGATCACCGAGATGTCGCGCAGACCGGCCAGCGACATCTGCAGCGTGCGCGGGATCGGCGTGGCCGACAGCGACATCACGTCCACGCGCAGGCGCAGCTGGCGCAGCAGCTCCTTCTGCTTCACGCCAAAGCGCTGTTCCTCATCCACGATCAGCAGGCCCAGGTCCTTGGGGCGCACGTCGCGGGAGAGCAGGCGGTGGGTGCCGATGAGGATGTCCACCTTGCCCTCGGTGAAGCCGTCCAGCACCTCTCGCGTCTGCTTGGCCGAGCGAAAGCGCGAGGCCATCTCGATCTGGAACGGGTAGTCGCGCAGCCGCTCGGTGAAGGTGCCGAAATGCTGCTGGGCGAGCACGGTGGTCGGCACCAGGAACATCACCTGCTTGCCGTCGGCCGCCGCCTTGAACGCCGCGCGCAGCGCCACCTCAGTCTTGCCGTAGCCCACGTCGCCGCAGATCAGGCGATCCATGGGGCGGGCCTCCTCCATGTCGGCGCGCACCGCCTCGATCGCCTCGAGCTGGTCGGGGGTCTCGCGGAACGGGAACGCCGCCTCGAAGTCCACCTGCCACTCGGAATCGTGCGGGAAGGCGTGCCCGGCGCGGCGCTTGCGCTCGGCGTACAGGTTGATCAACTCGCCGGCCAGCGCCTCGGCGGCGCGGCGCGCCCTCAGCTTCATCTGCTCCCACTGCTTGCCGCCGAGCTTGGACAGCTGCGGGTCGTCGGCGTCGGCGCCCACGTAGCGGCTGATCTTGTGCAGCTGGTCCGAGGGCACGAACACGCGGTCGCCGTCGCGGTACTCCAGCTCCAGGTAATCGCGGGTCACGCCGCCCACGGTCTTGGTCTCGAAGCCGGTGAAGCGCGCGATGCCATGGTCCTCGTGCACAACCGGCAAGCCCGCGCGCAGTTCGGTGAACGAGGCCAACGCGCCCGACCCGGTGCGCGGTCCCGCCGGCCGCTCGGCGCGGCGGCGGCGAAGCAGGCGGTGCTCCGGCAGGATCGCCAGCTTCAGGCTGGGCGACAGGAAGCCCTCGCGCAGGTTGGCCGCGGCGAAGGAGACTCCCGGCTCGGACGGCGCCGGCTTGCCGTCGAGGAACGCCGCGCGCACACGGTCGAGGTTGTAGGCGGCGCGCTCGGCCTCCCCTCTGCGCGCCCACGCCACCACGGTGCGGTAGCCCGAGCGCACGAGCTTCTCCAGCTCGGGCTCGGCCTCGCGCAGCGAGCGCGCCGCGGTTCCCGCAGCCTGGGCGCGGAAGCTGTGGGGCTGGTCGCCCGAGATGCTCGACAGCGACAGGGCGGCGCGCTCGGACAGCGTCTCCTCCAGGCGCTCCGGAGCCACGTAGAGGTGGTGAGCGTCGGCGTCATGGAAGGAGGTGGTGACGTCCTCCCAGTAGTCGCGCAGCGAGGGCGCGAGCTCCTCCTCCGCGGCCACGGCCACGAGCGCGTCGGCGGGCAGCAGGTCCAGCAGCTCGCCGAAGCGGTCGACGGGCAGAAGCTCCGCGATGTCGGGCCGCTCGGAGGCGTCCTCGGTCGCGGCCATCTCCGCGAGCTCACGCTGCTCCGGCCCCAGCTCGGCCGCCGGCTCGATGTCCACGCGCTCGACCTCCTCGAGCGAGCGCTGCGTGAACGTGGAGAAGAACGTGAGCCGCTCCACCTCCACGTCGAACAGCTCGCAGCGCACAGCGCGCTCTTCGGTGGCCGGGTAGACGTCGAGGATGTCGCCGCGCAGCGCGAACTGACCGCGGTCCTCCACCTGGTCGACGTTCTCGTAGCCGCAGGCCACGAGCTGGGCGGTGGTCTCGTCCAGGTCGAGCAGACCACCCTTCTCGATCTTGAAGCCGTGGGGGCGCAGCTCGGGGTCGGGCACCTTCTCGGCCAGCGCCACTGCCCCCGCCACCATCACGGCGGCGCCTTCCCCGGTCTCCGCCCCTGCTTGGAGGGCGTCCAGCGCGGCGATGCGCAGGCCCACGAGGTGGGGCGGTGGCGCGAGGTGCGACTCATAACGAACGCCGCGGGCCGGGTAGAGGAACACCGGCCGCGGATGAAGGAACTGCTTGAGGTCGGCGGCGAGGTCGCGCGCCGCGCGGTCGTCGCCGGCCACCACCAGCGCCGGCCGGTCCGGCTCGGCGTCGAGCAGCGAAGCCAACAGATAAGGGCGCAGGCTCGCCGACACGAACGCGCGCTGGGGCGCCTCGCGCGCCGCGGCGCCAAGGGCCTCGACCGCGGGGTCGTCGTGGGCGTATCTGAGTAGTTGGCGAAGCGACACGGGCACGCTCTGCGAAGCAGCCGGCTCGGCCGGCTGCGCACGATGCCTTCTCGGCCGCCCGGCGGCGCCGCGCGGCTCTGGTTCGATTCTAGGGCCGGGCGGGTACGGCCCCCTTCAACCAGCCCCCTGAGGCGCCCTAGTGGGTCACGAGCCGGTCGAGCTCGTCCGCCGCGCGCTCCACCAGCTCACGCACCTCGTCCGTGGACTCCGAGAACCGGCCCAGCACGTGTGCGGACACGATCTCGGGGTCCGTTGAGTCCGGGCGGCCCACTCCCACCCGGATGCGGTGGAAGTCGGGGCTCCCCAGCTCCGCCCTCAGCGACTTGAGCCCGTTGTGGCCGGCCAGCCCTCCCCCCAGCCGCGCCTCGACGCGGCCAAAGGGCAGGTCGATCTCGTCGTGCACCGCCACCACGCGATCCAGGTCCACGTGCAGCGCGCCCCGCGCCGGGCCCGCCGAGCGGCCCGCGTCGTTCATGTAGGTCTGGGGCAGCAGCACGCCCACGCGCGGGCCGCCGGGCCCGGTGCGGCCGTCGGTGTAGAGGCCGGCATAGCGCTTCCTGGCCTTGGGCAGCCCCCACCGCTCGGCGGCCAGCGCGGCCACCTCGAAGCCCACGTTGTGGCGGGTGCGGGCGTAGGACTCGCCGGGGTTTCCCAGCCCCACCACCAGCCAGTCGACCCTGCCCGAGGCCGGTCCGTCGCGCCCGCCCTTGCGGCGCAGGAGCGCCATTGCAGGGAGAGCTAGCTCTCGTCGCCGGAGTCCGAGGCGTCCTCGCCGCCGGACTCGCCGCCTGCCCCCTCGGCTGCCTCGCCCTCGGCACCCTCGGAAGGCGGCTCCTCGCCCTCTGCGAGCGGCTCGCCGTCCTCGCCCACGAGTTCGGTCTCCTCCTCGACCTCGGGCTCCTCGACCTTGGTCGGGGGGACGATCGTGGCGATCGTGAACTCCTCGGGGTTCTCGGCGAGGAAGTCGACCCCCTCGATGGCGGGCACCTCGGCGAGCGTGAGCGTGCCGAGGATCTCCATGTGGGAGACGTCGACCACGATGCCGTCGGGGATGTCGGTCGGCAGCGCTTCGACTTCCAGTTCACGGGCCACGTGCTCGAGCACGCCGCCCTCTGAGACCCCCGGGGCCTCCTCGACACCCTCGAGCTCGATGCTCACCATGGCGTGGATCTTCTCGTCCAGGCGCACCTCGAGGAAGTCCACGTGCAGCGGCTCGCCGCGGACCGGGTGGTCCTGGCGCTCCTTGAGGATCACCGGCACGGACTTGTCTCCGCCGATCTTCACGTCGAACAGGGCGGCGCCGCCGACCAGCAGGCGCCGCAACTCGTGCGAGCCCACCTTGAAGGCCACCGGCTCGGTGTGACTGCCCCCGTAGAGCACGCCGGGGACCTGGCCGGCGCGGCGCAGCCGCCGCGCTTGGGCGGAGCCGCGCTCTTCGCGCCCCTCTACTGCCAGTGATGGACGCTTGCCGTCAGCCATGCGGCCGGCCATCTTAGTAGCAGGCTGGGGGCTCACGCCCCCAGACCCCCGTGGGTCGCTCCGGCGTTGGCTTCTTCTCGATCTACTCTGCGGGGATGGCCAAGGACGACCGCTCGATCCCCAAGGGCAGGATCCGCCGCACCGCGCAGGTGGGCTCGGTGATCGGGTCGCAGGGCGCCCGCTACGCCGGCACGAGGGCCGCCAACCTCACCCGCTCCGACGAGCGCGGCGCAGAGGAGATCGACCGCCGCCACGTCGAGGCCGCCGAGCGGATGGTGGACACGCTCGGGACGATGAAGGGGGCCGCGATGAAGATCGGCCAGCTGGCCTCGTTCATCGACACCGAGTTCCTGCCGCCCGAGTACCGGGAGCTCTACCAGGACAAGCTCTCCAAGCTGCGCAGCGAGGCGCCGCCGATGCCTTGGAAGAAGGTGAGCGCAGTGCTCGAGGAGGAGTGGGAGGCGCCGGCGGAGGAGCTGTTCGACGACTTCTCCGAGGAGGCCGCGGCCGCGGCCTCGATCGGTCAGGTGCACCGCGCCACGCTGCCCGACGGGCGCGCGGTGGCCGTGAAGATCCAGTACCCGGGCGTGGCCGAGGCGCTGCGCGCCGACATGCAGAACGCCGGGATGATCATGCGGATGGCCAAGGCGCTGGCGCCCGGCCTGGACGCCAAGGCGGCCGCCGAGGAGCTCAAGGAGCGCGTGCTCGAGGAGCTCGACTACGAGTACGAGGGCCAGAACCAGCGCACGTTCTCACGCGCGTACCGCGGCCACCCGTTCGTGTACGTGCCGGACGTGGTTTCGCGCCTGTCCACCGGCCGCGTGCTGGTCACCGAATGGGTCGACGGCATCGGCTTCGACGAGGTGAAGGACCTACCCCAGACCGACCGCGACCGCTTCGGCGAGATCGTGTTCCGCTTCTGCTTCGGCTCGATCTACCACCTGCAGCACTTCAACGCCGACGCCCACCCCGGCAACTACATCCTCATGAACGACGGCAAGGTGGCCTTCCTGGACTTCGGGATGACCAAGCAGCTGGACTCCGAGCAGATCGAGCTGGAGATCGCGGCACTGCGAGCCGCCTTCGACGACGACCCCGAGCGCCTGCGCCTCGCGCTGCACGACCTCGGCTTCCTGCGCAACCCCAAGAAGGTGGACGCCGAGCGACTGATGCAGCACGTTCTTACCGTGGGCGGCTGGTACATGGAGGACCGCGAGGTCACGGTGGACTCCCAGCGCGTGATGGACGCGATCGCCGCGGTGTCGGACCCCCGGTCGGACTTCTTCGACCTGATGCGGCGGGAGAACGTGCCCGCCAACGAGCTGATGGGCCGGCGGATGGAATCTGGCGTGCTGGCGGTGCTCGGCCAGCTCAACGCCACGCGCAACTGGTGCGCGATCGGCCGCGAGTGGTGGTTCGGCGACGAGCCGGCCACCGAGCTGGGCCGCGAGGAGTGGGCCTACTTCGAGTCCAGGGGCGAGAAGCGCGGACGGCGGGTTAAAACAGCTGGTTCTCGCCCTGGAAGATCTCCGAGACCGAATCGTCGGTGAAGATCCGGCGCACCGAGTCGGTGAGGATGTCCGCCGTGGTGAGCACGTGGATCAGGTCCGGGGCGCCCTCGCGCGGCGGCACCGTGTCGGTGACCACGATGCTCGCCAGCGGCGACTTGGAGAGCACCTCGAACGCGTTGCCCGAGAACAGGCCATGGGTGGCCACCGCGTGCACGCTGGAGGCGCCCTCGTCGAGCACCGTCTGCGCAGAGGCGGCGAGCGTGCCACCCGTGGCGATGATGTCGTCCACGATCACGGCCACCTTGCCCTTCACGTCGCCGATCACGTAGCCGATCTCGGCCACCTGCTGCGCGGGCCGCTCCTTCTCGAGCAGGGCATAGGGCGCACCCACCTTCTGAGCGAACTTGCGCACCAGCTTCACGCGGCCGGCGTCGGGGGCGATGATCACCAGTTCCTGGCCTCCCAGCTGGTCCTGCACGTACTGGGTGAGGATCGGCATGGCGGTCATGTGATCCACGGGCTTCGAGAAGAAGCCCTGGATCTGGCCGGCGTGCAGGTCCATCGTGACCAGACGGTCGATGCCCGCGGTCTCGAGCAGGTCGGCCACCAGCCGGGCGGAGATCGGCTCGCGCGGCGCCGACTTCTTGTCCTGGCGCGAGTAGCCGTACCAGGGGTTGACGGCGATGATCCGGTGCGCCGAGGCGTGCTTGGCGGCGTGGGCCATGATCATCATCTCCACCAGGGAGTCGTTGGGCGTGAGGCCCTCGCGCTCGGAGCCGCAGGTGGACTGCACGATGAACAGGTCGGCGCCGCGGATCGAGTCGGCGTAGCGGCAGTAGACCTCGCCGTCGGAGAAGGTCTTCAGTCCGGCGTCGGTGAGGCCGACGCCCAAGCGCTCGGCGATTTTCGCGCCCAGGTCTTGGCTGGCGCGGCCGGCGGCGATCATCAGCCGCTTGTCGTACTCGGCCGTGATGTGGCTGCCGGCCACCGGCGCGTCCTGGGTCTCGAGCGGGCTCATCCGGGCGTTTCGTCCTTCTTGCGCTGCGCGTATCCCTCGACGTTTCGCTGCTTCGAGCGGGCGATACCCAGGGCGCCCTGAGGCACATCCTCGGTGATCACCGAACCCGCGCCAGTGTACGCCTCGTCTCCGACGCTCACCGGGGCGACGAACGAAGTGTCCACGCTGGTCTTCACCCCGCGGCCGATCGTGGTGCGGTGCTTGTTCTGACCGTCGTAGTTCGCCGTGATGTTGCCGGCCCCGATGTTGGAGTCCTCACCCACGTCGGCGTCGCCGATGTAGGACAGGTGGGGCACCTTCGTGTTGGCGCCGATGCTGGAGTTCTTGACCTCGACGAAGGTGCCGATCTTGGCGCCGGCGCCGATGCGCGCGCCGGGGCGCAGGTAGGCGAAGGGGCCGACGGTGGCGTGGTCGTGCACCTCGGCCTCGACGAGGAACGCGTGCAGCGCGGTCACGCCGTCGCCGAGCGTGGAGTCCGTGATGGTGGTGGCGGGACCGAGCACGCAGCCGGCGCCCACGTTCGTGGCTCCGCGCAGCGTCACTCCCGCTTCCACCGTGGTGTCCTCGCCGATCTCCACGCCGGCCTCCACGCGCGTGGAGGCCGGGTTGAGGAAGGTCACGCCCGCGTGGGCGTGGCGCGCGAGGATCTGGCGCTGGGCCACCTCCTCCACGGCCATCAGGTCGGCGCGGCTGTTCACGCCCATGGCGCTGAGCACGTCTGTGGTCATGTGGGCGGCCACCGGCCGGCCCTTCTCGCGCAGGGCCGGGAACACGCCGGTGAGGTAGAGCTCGCCGCGCTGCTCGCCCACCTGTTCCAGCGCCGGCCACAGGTCGGCGGCCTCGAACGCGTAGGCGCCGATGTTGATCTCGCGGATGGCGAGCTCCTCGTCGCTCACCCCGTCGGCGTGCTTGGTCTCCACGATCCGGTCCACCGAGCCGTCCGCGGCCCGCACGATGCGCCCGTAGCCGGCGGGGTCGAGCTCCTCTGTCGTGAGCAGCGTGGCGGCGGCGCCCGCGCTCTCGTGGGTCTCGACCAGGCGCCCGATCAGCTCCTCCGAGACGAGCGGGTGATCGCCCGACAGGACGACGGTTGTGCCGCTGTCAGACGCCTGCCCGCGCGCGGCCAGGATCGCCGCGCCGGTGCCCTCCCCCTCGCGCTGCTCCGCCACGGTGACCGTGTCCGGCAGGCCTTCCGCCACGCCATCGCCGGGCCGCGTGATGCACACCACCTGGCCGGCGCCCGCAGCGCGCGCGGCCTCGATCACCCACTCGACCATGGGGCGCCCGCACACCGGGTGCAGCACCTTGGGCAGCGACGAGCGCATGCGCGTGCCGCGCCCGGCCGCCATGAGGAGGACCGTGAACCGCTCGGGCATGGGAGCGGGAGCGTAGCGCCGGCGGGCGGTGGGCCTCAGGCCGGGACGTGGCAGACGGCTTCGACATTGTTGCCGTCCGGGTCGAGCACGAAGGCGCCGTAGTAGTTCGGGTGGTAGATCTCGCGCACGCCGGGGCCGCCGTTGTCCGACGCGCCCGCCTCCAGCGCCGCCGCGTGGAAGGCAGCCACCTGCTCGCGCGACTCGGCGGCGAAGGCCACGTGAACGCCGGTTTGCGGCGGACGGTCGCGGGTGCCGACCCAGAAGAAAGGCTTGCCTTCGATGCCGAACCCGCCAACTCCGGGGATCGGTTCCATGATCAGCGCGATCCCGAGCGGCTCAAGCGCCTTCGCGTAGAAGGCCTTGCTGCGGTCGTAGTCGGTGACGTCGAGACCGAGGTGGTCGAGCATGTCGGGCGAGCGTAGCGCCGAGAGGTCGGCGGCACGGACTACGCTTCCCGCGCCGGGCTTTGGGGAGTGGTCTAATGGAATGACGCCAGCCTTTGGAGCTGTTTTGAGATCCCGGTTCGAATCCGGGCTCCCCAGTTGCTTAGCCGGCTCCGTCCGAGGTACATACGAACATATGTTCCCATGCCGTGGCGGCCCCACTACAGCGAGACTGAAGCGCAAGTCGCCATCGCCGCGGCCGACTCGTGGAGCCAGGTCTTGGACGCGCTCGGCTACGAGTACCACGGCAAGAACATCCAGACGGTTCGAAGGTGGGCCTCCCGCTGGAAGATCCCGGTCGAGCACCTGCCTGACCGGAGAGGGACGCGTTCGCAAGCGAGATGCTCCGATGCCGCGTTGGCCGCGGCTGTCAGCGATTCGCTTTCCTGGGCAGAAACTCTCCGCCGGCTCGGCTACTGCTCCACCGGCGGAAACTGGAAGACCATCAAGGCCCGCGCCTCCGCCATTGGGCTTTCTACTGATCATTTCGATCGAAATGAGGCGTCACGACAGGCGAGCCGGCGCGGCCGAATCCCCTTGGAGGAAATCCTCGTAGAAGGCTCCGCGTATAGCCGGGGAAACCTCAAGCAGCGGCTCTACGAGGCGGACCTGAAGAAACGAGAATGCGAGTCGTGTGGCCAGGAGGAAATCTGGCACCGGAAACCAATGAGCCTGATACTCGACCACCGCAACGGGGTCCGAGACGACAACAGGCTCGAGAACCTCCGGGTCCTCTGTCCCAACTGTGCAGCGACCCTCGACACCCACTGCGGCAGGAAGAATCGCATCCAGCGTGAGCCACTCGAGTGTCGGCGGTGCAGCGCGAAGTTCACACCGAGGTACCGCGGCCAGCAGTACTGCTCGCGAGAGTGCGGCTCTCGCTGGGACCGCGCGGGCCTCGAGCGCCCAGGCGCTCGGAAAGTCCAGCGCCCGCCACTGCAACAGCTGATCACCGAAGTGGACACGCACGGCTATCTCGCGGTTGGCCGGAAGTACGGCGTTTCCGATAACGCAATTCGTAAGTGGATCCGCGACTACGAGCAGAAGCGGGCTGTGGCTGCGGGCGCGGACCCGATGTCGGTCGAGATTCCTACGCGCACCTGGCCAAATCGGAGCCGCGAGGCAGCGTAGGAAGGAGACGACCATCGATGCTGCAAGCAGCCCTGCGCGACCTTAGACTCGGCGCGTGCTGCGAACGACGCGCCCCTTGCTGGTGGCGCTCGTCGTCCTGGCCTCCTGCGGGAGCGACGACAATTCGGCTCCACCGAAGCCGAAAAATCCGACGGCGGAAGCAGAGCAGGTCGTCCGTCAGCTCATACAGGCCCAAGTCGACGGGACCAACAGCAGATCTGCAGGCTGTTCACGGTGCGCAACCTGGAGGACCGTGGCGGACGCGCTGCCTGCGACGCGGCACCCACAGAGGTGTTGAGCCAGGGCGGTGCCAGAGTCCTCGTCGACCGAACGACGGCTACAGCGGACTCAGCGAGTGTCGTCGTGGATTTTGGGAAGGGCAGGAATGCCCGAAAGTCGATCCCGATCGTGTACTCATTGAAGCGCGAAGGCGGCTCGTTCAAGATCGACGCTGCGGAGCTGGTGGGGCTTGACGAATGAATGCAGAGGCGTAGGCGATCGTTCCTCGCCGAGGCGGCCGAGGTGCCGGGCCACCTTCCTCCCGCCCTAGCGGTCCTTCGCCTCGCGCGGCACGCGGCCGCCCTTGGCGCCGGCCTCGCGCGCGGGACCGCCCGGCGGCGCGATGCCCAGCACGCGCATGGCCTTCAGCCCCAGGCTCAGGCGCTCACGGCCGTCGGTGGAGCCCACGTCGAGGCCGGTGAGCTCGCGCACGCGGTCCAGGCGGTAGCGGATCGTGTGGCGGTGGGTGAACAGGCGCTCGGCGGTCTTGGCCACATTGCCGTCGGCGTCGAGGAAGGTCTCGAGCGTGCGCAGCAGCTCCGTCTCGTACTGGTCGTCGTACGCAACGAGCGCCGCCACCGTCTCGTCGTGGAAGCGCTGCAGCTCGGAGGGGTCCTCGCTCATCGCCGGCAGCAGCAGCCGGTAGGCGCCGGTCTCCTCGAAGGTGATCTCGGGCTGTCCACGGGCCTCGGCCACGTTGGCGGCCAGCAGCGCCTCGGCGCCTGCGCGGTGGAGGTCGGTCGGATCGGAGGCGAAGCGGCTCAGCGCCACCCCCACCGCGTAGCCGGGCAGGCCGGCCTCGAGCTCCTTCAGCACGGCTTCCATCGTGCGCTTGCCGGGATCGCGGCCCTCGCCGGGTACGAGGATCACGAGCTCGCGGGCCCGGGGGCTGCTGGGGCCGAGCTCCACCGAGCCGGCTAGCGAGGTGCGCTCCACCCCGCGCGCGCCGCGCCACGCCACCGACAGGACCCGGGCGCGCCAGTCTCCCTCCTCCGGACCGTGCGGGCGAGCGCGGGCCACGACCACCGACGCGCCGGCGGACACGTCGCAGCCCAGCTCCGCGGCGCGGGCGAGGATGTTCTCGCGGTCGGTCACCTGGCGTGAGAGCAGGTCGGACAGGAAGTCGGTGACGGCCGCTTCGCTGGCGCGCTCGGGGGCGCGAGCGCGGTCCACCTCCTGGGCGATGAGCGTGGTCACGATGCGCAGCAACGCCGCCTCCGGCGGCGTTCCCCGCGGGCGCATGCGCAGGAGGCCCACGCGCTCGTCGGCCACGCGCAGGTCCAGCGTCTCGGTGGCGCCCTCGCCGGCGAGCACCGCGCGCTCGTCCTCCGGCGACAGGCACGCCACCGCGAGAACGGCCCCGGCGGCGTCGGACACCGCCACGCTCCCGTCGAGCGCATGGCCGGCGGCGCGCGCCACCGCGGGCAGCCCCGCGCCGGACTCGACCGCCTCCGACACCTCCTCGAACGCGCCCAGGAACGTGGTGGGCGCGGCGGTCTGCGTGCCTTGGTGGGCGGCCTGCATGGCGCGAATTGTAGGTTCGGCCGCCGGCGCGGCCGCTCGAGGGCGCCCCAGCTAGGCGCCGTAGCGGTCGTAGGACCAGACGATCGCCAGGCCCAGCGACGCCCCGATCCCCAGCAGCGAGGCGAGGATGAACAGCGACAGGGCCCCCGCTGCGGCCTTCTCCCACAGCCGCCCGTAGGACGCCACGGCGGGCACGAGGATGAAGGCGATGTAGCCCGCCCCCACGATGCCGGCGGCCACGGAAATCGCCAGCTCGGTGGTTGTCAGATCGAGGCTCACGGGCGCTCATTCTGCCGGACATGGGCGACGACCAGCGCAATCGCCCCCACGCCGCCCAGGATGGCGGCGCCCAGGCCCCACCCGGCGGCCACGTCCGACCAGTAGTGCACCCGCAGGTAGACGCGCGAGAGGCCGATCGACACGGCCTCTCGCGCGTCTACCTGCGGGTGCACTAC
>Ga0209587_1000268_pt1 | contig 25381 bp, 21 predicted proteins | sample NGEPerD_2_FD_184512 | JGI IMG/M metagenome (GOLD analysis project Ga0209587, IMG submission 184512) | Arctic peat soil microbial communities from the Barrow Environmental Observatory site, Barrow, Alaska, USA - NGEE PermafrostL1-D... | ecosystem: Environmental > Terrestrial > Soil > Wetlands >... | reverse complement strand
CACCGTCACCCTGTTCGGTGACCGCTACGCGGATTCCGCGGCAGTGCTGGGCGTGTTATCGGTGGGCTACTACCTCAACGTGATGTTGGGATTCAACGCCTACGCATTGCAGGTTTGCGGTCGCATCCGTTATCTGGTGGGGGTCAATGTGTTCATGGCCGTGGTCAACATTGGATTGTGCTTCTTGCTAGCCCCCAAATTCGCAGCCGTAGGGGTGGCAGCCGCTAACAGTGTGGCCCTGGTCAGCCAGAACCTGTTGAATCAATGGGCGCTGCGCGCAAGCATCCGGACCGCTTTCATTGATCGCGAATGCTGGGCCTGCTACGCCCTGATCGTGCTCGGCGCGGGGTCACTTTGGGCCTTCGACTTCCTGGCGTCGCCCGGCATGATCGCCAGCTTCGGTGTAGCCACAGTGGTCTTCCTGATCGTGCTGGCCGGCAGCCAACGCGCTCTACAACTGGGCGAGACATTCCCCGAGCTGAAGCGCATCCCGCTACTCGGCCGAGTCATTCGCTAAGCCGGAGGTTATCGCTCCCTGCCCAGCATCTGCATTGCCGGTGAAGCCAACTCGAAGCCAATCAGGAAGATCTTGGTAGCCATGAGCGCTCAGCGCTCGGGCCGTCTGCTCGTTGGACTCTCTGTATAACCCTGTGAGATACCGCCGCACGTCCGCAGTCATCTTCTCGGGGGGCTTGCCGGCGTTGGCCCGCTGATAGATGCGACGAAGCGGCGCGCGAACGCGGGGAGGGAGCAGTCGCAGCCGATCGCCCGAGCGCTTGAGACTGTAGGCCAGCTTCGCGACCCGAGTGCTCCGAGGGTGCTGGGTCGTGTTGCGCAGACCGAGATCGATGTCGGATACGGCGGCCTCGTCGACGTCCAGCCATCTCAGTAACCCGGCCATGACCTTGGCAGGATCCTGGACGGTGTGCTCGGCAAAGATGACGCGGATGTCCTTACCGAAGGCGTCGAGCCACAGGGGCACATAGTCCGCGTAATAACCGATGTAGAGACCGTGCAGATGGTCATGCGGGACTAGGTCGCTGCCGTCACGTTTACGTTGCTCGCACGCGTGCAAGTACTCCTCGAACGATCTCATCCGCGCGAGGTTGCCCAGCTCACGCTGGAAGGTGTACGCCGACCAGAGCCGGTCGACTGGGTTACGTAACGAGATGAGGATCTTGGGCTCAGGCAGATGCGTACGGATGGCGTCGATGACGGGTTGCCCGCCGTAGGAGTAGGTGGGTGTCGCCTCGAAGGCGTAACGCTCCTCGCCGCAAGCCGCGAAGTGCTTGCGGTAGTCGTCCAACGGTGGGGGTGCACCGGAGTGGCGGCGGGGGTTGTAGTAGTTCCAGTAGCCGACCTCCTTCTCGTCGGCCCGGCAAATATCTGGATGCTGGGACAGATAGGCGAACAGAGATCCCGTGCCAGCCTTCGGTACTCCAGCGACCAGTAGGTTCGGTAGCCGTCCAGAAGCCATGTGGCCTTCTCCTCGGGTGCGCTGAGCGGTTAGCGGGATCGTCTGCAGGGACGCGCCATCATCCATGCCATCGTGCAGTAGAAGGTGGACCCCTCATTGTAGATGGCGTTGTCGGCGGGGCGCTCACTCAAGCTCGTCGAGGCGCCATAGCCCGGTTGGGGGCTCCGCATCCAGGCTGTCGATCATCTCCCGCGGGCCGAAGAGCAGGCGGCGAGCCTGGGTGGCCACCTTCTTCTCGCTGACGGTGAGGGATACTTCGTCGACCCGTCCCTTAGGAAGATCCTCCAACCCATACTTCGAGCCGATTGACACAGGCATTGTGTTGTGAATCGAACCCAGGTCCACGGTTTGGGAAGTGACCGTCTCATCGACAATCGCGCTCCACGTGGACCCCGTCCGTGCACACCCGATGTGATGCCACTTCCCGTCAGTTAGAGTGATCTCGGACCCGATCACCCGTCCCGTCGCATTCTCGGCGTCCTTCGCGCTGCACTTGATATAGCCGTCCGCGATGAGTTCCAACTTGTAAACGCCGCCGGTGCTGAACGACAAGCCCTTGCGGATGATGTCGGCGGTGCGCTTGCCCTTCGGAGCATCCCTGACTTTCACCCACGCAGAGACCAGAAAGTCCTTGTGGTACGGGTTGAGTGCCGGCTCGGACGGAACCTGTATCCACGATCCTGGTTCATCGAACGAGTAGGCGGTACCTCGTAACCCGGGAAGGCCGATTTCTGGACCACCCTGGTTGACCCCGTCGTAACCGTTCCCGGAACTGTCGAGTGCCAGCACTCGCGCTCCATAGTCGATACGCCGATCAGGACTCTCCTGCTCAGGCGAACCCTGGGGCTGCCACAACAAGGCGATTGCCGCCAGGACAACCGAACAAGTACCAAGCACGAACCGCAAGTGTTTCACCCCCGCGAACGGACGAACGTAGCACAGCAAACCCCCCGTCTAACGGAACGTCGCTCAGTCGGCCACCGGGACTGGTGACCACGCCATCGTACCTCTGTGGGGACAAACTACGCGTAAAACTCACGCTTGTCGCTGCGCTCGCTGCGGGTATCGGAAGCGCAGATTGACCGGCATTGTGAGAAATTTTACCAACGCCTGGTCTCGGCGGGACATCCCCCGGTGCCATTCATCGTCGGACTGGATGGCGACCGGACCAGTCGTGAACCGATTCGGGTTTCCCACGACGATGTGGTTCGGACGTAACAACACATGGTGATCGTCGGTGAAGGGTCCGCGGCCGTGCTCACCTACGAAGGAAACGATGCGATCGATCCAGAGCCGAGGCTCTGTTGCGAAGTCCTCGTATGCCATATACAGCCATCGCGATGCTGGGAGTCCCCGACGCAGGGCCTCCGCAGAAACACTGTTCTCCATCCATCGGCCTACCGTCGAGGCGAGGCCACGAGTGCCCATTTCCCTTGTCTGACCCTCAGCGGTGAATGTCTTGGATCTGCGCCAGGAGTGGACCACTGCGCGGGGGTCCCTGACGATGTGCAGAACGAAATGGTCGATCTCTTCGAGGCTGGCCATCACCGCGGCGTCCAGTGGTCGTTTGGAGGTATCCACGACTACCCGCGCGCCGGTAACCTCCGCAAACCCCATGAAGGCGGACCGGGTCACTTCACGCACGAGCTGGAGTGCCTCCCAGTTGTTCTCAGCGTCGTTCACGCTGCGAATGACCCGTGCCACGTTCCGACGTCCAATGAGCTCATGTTGGGCCAGGATCACGTCCTGAAGGGTCTTCGGTGGCGTTCTGCTGGCCATCGATGCAAGGGTGGTGGTGATCACAGGGGACCAGACCGGGCACTGGGTGGCGACCCGCCCGCAGCCGCATGGTCTCCCATCGCGCACGGCCCGCTGCCACAGCCAGCGCAGTTCACCTGCGCTCGCGAAGCCCTCAATCTCGCCGAGAATGCTAGCCAGCACCGTGGTGCCGCTCCTGCCTGCCCCGACGACCGACAAGACCTTCAATGGTCGGTGAACCTCACCCATTTGGATACTCCTCTGCCCATTGAAAAGTCGTCCGCCGGACAGGGCCCAGGGTCGCAGTTCCCGGCTAACTTTCGCTCCGATGAAGCGGCTTGGGCCTGACCGCTATCCTGTCTAGATGCGATGGGGGAATTCGGGAGGGGGAGCCTTCCGAGAAAGTATCATGGGCGTCGGTCGCTCTATCACGGGGCGTATTCCGCGCTGGCGCTTCGTGCTGATCGGGGTGCTTGCGGTGAGCAGCATTGCGATCATCGTCGGTCAGGCGACCAAAGGCGCGTCGGAGAGTCGGCCGTCTCCGATACCCCAGCCGGCCTCCCGCGCCTTTTCAGCGGACTCATGGTGGAACACCCCGCTACCTGAGCAGACGCCAGTGCATCCAGCAGAGAAAGAGATCCTGGAGTACATGCGCACTGCTCCGGAGAGTGCCCCGGGCTGTCTGACGCTGGCAGGAGCGGGCGAAAGCCACTGGGGTACGCCGTACTACTGGGCCTCTCCTTCGGACGAGGCCTACGACGTCCGTACGATCAGCGAGCGCCCGCCAGAGTTGGCGAGTCTACGCATTCCCGAGCGTGCTGAACCTGCTAAGAACACCGACGGAACCATGAGCGTTTATGACCTCGAGAAGGGCTACGTGGTAGCCCTGACGCGGGCCGAGTACGACGCAGACCTCGACTCATGGAGCGCGAGCGGTGCGACGGTGACCTACCTCGATTCCAATGGATTGCACGTCGGAACTGGTCGCTCAGATGACGAAAGGAACGACGGAAGTCACCGAGGTAACAATGGTTCGACTATGGCTGTGGCTTGGGGCCAGGTTCAAAGCGGTGCGATCCGGCACGTGCTTAAGGTTGCCCTCGGTCCGGAAGTCTCCGAACGGCATATCTTTCCGATGGTGAACTCGGACGGGGACCACATCGGAGGCGACCCGGCTGTTCCGCCCCAGGGCCTACGAATGCGAATAAGATCCTCGGTTGACCTAGCGGTCCGGGGGCTAAGTCCACAGGCGCTCGTGATCGCTCGCGCATTACAGAAGTACGGCTTCTATATCGGTGATTCGGGCGGCACCACCGCGTTGAAGCTGGAGAACACCAGGGCCGAAGGCCGTGGCCAGCTTTGGAACGTGCGGGCCGATGATCTGTGCGGCCTGCCATTCACTCCAGACTACTGGGATGTCGTCGCTGAGACGTACGACCCGCAACGCTGACGGGTGCCTGGTCGAGATCAAATAGAGTCATTCGCACTGCACACCGGTAGGAACCCACCTACGATGTGTCAGCGACCATGAGCCACTTTCCAAGGCATCGCCCGAGGGGACCTCTAGATGACACCGGTTGAGGTGCTACTCGCTGCGGTAGCCGCACCGGTCGTGATTACGATCGTTGTTGTCTGTCTCCGCGAACCGATGCGTGTTGCGCTGCCCATCTTCGCCGCACTCATTCCGTTCGGTGGAGCGCTGTCCCTCGGCGGGTCGCGCTACGCCTCGCTGTCCTCGCTTATCGGGGTTCTGCTGGGCCTTGGACTCATCCTTCAACTGATCACCACTCGTCGCTCGGCTCCCCGAATCACGGCTGGCGTGCCCGTTTGGCTTCTGCTTCTCGGCGTCGCAGTGGCAACGGCTCTTTGGAGCGACGATCAGGCGAGGACGATCAATGGGGTGATCGTGCTGGCGAGCCTCGTGCTGGTCTATGTCTTCACGGTTATCAGTCATGCCGATCGCACCATCGTTCGGCGCACCGAGAACGCGTTGTTGATCGGATCGGCGATTGCCGTTGGTTATGGCATCTTCCAGCTGCTCTTCCTCGGCGGGCTCCCGACCGATGACCCCATATCGGCGCTGCCGGAGGGGGGCAGATTCGGCAACGGCTTCTTAGGGCCGAACATCCAGTCGGTAGCACTGGTCCTTCCGCTCACGATCGCGCTCGGCCGAATGCTCAGTGCTCAACGTCGCTCTGCCCGCAACCTCTCCGCCGTCCTCGCAGCCTTGATGCTCGTCGGGATTCTCCTCACAGCATCTCGCACTGGCTCGCTGGTGGCCGCCATCGCCATGTTGACCATGGCCTTCTCAGGCCCTCGGAGCGCACGCCGGCGTGTGCTGACCTATCTTGGCGTTGCAGCTATCGCGGGCGCACTGGTCTGGGTCTACCAGCCGTGGGGAGTTGCTGCTCGGACCTTTGAGACCGCATCTTCTTCCTCAGGACGAACCGACATCTGGAGGGTCGCTGCTGCGGCATGCACGGAGTACTGCGCGACCGGTTCAGGCTGGAGTACGTTCGCCGAGGTGTACGCAGAAACCCAGGCATCCGTAGAGGGAGCGCGAGTGCTCGTGGGTGCCGGGGCGTACGAGGCCCATAATATTTGGCTGCTCGTGGGGATAGAGCTCGGTTTTCTAGGCCTTCTGTTGCTCTGTCTAGGACTCGCGATCAGCCTCCTGGAGGCCGTGCGGCTGCCACGAAATCTCCGCGGTCCGGTGCTGGGTGCGCTCGTCGCGACGATAGTCGCTGGCATGTTCCTATCCAGCTTGGAGTTCAAGTACTTCTGGATGGCGCTGATCATGGTTTCCCTTTATCGCAACCAGCACTTAGCCGAGTCCGAACCTGTGCGGGTACCGCCTCAACCACCATCAGGGGTGGCTGAGGGACGACACGGTCGGTCAGCGACCAGCACGTCGTAGCCAGCGTTGAGCATCCCAACGGCGGCCGCGCGCGAGTACGATTCCACTGTTTCCGGAGTCGAGGTACTGCTCAGCCGAGCTGCCCAGTGTCGCTTGCCCGATCCCCTCCCGAACGAGCAAGAGGATTATTGAATCGTCAGGTCGTCGGGTGGCGACCTCGATCTGGGTCGGCTCGTCGACGATGACTAGATCCCTGGTGGCAGTGGCCGTAGCAGTGGCAGTGCGGTCCCTATCGTCGGCGGATCCCCGAGCGGACGCGTGCGGAGCCAGGGGAGGAGCTGAAGGGTGGAGCTCACCTCCGCGCACCAGACGCACGGAACGAACTCCTCTCAAGACGCCCGCCAGCTCTTCTGCCAAGTGGTGACGCATTTGAGCCGTAGCTTTGGGGCCGGTAAGTAGCACCACATCAATGTCAGCGGACAGCAGCCGGCGGCAAAGCAGTGGCAGCCCGGTGATTTCACTCTGCTGGCCCCCTAGGTTGAGCCTGGCTAGGACGGGAGCGCCGGCGACCCTTGAGGCGGTGCTGGTGTCCACGACGGGGCGACGCCAGGCGAGCAATGCGACGACCATCGCTAGCCCGGCGAACAGACCAGCAAGCATTCCCAGACCAATCGCTGTCGATCGGCTCATGGTCGGTTCCGGAGTCGAGGGCATCTCAGCGACTTGTTGCACGGCGAAAGACCCGACCGAGCGCGTGTACTGGTTGAGCTCCTGAGCGAAGGTGGCGGCTGCGACATTGGCGGAGGTTTGGGCTGACTCGGGAGTGTCTCCGTGACCCACGACGGTGAGGATTAGGTTGTCCTGCGCCACAAGCAGTTCGGCACGCTCAGGTATCACGCTGGTTGACCTGCTCAGAGTCGGGATGAAGGACTTTCGGACTGCCTCCGACACGGCGCCGTTGTTGAAAAGTGATTCACCAATCCGGGGCAGGAGATCCGTATTTGGCACAGTCAATCGGTCAGTCGGACCGACTTGAGCCTGCGCGTCGTATCGGTCCGCCTCGTCAACGAACAGGGCAGGCGAAACAACACCGAGAGCGAGCACGCCCAGCAGGATCAACCACCAGTACCGGCGAAGCCCCCACCCGAGGACTCCGAAGGCGTCGCCGCCGGGACTGGAATTCGCATCGTCGAGCTTCATTGAGGTCCTTCCACGCGGTAACGAGGTCGCTTGATCTGGCCGGACACGCTACTGGAGACGGAAGCGGATACGTTGCCAGTGGTAGAAGTTGCGGCTAGGCCTCGCGGCCGGAAAGCCCTGGAGGCGATGGCACGGGCGCCGGTTGCGACCGCCTGCGCCAGGTCGACAGCGAAAGGCAGCGGGTCTCGAGGTGACCAGATTGCGTGCGCCTTCGGTCCGCGCATCCACCGAGCCCAGTCTCGTGCCGACAGCCTTCCCCGGCGATGGGCGACGACGGCTGCTTGGATATCGCGGCGCAAATCCACCCACCTCGCTCCCACGTAACGTTGCTGACGCGCCTCTGGGAGTGGCAAACCAGCCGAGTGGCAGTACGCGGTGTACACGAGCTCAACCCCGCCGGCTTCTGCGATGGCCGAACGACCGGTGGGACGACCGACATTCGGTTCTATGATCATCAAGTGACCGGTGCGGTCATCACACTTCATTTCCAGGTAGCCCAACCCGCGAAACCCGACCTCGCCGAAGACCCGTTTGGTGGTCGCGAGCACTTCGTCGTTGCGGCATTCTTCGCCAGAAGCGCTTGTACCGATGTCTGGTGGCCACTGGCGGACCTTCCGAGCCACGAACGTCACAAGGGGTTCGCCTTGATCGTCGAAATAGCCGTTGCAGGAGAAGAGCCCTTCCTCGGGGCCGGAGACCCACTCTTGGACCAACAGCACCGGTGCCCAGCTGGCGACTCTGTCGTACACCGACAAAAGCTCGCCAGCATCGTGCACCGCGAACGCCTTGGCCTTCGTGCGCTCGAGCCAGCTGGCGTACTTGGTAGGAGGCTTCAGCACGCTTGGGTATTCGAGGCTTCGGGCGGCCGTCTCGGCATCCGAGCGATTGCGCAGGACTGCGGTGCGAGGGACCGGGAGGCCCGACGCCGCAGCGTGCTGAGCAAACCTCACCTTGTCCATGAGCAACTCGACCACATGGTTCGGGGCCAGGGGGAGAATAAACTGATCCGGCAACTCCGCGCGATGGCGGGATAGCGTGTCGACGCTGGAATCTGTGCACGGAATGAGCACGGCCGCACCGGGTACTTGCTGACCGAGCTCACGCAGAGTATCGATCAGCCCATCTCCAAGAAGGCTTGACTCTACGACCGCGACGCAGGCGTTTGTACGCGCTCCCCAGTGACGACGATCAGCGACCAGGCCAATCACCGGGACCCCCCGGTCAGCGAGGATGCGTGCTGTCTGCAGGCCAGTCATGTTGTCGACGCCAACCACAACCGCTGGCGGCACTGTCCAATCGCGGGCGTTGGGAGAGACGCGGTCAGTGGACCTCATCGACCTCCTCCGCCTCAATGCTCTCGCGAGTGTGCACCAGCTCGAAGATGTGGTTGACCGCAGCGATGTGTGGGTCTGCGGCTGCTGGCTTGCCTTCCTCGCGCAGCATCACCAGGGTGTCCTCCATCGCCTTGACCGATGCACGCATCGGCTGGTTGGCCAGAATGACCATGGAGAATCCCTTCCCGTGTAGCTGCTTGGCGGTGTAGTCGGGGAAGAGCGTCGGCACTGCGACCAACGGAGTCGATATTCCGGTCGCACGCCACTGCTCCAGGAAGCCCTCGATTTCGGTCAAGCTCTTGTCCTTGGAGTGGATGAGAATCGCATCCGCGCCGGCTTCGGAGTAGGCCACTGCCCGCTCACAGGCCGCCTCGACACCATGGCCGGCGATCAGTGCCTCGACACGGGCGATAAGGACGAACGACTCAGTGTCCTGTGCCGCCTTCGCAGCTTTCAGCCGTCTCGCCTGCTCGGTGCTCGCCACTAGGTCCCGCTTGGACTGCCCCGGGTAGAGGCTGTTGCGTTTCGGGAACAGGTTGTCCTCGATGCACACGGCAGCAATGCCGGCACGCTCGAACTCCACGATCGTGCGTACGACGTTACTGAGGCCGCCGTAACCGTTGTCACAGTCGACGACAACCGGAAGCTCGGTCACGCTTTCGATCCGCCGGGTGACGTCGAGCGTCTCGTTCATGGTGATCAGGTTGAGGTCGGGGAGCCCGTAAGCCATCGCCGAGACCCCGAAGCCGCTGACCCAGACGGCGTCGAAGCCGTGCGTCTCGATCAGCCGTGCGCTCATCGAATCGTGGGCACCTACAGCCACTACCGGCTCGCTGGCAGCCAATCCAGCCCGCAACTTCGCCCGCTTGCGCTCGGCTCGGCTCCCGAGCCCCTCGTCAGATGACTCGTTCAGCATCAGTCAGTACCCCGTCCAGGCGTTGTTGGTTGAAGGCTTCGGTTAGTTCGATCACCCGTTCACCGATGAGACGCTGTGAGTCCAACGCCATCGCACCGATGTGCGGTGTCAGCACCACATTAGTGAGCTCCGAGAGCACGGATACCGTACCCTCACCCTCCTTCTCGTGCACATCGAGGGCGGCGCCGGAAACTGTTCTCCCTTCAGTGAGCGCATCGTAGAGAGCCTTCTCGTCGACGACCCCGCCGCGCGCCATGTTGATCAGCGTCGAGCCCGGTCGCATCCGGTCGAGCACTGACCTATCCACCATGTGATGAGTTCTATCGTCGAGCGGCACGTGCAAGGTCAGAAAGTCCGCACTCGCGACAATTGTATCGAAGTCAGTCAGCTCAATACCGCGTTCGGCAAGATTCGCCGCGACGTCGTCGCTGGGCGAAGCCACACATCCAAGGACTCGCATACCCCACGCATGGCCCATCTCACCGACGAGTGAGCCGATGTTGCCCGCCCCGACGACGCCAAGCGTCTTGCCTCGTAGCAACAATCCCCCGAGTTGCGGCTTCGGCCAGTGGCCGTTTCGGATCAGGTTGTCGGCCACAGTCACCTTGCGCGCGAGCGACAGGATCAGTGCGTAGGTGAACTCAGCCACCGGTGGCGCGGACATGCCCGGCACCCGCACGACTCGGATGTTCTGCTGGCGAGCGAAGTCCAGATCGATGTTGTCCAGACCCGACCCCGCTCGAACGATCAGCCGGAGATCCGGTGCGCAGGACAAGATGTCTGCCGACAGTTCGACGCCACTTCGCAAGATCACCACTTCCCGGTCGGCAAGGGCTGACCGGAGCTCGGGTGGTTCGCAGTTCAAGGCCTGGGACAGGTCGTGCACGCTATCCAGGGTCTCAACTGCCTGTGGGTCGATCGGACTGAGGAGCAGGATCTTCATGTAGATAACGCCTTCCAGTGATTGCGGATGCTTTCGACCACGTCGGCATACACGGTCTCAAGGGGGCGGTCGGCGTCGATCACCACAAAGGCGCTCACGACTCCGGCCAAACCGAGGTACTGCTGCCGGCGCTGCTCCAACCATTCGGGGCTGGCCTCTGGCTTACGCGCGAAAAGGACCTCGGATGACGCATCGAGGCAGAGAACGAGATCCGGTTTGGGATAGGCGTGCTGGAGCATCCAGCCGTGCAGTCGAGAGAAGATGCCCTGACCGGCACCCATCGTGGCGATGTCAGTGTGGTAGTAGTCGGCGAAAAAGTGACGGTCGAACACGACGATATATCCTCGAGCTGTATAGGATGCCGCGACGAGTTGGCGAAGCCATTCCTCGAGCATCCAGACGGTCAGCCTGCCGCCGTCCTTGACCGAACGGCGCCAGTCCTGCTTGTCCACCGTGGTCGACCTTGCCGGTTGCGATGTCAGACGACTGGCCACCATGTCCGGCCGTCCACCACGTGCACGCTTGACGGCCAGCAGGAGCCTCGTCGTAGGCAACATCATTGTGCTTGCTTCGAGATTGACCCCCATGTAGATGGTCTTGACCGGGAGCGGGAGTGCGGCATCCTCGAGCATCCGACTAACTGTGCTTTTCCCGGCGCCGTCTGCACCTACTAGCGCTACCGTCAGTCGGGGTCTCCGCGCGGTCACGACTTCGACATCGCTGGCCGCGCACTATGGCTTCTGGTCACTGGGTCCTACTCCGATTCTCCGCCGCGCACGGCCGGGACGCTGAACGCGGCCGACTTCACGGCCCGTCCGAGGGCCCCGATATCGCAAGGGTACGGGTGGGAGACCTTGGTGGCGGGTACTTCGTCAAAAAGTACGGAGAGCAACTCTGCCTCCATGTGCTGAGCCTGTTCCACGACGGGGCTCGACAGCATGGGAAAGGCGTAACGGAACTGCCGGTAGTGGGCCAGGAACGCCGCGCGCTCGTCGGCAAGCGAACTCAGCATCCGACCCGAGATCTCTTTCGGCCCGGCAGGAACGACCGTGATGTCTGGGGAGCTGTGGCTCATCATCAGGACGACCGCGGAGAGGGTGCCGTGCAGGCGTATCCGATCCTCTCCGAACAGGTCAGCGGGAGGAACCTGGATGTAGGCCTGGCGTTCGAGGATCGGTAGCGCTTTCCTCGCGACACCTGATGCGGGCAGATGCGAGACACCCCTGGCCAGGGCAGCAAGGCGGCGCCAGGTGCTCAACCGTGTCCGAACTCCACGGCCACGGTCCGCAAGCAGCGACGGCAACTGATCCAGATGCCAGGCCCAAAGCCGGATGGGTTCAGGAAGTCCGAACATCTCCCGCTCAGGCGTCAAGTACACCCATTCGTCTCCCACGTAGTCGGCACCCTCGGACATGCACGCCAAGAGGCTCTCTGTCTTGCCGCTCTTCGCCCAGCCTGTCACCAGCACACCGGTCGAATCGATGTCGAAGGCGCAGGCATGCAGGGGGAGCACGCCTTTGGTCAGTGCAGTGAGGTTGATCAACGTCAGCAGATGCGGCACAGCCGGCATTGTGCGCTCGCAGATGATCTCGGGCTGGTTGCCGATGTCCGCGAAAGGGATGAGCGCTGTGGCGAGGGTCCCGCCCTTGCCGCGCAGCACAAAGAATCCGTCGTCGGTGAAGCCAGCGTCGCCGACACCAACATAGGTCAGCGGTTCGTCGACAACCCGGTCGACGAACCGAATCGTGATGTCGGGTTCCCGGATGAGCTTGGCCTGCAAGGGTCCCAATTGACGGCGTATCTTGGCGACGTCGGCGGATGTGGCGTCGACCAACCGGATTCCGACGATCCCGGAAAGGTCGAAGTCGCGACCGTCACTGGCGTCGACGTCAGACCCGTGAGTGTGGGGCACCGTCACGAAGTCCTCCCGCTCACGAACTTCCGACAACCCAGAACCATGTCGCGTAACACTGACGTCCCCCATTAGTTGCTCACCCTGTCCCCGCCGGCAGAGTCTGGAGAAGTCTACACAGAGCTTGAAATCTCACCGCCTTGCAAGCGCGCGAGTGTGGTTCCCGGGTCGCTCGAGGAGCGAACTATTCGGCGGAGACCCAGGCTTCGTAGATCTTTCCCGAGTACCAGTCGTACCCATTCTTGAGAGGGGTTCCGGCCTTGGCGCCGATCGCCAGCTCGACGTTGTTGGACACCGACCCGAGCTGCTTCACGGTTCTGGTGCGCGCCGCCAAGCCCTCGCCCTCGACCTCGACCTTGACCGACACGCCGGTCCTTGTCTTGTTGCAGGTAACCGTATAAGTCCGACCGTCGGCCAGATTGGCGGCGACAGTGGCCTGGGACTGGATCGCAGCGGTCACCCTCACGGAGTCCTTGACCACGCACCGTGCGACTGCCTTGCCCTTGACGTTCTTTACTTCAAACTTGTAGTTGCCACCGGCCGTGCCAACCACACCCTTGCGCAAGATGTCATACGTCTCCCCGACCGCCGGCGGACTCGACATCGACAAGGTCGCACCGAACGAGAAGGAGGCGACACCAGGATCAAGGGAGGCGTCGTCCTTCACGATCACACGCGAGCTGGCGCCGTTGAATGTGTACGCCGCCCCATCCCCAACGATGTCGAAGTTGGCCCCATCGTTGCCGAACCCAGAGGAATCCACGGCCACGCCGCCTAGCGTCTCGTTGAATGCCCAGCGTCCACGATCGGTCGTCGCTCCTGAGGCGGCGACCGACGTTCCCATCACGGCCACCACGCTCAGCGCACTGGTTACCCCGGCCAGTAAGAGGGATCTTCTCATTCCCCAGGTTTCCTTCGGATGCGATACAGCCCGAGAAACACATGACCGCCCAGACCGTAGGCCAGGAAGCCAGGCGCTGTCACTGGCACGAAGGGGCCATTTTCTGCCGACCGATGGACAACGGCTAGGGTCAGGCGACATGAAGGTTCTTGTCACGGGTGGGGCTGGGTACATCGGATCGACCACCGCGAAGGCGCTCGAGCAAGCCGGGCACACGCCCGTGATCCTGGACTCGCTGTTGAGCGGGCCGCGCGCCTTCGTGCGGGACCGGATCTTCTACGAGGGGGACATCGCGGACCGCGACCTCGTCAGCCAGGTCGTTGGCGAGCACCCTGACATCGAGTGCACCATCCACATGGCCGCACGGATCGTGGTCCCAGAGTCGGTGGAGCAGCCCTACACCTACTACCGCGATAACGTGGCCAAGTCGCTCGAGCTGTTCGACCAGCTGGTCACCCTCGGGAAGCCACGGGTGCTCTTCTCCTCCTCTGCGTCGCTCTACGCGACGGTCGACGGCTTCGAGGTCGACGAGAGCTCACCGCTCCATCCGCCGTCGCCGTACGCTCGCACGAAACGGATGATGGAGGAGGTGCTCTCGGACATGGCCGCGGCCACGGATCTGCGGGCGGTCATCCTGCGCTACTTCAACCCGATCGGGTCGGACCCCGGTCTCGAGTCCGGTGTCCACGTTCGTGAGCCCTCGCATGTGCTCGGCCAGCTCGTGATGGCGGCGCAGGGACTCAAGGACTCGTTCACGATCACGGGAACCGAGCATCCGACGCGAGACGGCACCGGGATCCGGGACTACATCCACGTGTGGGACCTGGCGCAGTCGCACGTCGTGGCGGTGGAGAAGTTCGACGCAGTGCTCGACGAGGTCGGTGAGACCAGCACCGTCATCAACGTCGGCACCGGAGACGGGGTGACCGTGCGTGAGCTGGTGGAGATCTTCCAGAAGGTCTCCGGGAAACCGGTTCCGGTCACCGAGGCTGCACCGCGGCCAGGAGACGCGGTGGGTGCGTTCGCCAACGTCGACAAGGCGCGCGACGTACTCGGGTGGACTTCCTCATTGACCACCGAAGATGCGATCTCCTCAGCCCTCGAATGGTCCATGAAACGAAGGCAGATCCTCGGTTATGCCTAGCGCCGGCATGGACTGGGTTCTGCACTACCAATGGAACTCGGCGCCCGTGCTCGATCTCCGATTCCACCGGCGGAGTTCGTCTCGACTATCGTGCTGTTCGTCCCACTGAACCCTCCTCGCGTCGCTGTTGTGGTTTCACCTGAGCTGGGCCTGGTGGACACTGGCAGGCTTCGCTGGGCCGCGGTGCATCGAGGCGCACAGATGGTACTGCTGTCCGGACGCTCATCCACAGTGTCCGACCTCGCGGCCAACACTCTCGGCGCACTTGTTGGAGCGTTGCCGGCGCTCTCGTTGCGCGACCGTGTAAGCCCGAAGTCCCGATGATGGATAGCGGTGCAGACTGGGCAGGATGGGTTGCTGGTGAACAGTCGAGTGAGTGCCGTCCGGGCATCCGCGCCTACCAGCTCAGTTGACGGTCTTCTGTTTCCCGAGGACGTCTTCCTCGCCGTACTCCTCGATGTAGCTCTCGATGTCGTCGTTACCCACCGCGGCGAACAGCTCCTGGGTTCGGTCCTTGTCCACGATCACCACGCTTTCCCCGTCGATGGTGGCGTATCGCTCCTGCGGCACGGTGATGAAGGTGACGTCCTTCTCCTCGAGTGAGCGCAACGAGAGCGCGATGCTGCGAATCTTCCCGTTGTCGAACTCGTCGTCCACGGTGAGGTACTTCACCACTGCCTCGACGGTGTTGGTGAGCTTGATCGGGTTCGAGGTGGTGCCGGTCGACAGCATCTTCTTCATGAAAGCGCGAAGGAAGTTCTGCTGTCGCTTGATCCGGTCGAAGTCACCCTCCTCGAGGCCATAACGCATCCGCACGTACTGAAGCGCGAGCTCCCCCTCGAGCTCCTGCTGGCCCTTCTCCCACTGGACCTTCTGAGAGGGGTCGTAGACGTCTTCAGGAATGTTGATCGGGACCCCACCGATCGCCTTGGTCAGGTCCCGGAAACCCTCCCAGTCGATGATGGCGAGGTGATCCATCCGCAGACCCGTGAAGTCTTCGAGCGTCTTCACGTACAGCGAGGGTCCACCGACGGCGAAGGCGGCATTGATCTTGCTCTTGCCGATTCCGTCGATCTTGGTGAATGAGTCGCGCGGCACGGAGACCAGGTAGGCGTGGTCGCGGTCCGCCGTCACATGCAGGACGATGATCGTGTCGCTGCGATGTGAGTACGGCTCCCACCTGCCGTCTGCCACCGCCTGAGCGATTGAGGGACCTTTGCCGGCGTCTGCGCCGGCAAGCAGGATGTTGAGAGACTCTTCGGCCTCTCCGGTCACTCGATCGGGTCGGCGGTCCTCGTCGAGGTTGAGAGCGACCCGGGGGACGTTGGAGATCTGGCTGTCGAGATAGACCAGCCAGCCGCCGAACGTCGCGATCAGGACGGTGCCTACCATGGCGATCGCGATCAGCACACGGTGCCGGCTGAACCAGCTCTGGTTCACCGTGCGGCTGCCGGGCTCGGGGTCGCCAGACACGGTGCCGGGCTGAGAGTCGCTGGGCTGAGAGTCGCTGGGCTGAGAGTCGCTGGACTGAGAGTCGCCTGACGGCGGGTCGCCTGACGGCGGGTCGCCTGACGGCGGGTCGCCTGACGGCGGGTCGCCTGACCCGTCTCCGCGCGAATCGTTGCCGCTCATCGGTCTCCCATGCCGTGCCCTTGGTTGGGCCCAAGTGCCCGACGGATGCTGGGTCCGCCCAATACAGTGGCCCAAACGAAGTGGCCGCCAGCTGAAGTGGCCCGGCTTCGGTTCCATCGTACGGAACCGCGCGTCATTCCACCGAATTTCGGTCTATACCTCCCATCACGCTGTGACGGGCCATCGTTCTCGAGCGTGCCGAGGTCCGACATCCCCTCCGGAACCTCGGCACGCCCAGTCTTTGTGGTTCTGTAACTGGCTCGTGGAACTGTTCGTTGCGGATCGCCTCGCTGATTGGTGTCGCTCTGCAGACGAGCGGGCTGACCACGGCGTACCACTGCGCTTTTTCGGGATCTGCCACGATGACCTCCATGACCGCCCCGACCAGCTCGCCGGACCCGAGCAGACTGCTGATCACGGTCGCCCCGACCGGCGCCGAGACCAGCAAAGCGGACTGCCCGCAGCTTCCCACCACGCAGGAAGAGCTCGTCGATACTGCCCAGCGCTGCGAGGCGGCGGGCGCCGCGATGATCCACGTGCACATCCGTGACGACGACCACCGACCCTCGCTCGACCCGCAACGACTCACCGACACTGTCGACGCGCTGCACGAGCAGAGCGATCTGGTGGTCCAGCTGTCGACGGGCGGCTCGGTGCACGACCGGCTCGAGGACCGGCTCAAGGTGCTGGACGCGCGGCCGGACTCCTGCAGCCTGACGATGGGCACGACGAACTTCGGTGACGACGTCTTCTCCAACCCCTGGGGATTCGTTCGCGACCTCTACCAGCTCTCACAGGAGCGCGAGGTCGTCCCGGAGTTCGAGCTGTTCGACCTTGGTCACGTGCACGCGTTGCACCGGCTGCTCGACACGTACGGGCTGCCCTTCGGCGGGCGGGTGCACTGCGACCTGGTGATGGGGGTTCCGGGAGGGATGCCGGGTACGACGGACGCACTCGTCGCCGCGGTGGCAGCATTTCCCGCCGAGGTGACGAGCTGGTCGGCGACGGGGATCGGCCGGTCCACCTTGGCGGTCGCCCTGGCTGCGCTTTCGAAAGGCGGCCACCTGCGGGTCGGCATGGAGGACGTGCTCACCCTCGCCAAGGGCGTTCCCGTCGAGCACAATGCACAGCTCGTGGAGCGCGTCGTACAGCTCGGCGCGATCGTGCAACGCACACCGATGTCGCCCGACGAGGCGCGCAACCTGCTGCAGACCAAGGAGCCGGCTGCGGCTTCGCGCCGGGGCTGACCTCCGTCAAGGCCAGGTCTCACTCCGTGTGTGATTTTCGTCCGTACGGCCGTACGGACGATCCTGCGGTCACCTCGGGCACCCCCGGGCGGTCCAGGTGGTCCCTGATGCATGACTTCGGTCGCCGTTTCCGGATTTGGCTGAGTCTCGGCATGGCCGCCAGGACCGCAGACTCAGTTCCGGGCGATCACATCAGCGAGCCGGCCCTCCCGCAGCGCGGTCGCTAGCGACGGGGTCAGCGGAAGGCGGGGGAGCAACGTGGCCTGGACCGCGTGGTAGGTGTCCGGCTTGCCGTTCCACACCACCGCGCTCGGCTGGTTGTTCGGGTCGAGCTCGTGCCGCCACGACCCGAGCCGCTGGTCGATGAACACGTCGGCGATGTGGTCCCACCAGGTCTGGTACCAGTCGGCGTAGGACGACTCACCGGTGGCCTTGTGCAGGGCGGCGGCGGTCGCGGTCGCCTCGGCCGCCACCCAGTGCATCCGCTCCCGGACCACCGGCCGGCCGTCCCAGTCGACGGTGTAGACGAACCCGTCGGCGCCGTCGACCGACCAGCCCTCACGCACAGCCGCGTCGAAGAGGCCTCGGGCGTCGTCGAGCAGCCACGAAGGAGCGGAGGGGCCGAGCGCCGCGCGGACATGCAGCGCCAGTCGCGCCCATTCCAGCCAGTGCCCGATGGTCGCGCCGTACGGCCGGAACGGGTGGGCGGGCGCGTCGATGTTGTAGGACAGAACCGGGTTCCAGTCGCTGTCGAAGTGTTCGGGGATCCGCCACTGGTGAGAGCGCGCAAGGTCGTGCACGACCCGCGCAACGATCCGCAGCGCTCGGTCGAGCAGCCCCTTGTCACTGGTCGTGTCGGCGGCCGCGAGCAACGCCTCGACGGTGTGCATGTTGGCGTTGACGCCGCGGTAGCCGTCGAGCGTCGTGAAGGTCTCGTCCCACTCCTCGACGACCATGCCGCGCTCGTCGTCCCAGAACCGGTCGAGCAGTACGCCGAGGGCGTCGTCGAGCAGCTCCCGCGCCCCGGGTCGGCCAGCGGTGGTGGCGGAGGTGGCGGCGAGTACGACGAACGCGTGCTCGTAGGCGGTCTTGGCCCGTGTCGTAGGGCCCGAACCGGAGACGCCGGCGTACCACCCGGAGTTCGACGGGTCGTGGAACCTCCCGCGCAGGGCGGCGATGCCGTGGTCGACCAGCGGCCCGCATCCCGGTCGTCCGAGGAGCTGGCCGAGCGCGAAGACGTGGGTCATCCGGCAGGTGATCCAGAGCTCGACGGGCCGCTCGAGCTGTGGCTGCCCGGCGGAGTCGAGCCAGGCGAACCCTCCCTCCGGATGGCGAGAGGCGCGGCTGAAGGAAAGCAGCCGGTCAGTCTCACCCTCGAGCCATCGCAGGTGCGCAGGGCAGGATAGCCACGACATCAGGCGTTCCCCGTGGCCCGGGAGTAGTTCCCCGCGGCCAGGGACGAGTACCTGTCACCGACCTGGTAGGTCGCCACGCCCAGCGTCGAGTCGCTCTGCCCGTAGTAGGCGAACCAGGTGTCGCGGAAGAAGACCAGTCCCTCAACGAACGTCACGTTGGAGACCAGGCCATGGGTGTCCTCGTAGGTCGCCGGCTCCAGCCATGGGTAGTTCATCTGAGCCATGATCCTGCTCGGGTCGTCCGGTGAGAACAGGAGCTGCCCGCACGTGTAGCGCACCGTTCCGTCGTCGTCCTGCACGGCGGCGTTGTGCAGAAGCAGGATCAGTCCGTTGCTCGTGAGGATCGGCTGGGGTCCCACCTCGACGAGGTAGGACCCGAACGTGCCGGGAGGTGTGGGGATCATGACCGGCGACTCGTTCGAGCAGGGGGTCCAGTGGATCAGGTCGTCGGACCAGGCGTACCAGATCGAACCCTCCCCGAAGTACATCAGGTAGCGCCCGTCGACGGGGACGGGCAGGATCCCGCCGGCCTTGCTCCAGGGGCCCGGAACGCCGTTGCCCTGCGGCAGGAAGGTGTTGAAGTCGGGGAACATCGGCCCGTGCTTCTTCCAGGTGAACAGGTCGCTCGACGTGGCCAGGCACAGCCGGGCGTTCGTCCGGTCCCAGGCGGTGTAGGTCAGGTAGTACGTGCCGTCGATCTCGGTCACCCGCGGATCCTCGCAGCCGAACTTCTCGTAGTCCTCGGACGGGGAGATGACCGGGTCGGGGTGGCGCTCGAAGACGATCCCGTCCTCGCTCGTGGCCAGGCCGACGTGCGACACGATGTCGTCGGCGTGCGCCCGGTAGAGCAGGACCACCCGGTCGTCCTTGACGACGGCGGCCGGGTTGTAGACGCTCGCCGACTCCCACGTGTCGCCTTGAGGGCGCATGATCGGGTTGCCGTCGTACGGCGTGAACGGGCCCAATGGGAACTCGGCGGGTGGAAATTCGGCGTGCGGGACCTCGGCGTGGGGGACGTCGCGCTGTGTCATGGCTCCTCGTTCGTTGGGAGGGATGTGGATACCGGGCGCCGGTCAGGCGCGTCGAGCGGCGTACGACGGGCGTGGCTACCGGCGTACGAAGGAGAACCCTCCCGCCTGCACGGTGACCGGAACCCGGCGGGCGGAGCTGGACCGGACGGTGACGAGCCTGCCGTGACCGGTGTAGGACTCGATGCGCGCGCGGCCCCTGCCCGGGACGGCGACGAGGACATGCTCGCGGGCCTGCGACCTGCTCGACAGCAGGGCGGTGCCGTGGCCGTCGCCGCGAAGGACCAGGCGTGAGACCAGTGGCTCCAGCATCAGCGCGTCGAGCCTTGCCTGGTCACCGGCTGCCGCCGTTGTCGTGGCCGTCACCCGAGACGCCCCGGCGCGCAGGGTGCGCGGGAGAGTGATCGGCAACAGCGCTCCCGGGGCAGGGGAGTCACCCTGCGCGCCGATCGAACCGGAGCGGACAGCGCCGAGACTTCCCTGCGCCCGGGTGCGGAACCGGGTGACAGCCGAGCTTCCTGGTTCCAGGTCGACGACCGGAAGCACGAGTGATGGTCCGCCCGGCCCGCGCTGCGGAATCGCGAAGGACGCCGAGCCACCGGAGCCGATGGCCACGAAGCCGGTCCCACTGAACCGCGACTCACCGGTCCACGGGTCCGCCGGCTCGACCGGGGTCGCGTCCCCCCGAAGCGTTGCGTCCTCGGCCTCCAGGGTCGTCGTCCCGACGCGCCGGTCGATGGTGGCCGTCTGCGCAAGCCTGGCTACCCTCGGATGCTGGTCCAGGGCGATCATCGCCAGCAGGCCGTGGATGGTCGACTCGGCGCCGGAGTTGCGGTTGATGGTGCCGTCGGCCTCCACACCGTCATAGGTCACTCCGGTGGCAGGTTGGTACATCGGCTCCCCTGAGAGGTTGGCGCCGAAGAACCAGGCGCCGAATATCCCGGCCAGGCGCTGCGCCCCGACGACGCCGCCACGGCCGTGACTCCCGCGGGCACCGGCCCTCCGCGCGGCGTCCGCGGTCGCGATCTGGGACTGCAGCCGGGAGTCCGCGCCGTAGGCGATCTGTGACGACTCGACCCGGGCAGGCAACCGTCCCTGGTCGGCCCCCCCAGACGTGAGCAGCCACGGGTCGAACGTAAACGAGTCGGTGGCAGCGGCGCGAGCCAGGCGAGGAGAGCCCAGCACGGTGGAGGCACGCGCCAGTGCGGCCGGCATCTGTGAGCCCCAGGCGTGCCACACGGATCGGGAGAGTGCCCAGGGCAGGATCGTCCCAAATGGCCAGGACTGCGCCGAACCGCTGGACAGGGCGGCTACGCCCCTGTTGAGGCGGGACAACGCGGTTCGTGCCCTGGCAGGGCCGCCGGCTTCGACGTATGCGGACAGCCCGAGGATCGCCTCCGCGCTGGCATCGCCGCCGTCGGCGATCAGCCATCCGGGGCTGCGTTGTCCGTCAATGTCGAGGTGCTCCCCGTAGCGATCGAGCGCCTGCCGCTCGACCGCGCCGATGGCTAGGTCGAGCCGGTCGCGAAGGAAAGCTGCGAACTCCGGGTCCTCGTCGCGGAACGCCGCGTAACCCTCGCCGAGCGCCCAGATCGTCCGCGCCAGCCAGTAGGAGGCGTCGCTGTCCGAGGGGTCAGGAAGTTCGACCGGATCAGCGCTCGGGTTGAGTGTCCCGTCCGGCTGCATCCAGAGCACGACATTGCCCGCGTTCGGCCCGGTGACGGTCTGCAGGTAGGCGACCCCCCGCAGCATCTCGTAGGCGGCGTCCCGGCTCGACGTCGCGCCGGTGGCCTTCCAGTGCCGCAGAAAGACCACCGCGGCCCGGGTCATGTCGTCGGCGTTGTAGGCGCCCTGGCTCCAGGTGTTCGTGGCGGGGTCGTGCTCGCCGCCGCCGAGGTTGCGGTACCCGCCGCCTGGCAGGGGCTCCGCGTAGGTCCACAGGGTCCCGATCCCAGGCTGGTCGGCGAGTCGGTAGGTGGTATGAGCGTCCTGCGCCGGCGGGGTCACGGTGTCCCCCAGCGAGTCGAGGTGGGACAGGTTGGTCAACGGCTGGGCGGACCCCTTGGATGATGACTGGGCTGACAATTGGGCGGACTCCTTGGAGAACTCCCCGTTTCCCACTGTTAGGACCTGGCGGGTCGGCGGAAACTCGGCGTGGGGGGTCATCCCTTCACGCCCGAACCGAGCTCGGAGGCGGTGAAGTGCTTCTGGAACGCGGCGAACAGGGCGACGGCGGGAGCCGCGAGCACGACGGCGCCGGCGAGAATCGCGCCGTACGGGTTGACTGCACGGCCGGCGATGTTGCTGATGTAGTTGGCCAGGGTCACAGCGAGCGGTTGCATGTCGGTCTCCTTGGTGACCAGGAACGGCCAGAGGAACTCGTTCCAGGGCCCGATGAAGGTGAGCAGGATGGCGGTCAGCAGCGCCGGTTTCACCAGCGGCAGCGCCACCGACCAGAGGATCCGCAACTCGCCGGCTCCGTCGAGACGGGCGGCGGCGAACAGGTCTTCGGGCAGCTGAAGGAAGAACTGCCGGAACACGAAGACCGCTGTGGAGTTGATCGCGAACGGCAAGATCATCCCCATGTAGGAGTCGGCGAGCCCGTAGGTGCGCACGATCATCACGTAGATCGGGATGATCAGCAGCTGGAACGGCACGATCAGAACCAGCAGCATCACCGCGAACAGGGTGCTGTTGCCGCGGAACTCGAGGCGGGCCAACGCGTAGCCGGCCAGGATCCCGAACACGACGGTGCCGAGGATGACGCCGCCGGTGAAGATGCCGGAGTTGACCAGGGAGCCGACGAGGTCGACGCGGTCGTTGATCTGCGCGTAGTTGTCCAGGGTGAATCCGCCGGTGGGAAAGGCACCACGGAACGACGTGTCCGGCTCCTTCTGCAGCGACCCGACGATCATGTAGTAGAAGGGGAACAGGAACAGCAGGGCGCCCAGGAACAGGGCAACCGTGCTCAGCCAGTAGCCGACTCCCTTCCTCCGCTTGGCCGGTCGGTCGGGCTGGGGCGTGGCCACGTCCGTGGTGCTCTTGGTGAGCGCCATGTCAGTCCCTCTCCAGAATGCGCTTGTTGACGAGCGAGATGAGCAGGACAGCGATCACCAGGATCACGCCGATCGCCGAGGCGACATCGGGGTTGCCCTGTTCGATTCCCTTCTGGTACATCACGAAGACCGGGGACGACGACGCTCCGTCCGGCCCGCCCCCGTTGGTCAGCAGGTACGGCTCGGTGAACAGGTTGGCGCCGGTGATCGTGGCCAGGATCACCACCAGGACAGTGGCCGGGCGTACGCCGGGCACGGTCACGTTCATGAAGGACCCGAACCGTCCCGCGCCGTCCATCGAGGCTGCCTCGTAGAGCTCCTTGGAGACGTTCTGCAGCGCGGCGAGGTAGAGCAGGATGAAGAAGCCGAGCTGCTTCCAGGTGACGTAGAGGGCGATCACCGGCATCGCGAGTCCACTGTTGACCAGCCACGAGGGATCCGGCGCAAGTGATCCCAGCAGCTGGTTGACCATGCCGCTCTCGCTGAACAGGAACAGCCACACGGCCACCAGAGCGACGCTCGCCGTGACGTAGGGGATGTAGTAGGAGACCCGAAGGAACGCTCGCGCGCGCACCGCGGAGTTCAGGGCCGTGGCAAGCACGAGGGAGAGCACGACGGTCACCGGCACGTTGATCACGAGGAACTCGAGAACGTTGAGGAACGAGCGTCGTACCGCCGGGTCGGAGAGCACCGCCTGGTAGTTCTCGAACCCGACGAAGGGCCGGTCCACCTGCGCGCCGGGGGCGGCGAAGAAGTAGTCGTGGAAGCTGATCCAGACCGCGAGGCCCAGTGGGTAGGCGAAAATGGCGGCGAGAAACACGGCGTAGGGCGCGGCGAACAGGATGCCCAGGGGCTGGCGACCCAACAGGGCCGCCAGCCGCGGGCGTCTCGGACGACTCGCCTGAACCGTCGCGGTCGCTGACGTCATGGTCGGGCGACCCCGGTCAGGACTGCCCGGCGAGCTCGGTGGCCTCGTCGGCCGCCGCACTCAGGGCGTCGTCCACGGAGGTCTTGGCGAAGATCACCGCCGAGGAGTACTCGTCGCGGAAGGCCTGCCAGATCGCGATCGAGTTCGGCACGTTGGGGACCTCAACGGTGCGTGAGGCCTGGTCGGCGAACTGGTCATACTCCGGGTTCTGCTCGAAGTAGTCCGGGTAGGTCGACTGCAGGTCCTCCCGGAGCGGCATCTGGCCGGTCTCCTCGAGCAGCTTCCCGTCCTGCTCCTCGCTGGTCGCGAACTTCAGCACGTCCCATGCGGTGCCCTGGCTCTCGCAGGCCGAGTAGACGGCGATGTTCTTGGCGTCGGAGAACGAGTAGATCTCCTCCGGGCTCTTCTCGGTCGACGTGGGAACCGGTGCGACACCCCAGTTGACGGCGTCGCCGTAGACCGCGATCGCCCACGGCCCAACCACTGCCATCGCGGCCTTCTCGTCGCCGAAGGAGTCACCGTTGTACTCCTCCTGCTGCGAGTAGCCCTCGGCGTACATCTGCGCCCAGAAGTCGGCCACGTTCGCGCCGGCCTCGGAGTCGAAGGTCGCCTCGCCGTCCTCGACGGTCTGCTGGCCGTCGGTCTCGGCCGCGAAGAGCGGGTAGAAGTCGAACCAGGACTGGAAGAACTCGCTCGACGGTGCCGGCCAGATGGCTGCCTCAGCGGCACCGCTGTCGACGACCTTCTTGCTGGTGGCCAGGAAATCGTCGTAGGTCGCGAGCGGCGGGTTCTCCGGGTCGACGCCGGCCTCCTCCATGATGTCCTTGTTGTAGAAGATCATCACCGGGTTCGACTTCCACGGGATCTGGAAGTACTGCCCGTCGGGTGACTGGTACTGCTCGGCCGCGTCACCTGTGCGCGACTCGACGTACTCCGCGCCGCCCTCGAAGGTGTCCAGGGCCACCAGCCCGCCCTGCTTCTCGAACTGGGGCACCGCGGCGGGCGCGGTGTTGAACACCAGACAGGGCGCGTTCCCGGCGGTGATGGCCGCCCCGATCACCTCTTCGGAGGTTTTCCCGGCCGGGATCTCCTGCGCTATCACCTGCTCGTCGGGGTTGTCGGCGTTCCATTCCTCGACCATCGCCTCGCCCCAGGCGATCTCCTCGGGGTTGTTCGAGAGCCACACCTTGATGGGCCCCTCCGCGGTGGCCGCGTCGTCCGACCCTCCGGAACCGCCGCCGCACGCCGCGGTCACCCCGAGGGCGAGCACGCTCATCGTCGTTGCCATGGCCTTCGTTCTCATTGCATCTCCATTCGTCGGCGCTCCGTGGCCATTCGTCGACGCTCCGTGGCGGAGCGCCCTCGCTGTGATGTGGCTGCCCGTCGTTGAGCCGTGGCCGCGGGGCCGGTCGAGCTACGGACCACCAGCCGGGCGGCCGGAAGGGGGATATCCGTGGCGGGTTCGTCGTCGATCAGCTGCAGCAGGCGGGTCGCTGCGGCCCGGCCCCAGCCGAGAACATCGCTGGTGACCGTGGTCAGGGAGGGTTGAAGGTACGCCGCTATCTCGGTGTCGTCGTAGCCGGTGATGCAGAGCTCCCCGGGCACGTCGATGCCGCGGGCGATTGCCACCGAC
>Ga0209587_1000267_pt1 | contig 25412 bp, 24 predicted proteins | sample NGEPerD_2_FD_184512 | JGI IMG/M metagenome (GOLD analysis project Ga0209587, IMG submission 184512) | Arctic peat soil microbial communities from the Barrow Environmental Observatory site, Barrow, Alaska, USA - NGEE PermafrostL1-D... | ecosystem: Environmental > Terrestrial > Soil > Wetlands >... | reverse complement strand
CCCCTCGCAGCCGGCGGCGGACGCCGTGGCGCGGGTGACGCAAGACGTGCCGAGCTCGAAGGCCGGCGACGCCGCGCGCGGTCTCCTGACCTTCATGAGTGAGATGCTTGAGCATGGGGCCGGCGGTGGCTCGTCCTCCCCGACTGAGCCGGCACCGACAGCCGGATCGGCACCGAAGGACTGAGGCCAACACCAAGAGCGAGCGCCTACTCGTCGTCCGCGGCGCTCGCGCTGAAGCCTTCCCGCGCGATGAGGTTCCACAGCGCCTCGACCGCCGAATCGAGTCTGGCTTCGTCCGCCCCGCGCAGGACGACATAGGTGCCGATTCTGCTCTGCTCGAAAAACGGATAAGAGCCCATCTGCACCTGCGGATGGGCCGCCTGGAGGGCGGCCAGCGGCGGCGCCAGATCGCCCTCGGGCGCATCGACCCGGACCGAGCGCGCCTGCATCGGGCGCCCCTTGGCGAGCCGGGGCATCACCTCGTCCAGCATCACCTGCATGATCCGCGGCACGCCGGCCATGACGATCACGTTCTGGAGCATGAAGCCGGGCGCGCGGGACACGGCGTTGTGGATCAGCTCGGCCCCTTCGGGAATGCGGGCCATCCTGAGGCGGGCCGTCGTCAAGTCGCCCTCCGCGTAATGCTGGCGCATGGCAGCAACGGCTTCCTCGTGGACGCGCACCCCCACCTCGAATGCCTTGGCGATGGCGTCGGTGGTCACGTCGTCATGGGTGGGACCGATGCCGCCGGTGGTGAACACATAAGCGAAGCGCCGCCGCAGGTCGTTGACGGCGGCGACAATCTCGGCCTGGCGGTCCGCCACCACCCGCACCTCCCGCAGGTCAATGCCCACGCGGGTCAGGTACGCGGCGATATAGACGGTGTTCTCATCGCGCGTGCGCCCTGACAGGATCTCCTCGCCGATCACCAGCAGCGCGGCGGTGACGGTCTCCGGGATTTCTGGGCTTGGGATCTGGTCTGGCATTTGTCTCGAGGGCGCTCAGCGTCTGATGAGTCTTCGAGGCATTATTGACCGTCATGGCCGGGCTTGTCCCGGGGATGACGCGCCTTCTGTGGGAGAAGCGTGGCAAAGGCTTGTAGCCGCCGTGCGCGCTTTCTAGGGTTAAACCCATGCTGATGCGCTTTCCCTCAAGCCTGATCGCGGGCCGGCTGGTGCGGCGCTACAAGCGCTTCCTCGCCGACGTCGAGCTTAACTCCGGCGAGACGGTGACCGCCCACTGCGCCAATCCTGGCTCCATGCTGGGCTTGAGCGCGCCGGGCTCAAAGGTCTGGCTGTCGCGATCGGCGAACCCGAAGCGCAAGCTTGCCTATTCCTGGGAGTTGATCGAGGTCGATCTCGGGCGCGGGGCAACGCTGGTCGGCATCAACACGTCGAGCCCTAACGGCGCGGTGGCGGCCGCCATAACCTCAGGGCTCATCCCGTCGCTTCGAGGCTATGCCGAGCTGCGCCGCGAGGTGCGCTACGCCGGAAACTGCCGCATCGATATCCTCTTGGAGGACCCCGGCCGGCCGCCCTGCTACGTGGAAATCAAGAACGTGCATCTGATGAGGGAGCCAGGCCTGGCGGAGTTTCCCGATTCGGTGACGGCGCGCGGCGCCAAACATCTCAAGGCGCTTGCCGCGATGGCGGCTTCCGGCGCACGCGCGGTGATGGTCTATTTCGTGCAACGCGGCGATGCGGAAAGCTTCACCCTCGCCCACGACATCGACCCGACCTACGCGGCCGCCTTCGCCGACGCCCATATAGGCGGCGTCGAGGCCATCGCCGTCGCCTCCGAGGTGACGTTCGACGGCCTCAAGCTGCCACGCGCCATTCCGCTGCGGGCTCCCTTTGGAACAGGCGGCTGACATTGAACACGTGCAGAGTTCTCCCTAAATGCAGATTTCCCCCTAAGTGATGGGAAGTCCCTTATAATCGCGACCCATGTCCAATCTCGAATTCGCCCGCGCCCAAGTGCGCGACACCAAGATCAAGCTGCACGGACCCGAGGCTTTCGCCGGCATGGCCAAGGCCGGCCGGCTTGTGGCCGAGGCACTCGACCTTTTGACCGAGCATGTCAGGCCCGGCGTCACCACCGACGAGCTCGACGCCATGGTGTTCGACTTCGCCATGGCTCATGACGCGATCCCGGCGCCGTTGAACTATCGCGGCTTCCCCAAGTCGATCTGCACGTCCTTGAACCACGTGGTGTGCCACGGCATCCCCGGGCCCCGCGCGCTGCGAGAGGGCGACGTCCTCAATATCGACGTCACGTTCATCGTCGACGGCTGGCACGGCGATACGAGCCGCATGTACCCGGTGGGCCGGATCTCGCGTGCGGCGGAGCGCCTGCTCGAGGTGACCCATAACGCGCTGATGCGCGGGGTAGCCGCGGTGCGCCCCGGCGCCACGACCGGCGACATCGGCGCGGCCATCCAGACCTATGCCGAAGGCGAACGCTGCAGCGTGGTGCGCGATTTCTGCGGCCATGGCTTAGGCCGCGTGTTCCACGACCGGCCGAACATCCTCCATTACGGCGAGCCGGGCGAAGGCCTGCCGCTGAAACCGGGCATGCTGTTCACCATCGAGCCGATGATCAATCTCGGCAAACCGCATGTGAAAATCCTGTCGGACGGTTGGACCGCCGTGACCCGCGACCGCTCTTTATCGGCGCAGTTCGAGCACACGGTCGGCGTCACCGAGACAGGATGCGAGGTCTTCACCTTCTCACCGAAGGGCTTGGACCGGCCGCCCGTCGGGCCCTAACCCGAGCGAACGCCACATGGGCTTCAAGGACGTCGCCAAGCCGCATTATCTCGGCCATCGCGAACGCTTAAGGAAACGCTTTCGCGACGGCGGGCCGGACGCGCTGCCCGACTACGAGCTGTTGGAGCTGGTTCTGTTTCGCGCCATGCCGCGCCGGGACACCAAACCACTGGCCAAGGCGATTCTCGCCCGGTTCGGCACCTTCGCCGAGGCGATGAACGCGCCGGAGGACCTGCTGCTGGAGGTGCCGGGACTCGGCTCAGCGGCCGTGATCGAGATCAGGCTGGTTCGCGCCGCGGCGCTCCGGCTGATGCAAGGCGAAGTCTTCGAGCGGCCGGTGCTCGCGTCCTGGGCGCAGGTGCTCGACTATTGCCGGGCGGCCATGGGCTTCGAGGCCAAGGAGCAGTTCCGCATCCTGTTTCTCGACAAGCGCAATCAGATGATCGCCGACGAGGTGCAGCAGGAGGGCACCGTCGATCATACCCCTGTCTATGTGCGTGAGGTGGTGAAGCGGGCGCTGGAGCTATCGGCCACGGCGATCGTGCTGGTGCACAATCACCCCTCAGGCGACCCCACGCCGTCGCGCGCCGATATCGAGATGACCAAGCAGATCGTGGATGCAGCCAAGCCGCTGGGCGTCGTGGTCCATGACCACATTATTGTCGGCAAACAGGGGCATACCAGCTTCCGGGGCTTGGGGCTGATTTAGCGGAAAGCCGATGTGTCAAAAGACATCGCCATCTCCTCGCGAAGCGCCTATTCAGACCACAAGTCGGGACCCACGATTTGTCCACAGGATGATGTCAGGCTCGACGGCTCAGGTAAGCGCATGTCTGAAAAATCCAAAGATCTGACGGAGCCCGTATCGACTTCACCGCGGCTCGAAAGAAAGCTTGTCGTCATTCTGGCCGCCGACGTCGTGCGATTCTCATCTCACATGGAACGTGATGAGGAACGCACTCTTGAGCTCCTCACGCACCGTAGACAATTGTTCGATCGCCATGTGGAATTCCATGTGGGTCGCATAACGGGGACCGCGGGCGATAGCGTCGTCGCTGAATTTGCCAGCGTGGTCAATGCTGTCGATTGCGCTGTGAAGATCCAGAAGGAAATTATTCAGGCCAATAAAACGGAGCCCGGACACGAAGGGTTGTCGTTTCGCATCGGCATCAACGTGGGCGACGTCATGATCAAGGATGCCGATATTTTCGGTGATGGCGTCAACGTTGCGGCACGCTTGGAATCTCTTGCCGAGCCGGATGGCATCTGCATCTCGCGCGGGGTCCACGAATATGTGCGGAAACAGACAAACTACGTCTACAGGGATATGGGGGAGCAGCAGGTCAAGAACCTCGAGCATCCGCTCCGAGCGTATAGCCTGCTCTTCGAGGATGGAGAGCCGGTGATTTCTAAGGACAGCTGGCCCGCGGATGAGGAAATCACTGCGGCACTCGAACCATCGGAAACACCCGAATATGAGCTGACCTTTTGGGACAGCATTCGGGAAAGCGACAATCCGGCGGAATTCGAGGCCTATCTGGAGCAGTACCCCGAGGGAAAGTTCGTTGCGCTGGCAACTGAACGGCTGAAGACGTTTGCCGAACAGGAGAACCAACCGGACGTGCCAGTCGCAGATCCGGTCGAAATGGCTTTCTGGGAAAGCGTCAAGGACAGCGGAAATGTCGATATGTTCAAGGCGTACCTTGAATCCTATCCCGAAGGGGCATTCGCGAACATTGCGAGAATCCAAGTCGAGCAACTGGCATAGCCGGCAATTTTGCTGGCCACAATCACCCTCCCCTCACGTGCCGATATTGAGATGGCTGATCTAGCCCTCTAGCAGCATCTAGCAGGCGGCGCGGCAGCCATTCGCGCGGACATCGGCCACGTGGCTTGCCAGGGCGGCATAGAAATTCCCCTCGCCTTCCGGCACAACCTGGTCGCCGACGAGGTAGAACGGCACGCCGCGCACCCCGAGAGCGTCGGCGAGCCGGGTGTTGGCGAGCAGCGTGGCGGTGATCTCCGGGTCGTCCATGTCGTCTTTGAGGCGGTCGGTGTCGAGACCCAGGGCGGCGGCGGCGGCGAGCGCTCGGGTTTCGGTCACACGGCCCCGCGAACCGATCAGCCGCTGGTACAGCTCGAAAGACTTGCCCTGTCGCTTCGCCGCGAGCGCTATCCGCGCCGCGGCCTCCGAATCGGGCCCGAGCACGGGAAGCTCCTTCAGCACCAGGCGGACATTGCCGTCCCCGGCGATAAGCTTGCCGAGCGCTGGCCCGTCCTTGCGGCAATACGGGCAGTTGTAGTCGTAGAAGGCGACGACGCTGACATCGCCTTGCGGATTGCCGGCCACCACGCTGGTCGGCGCGCGGAACACCTCGTCGGCGTGGGCGGCCACGGCCTGGGCGCTGCGCGCGGTGCGCACGCCGCGCTCAAGCGCGTAATAGCCCAAGGCTAAGGCAATGAGCCCGAGGGCCACGAACAGGCCGAGCGATCGTCTTTTAAGAAGAATTTTTGGAGCCTTTAGGCCGGCGGCGGGCCGAACACCAGAACCGCGTTGAGGCCGCCGAAGGCAAACGAGTTCGACATCGCGTAGTTGATCTCGCGGGTCTTGCCGGTGTTCGGCGTGTAGTCCAGATCGCACTCCGGATCCGGCTCGTCGAGGCCAACCGTCGGCGGCACGTAGTTCTCGCCAATGGCCTTGATCGCCGCGACGGCCTCGATGCCACCGCCAGCGCCGAGGCAATGACCGTGCATCGACTTGGTCGAGGAGATCGAGAGCTTGTTGGCGGCGTTGCCGAACACGCGCTTGATCGAGCGGGTCTCGTTGAGGTCGTTGACCATGGTCGCGGTGCCGTGGGCGTTGATATAGTCGATGTCCGACGCCCCCAGGCCGCTGTCGTCGAGCGCCATCTGCATCGCGGTCGAGGCGCCGTCGATGGACGGGTTGACCATGTCGGCCGCATCGGCGGTTGTGCCGTAACCCATGAGCTCGGCGAGGATCGGTGCGCCGCGTTCCTTGGCGTGCTCGTACTCCTCGAGCAGGAGAATGCCGGCGCCCTCGGCCAGGACCGTGCCGTTGCGCTTCTTGGAGAAGGGCCACAACCCGTCGGGACTGAGCACGCGCATGGCCTGCCATGCTCTGGTCGTGCCCCAATTAAGCGAAGCTTCCGATGCTCCGGCGAGACCCAGATCGATGCCGCCTTCACGGATCATGCGATAGACGAGGCCGATAGAATGGGCGGCGGTGGAGCAGGCGCTGACAACGCCGAATGTCGGGCCCTTGATGCCGTATTCGATGCTCACATGGGCGGAGGCCGACGAGCCGATGGCTTTCAACAGAGTCAACGGATGGGTCGCCCGCTTGTTCTCCTTGAACAGCATCTTGTAGGAGAACTCGAGCGTGGTAATGCCGCCGACGCCGGAGCCGATAATGCAGGCGGAACGGTAGCTCTCTGAGTCCTTGATGGGATATTCCAGCTTCGACTGCAGCACCGCTTCATGCGCCGCGCAGCCCGCATACTGGGAAAACTTGTCGGCCAGGAGCAGCGGCTTGCTCTGCAAGCGCTCCCGGGGATCGAAGTCCGGCACCTCGCCGGCAATGGTGATGTAAAGGTCCTCGGTCGAGAAGCTCTGGACCTCGCGAATGCCGCAAGTGCTGCTCTTCATAGCAGCCCAGAACTTGTCTACGCCCGTGCCCAAAGGAGTGACGACGCCCTGGCCTGTGACCACGACGCGCCTGCGTCCATTAGAGTGTGTCATTGTAGTGTTAAGCCGTAACTCCAAGCCTGGTCGACGTCCCGGGAAGGACCCGAAGCGGACGGCTGGTTCAAGCTGCTGCGCCCGAGGCCTTCGATTCTCCGATAATCCCCTTCACGCGATCGACCACCGAGCCGACCGTCGCGAACGCTTCCACTTCTTCGTTCGCATTATAGGGGATTTCGATACCGAAGGTATCTTCAATGTCGAACACGATCACTGCGAGATCGAGGGACTCAATTTCAAGGTCGCTCAGCGGGGTCTCAAGCAAAACGGCCTTGGATGGATCCTTCATGTTCTTTCGCAGAATCTCGATGATCTTGGTGGCCACCTCGTCCATATCGCTCTCCCTGCCCCGTTGAGGGGTCCGTGTCTAATGGTCCCTGGGCTAAAACATAGCTCGTCCAAGGGCAAGTCAGGCATTGGAATAGACTTAAAAACTGGTCGAGTCTACCCGTGCCCAGCCCGCTCGATCGGCCTGAGTATACGCTCTAATCGCTAACAAAATTGGCGTTTTTGCGCCTGCCCTCGTCATGGTTTCAGCATAATCCACAAGGGGACCGACCCTGCTTGCGGCACTGTTTATCAACACCGTGCTACTATACTAGTACATGAACGCGCTTGCGGCCAATTGCCTCCTTAGATGGGCGTACCCTCCCGTTAAGCGGCGGTAAAGCAAAACAAAAACCGAAAGTCGATGGCGAGCAAGGCGAACCCGGCAGGCGCGGACGGCCCCCAAAGCGGGGCGAAACGTCCCTGGCTCACCGCGTATCCGCAAGACGTCGCGTGGGATTCGGCGTTTCCGCCCAGGCTCGTCAGCACCCTGCTCGACGATGCGGTGGCCGCCTTCGGCGCCCGGCCGTGCACCTATTTCATGGGGCGGCGCCTGAGCTATGCCGAGATCGGCGCGTTGTCCGACCGCGCCGCCAAGGGTTTGCGCGCGCTCGGCGTGGGCGAAGGGGTCAAGGTGGGTCTGCTCCTGCCGAACTCGCCGACCTTCGTCATCTTCTATTTCGGTGTGCTCAAGGCCGGCGGCACGGTGGTCAACTTCAACCCGCTCTACAGCCTCGATGAGATCGAGTTCCAAATCCGCGACAGCGACACCAAGATCATGGTGACGCTGGATCTCAAGCTTCTCTTCGACAAGGTCGAGCCCATGCTTGCGCGGGGCGCGCTCGAAAAGGCCGTGGTGGAGAGCTTTGCCTCGCTCCTGCCGCCGCTCAAGTCGATGGGACTGAAGCTGTTGAAGCGCGCCAGTTTGGCAAAGGTCGGCGCGTCTCGCGTGAAACGCAGTATCGTGCGCGCGCGCGACCTGCTCGACAATGACGGCCGCTACCACCGGCCGGTGATCACGCCCGACGCGATCGCCGTGCTGCAATATACCGGCGGCACCACGGGCACACCCAAGGGCGCGATGCTGACTCACGCCAACGTCACCATCAACGTCGCTCAGGTGAAAGCGTGGCGGAGCCAGCCGCCGGAAATACCCGACCGCATTCTCGGCGTCCTGCCGCTGTTCCACGTCTTCGCCATGACCACGGTGATGAATTTCGGCATCTCAAGCGGCATGGAGATCATCCTGTTGCCGAAGTTCGAGCTGATCGAGACCTTGAAGCTGATCGGCAGATTGCGGCCGACCATGATGCCGGGCGTGCCGACCCTGTTCAACGCCATGCTGCGCCATCCCACGATCAAGAGTTTCGACCTGTCGTCGCTCGAGTATTGCATCTCGGGCGGCGCCGCCCTCCCTGTCGAGGTGAAGCGCGGCTTCGAAGCGCTGTCCGGCTGCAGCGTGGTCGAGGGCTATGGCCTCAGCGAGACCTCGCCGGTGGCGACCTGCAATCCTCTGGGGTCGTCAAGGGAAGGGTCGATCGGACTGCCGCTTCCAGCCACAGAGATCGCCATCCGCTCGCTCGACGATCCGGCCAAGGAGCTGCCATGCGGCGAGGTCGGCGAGATCTGCATCGCCGGGCCCCAGGTCATGACCGGCTATTGGAGGAAACCGGACGAGACCGAGCCATCGTTCGTTGGGCGGTTCTTCCGCACCGGCGACGTCGGCTACATGGATGAGGACGGCTACATCTTCATCGTCGATCGCATCAAGGACATGATCAATGCGGCGGGCTTCAAGGTCTATCCGCGGCGCATCGAGGATGCGCTCTACGAGCACCCGGCGGTCGCCGAGGTCTGCGTGGTCGGCATCCCGGACGAGTATCGCGGCGAAGCGCCCAAAGCCTATGTGCGGCTCAAGGAGGGCACGCATGCGACCGTGGCCGACCTCCTCGCGTTCCTCCGGCCCAAGCTTTCCAAGCTTGAGCTGCCGGCTGCCATCGAGTTCCGCGACGAGTTGCCGAAGACGATGATCGGCAAGCTGTGCAAGAGGGCGTTACGCACGCCAGCGCAGGACTAGGCCGCCGGTCCCGTCTCGTTAAGAGCAGAGCCGCCCCCTAATTCTGCCAGGGAAGCACCCCAGACTGCTGCTGACGCCGGAGAAGCCGCCTCTGCCGTCGGGTGAGTGGGACCTCCTCGGCGATCGCCGCCTCGGCGGTCTCCGTCTCGGCCGTCTCAATGCCGGCGGCTTGCGGATCGGCCGGCAACGCGGCGGCGGGCGCGGCCTGTGCGGAGTGCGGCTTCGGCGTGGCCGCAGCATTTGCCTGCATGGCTTGCGGCTTCGGCGCGGGCTTGGGCGCCGGGATCGCGCCGGTGCGCTCGTCTTTGGCCACATCAGCCGTTTCGGACGCAATCGGCGCCGTCATGACAAACATGCTCGGGACGTTCTCGCCGGACAGCTCGACAGGTGTCTGGGCCGTCGACGAGGTGTTCAGAAAGCGGTATCCGGGGCGCGCGCTTTGTTCGACCGCAGGGGTCAGCATCTCGGCGTTGGCCAGAGGGTTCTCCTCCACGGCCGCCGGCTGAACGACAGCCTCAGGCTCGGCCGAGGCTTCGATCTGCGGCTCCGGCTCCGGCTTCGGCAGCGAGGTGCGCAACCACGTTCTCTCGCCGCAGAACAGCCAGGCCTTGCAGCCTTTGAGGTTGATCCGGTCGCGCGACACGAGCGTCAGCGTGGCCGTATAGGTGTTGCCGTCCTCGGGATTGTAGATGCTGCCCTTCCAAACATTGGGGGCGCTCGGCGCCAGGCCGCTGATGATCGGCAGGCCGAGGATTGGGCGATCGCGCATCGAGGGGTTCTCGTTGCGGACGTCGTGGAGCGGGCGGCCCTTGGAATCGAGCGGGTTCTGGAGCCAGACGATCTTGGCGCAGAGATACCGCTTGCCAGAGCCGCAACGGGAGACCTCGATCTTGCCAGGGCGCTCGCCCTGATCGGCTTTGCGCCAAATGCCAGTAGGATCGGCCGAAGCCGCCTGCGCATGACCGGTGGGGACAAGAACAGTGGCGATCAGGAGTCCCGTCGCCGCAGTGAGAGCATGATGCTTCATAAGCACCTCCGTCTTGGGTCGGGCCGTAAGCGAAAAACTCGCCTCGGCAATATCTCTTTTGCCCCCTGTCCTGCCGGGCCTCGTTGGGCCCAAGTCCTTTTGCGTCGGATGAACACTTATGCCGTGCCCATTTCCTCGGTGGCCGTTTCCGACGGCGTCTGAGCCTTGACCCCTTCCAGGATCGCCGCGACGCCCATGCCACCGGCCGTACAGACCGAAATCAACCCCCTCTGACCGCCCCTATCATGCAGGAGTTTGGCCAGAACTGCCAAGATGCGTGCGCCCGTGGCGGCAAAGGGATGGCCAAAGGCGATAGACGACCCCATGACGTTGAGCCTGGTTTGGTTAATGGCGCCTAAAGGTTTGTCCCGTCCGAGACGATTTCGGCAATAAGCTTCAGATTCCCATGCCGCCAACGTGGCCAGCACCTGGGCTGCAAAAGCTTCATGAACCTCATAATAATCAAAGTCCTGAAGCGCAAGACCCGCCTTTTCCAGCAATTCGCTCACAGCCACGGTTGGGGCCATCAGAAGTCCCTCACCCTGGACAAAGTCTACGGCAGAAGTGCGACCCAAGGTTAAATAGGCCTGAACGGGGATTCCGTGCTTTTCCGCCCATTCCTCGGAGCTGAGCAGGATCGTCGCGGCGCCGTCGGTTAACGGGGAGGAGTTGGCGGCGGTGATGGTGCCGCCAACCTTGTCGAAGGCGGGCTTCAGCTCGGCCATCTTCTCAAGCGAAATGTCCTCGCGGATATTGTTGTCGCGGAACACGCCGGCGCACGGGACGACGAGGTCGTCCATGAAGCCCGCGTCATAGGCGGCCGCGGCCTTTTTGTGGCTCTCATAGGCCAGAAGGTCCTGGGCCTCGCGGGTGATGCCCCACTCCTTGGCCATCAGCTCGCAGTGCTCGCCCATGCCGAGCCCGGTGCGCGGCTCCGAGGTCGAGGGCGGCAGCGGCGCCATCTCGCCGGGCGCCATGCCCTTAAAGGCGGCCAGCTTCTGCCCCATGCCGCGGGCGCGGGACATCTTCACCAGGCGCTGGGCGAATTTGCGCTGAAACACGATGGGCGCGTCGCTGGTGGTGTCGGAGCCCATGGCGATGCCGCAGTCGATCTGACCCGTCGCGATCTTGGCGGCGAGCCCCAGCGCGGCTTGGAGGCTCGTGCCGCAAGCCTGCATCATGGTGATGCCAGGCGTGGTGGCGGCGAACGGGCTGCCGATCACCGCCTCGCGGGCGAGGTTCCAGTCCTTGGCGTGGGTCACCACCGCGCCGCCGACGACCTCGTCGATATGGGCGCCGTGCAGCGCGAACTTGTCGGCGAGACCTGAAAGCGCCGCGATCAGCATGTCGAGATTAGAGAGCTCGGCATAGGCCGTGTGCGAACGGCAAAAAGGGATTCTCATCCCGCCTAGAACCGCAACGCGCCGCATCCCCATCTCCGCCATGTTGTTCCTTCCGGTCCCCGTGTTCCTACGCCGCGGCCTTGTCGGCCGCCTGCGCGCTTTCGCTGTGGCGGTAATGCAGCGGCCCGCCGCGGAAGGGCGCAAAGCCCGTGCCGAAGATCACGCCGGCGTCGACATAGTCCTCGTTCTCGACGACGCGATCCGCCGCGGCGCGCTCGGCTTCGTCGAGCAGCGGCTTGATGAGCTCGCGGCCGAGCCGCTCGAGCTCGGCTGTGTCGTACTGCGCCTCGTCGCGCTTCGGCTTGCCCTGCTCCCACACATAGAACCCCTCGCCCGTCTTCTTGCCGAGCTTGCCCTGCTTCACGAGCGTGGCGAGGATGTTGTCGGACTTGCTCGCGGTCTTGCCGTCGGACTTGTCCGCGGATTTCTCATTGGCCTGCGGCGCGATGTCGAGCTCTTCGCCAACTTTGTTGCAGATGTCGAGGCCGACCATGTCCATGAGCTCCATCGGCCCCATGGGCATGCCGAATTTCAGCGCCGCCTGGTCGATCTTCTCGCGCGGCTGGCCTTCTTGGTAGAGGCGCACGGCCTCCATCATGTACGGCGCGAGCACGCGGTTGACCAGGAAGCCGGGGCAGCTCTTGACGATCAGCGGCAGCTTGTTGATGGCGGTGACGAAGGCGCACGCCTTGCCGACCTCCGCCTCGCGCGTTCCCTCCCCACGCACCACCTCGACCAGCGGCAGTTGCGCCACGGGATTGAAGAAGTGCAGGCCCACCAGGCGCCCCGGATCGCTAAGCTCCTTGGCGATGTCCTCAATCATGAGCGAGGAGGTGTTGGTCGCCAGCACCGCGCCCGGCTTCGCCGTCTTCTCGAGTTCGGCGAACAGTTTCTGCTTCACGTCGAGCTTCTCGACAATCGCCTCGATGATGACGTCGGCATGCTTGATCTGCTTGCCTTGCGGATCGGCGATGAGCCGGGCGACGGCGGAATCGATCGCCGTCTTGCCGCGCAGGCGTTTCTTGAACAGGCCCTTGGCGCGGTGAAGCGCCTTCTTGATTTGATCCTCGTCGAGATCCTGCACGCTCGCCTGCATGCCGGAGACGACACACCAGGCGGCGATGTCGGCGCCCATGGTGCCGGCGCCGATGACATGCACCTTGCGCGGCTTGAAGCCGTCCTTGGGCGCGGAGTCCTTCAGCATCTCAGACAGTTTGAACACGCGGCGTAGATTCCGCGACGTCTCGCTCGCCATCAGCGGCGCGAACATCTCGGTCTCGGCCAGCTTCATGCGCGCCGGATCGTCGCCGTAGCGCTCGAACAGGTCGATGAGGCGGAAGGGTGCGGGGTAATGCTCCTCGCGCACCTTGGCCGCCGTCTTGGCGCGCATCTGCTTGGCCAGAAGCCCACGGACGGGCTGCTTCGCCATCAGCTTCTTCCACCACGGCGCACCCTTGGAGCGGCGCTTCTGCAGCACCGCCTTACGCGCGGCCCAGCGGAGTGTGTGGCGCGTCGGCACGAGCTGATCGACGAGGCCCATGGCGCGCGCCGCCGTCGGGCGCAGCATCTTGCCGGTCAGCATGGCGGTCATGGCATCGACGGGACCGGCCGCTTGGATGGCGCGCACGGTGCCGTTCAATCCGGGGAAGATGCCGAGCTTCACCTCGGGGAAGCCGAGCCGTGTCGCCTCCTCGCGGTCGGCGATGTGCCAGTCGCAAGCGAGCACCAATTCGAGCCCGCCGCCGAGACAATAGCCGTGGATGGCGGCGACCACGGGAACCGGCAGACGCTCGATGCGGTCGAGCAGCGCCAGGGTCTCCTTGACCACCTCCTTGATCTTGTCCTCGGTGTCGAAGCCCTCGAACTCGCGGATGTCGGCGCCGGCGATAAAGCTTGAGTCCTTGCCGCTCATCAGGACGAGACCTTTGATCTCGCCGGCCTTCGCCTCCTCGACGGCCGTGACGATCTCGCCAAGCTCCTCGGTGGGCCGGCGGCCGAGCGAGTTCATGCTCTCGCCCTGACGGTCGATGACCGCCCAGGCGATGCCCTCGTAGTCGACGGTGAAGGTCCAGTCCTTAAGATCGGGAAGCGTGGTCGGCATGATCACTCTTATTCGGCCGCGATGTGTTCTGGGTGGTCGGACTTGTTCAGTTGGTCGGATTTGGCCGGCGTTGATGCCTTGCGCACAAGCTCGGCGGCGGAGAAGTCGTCGACGGCGATGACGCGGGCCACCATGTCGCGGAGCTCGGCGAGGGTGCGCGCCTCGTCGGCACTCACCACGCCCTTGGCCTCGGCCTCGGCGATCCAGTCATTGTCGTGAAAGCGTTTCACCTCGCCCCGCCGAATAGCACGCTCGAGTTTCTTCTCGGCCTCCTCGCAGGCCACCACCTTTGCAAGCGTGGCCTCGAGCAGCCCGATCCCCGTCTCGGCATCATCGGAGGCGTAAATGTCTCTGGTGAGACGGTCGCGGAAGGCGCTCGGCGCAAGGGCTGCGCGGACGATGGCCTTGCCGTCTTGGTCTTGTGCCAGCCGGCGGACGCCGAAGGGCAGCACCAGCGGTCCCATGAGCCACGCCGCCCAGCGCACCGGGAAATTGTCGATGACGCCGCGCAGCGCCTGGTCGAAACGGGCCAAACAGTTCGCGGCGCAATAGTTCACGAGTTTGAGGTCTTCCGTGGGGCGGCCGTCGTCCTCGAAGCGCTTGAGGATCGAGGAGAGCAAATAGAGCTCGGCGAGCGCGTCGGCCATGCGGCCGGTGATCTTCTGCTTCACCTTCAGGCCGCCGCCGAGCAGCGCCACGGTCAAATCGGCGACCAGGGCGAAGGAGCGCGCGGCGCGGGAGAGCTGCCGCCACCATCTGGTGACGCCGCCTGTGTTCTGCGGGGCCGGCGCAAACACGCCGAAGGTCACATTGTGGAACAACGATCCCGCGGCATTGGACAAAAGAAACGCGCGGTGCTCGTCGAAGGTCTTTTCGAAGGTCTCGATGCCGCGCTCGCGATCGCGATCCTGCAGCGCCTCGATCTCAGCGAAGAGATAAGGGTGACTGCGCAGCGCCCCTTGGGCAAAGGTGATCAGCGTGCGGGTCAGGATATTGGCGCCTTCGACGGTGATGCCGACCGGCACCATCTGATAGGCGCCTTGCAGGTAGTTCGACGGCCCGTCGCAGATGCCCCGGCCGCCATGGATATCGAGCGCGTCGTTGACGCTTTGGCGCATGCGGTCGGTGGAGACATATTTCAGGAGTGCGGAGATGACGGCGGGCTTCTCGCCGGCCGACACCATCGAGGCGGTGACGGCGCGAGCGGCCTCCAAGCCATACGCGTTCTCGACCAGGCGGGCGAGCGGCTCCTCGACGCCCTCCATGAAGCCGATGGGCAGGCCGAATTGCGTGCGGATGCGGGCATAGGCCGTGCTGCGGCGGAGCATCGCCTTGGCGCACGCCGCGCTGGTCGCCGGCAGCGAGATGGAGCGGCCGGCGGCGAGGCAGCTCATCAGCATGCGCCAGCCTTGGCCGGCGCCGCCCGGTCCGCCGATGATCCTGTCCATGGGCACGAACACGTCGCGGCCCTTTGTCGGGCCATTGGGGAAGGCAGCACCCCCGGGCAGATGCCGCCGGCCGATCTCGACGCCTGGATGGTCGGTGGGGATCAGTCCGAGCGTGATGCCAATATCGGTGCCCTGCCCCAGATGATTGTCCGGATCGAACAGGCGGAAGGCGAGGCCAAGCAGCGTCGCTTTAGGCGCGAGCGTGATGTAGCGCTTGTCCCAGGTCAGCTTGACGCCGAGCGTCTCCTTGCCCTCGTGCATCCCGCGCGTCACCACGCCGACATCGCGCATGGCGGCGGCGTCGGAGCCGGAGAACGGGCCCGTCAGCGCGAAACAGGGAATCTCCTCACCCTTGGCGAGCCGGGGCAGGTAATGGGCTTTTTGGGTCTCGGTGCCGTATTTCTCGATGAGCTCGCCGGGGCCGAGCGAGTTCGGCACCATGACGATGGTAACGCCGTCGGCGCTCTTGGACGAGATTTTGCCGAGCACCAGCGACTGCGCCTGAGCCGAGAAGCCCAAGCCGCCATGCTCCCTTGAAATGAGCATGCCGAGAAAGCCGTTGTCGCAAACGAAGCGCCAGATGTCGTCGGGGATGTCGTGCAGCGTGTGGCGGATGCGCCAGTCGTCGAGAAGCCGGCAGAGCTCGTTGGTCGGCCCGTCGAGAAAGGCGCGCTCTTCGTCGGTGAGCGTGATCGGCGCCACGCGGCGAAGCTTGGCGAAGTCGGGCGTGCCTGAGAAGAGCTCGGCGTCCCAGCCGATGGTGCCGGCTTGAAGCGCCTCGCGCTCGGTGTCGGAGATGGTCGGCATCATCCCCTTCAGGGCGCTATAGGCGGGCAGCGTGACGTATTTGCGCTTGATCTCGGGGACGCTCGCGGCGGCCAGCAGACCGGTCAGGATCCAACCGAGAAAGGTCCAAAGCGGAAAGCCGAGCCAAAGCTGGAGGCACACGGTGAAGACAGCGACTGCGATCGCCCAGGCTCGGAGGGACGCACGGTTCATCGCCAGCGCGAAGACCGCGGCAATGGAGAGGCTTACGAAAATCAGTTCAGCCACGAATGGCCTCCAAGCTCGCTTTGGCCCCTCTGCCTCCCCAACCGGGGCGCCATCTTGCGGCCTCTGATCCACCCCACGCAATGCAGGAAGGCCGCAGGTTTTCGCCCTCTATGGTCCCGATGGGCCATCGACTCAAGTTTCTTTTCGAATCACTTCGAGCGTTGCATTTTAGGCGCAAAGCTTATCGTGCCGCTTAACAAGCGGCCGCGCCTTCCTTGTGTCAGGCAAGCGAATTGGCTAACAGGGTGGGCAAAATCTGGCCAATCACGCTGGGGGATTATCATGTCAGAGCCAGAGCGCCCACAGCTCAGCCCGTATCAGGTCGAGCTCGAGGCCGGCAAACGCTACGCCTGGTGCCGTTGCGGGCGGAGCCAAAAGCAGCCGTTCTGCGACGGCTCCCATGCCGGCACCGGCATTGAGCCGTTGATGTTCACCGCGGAGCGCACGGAAATGGCGCTGCTGTGCGGCTGCAAGGACACCGGCGATCCGCCGTTTTGCGACGGCTCCCATATGCTGCTCTGAATTTGGGCATGCTGCCGGAGGCCCTTCTTGCTAGAACAGGCGGGGCGCGGTCGGGGGCGCCCTCTTTTAAGTCTGCAATGCCCGATTAAGGGAAGGCGAGGCAGGCCTCTTCATGGCCTATTTCCTTCAGCAGCTGATCAACGGCGTCGCGCTGGGCTCGATCTATGGGCTGATCGCCATCGGCTACACCATGGTCTATGGCATCATCGGCATGATCAATTTTGCCCATGGCGACATCTTCATGGTGGGCGCCTTCATCGCGCTGATCGCCTTTCTCGCCGTGCTGTCCATCGGGATCACCATGATCCCGCTCGCGCTCCTCATCGTGCTGGTCATCGCCATGGGGCTCACCGCCGTGTGGGGGTGGACCGTTGAGCGTGTCGCCTACCGGCCGTTGCGCGACTCGTTCCGGCTCGCGCCGCTGATCACCGCCATCGGCATGTCGATCGTGCTGCAGAACTTCATCCAGGTGGCGCAAGGCGCCCGGGTGAAGCCGCTCCAACCGGTGATCACCGGCGGTTACGAATTCTTCAAAGACGGCGACTTCACCGTCATCATCTCCAACATTCAGATCCTCATCGTGGTGACCACGCTCGTGCTGATGACGGTGTTTTGGCTCATCATCAGCCGCACCGCGCTCGGCCGCGCCCAGCGCGCTTGCGAGCAGGATCGGCTGATGGCCTCGCTGTCCGGCGTCGACGTCGACCGCACCATCTCGCTCACCTTCGTGCTCGGCGCTGCTCTCGCCGCGGTCGCAGGCCTCCTCTATCTGCTCTATTACGGCGTGATCGATTTCTACATCGGCTTCGTCGTCGGCATCAAAGCGTTCACGGCGGCGGTGTTCGGCGGCATCGGCTCGCTGCCCGGCGCCATGCTCGGCGGGCTCGTGATCGGGCTGATCGAGACGTTCTGGTCGGCCTATTTCACCATCGAGTACAAGGACGTGGCGGCGTTCTCGATGCTCGCCGTCGTGCTGATCTTTTTCCCGACCGGCCTGCTCGGCCGGCCCGAGGTGGAGAAAGTTTAGCCCTTGGCAGAGCCCGGCACATCGTTCGGCCCGCGGCTCAAATCGGCCCTCGCCGACTCCCTTCTCGCCGGCATCATCGCCTTCGCGCTGTTCTCGCTGGTGCTCGGTTTGCGCACCGAGGACAACGTGACTGGATTGACGCTCCAGCCGCGCCCCGTTCTGCTTGGCGTCGCCGTCGGCATCGTGTTCTTCGGCCGGCTCCTGCTCAACCTGTTCGTCTGGCAGGCGGAGCATCCCCTCACCACCCCGTTCGCCAGACTGTTCACGCGCGATGTCTTCGACAAGCGCGACGTCACCGTGCTCGGCGGCACGAGTCTCGTGGCGATCCTGGGCTTTATCATCGCGGCCATCTTGGACGCGCCGGCTTACCAGCTCATCGCGGTCGCCGTGCTCGCCTTCATCGGCTTGGGTCTGTTGCGGCGGGCGATCGTCCAGATGTTCCCCGACCTGCCCTACGCGCGGATCTTCGTCGCCATCGCCATCCTGTTCGCGCTGTTCTTTCCGCTGACCTCTTACGCGCTGGAGAAGGCTTTCAACCTAGGCCTCCCCTTACGCTACTGGTTCGATCTCTCCATCCTCGTGCTCACCTATGTGATGCTCGGCTGGGGGCTGAACATCGTCGTCGGGCTCGCCGGGCTCCTCGACCTCGGCTACGTCGCCTTCTACGCGGTCGGCGCCTACACCTTCGCGCTGCTCGCCACGCATTTCGGCTTGGGGTTCTGGGTGTGCCTGCCGATTGCCGGCGCCGCGGCGGCGCTGTGGGGCATCATTCTCGGCTTTCCGGTGTTGCGGCTGCGCGGCGACTATCTCGCCATCGTTACTTTGGCGTTCGGTGAGATCGTCCGCATCGTCCTGCTCAATTGGACCGAGGTGACCAACGGCCCCAACGGCATCTCCAATATCCCGAAGCCCACTTTTTTCGGCCTGCCGTTCGCGGCCGTCGGCGACAATACGTTCAGCGCGTTCTTCGGGCTCAAATACGACCCGCTCCAAGGCATCATCTTCCTCTATTACGTGATCCTGGTGCTCGCGGTGCTCACCAATGTGGTGACGCTGCGCATGCGGCGTCTGCCCATCGGACGCGCCTGGGAGGCGATGCGCGAGGACGAAATCGCCTGCCGCTCGCTCGGCATCAACACCACCGTCAGTAAGCTCACCGCGTTTGCCACCGGGGCGCTGTTCGGCGGGCTGGCGGGCGGCTTCTTCGCCACAAGGCAAGGTTTTATCTCGCCGGAGAGCTTTACCTTCATCGAATCCGCCATCATCCTCGCCATTGTCGTGCTCGGCGGCATGGGCAGCCAGCTCGGCGTCGCCATCGCCGCGGTGGTCATGGTCGGCGGCTTCGAGGCGCTGCGCCACACCGAAGGCTTGCAGAGCTTTTTCGGCGAGGGCTTCGACCCGGCGCTTTACCGCATGCTCCTGTTCGGCATCGCCCTGGTCGGGATCATGGTGTGGCGGCCGCGCGGGATCGTTTCTGCGCGATCACCGTCCATCGCGCTCGGTGAGGCGAAGGCCATCCCCACCGATCTGGTCAACGAGGGCCGCGCATGAGGCCGTGGCAGAACGACCCCGTGCTCACGGTCGAGCATCTGACCATGCGCTTCGGCGGCCTGCTGGCCATCGACGACGTCTCCTTCGACGTTGGGCGCCAGGACATCACGGCGCTCATCGGTCCGAACGGCGCCGGCAAGACCACGGTGTTCAACTGCGTCACCGGCTTCTACAAACCCACCGAAGGCACCATGGAGCTGCGCCAGCCGGACGGGCAGCAGTTCCGGCTCGAGCGGCTCGACGACCACGCCATCACCGCATCCGCGCGCGTTGCCCGCACCTTTCAGAACATCCGACTGTTTCCCGGCATGACCGTGCTGGAGAATCTGCTGGTGGCCCAGCACAATCGGCTCACCCGCGCCTCGGGTTTCACCATCGGCGCCATTCTCGGGCTCGGCCACTTTGCCCGTGCCGAAAGACAAGCGGTCGAGCATGCCCGTCACTGGCTTGAGCGGATTGGGCTGGTGTCCCGCGCCGACGAGGCGGCGGGCGATCTGCCTTATGGCGACCAGCGGCGGCTCGAGATCGTGCGCGCCATGTGCACGCGGCCTCTGCTGCTCTGTCTCGATGAGCCGGCGGCGGGATTGAACGCGCGCGAGAGCAAGGGCCTGAACGAGCTGCTCTATTCGATCCGCGAGCAGGAAAAGATCGCCATCTTCCTCATCGAGCACGACATGAGCGTGGTGATGGCCATCTCCGACCACATCATCGTGCTCGACTACGGCAAGAAGATCGCCGACGGCACGCCGGAGGAGATCCGCAACGACCCGAGGGTAATTGCCGCCTATCTCGGCGTGCCGGACGAGGAGCTGGCGGAGGTCGCGGCCGAGGTGGGCCCGTGAGCGAGGCGCTGCTCGAGATCGACACTGTCACCGCCTGCTATGGACGGCTGCCGGTGCTGCACGACGTCAGCCTCGACATCAAACTCGGCGAAATCGTCGCGCTGATCGGCGCCAACGGCGCCGGCAAGACCACGTTGATGATGACGATCTGCGGACGGCCCCGCGCCTCCCAAGGCCGCATCCTGTTCGACGGCCAGGACATCACCCAGTTGCCAACCCACGAGATCGCGCGCCTGCGAATCGCCCAGTCGCCGGAAGGCCGCCGCATCTTTCCGCGCATGACGGTGATGGAGAATCTGCAGATGGGCGCCATCATCGCCGACGATCCGGACGGGTTCGATCACGATCTCGATCATGTCACCACGCTGTTCCCCGTGCTGAAGGCGCGGGCCGACCAGCGCGGCGGCACGCTGTCGGGCGGCGAGCAGCAGATGCTCGCCATCGCGCGTGCGCTGATGGGGCGGCCGAAGCTACTTCTTCTGGACGAGCCATCGCTCGGGCTGGCGCCGCTCATCGTCAAGCAGATCTTCGAGGCGATCAAAGAGCTGAACAGCGCCGGGCTGACGGTGTTCCTGGTCGAGCAAAACGCCTATCACACGCTGAAGCTCGCCGACCGCGGCTATGTGATGGTCAACGGCAAGATCACCCTGTCGGGAACCGGCGAGGAGCTGCTGGCGCAGAAAGAGGTGCGGGCCGCCTATCTCGAAGGCGCGACCGCCGTCCTGAAGGAGACGGGCGCGCCATGACGTCGCTTTCCGCCTGGCTCTCCGACGACGGCTTGCGTGTGTTCCTGGTGCTGACTGTGATCCTGGGCGGCGCCGCGGCGTTCTTTGCCGGCCGCGGGCTGGCGCTCTCTTGGAAGCCGTTCTGGCGGGTGCTCGTCTACATGGCGCTGCTGGCCTGTGCGGTGCGCTTCTTCCATTACGCCCTGTTCGACGGCACGCTCACGTCGCTCTACTACTATCTGGTCACCTACGCCGTGCTGCTTGCCGCCGCCAGCCTCGGCTTTCGCGCCATGCGAACGACGCAGATGGTCACCCAATATCGTTGGCTGTACGAGCGCACGAGCCCCCTCACCTGGCGGGCGCGGGATGCGTGATATAGGTTACGCTTTCGTCTTTCGGAGGAGATCACGATGACGCGTCTGGCCGGGTTGATTGCAGCACTGGTTGCGGGCCTCGTGCTTGCGGCTTGTAACGGCGAGGATGATGCGAACACCACGAAGATCGCCGTGGTCGGGCCGGTCACCGGTCAGTACGCCTCCTTCGGCCAGCAGATGAAGAATGGCGCGAACCTGGCCGTGGCGGACATCAATGAAGCCGGCGGGGTTCTCGGCAAGATGCTCGATCTCGAAGTCGGTGACGACGCCTGCGATCCGAAGCAGGCGGTGGCGGTGGCCAACCAGATGGCCGGCGAGAACGTGGCGTTGATCGCCGGGCACTATTGCTCCGGCTCCTCGATCCCGGCCTCGAATGTCTATGCCGAGAGCAACCTGGTGCAGATTTCGCCGGCCTCGACCAACCCCGCGTTCACCGACAACCGCGCCGGTCCCAATATCTACCGCGTGTGCGGTCGCGACGATCAGCAAGGCGGCATTGCCGGCAAATATCTCGCCACGCATTTCGCCGACAAGAATATCGCCATCATCGACGACAAGACGGCCTACGGCAAAGGCTTGGCCGACGAGGTCAGGAAGGCGCTGAACGCAGCCGGCAAGCAGGAGGTCATCGAGGAGTCCTACACTGCCGGCGAGAAGGACTATTCGGCGCTCGTCTCCAAGCTCAAGCAGGCCAACGTCGATGTGTTGTTCCTTGGCGGCTATCACACCGAAGCCGGGTTGATCGTGCGCCAGATGCGCGACCAGGGGATGGACGCCATTCTCATGGGCGGCGACGCGCTTATCACCCAGGAATTCTGGTCGATCACCGGGCCGGCCGGCGAAGGCACGCTGATGACCTTCTCGCCGGATCCGCGCAAGAACCCCGCCGCCGCCGGTGTTGTCGCCCGCTTCAAGGAGAAGGGCATCGAGCCGGAAGGCTACGTGCTCTACACCTATGCCGCGATCCAGGCCTGGAAGGAGGCGGCGGAGAAGGCAGGCTCAACGGACGCCGCCGCCGTGGTCAAGGCGCTCAACGAGAACGAGTTCAATACGGTGATCGGCAAGTTCAAGTTCGACCAGAAGGGCGACCCGAACCTGCCGCCCTACGCCGTCTATCGCTGGTCGAACGGCACGTATGAGGAGATCGGCGACGAGGCGCCTCCGCCCGCGGGTTGACCCTCAGGTCTTCTTGGCGGCGCTGTCCTCGGCTGCAAACTGCGCTTCGAGTTGCTTTTCGAAGTCCACCAGATCCGCAGGCAACGGCATGCCGAAGGCGCGCATTTCGTTGAGCCTCTCGCGAATCTGCAGATAGAGCTCGTGTCGGTCCTCGGGCTGATTCTCCATCTGGTTGATGAGCAGCGCGAGTTCGGCCTTGAGATCGTCGAATGCCATGGTTGAGACAGCCTCCCTTGGGTCACCGGCGGCGGATCGGACCATAAACCAGGGTGAGCGGCAAGGCCCCCTCGCCTGTCCCGGATTGCAGCCGGACCGTTTCCCTTGCATAGTCTCATCGGCCGGGGGCTTTGAGGGGAATACAGCGGCAATGGAAAAAGTGACGTTTACCAAGGTGGTCGGCTTCGTGCTCGCCGCCGCCTTCGCCATCGTCATCGGCGTGTCCATGTGGGCGCTGATCAACGGCGACTACATGAACACGGTGATGAACACCCAGACCCAGCACACGGTACGGATCGTCGGCTTCGCCGGTTTGCTGGCCGCGCTCCTGACGTGGTGGTGTCAGCGCTTCGCCGCCACGCGCGGGTTCCTTGTCCGCATGCTGTTCGCGCTGTTCATCTTCGTGGTGGCGTTCTGCAGCTTCGGCGGCCTGCTCCGGTTCATCTACATTCACGCCATCTATCCGAGCCAGCAGGACTGGTCGCTGACGGGCATGTATTTGGCCTCGCTGAACGACTTCTACACGTTCCTGCTCGACATGCTGATCCCGCCGCGCCCGGCCTATGCCGCGCTCGCGGTGGCGGCCGCGATCTATGTCGCGATCTTCGGCCCGCGGGAGCCCAGGACGGTCGAGATTTGAGGCGGTCGAGATTCCAGGCCGCGGAGACTTGAGACCGCCGAGGTTTGAGCGCGCCCGCGCGCTCTGCTAGACCTTCCGCTCGCCGGCGCTCTTCCGGGGAAAGGTACCGCCACTTCCATGATCCCGCGCTACAGCCGCTCCGAGATGGCTCATATCTGGGAGCCCGACACCAGGTTCCGCATCTGGCTCCGAATCGAGATCTATGCCGCCGAGGCCATGGCGGAGCTCGGCCTCATCCCCAAGGAGGCCGCCGAGGCCGCTAAGAAGCGCGGCGGCTTCGACATCGACCGCATCGACGCCATCGAGCGCGAGGTGAAGCACGACGTCATCGCCTTCCTCACCTCCGTGGCCGAGCATATCGGCCCGGAAGCGCGCTTTCTGCATGCGGGCCTCACCTCCTCCGACGTGCTCGATACCTGCTTCAACGTGCAGCTGGTCGAGGCGGCCGACCTCATCCTCGCCGATCTCGATGCGCTGCTTGCGGCGCTGAAGACACGCGCCTACGAGCACAAGGACACCATCACCGTCGGCCGGAGCCACGGCATCCATGCGGAGCCGACCACGTTCGGGCTGAAGCTCGCCGTGGCGTACGCGGAGTTTTCCCGGGCGCGTAAGCGCATGGTGACCGCCCGCGAAGAGGTGGCAACTTGCGCCATTTCAGGCGCCGTCGGCACCTTCGCCCATGTGGATCCGCGGGTCGAAGCCTATGTGGCGAAGAAATTGGGGCTCGAGCCCGAGCCGATCTCGACGCAAGTGGTGCCGCGCGACCGCCATGCCGCCTATTTCGCCACGCTCGCGGTGGTGGCGAGTTCGGTAGAGCGGCTCGCGACCGAGATCCGGCATTTGCAGCGGACCGAAGTGCTCGAAGTGGAGGAATTCTTCAGCGCGGGGCAGAAGGGCTCCTCCGCCATGCCGCATAAGCGCAATCCGGTTCTGTCGGAGAATCTGACGGGCCTAGCGCGCGTGGTGCGCGGCTATGCGATGCCGGCGCTCGAAGACGTCGCGCTCTGGCACGAAAGGGACATCTCCCACTCTTCAGTGGAGCGGATCATCGGCCCCGACGCCACCATCGCTCTCGATTTCGCGCTCCATCGCCTCGCCGGGATCGTCAAGAACCTCGTGGTCTATCCCGACCGCATGCGCGCCAATATGGATCGCCTCGGCGGGCTGATCCACTCCCAGCGCGTGCTGCTGGCCCTGACCTCGGCCGGGGTCAGCCGCGAGGACGCGTACCGCCTGGTGCAGCGCAACGCCATGAAGGTGTGGCAGGAGGGAAAAGACTTTCTCGAAGAGCTCCTGACCGATCCGGACGTGACCAAGGCGCTCTCGCCGGAGGTGATTCGCGCTCAGTTCGACCTCGGTCATCACACCAAGCACGTGGATTATATCTTCGCCCGGGTGTTCGGAGACTGAGCCGGCCGACTGGGGCCGGCGTGCACCAGCCTTCACTGGCCCGCGTAAGAACTCTTCAGGCCGGCGCTGATTCCCTCGATGTCGACATCCTCGATCGGGCCGCCGCCATCGCCGTAGGCACCCCCGCCACCGCTGAAGATATGCGGCATGTAGCGGTAGCGGTTGCGCTCTTGGGCCATCATGAAGAAGCGCTTGCGATAGAAGCTGGGCGAGATCGCCGTGTAGGGCGGCATGTCGTCGTACCAGTCGAGCTTCGGATAATGGCCGGCGCGATAGGGATAAGGCGGATAGATCGGCCATATCTCCGGGCCCACGACCTCCCCGCGCGCCACACGCGCAACAAGCCCACTTTGGCTCGCATAGCCGGCGTAACCGTCCCATTTGACGGCGCACCAGCCCTCGCGACAGCCTTTGACCTCGACCCGGGCCCCGGCCGGCATGGTGAGGAGCCGCGCATAGTCGGTGCCGGGCCCTTCCCGCAACGACAATGCCGCCGCCGTCGTCGCTTCGCGGGCGGATGCCGCGCCGGCGCTGATCAGCAGCCCAACCGCCAAAGCCATCAAGAGCCGGATCGATGATCCCATGCCGCGTCCCCCAAATCAGTCCGTAGGGCTATTCTCGCACATGGACCGCGCAGCGTCAGCCTCAGATTGCGGAGCGCAGGTCTCCGGCGCCCGGCTGGTGCAAGGATGCAACGCGTCCCAAACGCGCGCGAAACGCGCCTGCGCGAGGTGATTCGTTTGAAGGCGCTAAGGGGCCGGCCTTAAGAGGCCGAATCAACTTCGGCCCGCGTCGCGGCGGCGGCGGCGGCGAACCAGCCAACGTCGGTGCCGACGGCGACGATGTCCCAGCCTTCGGCCACACGCGGCCTGGCGAAGTCCGCGTCGTTGGCGAAAATCAGAGTCATGACAGACTTCTCGCGCGCTTTCCTCAGAACCAGAGTCATGGCCTCCTGGACTT
>Ga0209587_1000265_pt1 | contig 25596 bp, 25 predicted proteins | sample NGEPerD_2_FD_184512 | JGI IMG/M metagenome (GOLD analysis project Ga0209587, IMG submission 184512) | Arctic peat soil microbial communities from the Barrow Environmental Observatory site, Barrow, Alaska, USA - NGEE PermafrostL1-D... | ecosystem: Environmental > Terrestrial > Soil > Wetlands >... | reverse complement strand
TCACCCGGGTCGCTCAACGCCTCCTGGCCATGGCCGCCGGGATTTGGCGCAACTGGGTCACCGGGGCCAAAGCCAAACGCTCACTGACCGCCTACGACCACTGACCTTCAAGGAATCACTCATCTAGAGCCGGATCACGTTGGGCGCCGTGGGGACCACACCCCGGGTGTCGAGAAGGCACGCGGCTGCTCGTGACAGCCGGGACACGTCGATGTCGCTGTGTGGCTGCAGGAGGATGACGAGATCGGCAGCCTTCGCCGCCTGTTCGACGTCGGCGTGCGTGCTCGGAGGGTGCGCCTCGACCCATCCGTCCGGAAGCCAGTCGGGCACCAGCTCGTCGAAGTAGGTCACGTGGGCCCCCCACTCCGCCAACCGGATGGCCAAGGGGGTCGCCGGGCTCTGTCGCACGTCGGCGATGTCTGGCTTGTAGGTCACCCCGACGAGGAGGATCGTCGAACCGTTCACCGGTTTCCTGAGGTCGTTCAGAGCCCTCCATGCCCGCGACGCCACGTATCCGGGTGCGGCGTCGTTGATTTCGGCAGCAAGCTCGACCATGCGGAAGGCATATCCGAGCCGCGCCCGAACCCGATAGCTCAGGTAGGACGGGTCGACCGGGATGCAGTGGCCTCCGACGCCCGGTCCGGGGCGGAAAGCCATGTAGCCGAACGGTTTGGTCGCTGCACAGTCGATGGCGTTCCACAGGTCGATCTCGAGGTCGTCGCAGAACCGGACCATTTCGTTGACCATGGCAATGTTGACGTGACGGAAGGTGTTCTCCAGGAGCTTCGACATCTCGGCCTCTCGGGCCCCCTTGGCAAGGACTACGTGCTCGACCAGTCGCTCGTAGAACTTCACGGCCTTGGTCGAGCACTCGGGAGTCAGCCCCCCGACCACCTTGGGAGTGTTGTGGACTCCATACACGGGATTGCCAGGGTCGATCCGCTCGGGGGAGAACGCGATGAAGATGTCCTCACCTGCCTTGAGACCTTGCGACATCACCAGAGGCGCGAAGATCTCCTCCGTCGTGCCGGGATAGGTGGTCGACTCGAGGACGACGAGGGACCCGCGCTGGACATGTTCCCCGATGGTCCGCGCAGCGGCGATGACCGCAGCGAGATTAGGACCACCGTCATCCGACAATGGCGTGGGCACACAGACGATCACGGTGTCCGCATCCGCAATGACGGCAGGATCTCCCGACGCTGCGTAACCCTGGTCGATCGCCCGCCGCAGTATGTCGTTCGACACGTCGTCGACGTGGGAGCAGCCGTCATTCAGGGCGGCGACGATGCGCGCGTCAAGATCCAGACCCACCACACTCAGCCCGCACTCGGCGGCCCGGACCGCGAGAGGAAGACCCACATATCCCTGCCCGATGATGACGACGTCGGTACTCATGCTGAGCCCCTCTGGTGGTGGCGGTGCCTCACGGCGAACGACAAGCGGTGTTCAGGGCAAGAGTTCACGGGCTCTCCCATCAAGCAGGCGAGCGTAGCTGCTGAGGAACCGCCCAAGGGTGAACTCGCTGTCGAAGGTGCTGACCGCGCGCTCTCGAGCGTTGCGGGCCATCGAGGGTCCCTCGCCGTCCAGAACACGCAAGGTCATCTCAGCAATGTGGTGGGGCACCTCGGCCCCTTGCGGGACCAGCCATCCGGTCTCTCCTCTGATCACCGTCTCGAGAGTGCCGGCGGTCTCGGTTGCCACAACGGGTAGCCCGGTCCCCATGGCCTCCAGGACGGAGATTCCCAAGCCCTCTTCGTACGAGGTCTGCAGGTAGACCGACGCGCCTTGGAAGAGGCTGGGAAGAGCAACGGTCGGCACATCTGACCTGACGTGGATGTGCGCCGCAAGGCCCAGATCGCGAATCTGGTTCATGAGAGCCAACGGTGGGTTGTTGCGTCCGGCGAGCACCAGGTCGGGAACCTCTCGGCCTCGGGCGCGCAGTTGCGCATAGGAGTCGATGAGTCTGTCCAAGCCTTTGCGGGGATCCCCAAGACGACAGACGGACAGCAGGTAGCCATCCCGCCGCCACCCTTCTGGATGCGGCGTGAACCGTGTGGTGTCGACACCGGGGGGCGCCAGGATCGCCGGCGTCTGCGGAGCGCGTTGCGCCACGTAGGTGCCCATCTCGCGGTTCTCTACATGGATGGCCCGCACGCCTCGCATTGACCGCACCTCCAGGAGGGTCACCGCCGCCGTCATGACCTGGCGCGCGAGCCAGCCGAGAGGAGCCTGGCGCGCCAACATCGCCGCGCGCTCCCATCGGACTGTGGTGGCCACCTGCAACGCCACAGGCGTTTTCGTCCTGGATGTGGCCCACGCCAGGGCGGGGCCACCCGTGACCACCTGCACCACGTCGAAGTCGTCGAGGGCGCGGTCAAGATCCCGGCGAGGAAGATACCGAAGGATCTCCAACTCCGCGCCATTGGCACCGACATGTGTCACATCGGGTTCGTTGCCAGCCGGCACGAGCAATGACGACCGACGCCATGTCGAGGGTTTCGTCAGGAGTCGACTGTGAGGGTCTTGTCGAGACGTGGCCAGGCTGAAGATGTGCACCGTGTGGCCGTTGGCTCGGAGGCCGCCGACAAGCCAACGGGCAACAGTCTGGACACCGCCCGCTGACTGGTAGCCCTGGGTGACGATGGCAATCCGAAGGGTAGTGACGGGCTGTTCTGGATCATGGCGCAGTTCAGAAGTCATCTCGCCCCCTGGCAGGGGAAGGCGCTATCTCGGCGGCTTCCAGTCGGCTCTTCTCGCGCTGTAGTTGTTGGACGAGAACTTGGAACCATCCGTGAAGGAAGCAAAAGAGGAGGCCGACACGTCCATCCAGGAAGCCGCCCCGAAGCACATACATGTAGCCGAACGTGGCCAACGGCCGTGCGGGCAATCGTGGTGCCACGACGTCCTTCAGCAGGGAGCGCAAACCGGAATCGTGCGTTCGGCGTCCCGCCTCGCCGTCAGGAGGAGCAGCAGTTCGACGCCGCGCCTCCAGCTGGGCGTATCGAACGTGCTTGGTGACCCACGACGCCAGCCCCTTGCGGTCCTCGTCCACCAGGTCATGGGTGAGTCTCGCGACGGTTCCGTCGACGACCGGGTGCTCGCTGAAAGCTTGGTCCGGGTAGGTGACCACCCGCCGGTCCACGAGCCGGATGATGCGTGCACTCGGATACCACCCGCAGTGGCTGATCCACCGGCCCTGGAAGACCAGGCGGAAGTAGAGCCAGAAGGCGGCGTGATCGGCGGACGGCACGACGTAACAGACTTCTTGGGCCAGATCGTCGGACACCCATTCGTCGGCATCGACGAAGAGGACCCAGTCGTGGTCGACCTCCGGAAGTCGAAGGGCGAACTCCCGCTGCGAGCCGAACCCGCGCCAGTGGGTCTCGACGACGGTCGCTCCCCCCGCGCGGGCGATGGCCGTCGTGGCGTCCGTCGAGCCGGAGTCGACGACGACCACCTGCGCCGCCCAGGCCACGCTCGCGAGGCAGTGGCCGATGTTGACCTCCTCGTCCCGGGTGAGGACGACGACGGTCAGGGGCACGCTGCGCGGCGGGACGACGGAGGACTGGGCGTCGTAGGGGAGCGGCATGGGCGACCTCAGCATGCCGTGTCCAGGAGCCAGTCGAAGTAGGCCTGTGGGCTGAAGGGTCCCGGATCGGGCTGCGCCGGGACGGTGAGGGCGTTGCGCACGGCGACGGTGAGGGAGTCTGGGTCTTCTGGCACGAAAGCCCGAAGGGCGGCGCCGGCGATCTGGCGGTTCTGGGCGGTGTCGAGGGCGATGACGGGGAGCCCGTTGACGCGCGCCTCGGCCAAGGGGTAGCCGAACGACTCGAGCTGGGTCGGGAAGTACACCGCAGTTGCCCGGCTCCAGTGCCGGTCGAGATCCTCACCTTTCAAGGGTCCGGTGAAGTGGACGCCGGGGTGGCCGCCGAGGGGGCCGAACTCTGCCGCATCGGCAGTGACGACCAGCGTTGCCTGCTCGCCGGAACTGGCCAGGGCGGCGATCAGACGCTCGATGTGGAGGTGCAGGCGCTTGTAGGGCGCGTTGAGGACGGGCATGAGGATCGTGGGGTCGTCGAGGTCAGCATGGCTGCGCGCGGCCCAGGGGGCGGACGAGACTGGGTGGGCTCGCACGACGATCTTGCCGGCGAGGCGCGGTGCGTGGAGGGAGACGCGCTCTGCCATCGCATCACACGGCACGACGAGGACGTCCGAGCGGTGGGCGGCGGCCCTGACGATCCGGGTCTGCACCCGAAGGGTGCGCGTCGGACGGAAGTGCAGCGCGTCGAGCTCGGCGGCACTGGCGAAGTGCAAGGCGTTGCGCAGCAGCGTGATCGTGGATCGGCCGGCCGCGAAACCCACGTTGTTGAGGGCGATCCGTCGTCGTGCACCGCGCGCCGCGACCTCGCGGCGGAGTAGCCAGTCGGGATCCAGCGATCTGTCGGTGCCGATGAGTCGGATGGGACGACCTGGGTTCGCCGCGAGGTAGGTCGTGAGCTCGCCTAGGAACTTGGCGGCGCCGCCCATCTGTGCCCCGGCGATGTCGATGACCGTCGATGTGCGTAGGTCGGTGGCGGCGCTCATCGGCGTATCCCTGAACAGTCGTGGTGGCGTCTCCACGTCGACAGGATGAAGTTCACGGCGCGCTCGGAGCAGTTGTCCGCGGTATACTCCGCCGGGATTGTGCGGCCCGCGGCGGGTGAGCCGACGACGGCCCGGACCGCGTCGACGACGTACCCCGCGTCGAGCGCCTCGGGTCGTTCGATGGAGTCGCGGTGGGTGGCGGAAGGGAAGTCGAGAATGGCCGACGCCTCGCTGATGGTCCCGCTGTCCGACAGGACGCAGTAGGCCTCCTGCTGGAGCCTGACGTAGTCGATGATGAAACCCATGGCGTCATGGAAGGCGAGCCCAGCCGGGGTCTGCCGCCCCAGTGCGTCGAGGCGCTTGCGGGTGCGCGGATGCGACGACGGGAAGGCCGAACTCGTGGTGTGCTGCCTCGAGGCAGTCGAGCAGCAGACCCATCCGGGCAGGACTGTCGACGTTCTCCTCGCGGTGGGCCCTCACGAGGAGGTACCCCCGAGGAGCGAGGGCCAGGTCGTCGAGGATCGTGCTCGCGGCGAAGGCGGCCGTGTGACGCATGAGCACCTCCTTCATGGGCGATCCGGTGAGGTGATGAGCCGAGCCGGCAGGCCCTCAGCCAGGAGGTTGCGGCGGCGTGCTCGGTGTAGATGAGGTTGAAGTCCGCGACGTGGTCGACGAACCGGCGGTTGGACTCCTCGGGGGCGTTCTCGTCGAAGCAGCGGTTGCCCGCCTCCATGTGATAGACGGGGATCCGTATTCGTTTCGCGATGATGCACGCGATCGAACTGTTGGTGTCACCGAGGATCAGGACGGCGTCGGGGCGCTCCTTCAGGAGAACTTCCTTGGTCTTGATGAGGATCTCACAGAGCAGGCGACCCAGGCTGGTCGGGCTCACGTCCAGGAAGTAGTCGGGTTTCCGGATGCCAAGCTCGTCGAAGAAGATGCCGTTGAGCTCGTAGCCGTAGTTCTGCCCTGTATGGAGCAGCACGTGCTCGACCGTCTCGTCGAGCCGAGCCATGACCCTGGACAGCCCAATGATCTCAGGCCGGGTGCCGACGATAGTCACTACCTTGATCATGCCTCTACCTTCATTGAGCGGCCGCCGGCTCTAGCTCGAGCCCCAAGAAATCGCGTGGCTCGGGGAGGGTGAGTAACAATTTCTTGGTGTCCTCCAAGTCCAACCGGTCGGTGTTCTCCGACGTGTAGTCGTTCATGTCGGCCACGGCCCTTTGTCCGTCCTCGTAGAAACTCTCGTACTGCATGGAGCGCACGTCCAAGGGCACCTTGAAGTATTTGCCTTGGTCGGTGGCCCTTAACATCTCCTCGCGCGAGAGGAGGGTCTCATGGAGCTTCTCTCCGTGACGGGTGCCGATCATTGTGATGTCGGCACCCTCTTGGCCGAGAAGGCTCGCGACAGCCTTGGCCAGCACCTCGACCGTGCACGCGGGCGCCTTGCGGACGAAGAGGTCACCGGCCTCGGCGTGTAGGAACGCGTGCTCCACGAGGTCGACCGACTCAAGCAGCGACATCAGGAAGCGGGTCATCTTAGGCTCGGTGAGGGTGAGCGGCTGACCAGACTGGATCTGCTTAACGAACAGCGGAATGATCGAGCCACGGGAGTACATCACGTTGCCGTAACGCGTGATCGAGACAGTCGTCTTGGACTTGGGGTGGTTGCGGGCGAACGCCTGCGCCGTCTTCTCCATGAGCGCCTTGGACATACCCATGGCGTTCACCGGGTACACGGCCTTGTCGGTGCTCAGGCACACCACCGATCGCACGCCGGCTGCCGCCGCCGCCTCTATCACGTTGTGGCTGCCCATGACGTTGGTCTTGACCGCTTGCGCGGGGAAGAACTCGCACGACGGGACCTGTTTGAGCGCCGCAGCGTGGAAGACGAAGTCGGTGTCGACGAACGCTCCTGCCACGCTGTCGTAGTCGCGGACGTCACCGAGGAAGAACCGGAGCCTGGAGTTAGAGAACCGGCGCCGCATCTCGTCCTGCTTGGCCTCATCGCGGCTGAGGATGTGGATCGTGTCGACGCCACGGGTCAGGAGGTGGCTGACCATCGTGGACCCGAAGGATCCCGTGCCGCCCGTGATCGTCACCGTGGCACCCTGCAGCGCGGTCATCCGCTAGATCTCCTCATTTCGATCTCAACCACGAAGGCCTGCCCAGGATTTGTGGCGGTGCGCCGTGGACATGATGAAGTTGACTGCACGCGACGAGGTGTTGTCGATCAAGTAGTCGTTCGGAGTGACCGCGCTGACACCGTGTTCAACCCGCTTGTTCGCCAATGCCACGGTTATGGCCTCCACGACGTCGTGGGCGTCCAGCCCGGTCATGATGATGCCGCTGGTGTCCAAGGCCTCTGGTCGCTCGATCGAGTCGCGCAGTGTGATTGCTGGGAAGCCCAGGATCGTCGACTCCTCCGCGATGGTCCCCGAGTCCGACAGCACACACGCTGCGCTGAGCTGCAGCCGGTTGAAGTCGTGGAATCCGAACGGCTCGTGGAACACGACGCCTTCGGGTTCGGTCCACTTCGGCAGGGCCTCCAAGTGCTTCCGGGTGCGCGGATGCGTCGAGACGTAGATCGGTAGATTCCACTTCTCCCGCACCGCAATAAGGCATTCGAGCAGCATCTGGAGACGGGCGGGGGAGTCGACGTTCTCCTCGCGGTGGGCACTGACCAGGAAGTAGCCACCCTCGGTCAGCGACAGCCGGTCGAGGATGTCCGAGGCTTGGATCTGCGGAAGATACTTGTTCAAGACCTCACGCATCGGCGAGCCGGTCAGCAGGATCCGACGAGGGTGCAGCCCTTCCGCCAACAGGTTACGGCGGGCGTGCTCGGTGTAGACGAGGTTGAAGTCGGCGACGTGGTCGACGAGGCGCCGGTTGGTTTCCTCCGGGACGTTCTCGTCGAAGCAGCGGTTTCCGGCTTCCATGTGGTAGACGGGGATGCGCATCCGTTTCGCGATGATGCATGCGATCGAGCTGTTGGTGTCCCCAAGGATCAGGACGGCGTCGGGGCGCTCCTTCAGGAGAACTTCCTCAGTCTTGATGAGGATCTCACCGAGCAGCCGGCCCAGGCTGGTCGTGCTCACACCCAGGTAGTAGTCGGGTTTCCGCACGCCGAGCTCGTCGAAAAAGATGCCGTTGAGCTCGTAGTCGTAGTTCTGGCCCGTATGCAGCAGAACGTGCTCCACCGTCTCGTCGAGTCGGGCCATGACCCTCGACAGCCGGATGATTTCTGGCCGGGTGCCGACGATGGTCACTACCTTGGTCATGCGTGGTCCTCCGGGATGATCATGACGGGCTCCGGATAGGTGTCCGGGGCCTCAGGGTTGAAGAGCTCGTGGGCCCAGAACAGGGTAACCAGTTCCTCATTGCCAACGTTCTTGATCGAGTGGGCCCACATGGTGGGCATGTCCACGACCGATGGTTCATCTCCGTTGACCTCGAAGTCGATGACCTCGTCGGTCAGCATCCGGCGCAAGCGGATCACGGCCCGGCCGGACAGGACCTGGAATCGTTCGATCTTGCGCAGGTGGAAGTGCTCGCCCCTGACGAACCCCGGGTGGGTGCTGGAGACGAAAGTCTGGCCCTGGCCACCGTGCACCCGAACCGACTCGACCAGCGTGCCTCGCTGGTCGCTGCGGGGAGTCGGCTTGAAGGGGTACGCGGTTGGAAACATTGCCGCACGAAGGGTGTTGAACAGAGCCACGTCCATGTCGTTGTGCAGCGCCGGGATGTCTCCGGTCCGGTACACCTCGTAATACTCCAAGAACTTGTCCCGCACTTCCGACACCATCAGCGACGTGCCGTGCGGTTCCAGAATGCCCTCGGAATCCGCCGCTATGGCGCCGATCATGGCGCCAACCGCATCCTGCACGTGCATGAGTGGAATCGGATGGTCGACGTTGATTACCGGCATCTCGCCGGCCGCGACACGCGAGGCGAAGGTGGCCACGAACGAGTTGTAGTTCGGGCGTCCGTGTTCACCGAAAAGGTTGGGTAGGCGAGCCACAGTGACCTTCGCCCCACTGGCGGTTCCCCAAGCCTGCAGGGCCTCGCCTGCGCCACGCGTGCCACGCCCGTATGGCGTGTCCGAGGCGGAGTGGATGCTGTCGGAGTAAACCACTGAGGCCTGAGATCCCGAGCCCTTCAGGGCCTCGACGAGGCGCCCAGCGATCGCCAAGTTGCCGAACTCAAGTTCGCTATCACTTGCCCGGTTGATACCCGCCAGGTGCATGACAGCATCCGCGTCGGTGACCGCCTGCTCCAGCGCCTCGCCCCCGAAGTCGTCGTGGATGATCGGGATGACCTCGAACCCGCCCAGGGCGCGCAGCCGAACACGTGTGTGCCAGCCGAGGAACCCATCCGCGCCCGTGACGACGACCTTCATCGAGACCTCATTCTCAGAACATCGCCTATCTCGGGGATGGTGAGCAACAACTTCTTGGTGTCTTCCAGGCCCAGACGGTCGGTGTTCTCCGACGTGTAGTCGTTCATGTTCGCTACAGCCCTTTGTCCGTCCTCGTAATAGCTTTCGTACTGCATGGAGCGCACGTCCAAGGGCACCTTGAAGTATTTGCCTTGGTCGGTGGCCCTCAACATCTCCTCGCGCGAGAGGAGGGTCTCATGGAGCTTCTCTCCGTGACGGGTGCCGATCATTGTGATGTCGGCATCCTCTTGGCCGAGAAGGCTCGCGACAGCCTTGGCCAGCACCTCGACGGTACACGCGGGCGCCTTGCGGACGAAGAGGTCACCGGTCTCGGCGTGTAGAAACGCGTGCTCCACGAGGTCGACCGACTCGCTCAGTGAAATCAGGAATCGGGTCATCTTAGGCTCGGTGAGGGTGAGCGGCTGACCAGACTGGATCTGCTTAACGAACAGCGGAATGACCGAGCCACGGGAGTACATCACGTTGCCGTAGCGCGTGACCGAGACAGTCGTCTTGGACTTGGGGTGGTTGCGGGCGAACGCCTGCGCCGTCTTCTCCATGAGCGCCTTGGACATACCCATGGCGTTCACCGGGTACACGGCCTTGTCGGTGCTCAGGCACACCACCGATCGCACACCGGCTGCCGCCGCCGCCTCGATCACGTTGTGGCTGCCCATGACGTTGGTCTTGACCGCTTGCGCGGGGAAGAACTCGCACGACGGCACCTGCTTGAGCGCTGCCGCGTGGAAGACGAAGTCGGTGCTATCAAACGCTTCCGCCACGCTGTCGTAGTCGCGAACGTCACCCAGGAAGAACCGGAGCCGGGAGTCAGCGAACCGCCTACGCATCTCGTCCTGCTTGGCCTCGTCACGGCTGAGGATGTGGATCGTGTCGACCCCGCGTGTCAGGAGGTGGCTGACCATCGTGGACCCGAAGGATCCCGTGCCGCCCGTGATCGTCACCGTGGCACCCTGCATCGCGGTCATCCGCTTGATCTCCTCGAGTCGGTCTTGCCGTTCGGCTGTGCTTCTCTCAGCTTGCGTCCAAGTCGCACCCACTCATCTCTCCCGGCGGGCGGAATCCAGCCTGCCTCCGTCAGCCAGCTAGGTGCCTGCGACTGTCCGAACCACAACATCTCCACGCGGCGGGCATTCGCCGCGATCTGTGGCATGACGCTGCCACCGGCAGTGAGCATCGCCACTACCGCCTTGGCCAGCGGCCGGGGGATCTCGAGCGGTCGGCGACCTCCGAGCAAGGTCAGCACGCTCGCCGTTGTCAGTCCTTCAGACGGGTGAGCGACGATGGCCGGCGGCTGCGCCTCAGTCGTCGCCAAGAAGGCGATGGCGTCCGCGACGTTCGTCAGCAGAGTCTGGGGGCTGGGTGACGAACCAGGCCGTGCCACGCTGGAGATGGGTGAGCGAGCTATCCGTGCAGTCATCCGGGAGACTCGGCGATCCGGTGCATGCACGCTGGGCGGGCGGTAGACAACCGTCGCTGGGGCCGCGAGCTCCTGTACGAGAAGCTCGCCAAGGACTTTGGACCTGGAGTATGCAGAGAACGCTGCGGTGTGAGTGGACTGGTCCAGCCTTGGGGTGGCGCCCTGAACAACGGCGCTGCTGACGTGCACGAATCTTGGAACTCCTGCTGAGCGGATAGCCCTGGCCAACACAGCTGGAAGTACCGCGTTTGCGGCCATTAACAAGGACTCGTCACGAAGTGAGGCGTCGGGGTTACCCGCTGCATTCACCGCGGCGTCGGCGCCGGCTAGTTCCTCAGCGATCTCTGACACAAGTTCGTCGTAGTTCGCCAGAACTTCGCGTACCTGGTTGGCGGGGGTAGGCGGCAGTCGCGGGGCGCGCAAAGTCTTGACGTTGGCACCGCGACCGCGCAGTGCGCTGACGCTGGCTCCTCCCACGAACCCCGTCGCGCCGAAGACAACCACGGTCGGTCCTTTTGTCATGACCGCTTGCCCCCCTCGGCGGCGGAGTGCAGGAGGTCGTTAAGCGCCCCGGCGCCAGCCTCCTGGCTGAGGCGATCAATGTAGTAGCGACGTCCACGATCGCCCCAGGCCTGCCTTTCTTCAGCGGGCATTGCGGCAGCCTTCAGGATGGCCTCCGCCAACTCGACCGCCGATCCGGGGGTTGTGGTCAGACCTGCGCCCGAGTCACGGATGAGGGTTCCCGCATCGCCGGCGACCGCACCAATGATGGGGCGGCCGGCGGCCAAGGTCGCCTGGATCTTGCTGGGAAGGGTGGTGCGGAAGATGGGCAGGTCCCTGAGGCTGATGATCTGAGCGTCGCCCAGGGAGAGAACCTCAGCCATGCGCTCAACGGGCTGATGCCCGAGGAAGCGCACGTTGTCCAATCGTGCGTTAGATGCCTGGGCTCTCAGCGACGGTTCGGAGACCCCGCCGCCAACTAGCAGGAAGCCGATATCGCGATGATCACGAAGGATCGCCGCCGCGTCAATCAGCACCTCCAAGGCTTGGACCTCGCCCATCGCTCCTGCATACATGACAGTGAAGGGCCGAAAGGGACCCAGTTCGTTGACGATGCCGGAACTCGGAGTGGTCGGCTGGAAGTGACGCTCATCTGCCCAGTTCGGGATCACAGAGATCTTTCGTGACTCGACTCCGCGCGCAGCGATGAGGTCGGCCATGCCCGGTGATGTCACCGCAATCGATGCAGCGTGGCGATAGACGGCGTCGCAGAAGCGATGCAACAAGCCTTCGGCTCGACGCTGACGGCCCTCGGCCAAGAAGCCGCTGGCGGTCACGGTCTGCGGCCACAGATCTTGAACATGGACGACGTACGGTGTGCGCTTGAGCGTCTGCAGCGCCATCGCAGGAATTGCGACGGTGGCAGGTGTCGAGTGAACGAGCGTGGCATCAACTTTTCCGAGACGCGTCACAGCGATCGCACTGGCGCTTGCCGCGTAGCTGAGATAGTTCGCAGCGCGTCGTTTAGGGTCCGCGTCGTGGCTCACATAGAGGGGCGCCCGGTGCACAGTGACGCCTTGCAGTTGTTCCCGTTGATAGGGCCGGACCCGATAGCCCGGGTACAGCCGTCCGTCCGGGTAGTTGGGAAAGCCGGTGACGACCTGAACCTCATTGTCTCGTTCCCTGAGTGCCCTGGCGATGGTGCCAGACATGATGGCCGAGCCCTGCTCAGGGTCGTACCACTGGCTTATCATCGCGATGCGCACGTCAGCTGCCAACGCTCGTGCGCCGGCGACGAAACTCGACGGTGCGCGCAAGGGCGGCCGGCGACGCGAGGTAGGTCGCGAGGACCACCAGAGTGACCGGCGCTCCCAGGAGGGCGGAGCCGGGAACCCATGCGACAGTGATGACCAAAGCAAGAATTACGGTGAAGCCGGCAACCGTGCTGTGGGACATTCCCGCCTCGCTCACGAGACGCTGATACACGTGCTGCCTGTGTGCAGTCATCAGTTGCTCACCGCGAAGGGCTCGCCGCACCAGAGCCGTGCCGGTATCGGCTAAGTAGATCGTCAAGGGGGCCAAGAGCACCACGACAGACGAGGTCTGATGGGCCCCGATGATGATGCCGATGCCGACCAACGCCCCCAGCAGGTAGCTGCCCACGTCTCCCAGGAACAACCTTGCCTTGGGGGCGTTCCAAGGCAAGAAAGCTGTTGTCGATCCCGCGGTCACGGCACCGATGACCATCAGCGAGGGCTCGTGCTGGGCATATCCGACGGCCATGGCCACGAAGCCCCACGCCGCCATGTTCAGGCTTGTGATCCCGTTGATGCCGTCCATGAAGTTGACGACGTTGACCGCGACCGGGATGCAGATCAGCCCCGCCAGGATCCACCAACCACCGCCAACGCTGACACCGACCAGAGCTCCAACAGCTATCTGAGCGCCGAGTCTTGGTGCAGCCGCGAGGGCACCGCGATCGTCGGCGAAGCCAACGATCGCCAGGCATACTGCGCCTGAGACCGCGAGCCAAGGCACGTCCTGGTGCCGTACTGAAGCGAGGGCCAAGCCGGCGAGAACGCCGGCCAGACACGCAACACCTCCGCCACGGGGCACGGGGGTGACATGGGAAGACCGATGGTTGGGGACGTCCAGCACGCCGCGCTGAAGCATGACTCGCAACACCAACGGCGCTGCGGACATGGCGACCGCGAAACTCACCAGGAGCTCAGCCATTGCTCAAGGTCACATGCCGGTCGGCCGGGGGGCGCGACGAGTGACGGCTTCTCGCCGCATCCATTCGGCCGCTGCAGCGTGATCGGGCATATCGAGTGATTGAACCTCGTCGACGCCGAGCGTGGGCACATCGACGCTGCTGACCAGGGGGTTGGTTGTGGGCCGGCGATCCTCGTGCGCGGAGAAGAGGTCCTCGCTGATCTTCTCGCCGGGGCGCAGGCCGGTGAAGTTGATGTCGATGTCCTTGCGACCGGACAGGCGAATCAGCGTGTTGGCCATATCGAGGATCTTGACCGGCTCACCCATCTCCAGGACCATCACCTCGCCGTCGGTGCCGATGGAGGCAGCCTCCAGGACCAGCTGGCAGGCCTCGGGGATCAGCATGAAGAAGCGCTCGACATCGGGGTGGGTGACCGTGATCGGGCCGCCACTCTCGATCTGCGCGGTGAACGCATGCACGACCGAACCGCGCGAACCTAGGACGTTGCCGAAGCGCACCGAGACATAACGTCCCGGCTGGGTGTCGGCGAAGTCAGCGGTCAGCCGCTCGGCGACCCGCTTGCTGTAGCCGAGCACGCAGGTCGGGTCGGCGGCCTTGTCGGTGGAGATGTTCACGAAGGTGCCCACACCTGCCTCGGCAGCAGCGGTCAACACGTTCGCGGTGCCGAGCACGTTGGTCTTCCACGCCTCCAACGGGAAGGACTCCAGCAGCGGCAGATGTTTCAGGGCCGCCGCGTGGAAGACGATGTCAGGTCGGGTGTGCTCGAACACGGTGCGCAAGGTGTTCGCGTCGCGGATGTTGGCGAGGATGACCTCGTCGCCCTGGAGCAGTCCCTGACCGGTCAGGGACTGCTGGGTGGCCTGCAGGCCGGACTCGTCACGGTCGAGCAGATAGAGCTTGGCTGGGCCGAACCGGGCGATCTGGCGACAGAGCTCTGAGCCGATCGAGCCCCCGGCGCCGGTGACGAGCACCGATCGCCCCGCGAGCTGCTCAGCGATGGCCGTGGTGTCCATCGTGACCGGCCGACGCCCCAGGAGGTCCTCCAGGTTGACGTCCCGCAGGTCGTATGCCGTGGGTTGGCCGCCGATGATGTCTCGCAGCGGCGGCAGGATCAGGACGTCCAGGCCGGCAGCGGCGGCCAGATCGGAGAGCTCACGGATCAGCCCGGCGTCGGCCAGGGGCAGTGCCACGACCAGGGCGGTCGCATCGTACTTGTGCGCCACGTCGCCGATGTCCTTGCGGGTGCCTCGCACCCGCACACCGTCGATACTCAGGCGTTGCTTGGTCCTGTCGTCGTCCAGCAGCGCGACCGGGAAGAACCCACTCTCCATGTCGTGCATCATGCTGCGCAGCAGCCGGCGCCCGGCATCGCCGGCGCCGAACACGATGACGCGTCGTTCGCTGTCTTGGGACGCGTAGTGGCGACTGCGCCAGCTGCGGATCAGGAAGCGGACGGCGAACATGCCGACGAGGGCGAGGGCGCCGGCGACCACCGGGACACTGCGGGGCACCACTTGGGGGTCGGCGATCAGGGCCCAGACCGCCAGCCCGGTAGCGGTGACGACGACGGTGCGGACGATGTCGGTGGTCTCTTCGAAGGAGCCTCGCCGATGGCCGACTGCATACGGGCCGATGACGGCGCCGACGACAAGGTGCCCGATCACGGCGGCGACCGCGAAGATCAGAGTGGTCACGACGAATAGAGACGAGTGTTTGAAATCGAACCGCAGCCAGGTGGCGCCATAGATCGCGACGAACCAGATCGCCGCATCGAAGACCACCCACACCCACCGATGCAGCCGGTCACGACGCTGAACCGCCCGTGGCGTCACGAGTCTCCCCACTGTCAACCATGCGATCGGTCCCGAATTGTCTCCAGACAGGATAACGCTCTATGTGCTGTTGGAGAGGCAGTGGGACGTTTTGGCCCGGTTCGGGCGTTTCACGCGCCCGAACCGGGCTCCGCGTAGTAACGGACCCACTCGTCATACAGGGAGGCATCGGTGACGCCTCTTTGAACAGAAACCCCACCCGGTGAGGTCCCTCCAGCAGCACAACGGGGTTGTCGACCAGCCGCCCAGGGCGAAGACGGGGGCGAATCCCACCCGGGCTTGATACTCACACTATAAGTAGTTATATTCATAATGTGAGTGAACGACGGCCGGCGCTTCTACCCCTTCTGCGAAGTGAGAACCAGCTGCGGCTGCTCACTGCGCTTCTGCTCGCGCCCGAACGTACCTGGACCATCACCGAGCTTGCCCGCGCGACGGGCGTGCCACAGCCCTCGGCATCCAGGGAAGTGGCGCGCCTGGGTGAGGCGGGGATCCTGCGAGTGGGTGGATCTCGCAACAACCGGCAGGTGTCGGCCGACGTCGGCTCCGCGATCTTCCCGGAGCTGCAGAGCATGCTGCTCAAGACCGTGGGACCCAAGCCCGTCCTCGAAACGTGCCTTAGCGACGTCGCGGGGATCGAGTCCGCCTTCATCTACGGGTCGTGGGCGCGCCGGTACGAGGGAGAGGCGGGTGCACCTCCGGGGGACATTGATCTTCTTGTCGTCGGGACGCCGCAGGTCGACGCGGTCTACGACGTGGCAGAGAAGGCTGCGGCCCAGTTCAGCCGTGAGGTGAACCCGACCGTCCTGACCAGGTACGAGTGGGAGGCGTCCCGCGAAGGGTTCATTGAACAGCTTCGCCGGAGCCCGCTTGTCAGCTTGGATCTGGGTCATTCGCGTTTGCCTGTCGCCAGTTAGGGGGATTTTCATGGCTCTTTCGGTTGAGGCTCTGCTGGTCTCTGGTCGTCTTGAGCGTGTTGCGCCTGACCAGAGCGCCGCGTTGTTGCGGATTGCGAAAGCGGAGCAGCACCTCGCCACTGCGCAGATGCTGCTCGGCCATGACAACGAGGCGGCCTACTCGGCGTTGTACGACGCTGCCAGAAAGGCTGCGACCGCGCACATGCTTGCCCAAGGGATTCGCGCGTCAACGAGCAAACCGGGTGCACACGAAGCCGTCGGAATCTACCTGGCCGAGGTCGTGTCGGACCCCACAGGCAGCGTCGGGAAGTTCCAGCGAATGAGGTCCAAGCGCAACGCCACGGAGTACCGCGACCTCGTTGTCGGGGAACAGGAGATCACCAGCGACCTCATCCATGCGACGAACATTGCCGCCGCGGTGCGAGCGGATCTCGGCATCTGATCCACGTCCCGACATCCTGCCAGCCGGGACGCCAATACCACCGGTGAAGCCCGGGCGCAGTACCGTTGCCAACGGCGCGCAAGCCAAGCATCACTGGGCGAGGGAAAGAAACACTTGTGGAGCTGAAGGACTACATCCGCGTCATCCGAAAACGGTGGCGGATCATCGTGGCTGCCATGCTCGTCGTCCTGGCGGGCGCCGCGGCCGCGACCGCCCTCAGCCCCAAGGTCTACGAGGCGCAGACTCAGCTGTTCGTCTCGACGTCCGGTGGCAGTGACAGCGGGGCCCTCCTGCAGGGCAGCAGCTTCACCCAGCAGCGCGTCAAGTCCTACGCCGACGTCATCACCACACCGAGTGTCCTTGACCCGGTGATCGAGACGCTCAAGCTCGACACGACCGCGGCAAAGCTCGGAACCCAGATCACCGCCACGGTCCCGCTCGACACCGTGCTGATCGAGGTCGCCGTCACGAACACCGACCCGCGCGTGGCCGCCCAGGTCGCCGACGCGCTCGGCAAGCAGTTCACCATCACCGTCGCGGACCTCGAGAGCGTCTCGGGCACCACGTCCAGCCCGGTCAAGGTGACCGTCGTGAGCGCCCCGACCGTCCCCACTGTGCCGATCAGCCCCAAGCCGACGCGCAACCTGGCCCTGGGCGTGGTGCTCGGCCTGCTGCTGGGCCTGGGCCTGGCGCTGCTGCGTGATCTGCTCGACACGACCATCAAGGGCGAGAAGGACTGCGCCGAAGTCACCGACGCGACCGTCATCGGCAGCATCGCCTTTGACCCCGATGCTCCGAAGCATCCGTTGATCGTGCAGGCCGACCCGCACAGCCCCCGCGCCGAGGCGTTCCGGACGCTGCGAACGAACCTGCAGTTCGTGGACGTCGCCAACCACCCGCGCTCCATCGTCTTCACCTCGTCCCTTCCCGGTGAGGGCAAGACGACGACGGTGGCGAACCTCGCGATCACGATGGCCGCCAGCGGCGCTCGGGTCTGCGTCATCGAGGGCGACCTGAGGCGCCCGCGTCTGCTGGAGTACATGGGCATGGATGGTTCCTTCGGCCTGACCAACGTCCTGATCGGTCGCGCCGACCTCAGCGACGTGCTGCAGCAGTTCACCGACACCGGCGTCTATGTCATCGGCGCCGGTTCGGTTCCGCCCAACCCCAGCGAGCTGCTCGGCTCGGCCGCGATGATCAAGACCTTGCGCGAGCTGGAGTCCCGCTTCGACGTCGTGATCATCGACACACCTCCGTTGCTGCCGGTGACCGACGCTGCCGTCCTGAGCACCATCGCCGGCGGGACCGTCGTGGTGGTCGGCGCAGGACGGGTCGACCGCGACCACCTGGCCAGATCGCTGCAGTCCCTGGACGCCGTCCAGGGTCGTGTCCTGGGACTTGTCCTCAATATGCTGCCGACCAAGGGCGCCGACGCCTACTCCTACTACTACGGCGAGGGCTACGCCCCCGAGTCCCCGCGCAAACGCGCCAAAGATCGCGAACGGGTACGTTCCTGACCTGGACTCAGGCCTAGCGCTGGACGATCTCCTCCTGGCTGGTACTCGTGGTGGTACCCGCGGCTGGCTCAACCTAGAAGGGGCAACATGCTGGGCGAGTTGACAACTTCAGGGGCCGCGGGCGCCGCCGCACCCAAGAAGCACCGAGCCCGTCGGATCATCGTGAGTGTGGTCGCGTTCGTGGTGCTACTCACGGTCGGGACGGGTGCGGCGTACGTGGCCTTTCTGAACCACACGGTCACGACCAACGTCAAGCACGCGGCGCTGCTGCCGACCCCCAGCGCGGGCGAGTCCGTGCCCGCCAGGGCCCCCGCGGCCAAGGACGCCCAGAACATCTTGTTGATCGGTTCGGACAGCCGCGGCAGCGTGGCCAACGGACGCTCCGACGTCATCGTCCTGGTGCACATCAGCAGTGACCGCAAGAAGGTCTACCTCGTGCACTTCCCGCGCGACATGTACGTCGACGTGCCCGGGCATGGCAAGGACAAGATCAACGCTGCCTATGCGTATGGCGGGCCGCAGTTGCTCGTCCGCACGCTGCAGAACCTGGTCGACGTTCCGCTCGACCATGTGGCTCTCGTCGGTTTCGACGGGTTCAAGGCCATGACCGATGCGATGGGCGGGGTGGATGTCTACGCCGAGCAGGCCAGCAACGAGCCCGGCACCGGCACCGTGCACGTGGGCATGAACCACCTCGACGGTGCGGCCGCACTGGGGTTCGTGCGCGAACGGCATCAGCTCAGCGAGGGTGACATCTCCCGAGGGCGTCGCCAGATGGCATTCGTCAAGGCGCTGATGCTCAAGGCGCTGAGCAGGGAGACCTTGACCAATCCGGTGCGCTTCGCGCAGTTCGTTGACGCGGCCACCCGGAACCTCACGGTGGACAACGCGTTCTCCATCGCCGACATGCGCTCGCAGGCACTGGCGATGAGAGATCTGCGTAGCAAGGACATCGTGTTCATCACCGCACCTATCACTGGCTTCGGCACCAGTCCCATCGGTGGCTCGATCGACATCGTGGACGTCGCAAAGATGGCCCAGCTGTCGCGTGCCCTCAAGAGCGACGACATGAGCAACATCTCGCTGGGTCAGCAGATCCCTTAGAGCGCAGATCCCGTGGACAACGGATTCCTCAGGACATGGTCCAGGTGACCAGTCCGTTGGTCGAACGCATCGTCTTGTCGCCGATCGCCAGCCAACCGCCACCGTTGACCAGCGACAGTGCGATCTGTCCGGGGTTTTTGGGCATCGCCGTCAGGATGCATGAGGTCGCGACGCGCTGGTCGACCCTCTGGACCTGAACGCCGGCGCAGCCCGGGGCGTCCAGGCGTGCGACGTAGGTCTGAGCCGGGTTGGCCGGCAGCAGAGCCAGGGCCACCGCGCCGGTGATCTTGCCCGAGTCGGTCCAGGACGAGCCGCTGTTCGCCGTTGAACGGACCAGGCCGTCGGCGCACAGCACCCGAGCGTCGCTGGTCGAGAGGACGGCCAGGTCAAGGACCGCACGCGTGCCGCAGGGCTGCGAGGTGGACTGGCCGGGGGCCGCCACGAGCTTGGGGTTCTTGGGATCGCGGAACCATGCGTCTCCCACGGCGCTGGTCGATCCCCAGGTGGCGCCACCGTCTGTGGTGCTCTGGAGCTCGGCCGCGCAGCGTGAGCCGGCGCCGACGACGAAGGCGGCCTGGCTGTCAGTGGGCCGCACCCGCACGATCGTGCGCAGGGGCGCCTTGGCGTCACCCCAGGTCCTGCCGCCATCGGTGGTGCTGGCAAGGGTCGCGCCGCCGGCGGAGCATGAACCGGCGCGGACGCGCCAGGCCCGCTGGTCGTCGATGGCCACGAGCATGATCTGCAGCGGGGCCGCCAGAGCCGTCCGGGCAGTCGCGGTCGCTGTCGCTGACGAAGTGACCGAAGGCGTTGACGGTGTCGACGTAGGGCTCACGGGGGCACCAGTGGAGTCGATGGAGGCCGTGGCCGTGCTCAACGGGCTCGTGTCGATACCGCTGGTGTGGTTGGACCGCAGTGCCATCCCGACCAGGACGACATTGAGGGCCACCAGCACCACCAGGCCCGTGGTGGCAAGGCGCGAGGAGACGGTCGACAGGCCCATGTCAGCCGACCAGAGCGCGGACGACGGCAGGCATCGACCCGACTATCTGTTGTGCCATGGTGGCGAACACCTCGTCTTCGCGCCGGAACGGGTCCACGATATCGGCCTGAGCAGGCTCGAGCGGGGGGTTGAGGCCGCGACTCGCTGCAGCTTCCTCGGTGACCTGACGGACCCAGGTACGCGGATCCGTCTGGGTGACACGAGCGCTGAGCCCATCGACGCCTTCTACGAGATCGGCGAAGTCACGGAAGGTGAACAACCGGCGCAGGACCTTGGGATACATCGCCGCCACCTTGCCACGGTGGGCACGGGTAGCGGTGAGCACCAGATCGGACTCGGCGATGAGGTCCGGAGTGAGATCCCGCGCGCTGAATCCCGTGGGGTCCCCGCCGTACGCCAACAGCTGCGCAGCTGCCCGCTCGTCCATGGCCGATGCGGTGAGAGCGCCCGTGCCGGCGCTGCGCACAAGGATCCCCCGCTCGGATCCTGGCCGGCGCTCGTCCAGCTGGCGCTGCAGGAGTCGCTCGATGAACGGTGACCGGCAGATGTTCCCAGTGCACACGATCAGGATCCGTGCCTCGTCGCCCATGATCAAGATCCTGTCAGCCCACGCGCTTGAGCTGGGCCGACACGTGACTCTGCAGGCCCTGGCCGACGGCAGCCAGGTCCATCACCCAGAACAGCTGGGAGTCCGCCAGCCCGTACATCCGCGCCCCGGCGTTGTACTCCTTGGCCGCGGGGCTGCGCCGGACCCCGTCGGTGCGCAGCTCGATGGCCGGCTTGGCAGGGTCACGATGACCGATGTACATCTCGACGACGCCGGCACCCTCCCAGCGTCCGACGAGCCAGGCGAGGGGCTCCAGGGCGGGTGGCAGGTTGACGTCGAGTTCGAAGGCCATGTCAGGGCTGATCGTAGCCTTTACCCCATGCCGTCGAGCGCGCGCCAACTGATCATCAAGCTCACGACAGGGATCGATTCCCCCGAGAAGCTGCCCCAGGCGTTCACCGTTGCGGCCACAGCAGTGGCCAGCGGCGCCCGGGTCAGGCCTCTGGCTCACCGGGGAGTCCACGTGGCTGGCTGTGCCCGGACGCATCGAGGAGTTGTCGCTGCCACATGCGGCCGACCTGGCAGACCTGCGCCATGCGGTGATCGCCGATGGTGCCCTGACGGTGTGCAGCCGGTGCGTGGCACGTCGGGACCTCACTGAAACCGATCTGCTATCGGGAGCGGTGATCCATCACCCCTGTAAACACCATGACCGCGAGCTCGCGGACATCCCCGCACGACCTCCGACGCCTCGCAGGTCCGAATCCACCCCAGGGTGTGTCGGGGGTGGCGGTTACCGTCGGCTGGGTGCCGCAGCCGCCCCTCATAAAGTCACTGACGCAGTTATGATAATTGTTGCTATGGTTTTGTGATGACCAAGCCTCCCCGACAGCGCGACTGCTGACGCTTATACCCAAACCCCAAGACCGCGACGGCCCGGGAGCGCGCCGCGGGCGTCTTCGCATTGGACGAGGTTGAGACCCTGGAGCTGGTCAGGGCCGACCCTGGCCGGCTGGTCAGCGCACCCGAGCCAACACTGATCGACGAATGGCAGCGCTTCCCGGCCTCCTGGGACCTGGTGCGCCGGGCAGTGGACCTGCGGGCAGAACCCGGGCGGTTCCTGCTCACCGGGTCAGCCTCACCCCAGCGCCCGGCGACACACTCCGGCGCCGGGCGGATAGTCAGCCTGCGGATGCGGCCGCTGACCCTGCCCGAACGGGGCCTGGAGTCGCCCACCGTGTCGCTGGCCGCATTGCTGCGTGGGACCCCTTCAGGCGGACGAGTTGAAATCTCGGGGGCCACACTGGTGAACCTGCAGACCTACGTAGAGCACATCGTGGCCGGCGGGTTCCCCGGCATGCGGGCCTCCGGCGGCCGGGCCCAGCGGGCCGCGTTGCGCTCCTACGTCGACCTCGTCGTGGACCGCGACTTTCCCGAAGCTGGGCTGGCAGTACGCAATCCGGCGATGCTGCGACGCTGGATGGCCGCCTACGCCGCTGCGACCGCGACGACGGCGTCCTACGACTCCCTGCGGGACGCGTCGAGCGCCGGGGCCGCCAACAAGCCCGCCAAGTCCACCACCATCCGCTACCAGGACACCCTGGAGCGGATCTGGATATCGGACCCGCTGCCGGCCTGGAGCCCCTCGCGCAACCACCTGAAACGACTGACGCTGGCACCCAAGCACCACCTGGCCGACCCGGCGCTGGCCGTGGCCCTGACGGGGCTGTCCCTGGATGACTTGCTGAGCGGCCGGCGGCCCGGTGTGTCCGTCCCCCGGGACGGGACCTTCCTGGGTGCCTTGTTCGAGTCGCTGGTCGCGCTCAGCCTGAGAGTCTTCGCCCAGGGCGCCGAAGCTCGCGTGTACCACCTGCGCACCATGGGTGGGGAACGTGAGATCGACTTCATCGTCGCTGGCCCCGGTAGCAAGGTCGTCGCCCTCGAGGTCAAGCTGGCCCGGGCCGTCGGCGACGGCGACGTCCGGCACCTGAAATGGCTGGCCGAGCGCCTGGGCCCGGACCTCCTGGACGCCGTGGTGGTCACGACCGGGACCGAGGCCTACCGCCGCACCGACGGCATCGCGGTGGTCCCGCTGGCCCTGCTCGGTCCATGAGCGCACTGCTGGCCGGCATACGACCCACTTCTGGCGACCGGCCGGGACGTCTTGCGACACGTGCCGGCATACGACCCACGGCCCCCCTACGGAATAGGTGAGATGGGGGCTTCCTGGGACTGCCTTGTCAGAGGTGAGCGGCATCATCATCGCTGTGAACACCCCGAACTGGCGTTGCCCGACGACTACCCACATCTACTGGCTGCGCTGAAGGCCCAGATCCGGTCTGCGCAGTGGACCGCTGTCCGAGTAGTCAACACCGCGCTCATCGAGCTTTACTGGGGAATCGGCAAGGCCATCCTGGACCGGCAGAAAGCCGAGGGCTGGGGTGCCAAGGTCATCGATCAGCTCGCTGTCGACCTCTCGCTAGCCTTCCCGGACAGCAAAGGGTTCTCGCGGCGCAACTTGCACTACATGCGCCGCCTGGCCGAGGCGTGGCCAGCGCCGGCATTTGTGCAGCAGCCTGCTGCACAAATGCCCTGGGGTCACCTCATGGTCGTCCTTGACAAGCTCGATGAGCCGGCCGCGAGGGACTGGTACGTCCGACAGTCCCTGGCCGGTGGCTGGTCCCGCAACGTGCTGCTGAACCAGATCAAGGGCCAAGCGCACGCGCGGGCAGGCGCGGCCCCGTCCAACTTCGAGCTCACGCTGCCTGGCGAGGACTCCGAACTGGCTGTGCAGATCGCCAAGGACCCGTATGTCTTCGACTTCCTCGGGCTGTCCGGGCGAGTCGCCGAGCGCGATCTCGAGCGCGCGCTGGTGGCCCGACTCCGTGACACCCTCCTCGAGCTCGGCACGGGGTTCTCCTTCGTCGGGCAACAGGTTCACCTCGACGTTGGCGGTGACGACTTCTACATCGACCTGTTGTTCTTCAACATCCCGCAGGTGCGGTACGTCGTCGTCGAGCTCAAGATGGGCAAGTTCGAGCCGGAGTTCGCGGGCAAGCTCGGCTTCTACATTGCTGCCGTCGATGACCGCCTTCGCGACCCCGCCCTCCACGCCCCGACCGTGGGCATCCTCATGTGCACGGACAGGAACGACACGGTTGTCCGTTACGCGCTCAGTGGGGCGGCACAGCCGATGGCTGTTGCCGGGTACACCTACGACGCGCTGCCACCAGCCGAACGGGCCGCGCTGCCCAGCGACACGCGAGTGGCCGCGGCCCTGCAAGCCCCCGTCGACGTGGACGGCCGGCAGATGACGGTCGCCGAGTATTTGGAGAGCGTGGGCGCTGAGCCGTGGACCGGCCCAGGCGACGCGAATAACTGACGGCATACGCGTCGCAGAGTCCGACCAGGTGCTGGACCGGGATGTCTTCCGACACGTGCCGGCATACGACCGTCTTCGCGCGCTGGACCGGGACGTCGTCCGACACGTGCCGGCATACGTCCCACTTCTCGTCCGAAGGAGCAGCGCACTCAGATCGTGGACGATATTCTGGCTCGGCAATCTTGTCTCGACGATCGAAGGTCCTCGCGTGTTCCTGACCCGACTGCGAGCTGTGTCGGCAGCTCTCCTTCCTCTCGTCCTGCTCGCGGCCTGCAGCTCGACCGGGACCGACGTCCCGCCTCCCGGCGTTCTCGACGCCATCACGGTGGCTGGCACGGACACGGCGCCCACGGTGACCTTCAAGACCAAGCCGCTGAGCGTGACGGCGACGACCACCAAGGTCGTCACGGCCGGCAAGGGCGCCAAGCTGGTGAAGGCCAACTCGATCACGTTCAACTACAGCCTCTTCAACGCCAAGGACGGCACGCAGATCGAGACCAGTTTCGGCAAGGGGACCGTCCCCCTAGATCTCTCGTCCACCGGGCTGATGAAGGGCCTGGGCAAGGGTCTGACCGGCCAACTGGTCGGTTCCCGGTTGCTGGTGGCGATCCCGCCGGCGGACGCATTCGGTGCCGAAGGCAACGCCGAGGCCGGCGTCGGCCCCACAGACACCATCGTCTTCTTGATTGACGTGATCTCGGCCATCACGCCGCTGGCGACCGCCACCGGCGCTTCGGTCCCGCCCAAGGCCGGCCTGCCGACAGCTGTGGTTGATGGCGCAAAGGCAGCCGTCATCACGGTTCCCAAGACGGCGCCGCCGACGAAGCTGGTCGTCCAGCCGCTGATCAAGGGCTCAGGTGCGGTGGTCAAGTCCGGCCAGACGATCAAGGTCAGCTACACCGGAGTGTTGTGGAAGGACGGCAAGAAGTTTGACGCCTCCAGCGACCACGGCTCCCCGGTGGACATTCAGATCGGCACCGGCAAGGTCATCCCGGGTTGGGACAAGGGCCTGGTCGATCAGACCGTCGGCAGCCGCATCCTGCTGGTGGTGCCGCCGGCGGATGGGTACGGCACCAGGGGCTCCCCGCCGATCGGACCCAAGGACACCATGGTGTTCGTCGTCGACATCCTTGCCGCAACCTGAGGTTGGAGCTCTCATGCGCCCGTCCCGTGTACGGATCGTGTCCGCTGTTCTCCTGTCCCTTGTCGTCCTGGCTGGCTGCACCTCGACAGACAACGACGTCCCGGCGCTCAACGGCCTGGACGTCGTCACGGTCGGTGGCACGGACAAGGTCCCCGCGGTGACGTTCAAGGCCACGCCGGTCAGCGTGAAGGAGACGACGACCAAGGTCATCACCCCGGGCAAGGGCGCCAAGCTCTCCAAGTCCAACAAGATCGTGATGGCCTTTGCCCTGTTCAACGGCACGAACGGCAAGCAGATCAGCAACAGCTTCGGCAGGGACAAGGTCCTCACGGACCTCGCGTCCACCACGCTGATGCCGGGCCTGATCAAGGGTCTGATCGGCCAACAGGTCGGCTCCCGGTTCCTGATCGGGGTCCCGCCGGCGGACGCCTTTGGTGACAAGGGCAACGCGAAGGCCGGCATCGGCCCCACCGACACACTCGTCTACTTCGTTCACATCCAGTCGTCC
>Ga0209587_1000263_pt1 | contig 25657 bp, 30 predicted proteins | sample NGEPerD_2_FD_184512 | JGI IMG/M metagenome (GOLD analysis project Ga0209587, IMG submission 184512) | Arctic peat soil microbial communities from the Barrow Environmental Observatory site, Barrow, Alaska, USA - NGEE PermafrostL1-D... | ecosystem: Environmental > Terrestrial > Soil > Wetlands >... | reverse complement strand
GCGAGCTCGACGTGGTGGCGGTGTAGGAGTTACGCGACGTCGAGGAACCGGCGTAGGGCTTCGCGGATGACCTCGCTCGTCGTCGTGGAGTCGACCGCCGCGCGCGCCTCGACGGCGGCGCGCAGCTCGAGATCGATGCGAACGGGTACGACCTCTGCTGGCCCGGAACCCATCGTCGGGCGACCGCGGCGGCGCGCCTTCAGCTGCTCGACGTCGTACTCCTTGTGCTCGACCTCGCCCGCGATCGCGTCGAGATCAGCGTCAGTGAGCTGCCGGCCAGCGGGTGTCTTGTAGGTCTTGGGCGGGCACTGTTGCATTGGCGCGTCGTCGCGGTCGGCGGTGAGGGTGGCGGGATGAGGCTTCGCCGTTCCCGTCCTGTACCCGTGATCCAGCGTTCGGCGTTCAAGGGATTCCGGTTCCCGCCCGAGATCATCGTCCTCGCCGTGCGCTGGTACCTCCGGTACCGGCTCTCCTACCGCGACGTCGCAGAGCTCCTCGGTGAGCGTGGGATCGACGTCGACCACGTCACCATCTACCGCTGGGTGCAACGCTTCACCCCACTCCTTGCGGATGCCGCCACGCCATGCCGGCACACGGTCGGCGACCGTTGGTACGTCGACGAGACCTACGTGAAGGTGGCAGGCAGGTGGCGCTACGTCTACCGAACCGTTGATCAGTACGGCCAGATCATCGACGTGTTCGTATCCTCGCGACGCGACTTCCTCGCGGCACGCCGGTTCTTCGCGATGGTGCTACGCGCCCATGATCAGCCGATCGAGGTGGTGACGGATCGGGCCCCGACGTTACGGGCCGCGATCGAGGGGTTGATCCCGGCCGCGTTTCACAACACGGAGCGGTACGCGAACAACCGCGTCGAATGCGACCACGGCCGACTCAAGTCCCGACTCCGACCGATGCGTGGACTCAAACGCGACAGTTCGGCGCGCGTGATCATCCGCGGTCCCGCGCTGACGCAGAACCTCCGTCACGGGCACTACGAACTTGGCATCGACACGCGCGCTCGCCGGCGCATCGAGACCGCCTTCACCGAACTCGCCCGCACGATCTGAACCCGAAACGGAACGGCAACTCGATCTCACGCGTCACGGTTTGACTCAATGCAACAGCGCCCCTGGGACAACCTGGTCGTGGCTGAACCGGAGCGCAAGCGTTGTCCGGCACGATGCTAGGTTCTCCGCGTGCCAACAGTCCCGACACGTCGACGCTTCGCAGCGCGTCGCTGGTGGGGCGCCTTGGTCCTCACGCTCACGTGCCTGGCGCTGACTGCCGCGTGCGGCAGCTCGACGAACGACACGGCGACGTCCACGTCGGCCACAGCCAGCGTGACCACCTCGCCGGCGCCGCGGGGTGATCTGCCCGAGGTGCTGCAGACCAGCCTCCAGCAGGCCCTCGACCAGACGATGGCGACCTACGACGTGCCCGGCGGGGTCGTGGGCGTGTGGATCCCGGGCAAGGGCGCATGGATCGGAGCGGCAGGGGTGGCCGACCGCGAGACGAACGCCCCGGTGAGCGGCGACATGATCTGGCCGCTCCGCAGCGTCACGAAGTCCTTCACCGTGACCCTGATCCTCCAACTCGCCGACGAGGGCAAGCTCAGCCTCGACGATCCGCTCGACAAGTACGTGAGCGGCGTCACCGACGGCTCGTCGATCACTCTGCGCCAGCTCGCCGACATGTCGAGCGGCAACGCCGACTACACCAACGATGCGTTCATCACCGATTTCCAGGCCGACCCGAACAAGATCTTCACCATCGACGAGCTCAACAGCTACGTGCTCGACCAGCCGGCGGACTTCACTCCAGGTACAGAGCGCATCTACACGAACGCCAACACCAACCTGCTCGGCGCGGTCGTCGAGAAGGTCACCGGCCAACCGTTCAGCGACGTCCTGAACGAACGGGTCATCCGACCGCTGGGTCTGGAGCACACCCAGTACCTCGTCGACGCGACCCAGTGGCCCGATCCGCACGCCATCGGCTACCAGCCCGATGCCGGCGTGCTCACGCCCCAACCCGACAACCTCTCGATCTACGGTCCCGCTGGCTCGATGGTGTCGAACCTCGACGACGAGCGGGTGTGGGCCGAGGCGCTGGCCACCGGCAGCCTGCTCACGTCGGCGATGCAGAGCGAGCGGATCCAAGGGGCCCCTCTCCAGAAGGGGCCGCCCTATGACCAGTACGCCCTCGGCATCGGCGAGACCGACGGCTGGTGGGGCCACAACGGCGAAGGCTTCGGCTTCACCACCGCCGCGTTCCACAACAACAGCACCGGCGCCACCGTTGTCGTCTTCATGAACGAGGCGCAGGCCGTGCCCGAGGGCCATCCCGCCGACCAGATGTTCCGTCGCGTCGCTGAGATCCTGCAGCCCTCCTGACGGCGACCCGCACCAACCCGAACTGGCCGCCAGCGGTGCCCGACACAGCCCAGATCATCCTCTCGATCCCGAGAGCCATCGGCAAACGGGTGGGGCGGGTGTTCCCACCGAACCTGAAGGTGCTCGGCATCCAGCAGGCCGGTTCCTCGCCTGCCAAGCCTCCGACGGGCTACGTGCTGGCGGCCAACGACCATCGACCAAGTCCGGACCCTCATCCGAGGCATCCAAGACGCCGTCGCTACCCTCGCCACCGCGGACCCGAAGCTCAAAGCACAGGTCAACAACGAACTCGGCATCGAGATCACCTACCAATCCGACGCCGGCCAAGCCGTGGTCTCCGCGCGTGTAGGACAGTGCGTGTCGGAGGAAGGCGCGGTCCTGATCGCCGACGAGCGGCACTCCGGTGCGACCTCGAGGTGGCGGCCTCCTGAGACCCGCCTCGCCGCCGAGTTCGCGGTTCGGCCGACTGGTGGTACTACGGGCGCGCCCCCTGAGCGTTGGATCGTGTTCGAACCCAGGTACTCGTCGCCGGTGAGGTCGATCAACAGGTCGAGGTACTCCGTGTCGACGAGATCGATCGCCTCCTCGACGGCCCGGTCATCGTGTCCGTCATCCACGTCGAAGAGCGCCTCTCCCCCGGCGCCGAGTACGCGCTGGATCCGCAGGATGCGAAGCCCGTCCTCGTTGTACTCGCCCTGCACCGCGAGTGCGTGCGCGCCGGACAGGACATCCGCGACGGTCTCGATCGCGACCCGCTCGGCAAGCGAGACCAGCGCCCGCCCGACGGCATGGTGCTCCTCACGCATCTGATCGAACAAGGCCACGAGCGCCGCTTCTGGCATGCGAAGTCTCCTTCCCGATGTGACTCGCCACGCTACGGAGAGGGAGTGACACCCACGCCCGACAAGGATCGAGCCCCGCCCTTCCCGCTCGGCGCACGAAGAACTGTCCGCGGACCGACTCGTCTGGTCCGCCAAGCTGTCGGTCGTGGAGCTGGTGCCTGGGATCTACGAGACGCTCATCACCGAGCGTCTGCGGGCGGTCCTCGATGACCTCGACTCCCACGGGCTCCTGGCCACCGCGTTGGACGTCGACACGGCAGAGCAGGCGTCGGTGCTGGCCGATCACGTCGGCCGGGTCGTCGAGCAGGTCCTCGCCACCGTTCCCGAGGCCGACCGAGTGGGCGTCACCAACCGGGTACTGCGCGCCGCACTCGAAGAGGCCATCAAGCACGCCGATCTGGTCGACCCCGTCGAGCCGGGGCCACGCCAATTGGCCGAGATCCACCGGCCCGACCTGCGAAGCGTTCCGCTCCAGCGGCCGCGCATCCCGCTGCGTGATGCCGATCTGCTCATCAACGCCCGGGGTGAACCTGGCCTCGTGGCCGAGCTACGCACCGAGATCGAATCGGCCGACCAGATCGACCTCCTCTGCGCGTTCATCAAGTGGCACGGAATCCGCCTGCTGTGGGACGAGCTCGAACGCTTCGTCACCAACGGCAAGCAGATGCGGATCATCACGACCACCTACGTCGGTGCGACCGAGTCACGGGCGGTCGACGCCCTCGCCCGGCTCGGCGCCGAGGTGAAAGTCAGCTACGAGACGCGCTCGACGCGCCTGCACGCCAAGGCATGGCTGTTCCGTCGGCGTAGCGGATGGGACACCGCATACGTCGGCAGCTCGAACCTCTCCCGCGCCGCGCTCGTCGACGGGCTCGAATGGAACGTGCGCCTGTCCCGTGGCGCCACATCGGCGCTCATCGACAAATTCGCGGCCACGTTCGACGCCTATTGGGCAGAGCCGCACTTCGAAGCCTTCGACCCCGACCGCGACGGTGAGCGACTGAGTGACGCGCTCGGCCGAGCCCACCGCCAGGAACCCATTTCCCTGTCGGGGCTCGAAGTCACGCCGTTCCCCTACCAGGAAACGATCCTCGACGACCTCGATCGCGAGCGTCATCGTCACCGCCGTTGGCGCAACTTGGTCGTGGCGGCAATGGGCACGGGCAAGACCGTTGTCGCTGCGCTCGACTACAAGCGCCTGTGCGCCGAGTTCGGTGGAACCCGCCGACCCCGGCTGCTGTTCGTCGCTCATCGCAAGGAGATTCTCGAACAGAGCTTGCGGACCTTCCGGGAGGTGCTCGTCGACCAGGACTTCGGCGAGCTGTACGTCGACGGCCACTCGCCGGGCGAATGGGATCACGTCTTCGCGTCAGTCCAGAGCCTGCAGCGTCTTGACGTCGACACGTTCGATCCCGAGCGATTCGCGGTCGTGATCGTCGATGAGTTCCACCACGCCGAGGCCAACACCTACACCCGGCTGCTCCAGTACCTGCAGCCGCGCGTGCTGCTCGGGCTCACCGCCACGCCGTTCCGAGCTGACGGGCGCGACGTGACCCACTGGTTCGACGGGCACATCGCATCGGAGCTGTCCCTGTGGCAGGCCCTCGAGCGCGACCTGCTCTGCCCGTTCCACTACTTCGGCATCGCCGACGGCACGGACCTGAGCGGGGTCACGTGGAAACGCGGCGGCTATGACCTCGCCGGCCTCGACAACCTCTACACCGGCAACGACGCACGGGCCGCGATCGTGCTGCGCGAGGTCGGCGACAAGATCAGCGATCCGGGCCGGATGCGAGCACTCGGGTTCTGCGTCTCGGTCGCCCACGCGCACTACATGGCACGCGTGTTCACCGAACGCGGCATCCCCGCGGAGGCGGTGGACGGAACGACCGAGCGTCGCCGGCGAGCCGACGTCCTGCGCCGGCTGCGCGAGCGCGATCTCAACGCGGTCTTCGCGGTGGATCTCTTCAACGAGGGCATCGACGTGCCGACAGTCGACACCGTCTTGATGCTGCGACCGACCGAATCGGCCACCGTCTTCCTCCAACAGCTGGGCCGTGGACTCAGGCGCGCGCCGGGCAAGGACTGCCTGACGGTTCTCGACTTCATCGGCCAACAGCATCGGCGCTTCCGATTCGACACCCGATACCTCGCCGTCACCGGCGGTCGACGATCGAAGCTCGCCGACCAGATCGAAGAGGGCTTCCCGTTCCTGCCCGCTGGAACCAACATTCACCTCACGAAACAGGCCCAGGAGATCGTCCTCGCGAACGTGCAGTCGCAGGTGAAGCTGACCCGACCCCAGCTCGCCGCCGAGATCCGGGCGCTCGGTGACGTATCCCTGGCCCATTACCTCACCGAAGCCGATCGGACCCTGACCGACGTCTACCGCGGTCGATCGAGCTGGACGGAGCTCCGCCGAAGTGCGGGCTTCAGCACCGCGCCCGCGGGCCCCGACGAAGAGCGGCTCCTGCGCCAGCTGGTGCGCTTCACCCACCTCGACGACCCCGAGCGACTCGAATTCCTGCGAGGCTTCGCCTCGGCGCCGACCCCACCTGCGCTCGACGGCCTCGCCGAGAGACAGCAACGCCTCGCCCGCATGATCTTCTTCACCTTCTGGCGTGATGGCGGCGGATTCGAGTCGTTCGATGCCGGCTTCGAACGACTCTGGCGCCACCCCGGCGTGCTCGCCGAACTCGTCGCGCTGACCGAGGTGCTCGACGAGGCTGCCGAGTTCACGCCCCGGGCACTCTCGCCTCACTTCGGCGACGTCCCGCTCTGGGCGCACTGCCGTTACTCGACCGAGGAGCTGCTCGCCGCGACCGGACAAGCCACCCTCGCGCGCGTTCCCAGCTCCGACATGGCCGGTGTGCGGTACGTGCGCGACCTCGAGACCGACGTCCTGACGTTCACGCTGCAGAAGAGCGAACGCGAGTACTCACCAACGACGTTGTACCGGGACTACGCGATCTCGGCCGAGCTCATCCACTGGGAGAGCCAGAACACGACCTCACTCCGCTCACCCACGGGCCGGCGCTACATCAACCAGCGTCGCGATGAAACCCACGTGCTGCTCTTCGCCCGCGAGACCAAGACCGCCGACACCGGCTCGGCGGCCCCCTATCTCTGCCTCGGAGAGGCCGACTACGTCATCCACCAGGGCGAACGACCAATCGCCATCACCTGGCGCCTCCGGACACCGCTGCCCGCCGCCTTCTACTCCCGAGCCGCGGTCGCGGCAGGTTGACCGGCGTTCTCGAGACCGCAACAGCACGATCACCCAGCGCCGCCAAGAGCCGGTCGGTCGCCGCGCTCATCGTCGACCGCGTAGGTCGCGTAGGTCGCGTAGGTCGCGTAGATGTGTCGATCCCAGATTCGCACCGGCCGGTCTTCCCCCTCGACGTCGAGGGCAGCCTCCCGCACCTCGTGCTCGGGCTGGTTCGACAGCACCGCGATCGGCACGCTCGGGGATCGCCACGCCTCATCGCCGATCTCAGCGAGGAAGTGGCGGGCAACTCGCTGCGCGCCGACCGACGGGGACTCCCGCTCGATCCAGCGGTGGTACTCCTCGACGTCCCTCAGGGGCACTACTCGTCGGAAGCCTTGGTCTGCGCCAGGAACTCCTCGCGGGTGAGCAACGGAGCCAGCTCCTTCGTGTCGAGCTGGCGAAGCGACTGTTCGAGGTAGTTGCGAAACTCGGGATCGGCGAGGTCTCGCTGTGCTTCAGTCCAGGACCGATCGAGCGCCCGCTGATGCTCCAACTGCTCAGGGCTCAGATCCTCGCGGCGCAGTGCCACGACCTCACGGTCCCAGTCGTCTCCACCGACAGGGCTGACTGGAACCCGATCATGGATCGACCGGTCCGACGATCTGTTCCTCCCCGACGTACTCGAGGATGAGCGGGTCGGCGATCTACCGTCGCGTGAAGATGTTCCGGACCATGACCGGCTTCCATCCGGACGAGTACGAGATGCCGGGCGTGTCGGTCGACTTCGAGGTGCACCAGAGCGCGCCCCCACCGAAGCGAGGAAACCGGCCCCAACCCCACTCTCCGGGCCAATCTCCGCGCTAGAACTGCGAAGCCACGATAGCGACGACGGCAACCGCTACAGCCAGGCAGAGCGCAGCCAGGAGGATGCGGCGACCATCTCCTACCTCCGGGTCGTCCTGACCGCCGTCATTGACATAGGAGTATCAGTACCCCTGCGCGTATACCAGCAGCAGTAGCACCCATATCGGCCCGCGGCGGCGCCGCACCCGCCCTCAAATAGGCAGACCTACCGACATACAATGCCGGTCTGAGCGGGCATTGGCTGCGACGGATCGCGGAATTCTTGGGTGTCAGGATGGATCCGGTGCGCCGGAGTCCGGCTGAGTTCTGTCTCGGCGCGACCCGCACCGCCCCGGTCGAGATCCGGGCCTCTCTATGAAAGCGGTCACTACCGTCGCGATCGCTGTCGTCGGCGCCGTCGTGATGGCAGCGTGTGCGTCGGGGGAGTCCAACGCCTCCCGCTCCGATGACAGGGAGGGAACGACTACAACCACACCGGCGCCGACCTCGACATCGGCGCCCACCTCCACCACGCCAGCGACCGCGCCGACCCAGTTGCCGCCGAGTGGTGAAGTGCCCGCCCCGGTCGCGCCGGGCAAGCAGTGGTTGTTGAGCTTTGGTGAGGAGTTCTCCGGGACTGAGCTCGACACCTCGAAGTTGTCGCCGTGTTTCGATTGGAACCTCGGTAGTTGCACCGGGTCGTTCAATGGTGGCCGGGAGTGGTATTCCCCGTCACAGGTCCAGGTCTCGGACGGCAGCGCGAAGCTCGTGGCCGAACCGGGTAGAGACCCGAATGCCAGTGGGCAGGCCTGCCTGCGGGGCAAGTGCAGCTACCGGTCCGGGCTGCTGTCGACGGCGCGACCGCTGGCGTCGGACGGCTCGGACTACTTCTATCAGTTCACCTACGGGTATGTGGAGGCCCGGATGAAGCTACCGACCACCCAGGGATTCTTCTCAGCGTTGTGGATGCTGCCGGCCGACCCGACGTACGTGTACCAGTCCGAGATCGACATCGTCGAGGTGCTGGGCTACGACCCCGAGACGATGTACATGAACTACCACTACGACGACCGGTCTGCGGAGTTCTCTCCCAACGAGGGAACTGGCGACAACGGGGCGTGTTCGGCCGAGGACCGGACGGGGGACTGGGTGCAATTCGGTCTGGACTGGCAGCCCACCCACATCGCTTGGTACATCGACGATGTGAAGTGCGGCCAGTTCGACGGGGACAGCTCCACCATCGAGTCGGGCCCGATGCAGTTGATCGTGAACCTCATGGTCGATCACCAGTGGGAGCGGGACTTGGGCTACGCGCTTGCCGACCCGAGCATCACCCGCCAGCTCGAGCTCGACTACCTGCGCGTCTACCAGCAGCAGTAGCAGTTCCGATGCAGGGCGTTCATCGACTTCAACTTCACGTCGGTGTAGATGTCGCGTGTGCTCGTCGTGTCGAGTCTCCCGAGCGCGCTCGCCTTGAGGTTCAACGCCGTGGCGACCTCGCGAGATCCGCGCGACGCGAAGTGTCCAACGCACTCCGACACGAGTGCCTCAGGATCGACACAGACTTGCCGGTTGCGCTTGGCGCAACCGGCCGACCGTAGATCAGGTCTCGCGATCCATCCGTTGTGAGCACCAGCTATGACTGTCGACCGCTCCCAAACCACGCCTGTAGGTGCCGGAAATCAATCTGCCCGTGCTCCCAGGCGTTTCGAGCAGCGGCCGGTCGATAACTTCTGTGGCCGATGAACCTCATCGCGACTGTCCGTCATATGATCATCGGTCGGTTGCGGTGGCTGGTCGCCACGGGCGACGAGCGTGACGCCGAGATCCTCGCACTGCGCCATCAGATCCTGGTGCTGCAGCGACAGATCCACCGGCCGCGTTTCACCGACACGGACCGGACGATCCTCGCGATCCTGTCCGGGGCGATCACCCGAGCGCGACTCAAGGACGTGTTGCTGATCGTCCAACCCGCCACCGTGATCGCCTGGCATCGGCGGCTCGTAGCCCGCCACTGGACCTACCCGCACACCATGCCACGAGGCCGACCGCCAACTCTCGCGGAGACCCGCCAGCTCGCGATCCGACTCGCCACCGAGAACCCGACCTGGGGCTACCGACGCGTCCACGGCGAACTCGCACGACTCGGCTATCGGATCGCGGCGTCCACGGTCTGGACGATCCTGCGGGCTGCCGGGATCGGCCCGACCCCCGAACGGACACGACCGACCTGGGCGCAGTTCATCCGGTCCGAGGCGAAGGGAATCCTCGCCACGGACTTCGCGTGCGTGGACAGCGCGACGCTCCGCCGGTTCCATGTGTTGTTCTTCATCGAGATCGGTTCGCGGCGTGTACATCTCGGCGGGATCACGACGAACCCGACGGGACCATGGACGACCCAAGCCGCTCGGAACTTCCTGATGAACATCGATCGTCAGTTCCGGTTCGTCATCCACGACGGTGCCGGCCAGTACGCCGGATCATTCGATGCCGTGTTCGAAGCGGACGGCATGTCGGCGATCACGACACCACCACGAGCGCCAATGGCCAACGCGTATGCGGAGCGGTGGGTCCGGACCTTGCGTCACGAGTTGTTGGACCGCACGGTCATCTGGAACGAACGTCAGCTCCGTGCACTCCTCGTCGGCTACATCAACCACTACAACCAGCACCGGCCCCACCGATCGCTCGATCAGGCCGCCCCGAACCACGCCAACGTCGTCACAATCACACCGGGCCAACCAATCGTGCGCCACACCCGCTGCGGTGGACTCATCAACGAATACCGCCACGCGGCCTGATCGGCAGAGCCCAACACCGGCCATCACGACCGACCGCTCACCCTGCGCCGACGCGCCGGAACGCTTCCGCGGCAAGCCTGAACGAGCCGAGCCGAGCAGATCCCACCGCGTCGAATCTCTGAACCACGTCGAAGACTCGAGCCGATGGATTTCCGGCACCTACAGGCGCGCGAGCAGCCGCCGGTGACGTTCCTCACACGTGAAGAGCCTCGACAATTCTTCTCGTATCACCGCAGGTCTCCCTCCGTCCTGCGCAGGGGTGCGAGGACGTCCGATGATGCTTCGCCGGCCGTCGGCGGCAAGGTCGCTCTCGGACCAAGCTCCCGAACGCGACAACGCGTGCGTGTTGCTGCCTGTCAGGTCGAGTGCCTCGCCCTCCTGCACCGATCTCTGCGAAGCGACCGCCTTTCCAAGACGGTGGGCACAAGAGTTCACGGACTCAGGGCTCCGGCGCGTTCGATGGTCGGCCGGAGGGCTCCGATCTGCGGCTGGCGTTCTCCGTGACGGCTTGGCTGCCGGTCGTCAGGCTCGATTGGCGCGAGCAGCGACGATCGCCGCGGCGTCGCGGTTGGGTTTGGCGTCGAGTCCGAGCCCGGCCGCGATGCCGCTGCCCAGGTCGGGAGCGACACTCGTCCAGTACGCGATGACCCGCTGTTGGAGCGGCTCGGAGACGTGGTCGCTGGCGTGCCCCACGATGTTGGTGACCAAGTGCTCGCGGTCTGTGTCGCCCATCACTTTGCGCACCAGCGTCCCGGCTTCGCAGAGGTCGCGGGTCTCGGCCTGATGTTCGGGAGGACAAGGCGCAGAGCTAAGGGAGGCGCCCCTCGCCCTGCTGGTCGGCGCCGCGCTTGAGCATCTCTTCCTCGTGCTCGGCGACGTCGGGATCGACCTCTTGTACCTCGGCTACGGCTTCTTCTTCGGGTGTTGGAGCGCGGTCGGATTCATGCTTGGCCTGCGCGTCGGCGTGCTCGGCGTCACGAGTCTCGGCGCTGGGACGTGTCGGCTGGGTGGGTTCGGGCATGGAGTCTCCTTCTCGTTGACTGGGTATCCATCTGTACTACCGCAACGGAAGCTGAACCCATTCCTGCAGCACTCGGCCAGCTTGTTCGGAGCGCGAGACAGGTAGGCTCGACGACATGGCGGGTACCGAGAGCAGGCTCGTGGGCGTCGCTCGCGGTGCGTCCACGATCTTGGAGATCTCGGCTGCGTTCGAGGAGGAAGGCTTTCGCGGTCAGTTCAGATCGGGCGAACGCGGCGAGGTCGAGTGTTTCACCTGCAAGCGCCACTCCCCCGCGGAATCCATGGCCGTCGAGCATCTCCGCCGCCTCGAGGGGGCATCCGACCCGGCCGACATGCTCGCGATCGTCGCGTTGACCTGCCCGAACTGTGGCACGCCGGGCACGCTGATCCTGAACTACGGTCCGGTCGCCACCCCCGAGGACGACACAATCCTGCGCCGGCTCGAGCAATCGCCTCCGCCCGACCCTGCCTCGACATCTGTGTGACCCAAGCGTTCAGAATCCAGGAGGCCGCCGTGTCCAGCGAAGACCTACATGCGCCGCGAGAGCGACTGACGAACGAGACGTTTGCAACGCACCAGGCGATCATCTCGTTGATGGAGGAGCTGCAGGCGATGGACTGGTACCGCCAGCGCGCCGATGACTGCGACGATGCTCAGCTCAAGGCGGTCCTTGTTCACAATATGAATGACGAGATGGAGCACGCGGCGATGCTGGTGGAATGGTTGCGGCGGAACGTTGCCGAGTTCGCAACCCAGTTGGACAAGTTCTTGGGCACCAAGGGCCCGATCGCTTGACCCAACGTCGCGCTCACCAGGAACGAAGGTGGCGCCCAGCGGCTTCGATATCTCCACGATCGGAACCGAAACAGAGGAGTACTCCGTGACTGAGCTCTACACCCTTCCCGACCTGCCGTACGACCCTGGCGCGCTCGAGCCTCACATCAGCGCCAGGATCACCGAGCTGCACCACGACAAGCACCACGCCGCCTACGTCAAGGGTGCCAACGCCGCGCTCGAGCAGCTCGGCGAATCGCGGGCGAAGAGCGACTTCACGACGATCTCCATGCTCGAAACGAACCTCGCGTTCAACGTCTCGGGTCACGTCCTCCACTCGGTGTTTTGGACCAACCTCTCACCGAACGGTGGAGGCGAGCCCAGCGGCGACCTCGCGGACCTCCTCGACACGACGTTCGGTGGGTTCCCCGCCTTCCGCGAGCAGATGACCGAGGCGGCCAGCACCATCCAGGGCTCAGGCTGGGCGCTCGCCTCGTGGGAACCCGTCGCCGGCCGACTTGTCGTCCAGCAAGTCCACGACCACCAGGGGAACCACGGGCAGGGAACGACCCCGCTGCTCGCCATCGACGCCTGGGAACACGCGTACTACCTCCAGTACGAGAACCGGAAGACCGAGTTCTTCGATGCAATCTGGAACGTCGTCAACTGGGACGACGTCGCCGCCCGCCTTGCCGCCTGCCGCGCGCCAACAGGCCCGTAGGCGATCGGCTGCGGTCGCGACACGGTTCCATCGAACGACGTCCGTTCCTACCAACAGGTGCATGACCTGCGTCGGAGCCCAGCGGTGAGCGGCAAGTAACGCTGGTCGCCTCGCAACACGGCCCGGTCTATCGCGACTGCGTTCAGGCAGGCGTGCCAGCGAGCTCCAACAGTGCCTGAGCCATGACCTCGGTGACAGCCGGGTGGATGTAGAGAACGTCGTGGGCCAACTGCTCGACCGTGTTGTCGAGGTAGATGCCTTGAACGAGGGGCTGGATGAGCGTGGCAGCTTGCGGGCCGACGATGTGCGCGGCGAGGAGCCGACGGGTCGCGGGATCGGCAATGAGCTTCACGAAGCCGGTCGTGTCCTCGAGGGCCCACCCGTACGCGGTGTCGGAGTAGTTACGACGGGCCACGACGAATGGTTTCCCCTGCTCGCGCAGCGCGCGTTCGGTCGGACCGGCCGTGGCGACTTACGGGTCGGCGAACACCGCCGACGGCAGGACCGGGAAGTGCGCGCGGCGCGTGTCGTCGGCGTGGAGAACGTTGTGGAGCACGAGGCGCATCTCGGCGTTGGCCAGGTGTTTGAGTTGGAAGTGATTGGCGAGATCACCGATCGCCCACACTCCAGGCACGCTGGTCGTATACGTCTCGTCGGTGACGACGTGTCCCTGTTCGTCGATGGCGAGCCCGCCGGCCGCGACGTCGAGGACGTCGCTATTGGGTATCCGCCCGGTAGCGACGAGGAGCGTCTCGGCTTCGACGACACCGGGACCGGCCTCGCCCTCGAGGTGCACGGCGACGCCGTGCGGCGTTCGCTCGACGCGCGCGACCTCCGTGGCGAGCCGAACATCGAACCGTTCCGAGCAACGCTCGGTAAACCGGTCGGCCACGTCGTCGTCGAGCGTGGCGAGCAGCTTTGGTCCTCGGCACACGATCGTGATCTCGGTGCCGAACGCTCCGAAGATGTGACTCATCTCAGCCGCGACGTAGCCGCCGCCCACGACCACCATCGACGCCGGCAGCGTGTCGACCCGCATGATGGTGTCCGAGGTGTGGAACGGAACCTCGTCGAGGCCGACGATCTCGGGGATGCCCGGCCGGGAGCCAACTGCGAGCACGATTCGTTCGCCGCGGAGTTGGTGCCCATTGACCTCGAGCACCCGGGGATCGACGAAGCGGGCCTCGCCGAGGTACACATCGACTCCACTCCGGCCTCGGGACGCGAGAGCTTGCTCCGCCAGCGGATCGATTCGCGCGAACACGCGGTCGCGGATGGCCGGCCAGTCGGCGCCGACCAGCTCGGCGCGGATCCCGTAGCGGCCGGCATGGCGTACCGTCTCGGCAACATCGGCCGCGTACACCAGCATCTTCGAAGGGATGCAACCGCGGTTGAGACAGGTACCGCCAAACCGATCGCGCTCGATGATCGCGACACGCAAGCCTTCGAGGCCCGCGGTCGGGAGCATATTGCCAGACCCCGCGCCGACGATCACCAGGTCATAATCGATCATCGCTGGAGGATACGAGCAGCGGGCAGACGGAGTCTGCGGCGCACGGGTCATGGCGGCCAACCTTTTCGTCCCACCGCCGCGCATGAAGCAGGTCGGCCCGTCGACCCGGTCGGCAGCGGCAGGTAGGAAGCAGTCTGCTCGGGGCCGATTGGGTTCCGACGATTCGGGGAGGGGACCAGGCCAAACGCCCCCGGTTCGCCTCAGTTTTCCGGCTCTTCGCGGCTACTTCGGTGCTGTCGCGTGCCTCTCGACGGCACACCCGATATGCCGGTTGGTGTGGAGATGTCGTGCGTGACCGGGTGGCGTGTTTCACAAAAGAGTTAAGGTCCGAGCATGACTGTTTCGCCTGAAGGAACGGGTAGCGCTCCGGTCGAACGTGCGCGCCGAGACCGGGTGGTCGACCGTCGAACGTGGGTGCCTACGACGATTGGTCCGGGCATGATCCTCGGTGCTCTCGGGGCCGCGGGCGTGATCATCTCGATGTTCTTGCCGTGGCGAATAGGGTCGATCTATCCGAGCGACGTGCCGGTCGCGTTTCTGTGGGATCACACCACGACCGCGCACGACCCGTCGCTGCTGATCTTGTTGATCCCGTTGGTCATCGTGCTGGTGGTCGGTACGGTCGTGCCGATGGGTGCCGGTGTTCGGCTCTTTGGAGCGATCGGCACGCTGGTCGTCGCCGGCCTGTTCGCGTATCAGCTTCACCGGGCCCTCGACGCGTTTCCCGGCGCAAAACTCGGGGACGCGCTCGACACCGGGTTCTACTTCGCGGCAATCAGCGGCGTCGTCGCCTTTGTGAGCGGATTCCTCCGATCGGGTTGGTCGGTACGGCGCACAGTCGACCACGAGACCGTCGTCGACTAACGCATCGAACTTCCGCGCTCTCGCGCCAGGCGAAGGCGTTCACAGAGTCCCAAGTGGATGTGGCTCACGCACGTCGGCGCGTGCGCATTCTGAGTCGGCCTCCGCCGCGTCACGGTCATCGTCGCTGAGACCTCCCCGACTCGCTTCGGAGGTTGTCCCGGTAGTCGTGGAACTTGAGGTGGCGGTCCCCCGCTCGATGCCTGCCTGCTGGTAGGTCTCGGGCGTACCGCCAAGCACATCCGACAAGAAGGGGACCGCCATGAAGAAGAACTACCAGACGAACGCGGCGCGCGCTGCGATGAACGAGGTCGTGGTGCCGGACGCGGTGAGCGTCGCGATGAGCGAGCTGACCGGGTCGATGCGCGAAGGCCTGTTGGCACTCGCGGTCGGCGCAGGCCTCCAGGTGATGCAGGTCCTGATGGACGAGTCGGTCACCGCGCTTGCGGGCCCGAAGGGCGCACATGATCCGGACCGGAGGGCGGTGCGTCACGGTCGCGAGGACGGCATGGTGGTGTTGGGCGGGCGTCAGGTGCCGGTGCGTCGTCCCCGGGTTCGCACCGTGGACAAGACCACCGAGGTGGCGGTGCCGGCGTATGAGCTGTTCGCGTCGACGGAGCTCCTCGGTGAGCTCGCGTTGGAGCGGATGATGGCGAAGCTGTCGACCCGCCGTTACCGCGCCGGCCTGGAACCGGTCGGTTCGACGGTCGAGTCCACCGCGTCGGGAACGTCGCGTTCCGCGGTGAGTCGCCGGTTCGTGGCGATGACTGAGCGGGCCCTCGACGAGTTGATGAGCGCGGATCTCTCCGAACTCGACCTGGTGGCGTTGATGATCGACGGGGTCCACTTCGCCGAGCATCTCTGCGTCGTCGCGTTGGGGATCAGCATCGACGGGACCAAGGTGCCGCTCGGGGTGGTGGAAGGCTCGACCGAGAACGCGACGGTCGTCAAGGCGCTCCTCACCGATCTGCGCGACCATGGTCTCGATGTGTGCCGCCCGATCCTGGTCGTGATCGACGGTGCCAAAGCCCTCGCTTCAGCGGTGCGCGAGATCTTCGACCGACCGGTGGTGCAGCGTTGCCAGTTGCACAAGGTCCGCAACGTCGAACGTCATCTCCCCAAGGCGATGGGCGCGACGGTCACCCAGAAGATGCGCGCCGCGTACCGCGACCCCGACCCGCTCCACGCCGAAGCCACGCTCGAGGCGCTCGCGCGTTCGCTCGACAAGGCGCATCCAGGCGCGGCGGGATCGCTGCGCGAGGGACTCGACGAGACGCTCACCGTCAACCGGCTCGGTGTCCCCCCGACACTTGCTCGGACGTTGCGGTCCACGAACGCGATCGAGAGCATGATCGAAATCTGCCGTGATCACTCCACGAACGTGAAACGGTGGCGTGACGGACAGATGACCCTGCGTTGGTGCGCAGCCGGGATGGCCGAAGCCGCGAAGCAGTTCCGACGTGTGAACGGCCACCTCTACCTCGCCGCGCTACGCGTCGCACTCGACCGCCACTTCGAAACCGTCACACCCGCGCGCGAGACTCAGGAGGCCGCCTGACCAACACCCGGGCCGCCACCCAAGTTCCACGGAACTCGGGACATCCTCGTTCCGACTGACAGCGTCTTTCGGATCAAACCCATACTCGGCTCCTCTTGATGTGATGTCTCGGCGGGTACCAGACGGTGGCGGCTACTGCGTATTGCGACTCGCGTCAGGTCAAGTTCCGATGTCGGCCTTGACGAGTCCGTAGTGTTCCTGTCGGTCGCCGCGGACCGCGCCGGTTCGTCGGACTTGATCGCCATCAGCGAACTCCGCCTTGAATGACACGAGCACTCGACGTTGGCAGCAATCTCGTCGCGCCGTGTCCGGCGTCCGATCTTGGTGAAGTTCCTGCGCGGTCGATCTGTGGGCGGGGAAGGAGTGAGGAGCAGCCCGTCGACCAGGCACTGATTAGCTCGCAACTGAAGTGTTCTTCGACGAGCAGGACGGCCGCGGCTCCGAAGAGCAGGTCGGCACCGAGGTGCGGTTCGGTTTCGATGAATCCGGCGACCATCCGCTCGAGTGCGATGCGACCATGACGGGCGTCAGCGGCGACGTGGACGTCGTAGAAACGGCGCCCTTGAGGACCGATATCCATGCGCGCAAGGGCCGAGCCGTAACGGTCCATCGGTTCGACCGAGGTCATCTCGAACACCGCGAGGTGACCGACGAGCGCGGCGCGCCAGCGTCGATGTAGGCCGAACATCGAAGCCAGGTTGACGGTGGCCAACGTCGTTCCGGGAAGCCGGTCGAGGTAGGCGCCATATATGGGATCGAGACCCAACGCGGTCATGGTCTGAGCGAAAAGGACGGAGTGCATGTCGGCTGCATGGCCGGAGCCGTACTCGTCGTGTTGGATCTCGACCATCGCGGCCTTGGCGTCGCCGCAGAGTCTTGGGATCGCGAAGGTATGGGGGTCGGCCTCCTTGAGCTGGTAGGCGGAGCGATGGACGCAGAACTCTCGGAACTGATCCAATGTCCCCGACTCGAGCAACGACGTCGACAACGACGGACCGGAAGCGCCGGCGATCAACTCCACGAGCGCAGCGCCGACATCGCGATGCGGGTCGCGGGGGGCTGAGCCGATCTCGTCGCGCAAGCGGTGGAGGAAGGCGCGCTCCAACTCGGCCCGAAAGCTCAGCAGCGTCGGATCCCACTCCCAGTCGGCGTCCGCGCCCGCGAACCCGCGGTAGTGCAACTCGTAACAGCAATAGAGCGCGAGCTGAAGATCGTCGTCGTCCAGTCCGTCGACGCCCGCTAGGGGCGGCGTCCGGCCAACAGAACCCGGCCGTTGTCGGAGTGCCGACAACACGGCGGCGCTGAGCGGACCGCGCGACGTCGGCAAACGTGGTCCAGACAATCCGGCGGCGAGGTCGCGCCGGGACGAATGGCGGGAGTCGTCGACGGGTTGATCGGTGACGACGGACACGGAGCGACCAGCTCAGGCCGGGTAGGGCGCGTCGGCAAGCAGTCGGGCCAGATGTGCGGCATTCGCCGCCGCAGTCTTGGTCGCCTGATCGGTCTTGGCGCTGCCCGACGGCAGGTCCTTGTAGTCAGTCTTGTGCATCGCCTCGCCGACCCAGTACGTCATGCCACCGGCCGCGATCGTGAACCCGACATCGTTGAGCCCCTGGAACAGCTCAGCCGCGACATGATGCGCGCCGTCCTCGTTGCCAACGACCGCGACAACGGCCACCCGGTCAAGCGACACCATCCGGCCGGCCGCGTCGGTCTCGCCCAGAAACGCGTCGAGACGCTCAAGCACCCGTTGCGCATGGCTCGACGGATGACCCATCCAAATCGGCGTCCCCAACACGAAGATGTCGGCGTCGAGAATCTGCTGGCGCAAAGCCGGCCAGTCGTCGCCGTCACCCTCGTCAGAGGACACGCCCGCACGCACGTCACAATCGGCAATACGCACCGTCCCCAGCGCCGAGACGCCGTGTACCCCGAGCGCAGCGAGCACCTCCCCCAGCAACTTGTCAGTACTGGAGGCTTCGGACGACGACTTGAGCGAGCAGTTCAGCGCAAACGCGGTGAGCGTCACAACCGCGCCCGACTGCCCGCCGGGCTGCTTGAGCGACGTGGAACTGATCTCGTAGCCAACATGAGCACTATGGTACCCACCGACGTCCTCCTCGAATCGAGTTGGTGCGCCGACGGGGGTTTCGGCGCACCAAGCACGATCGGTACCCGCCGTCAGGAAGCGGGGGCTTTGGCTTTGGCGTCTTCGAATTGCCGACCGAGTTCTTCGCGCTCGTCCGCTTCGCTGCTCTTCCGGAAGTCGGGAAGGAGCTCGGCCTCTTCCACACCGACGTGATGTTCCGTTGTGGCGACGAGCTGCGTGACGGCCAGGGTGAAGAGCTCAGTACCCGCCTCGTGCTCCTCGACCCCCTTGAGCGACCCTCGGATCTGGTCGTGCTCTTCGATCGCGTCCTTTGACTCTTCTCGACCATCGGGCACCTCTTTGCGCACCCGCGGGTACAAGACCATTTCTTCAGCCGAAGCATGATGCTCCAGCGCCTCCTTCACCTGCGCGAACAGAGCGGTCTGGTCGTCAGCGCTTGTGGCGGCCTGCAGCTTGTCGAACTGATTCGCTCGAACGGCTGGACTACCGCATCGCGCGCTTCCAGAACGCAAGATTCAGTCTGTCCACCAGCCGAGCGCGTTGGCGTAGAACTCGTACCGGTGTCACATCAGAAGGTCGAGATGGCCTCCTCGATCGTGCTCACGGTCGGCGAGTGGATGCGGCTCGTCGGTCAGGACCGCGACGGCCGCGGCGACATCGCACGGACGAGCGCGCAGGTACAGGCCGGTCACCGAGGGTGGGCTGTGACCCGCGAACGCCTGGGCAACCGCATAGCCAGCCAGACGCCCGATGGCGCTGATCGCGGTGTAGCGGAGCACATGCGCGGACACTGGGGTCCGGTCGGCCCACGGCAGGCACGGTCGTGCCCGGTCGAAGATCGTGTTGTACCGACGTCGAGTGATGGGCTGACCTTGGCGAGATCGGAACACCGCGTCGTCGGCTGCGAGGCCGCCGCGTGCGCCGCCATAGCGGAGGAGCAGCCGGACGAGCGAGGGTGAGATCGGCTGTTCGCGTTCGGCGCCGAACTTCTCGCGCAGCCACACGGTGGCACGGCCTTCGTCGATATCGCGAAGGCGCAGGTTGAGCGCGCCTTCGCGGCGGGCGCCGGACTCGAGATGGAACCGCACGAGGAGCAGGTCGAGGTCGGGATCGCTGCTGGTGGTGCGGATCGCGTTGATCAGCTCCTCCACTTCCGGGTGGTCGAGCGGCCGGCGGAGACTCGGTCGCCGCAGCGGCTTGGGGACCGCTGCTGCCGGGTTCACGCCGATGAGCCCGGATCGTTGCGCACGCGTGAAGAGCGCCCGCAGCGCGCTCACACAGTTCTCGCGCGAGGACCGGCCGTCGCTCGACGGTCGAGAGTTCCGGGCCCGCTGCGCGGCTTCCGCGACGACCGCCGCGCAGTCGTCGACACCGACGTCACCGAGGTGCCGGTCACCGAATCGGGCGACGGCGAGACGCCAGTACGGCGCGTAGGTGGCGGCGGTGCCCGGCGAGAACGTCGGCGCGATCTTTTCGAGATACTCGGCCACCGTCATCGGCGTGTGGCGCACGCGCAGCGTGGTCGCCGCGATCAGGAGGTCATCGATGGTGACGCCAAGCTGGGTGGCTTCCGCCATCAGCACCTGGGCTCGCAGCGCGCGATCCATCACCACCGCTCCCCCACCAACGCGTCCGCGAACCCGGCCAGCAGGCGTGGCGGAGCAAGCAGCACGATCGGCTCGTCGTCCGGCTCCCTGCGGGTCCCTACGAACAGGGACGCCGCAGGACCAGCCGCGTCGCGCAGCCAGCACGGCACGACGAGGCGACCCCGCCCATCGATCCTGACCGGTCGGCCCGCGTCACCAGGCCGGAGCAGGACGAACTCACCGCGTGTCAAAGCGCGCGGCGATGCCCACGCGGCGACCACGGCACGAGCGGACGGTGGCAGGGCGACGCGCCCATCGCGCTCGAGCGCCACGATCGCGAACGACCAACGTCCCGCGGCGTCCGTGCCCTCGTCGTCGTCCAGGAATCGCGGAAAAGGCAGCTGCGTCCACACTGCGGCGAGCCACTGCGGCTGAAGTCGAGTCACCATGCGACCTCCCTGAGTCACACGTTCGCCCGTCGGGCGAAGCACGCGAACGATCAAGAGGACGCAGTCTCATGGCGCACGGCTGCGGCGGGACCGGCACCGCCGAGATCCAGCGCGCGGCCGAAGAAGACCGGGACAGGAGACGCGGCGGACGCCGCTAGTCAGAACTCGTTCCGCAGCGGGCCCAGGCCCTGCCCAACGTGTCGGAGGCCCGACACCCGAGGATTCCGACTGGCGCGTTCAACGATGGGTAACGCACTAGGAGCAGCAACAAACTGATCGGTCAGAGAGTTCTAACTGGCTTGCCGCGCAGCTTCTCCTCAAGAGCAGCGGCCATCGCGTCGATCGGGCCGTGCTTCGCGCTGTGCAGAGCTGCCTCGGGGTCACCACAAACCGCCTCGGCGACGAGGTTTTTCACTTCGCGCTCACGGCTGGTGTTCCATGGCTGGCCGTAAAGCTCGAAGCATGCTTTCACCCGCTGAGTCCACTTTCGGTTGGCCGAGTGAAACTGTGGGCCGACAAGAACTACTCCGAAGTGCTCCTTCAACGCATGCTCGTAAGTGGTGGCGTTCAGCAAATCCTCGATTTCCGACTCGCGCATCCCAGGCACGATCGTGAAGGTCTGGTCTGCGGGCTTGAGCAAGCCCTCCGTGGTCGCGACCGCAGCAGCGCGTAGACCCATCTCGTCATGATCAAGGAGCACGTGATACACACACATTGCTTCGCGTAAGTGCGCAAGCTTGTAGCGCAGGTTAGCGCCACCCGCGAGTGACTCGAGGGCCAGTTCCCCGGCCGAAATGGCACTCCGCAGCGAAGGCGAGCGATGTTGAAGAAGGCAGCGAATCATGCGCACATCCGTTTCGCCTTCGAGCACCAGCACCACGCGGGCTGACTCAAGGTTGTCTGTTGTCCTCACACCGAGAACATTGCGGACGTCGGCAATGTTTGAAGCCGAGCGCGCGCGATTCGCCTCGACGATGATGTTGCTCGACACGTTCGCCAAGTTCGTCAGAAGTGGACTATGCGTGGTCACCACAAGCTGTTGCCGCGACGCGATGTCTTCGAGTACTTCTCGTAGCTGATGGATAGCGTGCGGGTGAAGATGAGCCTCTGGTTCTTCGATAGCGAGCACCAGCTCACCTTGTGCCTGCGACTCGTGGGAGGCCCGTCGAATGAGTGAGATCGCCGCAAGGCTTTGGACGCCGTCGCCTTTGAGGTGCAGATCAGTTGCTGTGCCGTCATCAACGATGACGTGGCTTGCCCGCCGGAGGGCCTGGAATCGCTGCTCTTCTGAGATCGTCACATCGACGGAGCGAACGTCAGGCAGGAACTCGCGGAGCTGGTCGTGGATCGTCGAGGAGAGTGCCGCTAGAACTGGCGCTTGAGCCTTCTCGATCGCGCGCACTGCCCGTTGGTAGTCAGGCGTCTTCTCAAGTTTCTGCAGCTCGTCGGCGACCATGTCGTCGATGACTTGAACGGCGGCGGCGGCCGTGCGCACAGACGGTACGTATTGAACCCGTAGCCGCATTCCGACGAAGCGCGCTATCTCCGCGGCTTTTCCAGTGAGGGCAGTACCGCCCTTTCCTTGTTTCCGGATCTTTACCTCAAGAGCTCCTTCGCGGTCGATCATGAGGCGGATCGGTAAGTAGCCGTTGAGAGTGCTCTTGATCTCTGCGCGGAACGCCGCGAGCTCGTGTTGGTCGAGTTCAAACTCAAAGTCGAGGATGGTTCTCCCGTTTGGCTGCTGGTCCTGTAGCGACTTGGGAAAGTCGCGATGCCACGAGTAGCCGGCGTCGACCCCGCCGAGTGTGCTCCTCATGGCGGTTCGACGTCGGCGGACCGTAGGCACGCGTCCTAAGACGCCGAGGTGCCGCATGCCCATCACGAGGGCGCGAAGGATGTTGGACTTCCCTTCGTTGTTAGGCCCGACAAGTGTTGTTAGGTCGCCGAGGGGCAGCTTCTGCGCGGACGTGATACTGCGATATCGAGTAACCGAGAACGCGATTAATCGCACGTGCAACCCTCCTGATGCGCGGGTGTGTGCCCTGTAACACAGCACCCGCAAACTGCATCGTGCCACGGTCCATGGGTCCTGAGCGGGACCCTCGTAGCCTCTCGGCGTGTAGGAGTACCTCGAATGGTTCTACTTCCCTACCTGCCAGGTCTGAGTGCCGTTCGAGGGTGTGCTCCTCTTCGGCTGTGAGCGCAACGAGGGCGGGTCAAGGGACGGCCGTAGGCCGAGCGAAGCGGTGCCCTTGACGCTCCCGGTCACGGATCGCTGCATCCTTGGTCTCGGGGAGGCGAGCCTCGCCTCCCGATGCTTGCCCAGTCGCGGTTGCGATCACCCGGAGGTAGTAGTAGATTCGCTACTATCTCAGGGGAGGTCCCCGCATGGCACCTGACTACCGATCAGACAAGAGCGAGTCACTGGAGGGCAAGGGTGTGGCTCGTCGTGCGTGGGATGCGTACGCGCGAGGCGTCAACAAGATCGGCGTCCCGCTCCTGGAGCCGGTTGCTCGGAGGCTCGCGGCGTCGCAGGTTGCCGATCTCGTCGGCTTCTGGGTGATCTGGCATCTGCATGGCGGCTTTGAAGGACTCGAAGAGCTTGGCATGCATCGAACAACCATCTTCCGGAAGGTGAACCGCTTCCGCACGGTGTTCGGCGTGCACCCGGATGAGTTCCGGATGGATGGCGTCAGCCTGAATGCGGCTGAGTACTGGAAGAGCGCGGCACGAAAGGCTGCCCGGTAGGAGTCGGGGTCATATGGACGCACGGACGCGCGCACCTGTAGTAGCGAGATCGCCAGTAACTGTGCGGGAGGTCGCGTTCGGCGTCGATGCTTTCTACCTGTCGGGTCGCTGCTCGCTGCCCCTTGCGTTCTGGGAACAACTCACCAAGTCCAAAGCCGCGGCAATCGACAACGAGGGCCCGGTGCCTTTCGAGCTTGGTGAGGTCACCTTCGGAGTCGCACCCATGGGGTTCGGCCGGTATGCGATCCGGCTCGAACATCAAGCCGGGTATGTCGGCGTGACGGACAGTTCGAAGCTGCCGACGCTGCGGTTCCAGCCGCGGGCCGAGTTCCTCCACGCCATCGGTGTCCCCGGAACGGTCCAATGGTTTCGGCGAGTCTTCACTCCACTCGCAGGAGAGCTCACCGTGTCGGTCTCCCGGGTGGATCTCTTCGCGGACTGGCAGGGTTGGCAGCCGACCGCTGAGGATCGGTTCGGGTTCCTGAGTCAGGCGAAGCTACGTGACACTCACGAGGACGACAACCGGCTTACGGGTTTCAGTTTCGGGCGGCGACGCTAGGGGATGACCGCTCGCATCTACGACAAGACGGCCGAGATGGCCAAGAAGGGCAACGAGTACTGGAACGAGATCTGGGGAGCGCGCAGGGACCCGCAGCTCCCCGTCTGGCGGCTCGAGTTCGAGATGAACCGCGACGTGTTGCGCAGCTTCGATCTCGACAGCCCGGAGGAGGTGTTCGCCGCCCGGGGTGATCTCTGGGCGTATGCCACGACCAAGTGGCTCTCGCTCAGAACGCCTACAGGTGATGCGACTCGCGCGCGGTGGCCGGTTGCTCACCAGTGGGTCGATCTACAGGGCGTCACGTTCACGAGCGCGATGCTCGGTCTAGAGCGAATGCAAGAGCTTCGTGGGCACGCCGACCTGGAGCGAGTACTCCCCTACCTCTTCGGATACCTCACGACCTACGGCTCGCTGATCGGTGCAGCGGACCTCCCGGCGGTCATCGCGCAGCTTCCCGACGTTGTCGCGCGGTACGGGAGGCGCCGAGGAACGACGTTCACGCGCGCGGTCCATGAGAAGCGTCGCGTTCGGAGCTGGTCGTGAGTCCACCGGACTACGCCCGGATAGCGTCCGTACTCATCGCGGTCGCACTGCGGCTCAGTGATGTAGAGACCGAGGAGGGCAAGGATGCTGACGGTTGCGTACTGCCGAGTGTCGACCGAGGAACAGGCGGCGGAGGGGTTCTCGATCGAGGGCCAGACCGACCGGCTCCGGGCGTACGCAACCGCGCATGATCTCGGCGGCGTCACGGTCATCTCCGATCCTGGCCTCTCGGGTAAGAGCCTCGACCGGCCCGGACTCCAACAGATCCTCGCGATGGCGGGCCAGGGGCATCTCGGGCACGTGCTCGTCTGGCGGCTCGACCGCCTCTCCCGGAACCTCGGCGATCTGATCCTGCTCGCCGACACGTTCACCACCGCGGGCGTGGGTTTGCACTCGGTGACCGAGAACCTCGACCTGTCGACCGCTACCGGGCGCATGTACTTCAACATCGTCGGGACGTTCGCCCAGTTCTACCGAGAACAACTCGGTGAGAACGTTCGCATGGGAATGACCCAGGCCGCCCGGGAAGGCAAGTGGGTCAACCGCCCGAAGATCGGATACGACCTCATCGGCGGTGAGCTGGTCCCGAATGCTGACGCCTCGATCGTCCGTCGCGTCTTCCTGTTGCGTGCACAGGCGCTCAGCCATCGGGAGATCTCCGAACGCACCGGCATCAACCACTCGACGGTGCTCACGATCCTGCGTTCCCGGATCTACCTCGGCGAGGTCGTCCTGAACGACACCTGGTATCCGGGACGCCACCAGCCGATCATCACCGAGACGGAGTTCGAAGCCGCACACCGGGGTTTCCGCAAAGGCAAGCGCCGCGGCCGCGACCTGTTGTCAGGACACGTCCGCTGCGGGCTGTGCCGACGTTCGATGAGTATCGACCAGAACGGCCAGGGCCACACGATGTACCGCTGCGCCCACCGCGGGACCGGCTGCCGACAACCGCGCCGCTCCTCGAAGGGCCTGCTGAGAGCGGCTCTCCTCGGGCTGCGACTGGTCGGCTCGGATCAGAGCCTCCAAGACGCCATTCGCCGGCAACTGGAGGGCGCCCGGGATTCCGCCCGCCAGGGCGGGACCCGGGCGGACCCGGAGACGACGACGGCGCTCCGAGGGCT